>Ga0073934_10002509_pt1 | contig 37872 bp, 30 predicted proteins | sample LarsenN4metaG_FD_76834 | JGI IMG/M metagenome (GOLD analysis project Ga0073934, IMG submission 76834) | Hot spring sediment bacterial and archeal communities from British Columbia, Canada, to study Microbial Dark Matter (Phase II) - Larsen... ... | reverse complement strand
CTAGATGGGGACCTGATCGATTTCGGCGCCAGCGAGGCCGCGGCGAGAAACAAGAGCCTCCAGGCGGCTTTAGCGAAAGAACCGTTCTTTGCGATGCGCTTCGGTGAACTACACCTCGAAGGCTGGAGGCTAAAAACCAGGGTACTGAAGAAAACGGGGCCGTCCATTGAGATTGATTCGGACGATTTGGACCCCAACATCCGGCAAAAGGGCGTGGACATGCGGATTGGCCTCGACATCGCCAGCCTGACGCTCAAGAAACACGCCCAGGTCATCGTACTGGCGACGGCCGACAGCGACTTCATCCCGGCCATGAAATTCGCTCGGCGCGAGGGCGCCCAGCTCGTATTGCTGACCCTCGGTCATGGCGTCCGAGACGGCATGAGGGAGCACGCGGATATCGTCGTTGACTCGTTCCCCTTCGCCCCGGACGCCACGAACTAGGCCGCCCAGTGATCGCCGGCACACAAGTTGCATGCCGCCACGCGCCCACTTCGCTAAGGAAATCCAGAGCTTGGCCGACTCAAACCGAGACATCGGCAGCGGGAACCACGCCCTAGCGAGGTAAGTCCTAGGCGGGTATAGTGCCCCGTTCGATTTTGCCCTCTATTTCCAGAGGAAATTCATGCCCACGGATACACCCCAGGCGCAGGTCCAGGAAGACGAGCGTCAGTCTCAGTTGAAGCTGCTCATTGCGAAAGGCAAGGAGCAGGGTTACCTCACGTACAGTGAGGTCAACGACCATTTGCCGAGCGAAATCGTCGATCCGGAGCAGATCGAAGACATCGTAAACATGATCAACGACATGGGCATCACGGTGTACGAGAAGGCACCGGATGCCGAGTCGTTGTTGCTCTCCGACTCCGCGGTCTCGAACGACGAGGACGTTGCCGAGGAAGCCGCCGCGGCGCTCGCCACCGTCGACGCCGAATTCGGCCGCACGACCGATCCCGTGCGCATGTACATGCGTGAGATGGGCACCGTGGAGCTGCTCACGCGCGAAGGCGAAATTCGTATCGCGAAGCGCATCGAGGAAGGCCTCGATCAAGTGCGGTCGGCGCTCGCGCAGTTTCCGCCGACGGGAACGCTGATCTTCGACACGTACGACGCGATCCAGCGCGGCGAGACGCGCTTGCAAGATCTCATCACGGGCTTCATCGATCCGAACGAGCAGATCGCGGACCCGAGCGCGCGCGCGGCGCAAGCCGCCGAGGCCGAGCCGAGCGAGGACAGCGACGATCCGGATGCCGAGGAAGCCGTGCCCGACACGGGCCCGGACCCCGAGGAAGTGGCCGCGCGCTTGAAGAAGCTGAAGCGCCTCCACAAGAAGTACGTCGAGACGCTGGCCGCGAAGGGCGTGAAGGACCCCGCGACCAAGAAGGCGCTGAAGTCGCTGACGAACGAGTTCATGGAGCTCAAGCTCGCGCCGAAAGTCTTCGACGCGCTGGTCGGGCAGCTGCGCGACGTCATCAATCAGATCCGCACGCAGGAGCGGATGGTCATGGCGCTCTGCGTGCGCGACGCCGGAATGCCGCGCAAGGACTTCATCGCGAGCTTCCCGAAGAACGAGACGAATCTCTCGTGGGTCGACAAGCACATTCGCCAAAAGCGCAAGTATTCCTCGGCGCTGAACAAGGCCAAGGAAGAGATCCAGAAGGCGCAGAAGCGCCTGCAGAAGATCGAGGAAGCCACTTCGCTGACGATTGGCGATCTCAAGGAGATCAATCGCGAGATCTCGCTCGGCGAGGCGCAGGCGCGCCGCGCGAAGAAGGAGATGGTCGAGGCGAACCTGCGCCTCGTGATCTCGATCGCGAAGAAGTACACGAACCGCGGCTTGCAGTTCCTCGACCTCATCCAGGAAGGCAACATCGGCCTCATGAAGGCCGTTGACAAGTTCGAGTACCGGCGCGGCTACAAATTCTCGACGTACGCGACGTGGTGGATTCGCCAGGCCATCACGCGCTCGATCGCGGACCAGGCGCGCACGATCCGCATCCCCGTGCACATGATCGAGACGATCAACAAGCTGAACCGCATCTCGCGGCAGATGCTGCAGGAGATGGGCCGCGAGCCGACTCCGGACGAGCTCGCGCAGCGCATGGAGATGCCCGAGGACAAGGTGCGGAAGGTCTTGAAGATCGCCAAGGAGCCGATCTCGATGGAGACGCCGATCGGCGACGACGAGGATTCCCATCTCGGCGACTTCATCGAGGACACGGCCGTCAGCTCGCCGATCGACTCGGCGACGGACGAAGGCCTCAAGGAGACGACGCACGCCGTGCTCGCCGGCCTCACGCCGCGCGAAGCGAAGGTGCTGCGCATGCGCTTCGGCATCGACATGAACACCGACCACACGCTCGAAGAGGTCGGCAAGCAGTTCGACGTCACGCGCGAGCGGATCCGGCAGATCGAGGCGAAGGCGCTGCGCAAGCTGCGTCATCCGTCGCGCTCGGATCAGCTCCGCAGCTTCCTGATCGACGACTGAGTAGAGACGCGCCGGGGGTTTGCCGCCCCCGGCGCTTCCGCTCGAGCCGCGGGCACCCAGGCCGACGCCATCGGGCGTCGCTGACGCGGGTACAATCCCTGCCATGATGCGCAGCCCCGCCGAGTCGCAAGACCAAGTCATCGTCGACCACCTGCGTCAGGCCGTCGCAGGCGTCATAGCGGTGTATCGATTCGGCTCCACCGCACGAGGAACCGCTGCTGCGACGAGCGATACGGACATCGCGCTCCTCGCGCGCTCGCGGCTCACGGCGGCGCAACGGTTCGAGGCGCAGGAGGCGCTCGCGGCAAAGCTCGGGCGCGATGTCGATCTCGTCGACCTGGCCGCAGCGTCCACCGTGATGGCGATGCAGGTGGTCACTACCGGCAAGCTCCTGTACGAGGCCAATACAGCCGCGAGAGGCCGATTCGAAGACTACACTTTCAGTGCCTATGCGAGGCTCAACGAAGAGCGGCGCGGCATTTTGGATCGCGTAGCCGCCCAAGGCACGGTGTATGGCCGATGACGTGCTCATCAACAAGGCTGCCGCGATCGAGCGCGCGGTGCGGCGTGTGCGCGAAGAGCACGCGGGCGACGACGCAAGTCTTACAGTGAATCAGGCCCGCCAGGATTCGATCATCCTGAATCTCCAGCGCGCATGCGAACGCAGCATCGACGCCGCGATGCACGTCGTCCGTGTACACGGGCTCGGCGTTCCGCAGGAACCTCGCGAAGCCTTCGAGTTGCTCCGGCAGGCAAGAATCATCGATTCGGCATTGGCCGATAGGCTCAAGAAGATGGTGGACTTTCGCAACATCGCAGTGCACGACTATCAACGCCTGAGTCTCGACATCGTCCGGCAAATCATCGCGCGGCATCTCGACGATTTTCTCGAGTTCAGGCGCGTGTTGTTGAGCGCGCGATAGCCGCGTCACGGTTGCGGCGAGCGCAGTGCGCGGCCGCGACACTCAGGGATTGCAGCGCAACGCTGCGCCGTAATACCAAAGGCTCCCCGGTGCCACGGCGAGCGGTTCCATCGAGACGCGGCCGCGGCGACTTCACCCGCGCTCGGCCGGCCCGGATCCTCGATTTCGACCGCAAGATCACGCTCGCGAACCCGCGCGCCCGCGCGCTGCTCGGCGCGGCCGAGGATGCCGAGCTCGCCGGGCGCTCGCTCGCCGAGCTCGAGTTGCCCGTCGCGAAGACGCTCGCCGCGCTCGCGACGGACGAGACGCGCATGATCATGGATGCGGCGGGCCGCCGACTTCGCTGCCACGCGGCGAGCTTCATGGACCGAGGGTTCCCGCGCTCCTACGTGCTGATCGAGGAGCTCACGGCCGAGCTCAACCGCAGCGAGCGCGAGACGTACGAGAAGCTGATCCGCATGATCTCGCACGAGGTCACGAACGCCGTAGCCGCCACGAACTCGCTTCTCGAGTCGTGCAAGACCTACGGCAAGGAGATCGCGAGCGCCGAGTCGCGCGCGGACTACGAGAGCGCGCTCGACGTCCTGATCACGCGCAACCGCAACCTCAACGAGTTCACGAGGGGCTTCAGCGAGCTCGTGAAGCTGCCCGCGCCGCAGCGCGAGCCCGTCGACGTGCCGCAGATGCTGCGCGCGATGCAAACCGTATTCCGCGCGGACCTCGAGCAGCGGAACATCTCCCTCGGCCTCTCGACCACCGAAGATCTGCCGCCCGTGTCGATGGACCGGAACCAAATGGATCAGGTGCTCATGAACGTGATCAAGAACGCGATCGAGGCAATCGATCGAGACGGCCGCATCGAGATCGACGCGCGACGCGACGACGGGCTCGTCGTATTGTCGGTGACCGACACCGGCGTCGGTCTTTCCGACGAGGTCAAGGCGCGGCTATTCACGCCGTTCTACACGAGCAAGAAGCAGGGGCAAGGCATCGGGCTCACGCTCGTCAAGGAGATTCTGACGCAGCACGGCTTCGGCTTCGCTTTGGAGCGAGTGGGAGACACGACGCGCTTCCGTATCGACATGCCCGCCGCCTGAGGCCATGGGGCGGCCGGGCGCTTTCGCATGGGCGACTGCACACGCGGCAGCGGTTGCCGCTGCACCCTCACCGCGCGCGTGGAGCATGGCCGGCCGGCAGTATCTTGCCGGCCGCGAGCTCCCGTAAGAACGCATGCGCCGGCAGTACACGTACGGCGCCGTCTCGCTGCTCCGTATCGCCGAGGTAGACGCCAAAACACGCCGTCAGCGCCTTCGCTTCATGCAGGTCGCGCAGGGCACGGCCGTGCTCCGTGCGCCAGCGCGCGGCGGCCTTCACCTCGATGCCGATACGGTGCCGGCCGCGGGTCCAGACGAAGTCGATCTCCGAGCCGGACGGCGTGCGGAAGTACGAAAGCGCGCCGCCGCGGTCCGAGTACGCCACGTGGGCTCGCAGCTCGTGGAAGACAAGCGTCTCGAGCAACGTGCCGCGCTCCGCCGAATCGAGCGGCTCGCGGAGCCTACCCGACAGTGATCGAACCACGCCGCAATCGAACAGATAGAACTTCGGATGCGCCGTCTCTTTGACCTTCGCTCGCGGCCGCCAGGCCGGCAACCAGGCGCCCACCAACGTGTCGATCAGCACGTCGAAGTAGCCCTGAACGGTCGGGCGCGCGACGCCCGAGTCGCGTGCCAGAGACGCGACGTTGGTCACTCGACCGTTGGCGAGCGCTGCAACTTCGAGAAACCGCGTGAACGACTCGAGGCTCCGCACCAACGCCTCGGCGCGGATCTCCTGAGCGAGATACGTGCTCAGGTACGCCTCGAGCAGATCGATGCGGCCGGCGACGGTCCGCTCGGCACGAATCAACGGCAGCCCGCCGAAACGCAGCAGATCGTCGATGGGCGGCGAGGATGGCAGCTCCGCCGTCGTGAGCGGATATAGGGTGCGGCCGATCACACGACCGGCAAGCAGATTCGCTTCGCCTCGCCGCAACCGCCGCGCCGACGATCCCGTTAGCGCGAAGCGCCAGCGTCGCGGCGCCGAAGTCAGCGCATCGTGAACGTCATTGAGTAACGCCGGCAGCTTTTGCACCTCGTCGACGACAACCCATGAGCCCGACGGTAATGCTTCTATCTCGCGGCGGAAGACGCCCGGATCGCGCATCAGACGCAGCAGCTCCCGATCGAGCAACAGGTTGTACCAAAGGGCTTGCGGTAACGCCTGCTTCAGCCACGTGGTCTTGCCCGTGCCCCGCGGCCCGAGCAGCAGGAAGGATCGTTTCGGCAGGGACAACACACGCTTGAACATCGCCAGCATTATGACGGCAAAATTGCTGGCGAGCTATGCAGGCCCCGACGCGAACTGTACAAGCTGTGCGTTCCGTCACCCCGGGATGAGCTCCGCGGCTTTCTCGATCGACGGCTAGCCGCCGCCGGTCGGCCTCCAAGGCGGACCACGCCCGTCCGCCGCGCTGGTCGAAGAGCTTGCCGGCGCAGCACGCCTCTTGAACCGAAGCTCCGAGCACGCTCGCCCGTAGCCGCGTGTTTCGGGTTCTTCGGGTTCGTCGCATACTTCCGCCGTATCACGGCGGGAACCGAATATGCGCAAGAGCCACGGCGTCGTTCCTCTGGCCGGCCTCCTCGCGGCGGCCTCGACCATTCATGCGAACGCCGACGGCGCAATGCTTCGAGCCGTCCAGTCGCTCGACGAGCCGCGCGGCTATTGCCTCGACATCGCAGGCGCCGGGCCCACGCTCGACCTCGACGCGCCGCTCCAAGCGCACACGTGCAAGGGCGAGAGCCCCATCGACGACCAGCTCTTCGAGGCAGACGCACAAGCAATCCGGGCCAGCGAGCACGACCGCTGTGTCGCCGTCGAAGCGCTCGAGCCGGGACAGCCGCTGCGGCTTCGCGCCTGCGACGGCTCGCGGCTGCAACGCTGGCGCTTCGAAGGCGGGCAGCTCCGTCCGGGGTCGCGATCGGAGCTCTGCGTGGCGCTCGCCGCCGCGCGCGGCGAGCCGTGGGGCACGCCGCGGCTCGTCTCGCCGGCGTACCGCCGGCAAACGCTCGCGCTCGCGGACTGCGGCGCGACGGTCGCCGCGCTCACGGAGTTTCGCTGGCTCGAGCCCGCCGAGGTGCCGCGCAGCCGCGCCGACACTGCACGCGACGGCATGCCGTTCGATCTCGCCGTCTCGCTCGCCGCGTTCGGCCACGAGTTCGACGGCGCGATCGCGCAGCAAACCGCCGCGCTCTATGCGCCGCAGCCGCGCGTTTACGAGCCCGAAGAGATCGCCGTCACGAAGGACCTGGCGTACGGGCCGCACGAGCGTCAGCGCGTCGACATCTACACGCGCGCGCGCCGGCCGGCCGAGCCCGTGCCGGCGATCGTCGTCTTTCACGGCGGCGGGCTCATCGGCGGCAGCCGCGCCGCGACGACGAACGTGGCCGAGTATTTCGCTAGCCTGGGCTACGTCGGCGTCAACGGCGGCTACCGCCTGGCGCCGGACGCGAAGTGGCCCGACGGCGCGCGCGACGTCGCGGCGGCCGTCACGTATCTGCGCGACCACGTCGCCGAATACGGCGGCGACCCGCGCCGCATCTTCGTGGCCGGCATCTCGACGGGCGCCTTGCACGCGGCGACGTACGTGTTTCGCCCGGAGCTCGTGCCCGCCGACGCGGCTCGCGCGGCCGGCGCGATCTTGATCTCGGGCCCTTACACGTTCGATTTCGCGGCTGCCGGGCGCGGCGAGCTCGCCTATTTCGGCGAGGACCGCTCGCTGTGGCCGTCGATGGTCGTGAACGGCAACGTGAGCCGCACGGATGTTCCGGTGCTGATGACGACGGCCGAATGGGACAACGCGCGCTACACGAAGGCGTATGCCGGGCTCTTTCACGAGCTCGTCACGGAGCACGGCGTGACGCCGCGCTACTTCCAGAGCCTCGGCCACAATCATTCGTCTCAGCTCCTGTCCCTCGGCACGCGCGACCAAAGCGTCTCGAGCGTCATCGTAGACTTCGTCGAGCGCACGGGCGCCCGCTGAAGCGGCCGTGTACCATACGCCCGTGGGCCCGTAGCTCAGTTGGTTAGAGCAGGGGACTCATCGAAAAAGGTGCCTGCGCGGCGACGAGTCGCGCAGTGGACGGGATGAATTCAGGGAAACCGCCCCGCGGCGACGCGCCGGCAACCCTGAGCCAAGCCGGCGGTACACCGCCGGACGGTGCAGAGACTACCTGAGAGCTACAGTGCTCTTGATGACAGGCGCGAGCGTCCCGCACCCCACCCGACGCCACGTCGGCGGGTGAAGAGATAGTCCACTGCCGCCGGAAACGGCGGGCGAAGTGAATCCCTTGGTCGTAGGTTCGAGTCCTACCGGGCCCACCACACCACTTCGGGCGCGCCCGGCGCTCGCGACGTGCCCTGGGGCAAGCACGTCGGCTGCTATCTCTCTGAAGCGGCTCGGATTTTCTCGTGTCGATTCTGCGAGCGCCGTCACCGCAAAGCGCCGCGAATCGACATAACCTGCCCTGCACTGCAAGCCCCTCGAACGAATCGATGAGCGACGAAGGTCCGGAAGCGACACGCGAGCGCGTGCTCGTCGTCGAAGACAACGAGCACGCGTCGTTCCTGCTGAAAAGCCTGCTCGAGCGAGCGGGCTTCGACGTGATCGTGAGCCCCGACGGCCGCGACGCCATCGCGAAGCTCTCGTCGCTCGACCCCGTCGATGCCGTGGTGCTCGACCTCATGCTGCCGTACGTGTCGGGCTACCAGGTGCTGATCGAAGCGCGGAAGAACCCGAGCTGGCGCGCAGTACCGATCGTGGTCGTGACCGCAAGGACGCTCGAGATGGATGCCGTGCGCGCGCTCGAGACCGGTGCCAACGACTTCGTCCGCAAACCGTTCCGGCCCGACGAGCTCGTCGCACGTATCCGCCGCGCGATCGAGCTCTCGCGGCAGCGGGGGGCGGCGTGACGCTCGAGCTCGAGGTTCCGCGGCGCGCCGCCGCCTGGCCGCGCGCGGTCGCGCATGTCCTCGTCGCCTCGCTCGGCTGCGGCCTCGCGCTCGGCTTGCAAGCGCAGGACTGGCAAGCCGCGATCCGCGCCGGCGATTACGACCGCGCGCGCACGGCGCTCGAAGGCGCGCTGCTCGCCTCACCCGGCGATGAAGAGCTGCGCTACGAGCACGCGCGCGTGCTGGGATTCTTGGGTTCCGTCGATGCCGCGCTCGCGGATCTCGACGCTCTGCTCGCTCGCCATCCCGACAACGCGGACTACTTGCTCGGGCGCGCGCAAATGCTTGCGCGCCTCGGACGCAACGAGGCCGCGCTCGACAGCACGGCGAAAGCGCTCGAGCTCGCCCCGGACTACGCCGACGTCTGGGCCTTGCATCTGCAGCTAACCGAGCGCACGGCGGACCGCGCCGCGACGGAAGCGCTGCGCCGAGAGATCGCCGTGCGCTTTCCCGATTCGGACTGGTGGCGGCGCCCGCCCGCGCCGGCCGAGTACATGCGCTGGCTGTCGGTCGACTGGGGCACGGACCGGCTGTCGAACGGCGCGCCGGACTGGAGCCGAGAATCGCTGCGGCTCGACTGGCAGACGACGGGCGGCGCTTCGCTCTACGGCGCCATCGCCGACGGCCGGCGCTTCGACCGCAGCGACTCCACGCTCGAGCTCGGCGGCTCGTGGCAAGCGCTTGCACGCTGGCGCATCGGCGCCGGTTTGGCAGCCACAGGCGATACGGACTTCGAGCCGGCGCGCACGCTGTCGGCGTCGGCGCAGCGGCCGTGGGCAGACGGCTGGGGCACCGAGCTCGGATTCAAGCGTCGCGAATATTCGAGCGCCGACGTCACGACTTACTCGTTCACGGGTGACAAGTACGTCGCGGACTACCGCATCGCGTATCGAATCGAGTATTCCCGACTGCTCGGCGCCGGATCCTCGACGGGGCACGCGCTGATGCTCGGTTGGTATCCGAACGAGCGCCGAACGCTCGGCGTCACGCTCGGAGCCGGCGAAGAGATCGAAACGGTCGGGCTCGATCGATTGCTCCGCACGCGCGTCTCGAGCGTGACGCTGAACGGACGCGAGACGCTCTCGCCGCGCTTCGCGTTCCGCTGGTGGCTCGGCACGCACCGGCAAGGCGACTTCTATCGTAGGCGCTACGGTGGGCTTGCCCTTCGCGTCGGGTTTTAGCCCGCCCGTCACGGCGGCGGCTTGGGGGACGATCGCCTCGATCGCGGCAACGCTCCTGTTGCTGCTCTATACGATCGAGCTTCGAGTGCACCGCCGCTTCCACGAGCGGCGGCGCGCACGCGTCACGGCGTTTTGGCGCGCCGTGATCGCCGAAGCGATGACGGACGGTGTCAAGCTCGGCGCCGCCCCGCCGCTGCCGCCGCGCCAGCGCGCCGAAGTGCTACGGCTCTGGAACTACACGCGAAGCATGATCGAGGGTGCGGCCGCGGACCGCCTCGTCGCGCTCGCGGACCAGCTCGGCTTGCGCCAGGTCGCGCGCAATCAGGCCGAGCACGGCCGCTCGAGCGCGCGGCTCACGGCAATCCAAACGCTCGGTCATTTGCGCGACGGCGAAAGTTTCGCCGCGCTGCTCGCGGCGACCGGCGACGCCAACACGCTCGTGGCGATCACGGCGGCCGAAGCGCTCACCGAGATCGATCCGGCTCGCGCCGTGGCGGCGCTGATCCCGAGACTCGCGGAGCGCCGCGATTGGCCGCGCACGCACGTCTTTCGCATGCTCGAGAAAGCCGGCAGTGCGCTCGTCAGCGAGCCGTTGTATCGCTGCATTCGCGCGGCGTCGGACGACGACGCCGCCTACCTGCTGCAATACGCCGTCATCGCCGAGTTCGACGTGCGCGATGCCATCGCGACGGAGCTCACCGCCTCGCGGCGGGATCCCGACCTGCTGGCCGCCGCGCTCAAGGTTGCGAGCGGCTTCGAGGGCGTCCCTCGCCTCGACGAGCTGCTGCGCCATCCGGCGTGGTACGTGCGCATGCAGGCCGCCGCGTTGCTCGGCCGCATGGGGCGCACCGAGGACGCCGTTCGGCTCGAGAAGCTGCTCGGCGACGAAGAGTGGTGGGTGCGCTATCGCGCCGCAAAGGCGTTGATCCACCTGCCGTCGATGACGGGCCCCAGGCTCGAGGAAATCCGGACGCGCTTGCGCGATCCGTACGCGCGCGACGTGCTTCAGCAAGCGATGGCCGAGGCGGGCTTACGCTGATGTCGGCGTTCGTGCACTCGGTGGAGTGGGTGTTCATCGCATACTTCTTGGCGATCAACGTGGGGTATCTCGGCCAGAACCTCCTCGCGATCGCCACGATCCGCCGTTACCTGAAATTCTCGGCCATCGACGAGCACGATCCCGGCTATTCGACCGTGCACCTGCCGATCAGCCTCGTCGTGCCGGCGTACAACGAGTCGAAATCGATCGTGACGTCGGTGAAGGCGCTGCTTCAGCTCGAGTATCCGGACTTCGAGGTGATCGTCGTCAACGACGGCTCGACGGACGACACGCTCGAGAAGCTCATCGAGGCGTTTCAGCTCTACCCGTATCCCGAGGCATACCGCGTGCAGGTTCCTTGCAAGACGGTTCGCGCAACGTACCGCTCCGTCCGCTTCCGCAATCTGCGCGTCGTCAACAAGGAAAACGGCGGCTGCAAGGCCGACGCTTGTAACGCCGGCATCAACGTCTGCCGCTATCCGCTCGTCGCGATCGTCGACGCGGACGGCGTGCTTCAGCGCAACTCGCTGACGCGGGCCGTGCGGCCGTTCCTCGAGAACCCCGACACCGTCGCCGCGGGCGGCGCGGTGCGCATCGCCAACGGATGCCGGTTGCGCGACGGCTTTCTCGAGGAGGTGGCCCTGCCGCGCAACTATCTGGCGCTCGTTCAAGTCATCGAGTATCTGCGCGCGTTCCTGTTCGGACGCATGGGATGGGAGCCGATCGGCGCCGTCCTCATCGTATCGGGCGCGTTCGGCGTGTTCAGGCGCACGACGCTGATCGAGGTCGGCGGCTTCGACAGCCAAGCCGTCGGCGAGGACATGGAGCTCATCGTGCGCATGCACCGCAAGCTCAAGCGCGAGCGGCGCCGCTACCACATCGGCTTCATTCCGGACCCCGTGTGCTGGACCGACGCGCCCGAGAGGCTCAAGGACCTGGGCAGCCAACGCGCGCGCTGGCATCACGGCCTCGCTCAGGCGCTGATGCTGAATCGATCGTTGATCGGCAACCCGCGCGGCGGGACGGTGTCGTGGCTCGCGATACCTTTCTATGTGCTGTTCGAGCTTCTGGGCCCCGTCATCGAAGCGCTCGGGCTCGTCCTGTTCGTGACGGGCGCGCTCCTGGGCCTCATCACCTGGATGGACGCCGGCATCTTCCTGCTCCTGTCGTTGTCGCTCGGGCTGCTGCTCTCCGTGAGCGCGATCATGCTCGAGGAATTCTCGTTCCCGATGTACCGCAAACCTCGCGAGCTCGCGCTGCTCTATGCCGCTGCGCTGCTCGAAAACTTCGGCTACCGCCAGCTCACCGTGTGGTGGCGCCTCAAAGGCTTCGTCCGCTGGCTCGGCGGGAGGCGGCACCGCTGGGAGACGATCACTCGCAGCGCGAGCGTCGGCTCCGGCTGAGCCGCCTTGACTTGCCGTGACTCGCCGCCGACAGTGTTCTCATCGCGCTCGAGGCAGTCGCCATGCAGGTCCACGCCAAGGTGTTGCTGTCGCTCGCGGGCGTTTCGCTGCTCGCGGCGACGATCGCGGGCGCCGTCGGCAGCCACGCGCTGCCGCACGCCGACGACGCGGCGCTGCGCAGCTTCGAGACGGCGACGCAGTTTCAGTTCTTCCACGGCCTCGGCATCGTCGCAGCCGCGCTCGTAGGACTTGCCGGCCGCGGCGGGAAAGTGCGCGCGGCCGCGGCGTGGCTGTTCGTCGTGGGCACGGTGCTCTTCTGCGGCAGCATCTATGCGCGCACGCTCGGCGCTTCGCCCGGCATCGTCCGCGTCGCGCCGTACGGCGGCGTCGCGTTCATGCTCGGCTGGCTCGCGTTCGCGGCGAGCCCGTGGCTCGAGAGCAAAGAGCGATGAGCTCGAGCCTCGACGCGTTTCGCTTGCCGTCCGGCGAGCCCGCGTCGCGGCTCGGACAAGGCGCGTGGCAGATCGGCGAGGACCGCGGCAAGCGCGCCGAAGAGCTGCTTGCGCTGAACGTCGGGCTCGACCTCGGTCTCAACCTGATCGATACGGCCGAGATGTACGGCAACGGGCGCTCGGAAGAGCTGATCGCCAACGTGATCTCGGGGCGCCGCGGCCGCGTGTACCTCGTGAGCAAGGTGCTGCCCGAGAACGCGACGCGGCGCGGCACCGTCGCGGCGTGCGAGCGCAGCCTGAGGCGGCTCAAGACGGACTATCTCGACATGTACTTGCTGCACTGGCGCGGCTCGGTCCCGCTCGAAGAGACGCTCGAAGCGTTCACGACGCTGCGCGCGCTCGGCGCGATCCGCTACTTCGGCGTGAGCAACTTCGACGTCGACGACGTCGACGAAGCGCGGTCGCTGCCCGGCGGGGAGGAGATCGCGACGAATCAAGTGCTCTATAACCTCGAGCAGCGCGGCGTCGAATGGAGCTTGCTGCCGAAGTGCCGCGAGCGCGGCGTGCCGCTGATGGCGTATTCGCCGCTCGGCAGCGACTCGCGCCGGCTCCGCACGCACCCGGTTCTGAAGGCCATGGCCGCTCGGCTCGGCGTGACGCCGGCGCGCATCGCGCTCGCGTGGCTGTTGCGCCAGCCGGACCTCGTCGTGATTCCGAAAGCTTCGAGCGAGGCGCACGTCCGCGACAACCACGCCGCCCAGACGCTCGAGCTGACGGCCGAGAACCTCGCCGAGCTCGACCGCTCGTTTCCGCCGCCGAGGCGCGCGACGCCGCTCGCGATGATCTGACGCTATCCGGGCTTCGAGCCCGCAGGACGGCGCGCGAGCGCGCCGCGGCAAATGCGCTCGCAGAGCTCTGGGAAGCTGATGCCGACGGCCGCCGCGGCACGAGGCAGCAAGCTCGCCTCCGTCAGGCCCGGCAGCGTGTTCACCTCGAGGCACCAGAACCCGCCGTCCGCATCCATGCGGAAATCCACGCGGCTGTACACCTCGAGCTTCAGCGCCCGGTGCACGCGCAACGCGAGATCCTGAATGCGCGCCGTCTGCTCGGCCGTCAGGCGCGCCGGAAAAATCTCCTCCGCGCCACCTGCCTGGTACTTGGCCGCGTAGTCGAAGATCGGCCCCGTCGAGGGGATGATCTCGCCGACCGCGAGCGCCTCGCCGTCGAGAATGCCGACCGTGAGCTCGCGGCCGTCGATGAAGCGCTCGAGCATGACCTCGGCGTCGTAGTCGAACGCGAGCTCGATCGCCGGCTCGAGCTCCGGCGGCGTTCGCACGAGCGTGAGCCCCACGGTCGAGCCCTGCCCATTCGGCTTCACGATCAGCGGGAAGCCGAGCCGCTCGGCCGCGACTTGCGTCGACACGGGCGCCATCAGCCAGTCCGGCGTCGGCACGCCGGCCGCGAGGAACAAACGCTTCGCCACGTCCTTGTCCCAGCCGAGCGCGCTGCCGAGCTTGCCCGTGCCCGTATACGGAATGCCGGCGAGATCGAGCAATGCCTGCACGGTGCCGTCCTCGCCGCTGCCGCCGTGCATGGCGAGGAATACGACGTCGACGTCTGCAAGATCCGGCGCCGACACGACGGTGGGCAGGGTCGTCACCGTGGTCTTGTCGGGCGGGCGCCGATCGATCTTGCGCTCGAACAGCCGCCGCTCGTCCGCGGCCGTGAGGCGGCCGCGTCCGGAATCGTAGGCGATGACTTGATGGCCGCGGCTGCGCAGCGCGCCGACGACTTGGCTTGCGCTCGCGATGGAGACGTCGCGCTCCATGCTATCGCCCCCGAACAACACGGCAATCTTCAACGTGGAACCCCTGTCGAGAAGGCCGCGATTGTACTCGAACGTTTCGGCCACATTCGCGACGCGGATCGCTCATTCCGCGCGGTATATACTTCCATGCGCTGAGAAACCGAATCGGCGGAGGGGAAGATGCGTTCGATCCAACGCCTCGTGCTCGTCTGTGCGGCGGCCGGCGCCCTGTTGAGCGGCTGCGAAAGCGGCTCGTCCGACAGCCCAGCGCCGATCACGTTCACGCCGCCCCCGCCGCCACCGGGCACGGGCTTCGTGGCGCTCTATGCGCCGCCCGTCGACGTCGTGCCCTACCCCAACGATCTCTACAACCCCACGGGCACGCGCCTCGCCGTGCCCGTGAAGATCACGAGCCCGCTCGTCGAGGCGCTCAACACGCTCGACGGCTTCTCGACGACGGCCGTGATCAGCGCGCCGTTCAACGCGCCGCTCGATCCGGCGTCGCTGATCCCATGGAATCCGCTGTCGATGGCGCCGTCCGCGGCCTCGATCTTCGTGTTGAACGCGACGGCCGGCACGCCGCTCGTGCCCGGCGTCGATTACGACGTGCGGGTTTCGACGGGGGCCGGCAGCGCCGACAGCATCCTCGAGATCGTGCCGCTGCGCCCGCTCAGCCCCCGCACGCGGTACGCGTTCATCGTCACGAGCGGCGTGCGCAGCGCCGCCGGCACCGCCGCCGGCGCCGACTTGGTGTTCGGCGCCGTGCGCGACGCGCACCTCGCCGGGCTCACGAGCATTCCCGGCCAGCCCGCGTTGACGCCGCTGTTCCCCGCGCTGACGCCGCTGATCGACACGGCCGTCGGCTTGGGGCTGCCGGGCTCGAGCGTCGTCGTCGCCTGGACGATGCTGACGCAATCGATCCGCGACGTGCTCGACGTCGTCGACGCGGCCACGGCGGCGCGGCCGTACGCGCTCGCCTCGGCCGGCATCACGACGGCGCAGCTCGGCCTCGGCCTGCCCGGCATCGCGAGCATCTATACGGGCTACCTCGAGGTGCCGTACTACGGCGATCCCGCGAACCCGCTGACGAGCTTCTGGCTCAGCGCGGCGCAGTTGCCGCCGAACGTGCAAGATCCTGTGCCGGTGGTGCGCGTGCCGAACCAGCGCATCCCGCTGCTCGCGACGCTGCCGAACGCGCAGAGCGGGCAGACGCAACCGGCCGCCGGCTGGCCCGTCGTGATCTTTCAGCACGGCATCACGCTGAACCGCACCGTCATGTTCGCGATGGCCGATTCGTTCGCGCAAGCCGGGTTCGCGGTCGTCGCGATCGACCTGCCGCTGCACGGCATCACGGATCCGGCGAGCCCCTTCTACCAGGCCGCGAACGAGCGCCATTTCAATCTCGACAACGTCGGCGCGACGGGCGTGTTCGCGCCGGACGGTCAGATCGACAACGGCTGGCAGATCCTGAACGTCGGCAACCCGCTGAACGCGCGCGACCACATCCGCCAAGCCGTCGCCGACACGATCGCGCTCAAGCGCACGCTGCCGACTCTCGACTTCCCCGACGGCGACGCGCAGCCCGACCTCGACGGCGATCGCATCCACTTCGTCGGCATTTCGCTCGGCAGCATCATCAGCGGCGTGTTCCTGGGTGTGGACTCGGAGATCAAGAGCGCGACGCTCGCGAGCCCGGCCGGGCCGTGGACGTCGATCCTCACCGATCCCGCAGCCATCGACTTCGGCGGCCCGATCAGGAACGCGCTGTCGGCGCAGGGTTTGCCGGCCGGCACGGTCGGCTTCGACAACTTCGTCCGCGACCTCCAGACCGTCATCGATCCCATCGATCCCGTGAACTATGCGGCGGCCGCGGCCGCGACGCATCCGATTCACGTGATCGAGGTGCTGGGCGACACGGCCGTGCCGAACGGCCCGAACGACTACATCGCATCGCTGTGGGGACTGCCCGGCATCAGCACCACGACGGCGGCGACACCGCCCGACACGGTGAGCGGCATCGTGCGATTCACGGCCGGCGCGCACTCGTCGCTGTTCAACCCGGCGCCGAACGCGGCCGTGACGGCCGAGATGCAGCAGCAGACCGTCATCTACGCCGCGAGCGGCGGAGGCCTCATCCGAATCCTGGACTCGAGCGTCGTCCAATGAGCGCCGAGGAGACACCGATGCGCAACCCGAAGCTTTCGCTCGCACCCGCAAGCGTCCTCGCGGCGACGGCCATCGCGGCGTCGGCGCTCGCGCAGGAGCTCGAGCAGCAGCCGCAGGTCGAGGAGATCGTCGTCACGGGCACGTACATCCGGCGCCCGTCGCAGTTCGACTCGCCGTCGCCGCTGCTCAACGTCGATGCCGATCAGCTCGCCGCGCAAGGCCACAACGAGGTCGGCCGCGTGCTCGAGGATCTCACGATCAACACGGGCTCGCAGAACAACCCCGACGCGTTCACGCAGAACTTCACGACGGGCACGAGCAACGTCAACTTGCGCGGCTTGGGCGTGAGCTCGACGCTCGTGCTCGTGAACGGGCGCCGGCAAACGCAGAGCGCCGTGACGACGGACCGCGGCGAGAACTTCGTCGACACGTCGTCGCTGCCGCCGATGATCGCGTTCGAGCGCATCGAGATATTGAAAGACGGCGCCACGGCGTTGTACGGCTCGGAGGCCGTCGCCGGCGTCGCGAATTTCATCACGCGCACGAATTTCGAGGGCTTCGATCTCGAGCTCGGGCTGCAGGGCAACGACAATCACCCGCAGCAGGACGTCGAAATCAGCGGTTTGTGGGGCGGCGGCTCCGATGCGACGCGCGTGCTCGTGGCGTTCAACCACCTCGACCGCGAGCCGCTGACGACGTTCGAGCGCCGGCTCTCGGGCCCGACGGACGACCTGAGCCAAGCCGGCATGCCCGGCTCGTTCCTCGTGCCGTCGCTGCCCGGCAATCCGGCCTATCGCTCGGTGTGGACGGCCGCCTTCGACAGCAACTTGAACGGCGTGGCCGATTTCGTCGAGCCGACGCTCGGCCTGCCGGCCGTGCCGGGCGCGCAGCCGCCCGTGTTCGGGGACCAGGACTGCGTCGACATCGCGAGGCAGGACCCGAAAGTCGTGCCGTCGTTCGCGGCGTTGATCCCGAGCCCGATCGGCCCTATTCCGATCGGCCTTTGCCAGTTCGACTTCGGCGGGTTCTACTCGATCGTGCCCGAGGAACGGCGCACGAGCGCGTTCGCCGAAGTGCGGCACGAGCTCGGCGACAACCTGCAAGGCCGCATCGAGGCGCACATCGCGGAGAACGAGGCGCGGCGTAACAACTCGCCGTCGTTTCCGTTCGCCGCGTTTCCAACCGTCGCGGCCACGCACCCCGACAACCCGTACGGCAGCGACGTGCGCTTCATCGGCCGCATCATCGGCGCCGGCGGCACGGCGATCGAGAGCATCCACAACTCCGACACCTATCGCATCGCGGGCACGCTGACGGGCATCGTGGACAACACGTGGCTCTGGGAAGTGGCCCTCCAGCACAGCGAGAACGATTTCTTCGTGTCGGCGCCCGACGTGCTCGTCGACCGCTTCGATAGCGCGATCCGCGGCCTGGGCGGTCCCGGCTGCAACCCGGCGACGGGCACGCCCGGCGTGGCGCCGTGCGTCTACTTCAACCCGTTCGGCAGCTCGCTGACGGGCACCGGAACGCCGAACAGGCCGGAGCTCATGAATCACCTGATCGGCTTCGAGAGCTTCGACGCGAAGTCGAAGCTCACGTCGCTCGACGCGTTCACGTCGCGCGAGCTCGGGGAGCTCGGCGGCGGGTTCGCGGGGCTCGCGTTCGGCGCGCAGTATCGCGGCGACGAGCTCACGTACGACTACGACGAGAACGCGAACCGCGACAACTTCCTGTTCCTCGTCGGCAACCCCGATTTCGGCGACGACCGCGACGTCAACGCCGTCTTCGTCGAGCTCGCGCTGCCGTTCACCGAGAGCCTGAACCTGCAGCTCGCGGGGCGCTATGAAAGCTACGGCGGCGGCGTCGACTCGACGGACCCGAAGGCCACGCTGCTCTGGCGCCCGACGCTCGACTTCTCGCTGCGCGCCTCGGTCGGCACTTCGTTCCGCGCGCCGTCGCTGTTCCAGGCGTTCGGCACGCAGACGACGCTCGCCGAGCTCATCGACCCGAACGTCGGCACGCCGCAGTTCTTCCCCGTGCGCACGCAGCCGAACCCTAGCGGCTCGCCGCTCGATCCCGAGGAAGCCGACGTCTTCAACGTCGGCGTCACGTTCTCGCCGGGCGAAGCGTGGGAGATCGGGATCGACTACTGGTCCTTCGACTACACGAACGTGATCATCGAGCAGAACCCGCAAGCGATATTGAACGCCGCGGCGCTCGGCAACGCACAGGCGCAGTCGCAGGTGGTGCGCGACCCGGCGAGCGGTCTGCTGCTGCGCGTCGACTCGTTCTATGCGAACGCGTCGGCGCTCGAGACGGACGGCCTCGATTTCACCGTGGCGCGCGAGCTCGATCTTGCCGGCGGCGGCGAGCTCCGCGCGGGCTTCGACGCCACGTACATCGCGAGCTACGACCTGCAGGACCCGCAAGCCGGCGAGATCGACGGCGCGGGCCGGCGCAACTTCGCGAACTTCGGCACCTCGACCCCCGAATGGCGCGCCAACGCGTTCGTCACTTGGGCCAACGAGCGCCACGGCGTGAGCGCTTTCGTCCGCTACATCGATTCCTATGTCGACGACGAGGTGGACTTGGGCCAAGGGCCGGCGTTCTTCCGGCCGATCGACAGCCATGCGACCATCGACGCGCAGTACACGCTCGAGCTGCGCGCCGAGCGCGCGCCGCTCCTGACGTTCGGCGCCATCAATCTCACGGACGAGGATCCGCCGCGCGTGCAGACGAGCGGCGGCTACGACTCGAAGGTCCACGACCCGCGCGGCCGCATGTTCTACGCGAAGGCGTTGTTCCGCTTCTGAAGCCCAGGGCGCGCCGTCGCGTTCACGGCTCGGAGTCGAGGAAGAGATAGTCCTCGTCGGCCGGCGGCGCCTCGTCGAAGATCTGGAACCTGCGCCGCTGAAAGTACGCCGCACGCACGAGCGCGTATTCGTCGAACGCCTCTTCGAGCGTGCGCTCCGCGGGCAACAGCGCGGCACGATCCGAGACGATTCGCCAGGCGGCGAGCGTGCTGCGCTCGCCGGTGTCGTCGACCTGCCATAGAACGTCGGCACGCACGTCGAACGGCCATGCGCCCCAGTCGCGCGGGCTGCCGGGCCCGAGAAACGGCAGGACGAGGTAGCCGCCCGGCGGCACGCCCCATACGGCGAGGGTTTGGCCGAAATCTTCCGCGTGCCGCTCGAGCCCGAGCTTCGCCGCGGGATCGAAGAACCCGCCGCCGGCCGCGGTGTTCAGCAGGAACCGGCCGAGGTCCGCGAAGCCGGGCTTGAGCTTGCCTTGCAGCCAATTGTTCGCGATGTCGGCGGGCGCACGCAGGTTCGTGAAGAAGTTGCGGAAGCGCCGCTCGACGCGCGGCGGCACGGCCCGATCGTACGCGCGCGCAATCGGCCGCACGACCTTGCGGTCGACGCCGCGGTTGAAGCGGTAGATGCCGCGGTTCACGCGCTCGAAACGGTCGAGCGCCGCGGGATCGTCCACGTCGGTCGGCAACGTCGCGCAACCGTGCGCCGCGACGGCGAAGAGCAGCACGGCGAGCAAGCGCCACGCCGGGCCGCTCACGCCGCCGCGGACTACCATGCGCCGACGGCGCCATTCGACAGCGCCTGAATGAACACCCCGAGCGCGACAGCGGCGCTGAGCGCGGCCGTCTTGCCCGGCGCGGCGCGCTGCTTGCGCAGCTCGCGTATCTCGGCGGCCGGGATGCGCAACGACTCGCCGTCGCCGACGCCGCCTACGATGAAATCCGCGCCGACGGCCGTCACGTCGAGCTCGACGAGCTCGCCGCGCACGTCTACCACGCTGATTCGATCGCCCGGCTCGATGCCGGCCGGCACGCCTCCGTCTCGGCCGGCTTCGACGAGGCTCATCGTCGTGCAGGCCGACTGACCGAACGCCAGCGCCAGTACCGCAAAAAAAACCCCCCATCGGCTCCCCTTCATGATGACACCCGCTCTCGACGCTCACCAATCGAGCCGCTCGACCGTAGCGCCCGCGACCTACGCCTACCTGGGGAACAGCCGAGGGAATACCGCGTTTTTTCGCCGTTGGAGTACCCTACGGCCGGGGGTGGCCACACGGCGGACGCTCGTGGAGCTGAAGCAGGGGTTCAAGCTCGGCCCTTTCGAGGTTCGGCCTCTGACGGGGGAGGTGGCCGGCTGCGACGGCACGCAGCACCTCGAGCCGAAAGTCATGGAGGTGCTCGTGGCCCTGGCCCGGCAGCCCGGCGACGTCGTCGAGCGCGAGCAGCTCTTGAAGCGAATCTGGGGCGCCCGGGCCGCCGTCGCCGACGAGCCGCTGACCCGCTGCATCGCCGAGCTGCGCCGCGCGCTCGGCGACTCGCGGCAAACGCCGGCGTTCATTCAGACGATCCCGAAACGCGGCTACCGGCTCCTTTGCGCCGTCGAGCCGCTCGCGCCCTCCTGCGAGCTGCGCCTGCCGGCGGCAGCCGCGGCTACGCAGGCCGGTGCAGCGGACCTCGAGCACGCGGCTTCGCCGCTCGGCGCCAACGGCGCCGCGCAAGCGGGCGCCCCGGGCGCGCGGCGGCGCGCGTCACGACCGGCCCTGCTCGGCAGCGGCATCGTCGCCGTCCTCGCCGTCGCCGCGATCGCGCTCTGGGCCGCGACACGCGGCGCACCGAACGGCGGCAACGCCACGCCGGCCGACCGCAATACGATCGCCGTGCTGCCATTCGCCGCCGTCGGCGGCAACCCCGACGGCGCGTACTTCGGCGAAGGGCTGGCCGACGAGATCCTGAGCCGGCTGAGCGTCGTCGAGGGCCTGCGCGTCGTCGCGCGCACGTCGTCGTTCGCCGTGCGCGAGTCGGCCGACGACGTGCGCGGCATCGGGCAACGGCTGTCCGTGGCGCACGTGCTCGAAGGCACGGTCCGCCGCGACCGCGAGCGCGTCCGCATCGACGTGCAGCTCGTCGACGCCGAGCGCGGCTTCCAATTGTGGAGCGCGCGCTACGACGGCGTGCTCGGCGACATCTTCGCGCTGCAGGACGAGATCGCGAACACGATCGTCGCGAAGCTCCGCGACACGGTGCCGAGCGCGCTCGCGGCGCCGCCGATCGCGACGTCGGCGCCGACGGCGAACCTGGCCGCGTACGAGCTGCTGCTGCGCGGCCGACAGTACCTCGACCGGCGCGACGAAGCGTCGCTGCGGCGCAGCATTGGTCTGTTCGAGGAGGCCATCGCGCTCGACGCCGGCTACGGCCAGGCGTACGTCGAGCTCGCGAAAGCCTACGCCTTGCTGCCGTCGTACTCGGCCGAAATACAAGAGGAGATGTTCGATCAGGCCCTGGCCACGCTCGCGAAGGGCGTCGCGCAGGACGCGTCGCTCGACGCGTCGATGCAAGGCGTGCTCGCGCTCGTCGCGTACGCGCGCTGGGATTGGATCACGGCCGAGGTCGCGTTCCGCCGCGCGCTCGAGCGCGCGCACAACGACTCGGACCTGCTCGTTTGGTACTCGCAATTCCTTGCGGCCGTCGGCCGCACGGCCGAGAGCGCCGAGTACGCGCTTCGCGCGAAGCAGCTCGACGTGCTGTCGCCCGTCGTCAACCACCGGCTGTCGGTGGCGTCGATGTGGATCGACGCCGACGCCGACGCGGCGCGCTACGCCGAGATCGCCGAAGAGCTCGGCATGGGTCCGACACCCGACGCGTTCATCGTGCTGAAGCTCCGCCAGCGCGACCATACGGCCGTGCGCCCGCTCCTGATCGGCGTGCAAACGATGTTCGCGAGGCCGACGGCCTGGGTGGACCCGCTGCTCGACGCGCTCGCTTCGCCCGAGCGGCGCGCGCCGGCCGTGGAGGCGCTCGCGCGCGCCGAACAGGCCCGCGACGTGCCGCCGAAGTATCTGTTCGGTGCCTGGCTCTATCTCGGCGAGGCCGAGCGCGCGCTCGAGGCGGGCTTGAGGCTCACGAACGACCGGCCGAGCTTCAACGTCGAGTTCATCTTCTCGCGCGAGGCACGCGGGCTCAGGCAGCACCCTCGCTTCGGCGAGCTCGTGCGCGCAATCGGGCTACACCGCTACTGGGACCGGTTCGGCTGGCCGCCCATGTGCCGGAAGTCCGGCGAGACGATCGCCTGTGCTTGACTCCCGCGCCCGGCTCCTCGTCGCCGCGCTCGCCGTGACCGCACAGAGCGCGCTCGCGCAGACGTTCGCCGGCACCGAGGTCGTGGCCGGCACGGCCGCCGAGATCGCGACGGCGATCGCGACGCGGCGCGCCGAGCTCGAGGCCGACCCGGCCGCGATCGCCGCCCTCGTCGACACGCTGATCCTGCCGCGCTTCGACATGCGGCGCGGCTCGCGCGCGATCCTGGCCGAGCACTGGGACGCCGCCGCGCCCGAGGCGCGCGACCGGTTTGTGACGGCGTTCTACGAGTACCTCGTCGCGACCTACGGCGACTTGTTGCTGTACTTCAAGCCCACGACGCTGCGCGTGCTGCCGTTCGACGGCGACCCCACGCGCGCGCCGGCCCGCGTCCACACGGTGCTCACGCTCAACGACGGCACGGAGGTCGACGTCGACTTCGTCATGGTCGAGCGCGACGGCGACTGGCGCGTCGTCGACATCGAGGCCGAGGGCGTCTCGTACGTGCGCACGTACCGCTCGCAGTTTCGCGTCGACATCGCCACGGACGGGCTCGAAAGCGTCGTCGGCTGGCTCGAGGCCAAGGCGGCTGCCGCGAGCGGGCGGCCGTCGGCCGCCGCCCGATGACACGCCGCGGGGCGCTTTCGGTTTTCTCGGCAAACCCGCAGCTTACCCTCGGCTTTTCCGCAGGACCGCGCCGCGCGCGGCTCGAGACCATGCAGCTCCCTTCGCCAACGAGGAGATGCAGCCATGGGCCGTCGATCGCTTGTCCGCCCGGCCTTCGCGGGAACCGGTGCGCTTTTGCTCAGCCTGGCTCTGACCCGCGCGGCCGCCGCCGCGGAGCCCGGCGCTTGGTACGTCGGCGCCACGAGCGACGATACGCACGTCGAGGTCTATCGCGGCCTCGGCTGGGAAGTGGGAGGGGAAGAGCGCGGCTTTGCGCTGATCGGCGGCTTCAAGATCAACCGCCGCTTCTCGGTGGAGCTCGCCGCCCGGCGCGCCACGAATCTTCAGTGGACCGAGTACCTCGCGGCCTTCCCCGACTACCTGTCGGGCCACACCACGTTCGACGCGACGGCCATCCAGGCGAGCGGCGTCGCAACGTTTCAATGGGGCAAGACCGTCGAAGCGTTTCTCAAGGTCGGCCTCGCACGGTACAGCATGAGCGGCCATCAGGTGCTCGACACCCTGCAGACCCAGGCCGCAGCGACGCGCGACGTGCATGCGAGCGGCGTCGACTATCTGCTCGGCGGCGGGATCGCCATCAAGGCCACGCCGAAGTGGCGGGTGCGATTCGAGTACCAGTTCTTCGGGTTCGACGGCGATTTCTTGGGCGTGAGCGGCCGCGACGACCCGACGATCGACACGTTCGCGCTCGGCATCGATTACAAGATCGGCCGCCGTGAGCCGACCGTCGGCGCGCTGCGTTAGGCGCCGGGGCCCAAAACGAGGACGACATGCCCATGCACACGCACGACCCCGCTTTGCACCGCAGCGCGGCGACCGCCGCCGCGCTGCTCGCCTCGCTCGCGGCCGCGGACGCAACGGCGCAGGAATCCGCGGCACCGGCGCCGTTCCAAGGCCAGGCCCAGACGATCGTCGTCACGGCTTCGCGGCGCGCGCAGGAGCTGGCGTACGCGCCGGCCGCGATGACGGTGATCTCGGGGGCGGACATCGCGCACGCTCCGGCCGACGACTACGGCGATCTCCTGCGCAACGTGCCCGGTTTGAACGTGGCGCAGACGAGCGTCCGCGACATCAATCTCACCGGCCGCGGCTCCACGTCGACGCTCGCGAACACGCAACTCGTGCTGCTCGACGGCCGCTCGATCTACCTCGACTTCTTCGGCTTCGTCATGTGGGACCTTCTGCCGATCCAGGCGAGCGAGATCGAGCGCATCGAGGTCGTGCGCGGGCCCGGCAGCGCCGTCTGGGGCGCGAATGCGATGGCGGGCGTCGTCAACGTGATCGGCCGGCGTCCGCGCGGCATGACCGGCACGACGATCGTCGTCGGCACGCCGTACGCAAGCATCGTGCATGCCGGCGCAGACGACACCTTCGCGTACAAAGTGTCGGCGGGCTACTTCGAGCAGCCCGCCTACGACCGGCCGACGGGCACGATCCCGGGCTCCAATCCGCCGCAGACGTATCCGGACTACGAGAACGACGGCACGGAGCAGGCGCGCGTCAACTTCGAGGTCGAATGGGGGACCGGCGACGACTCCCATGCCTCGGTCGCGGCGGGATACGCCGAGACGGACGGCATCCTGCACAGCGGCATCGGGCCGTTCGACATCGAGCGCGGCTCGAGCCTTTCGTACGTCAAAGGCGACTGGAACAAGGAGAGCTGGCACGTCGGCGCCTCGGCCACCGTGCTCGACGGCGACGCCGTGAACCTGCTCACGCGCGGCAGCGACGGCGCCCTGCTGCCCTTGAGCTTCGTCTCCGACGCGTATGCGCTCGACTTCTCGAACACGAGCGAGCTCGGCGAGCGGCACGTGCTGACGTACGGCGGCAGCTTGCGCACGACGAAGTTCGATTTAGGTCTAGCCCCGGCGGCCGACGACCGCGGCGAGGCCGGGGCGTTCCTGCAGGACGAGATCCGGCTCGCGCCGCGCGTGCGCTGGGTGCTCGGCGCGCGCTACGACGACATCGACCCGCTCGACCATGCCGTCGTCACGCCGCGCACGAGCTTGGTCATCGCGCCGTCGCCGGCGCATTCGTTTCGCGTGGCGTACAACGAGGCGTTCCGCACGCCGTCGGCGATCAACGGCTACCTCGACGTGACGATCCTCCAGCAGCTCGGACCGTTCTTCGCGCCGGCCGACGCGGACGGCAATCCGCTGCTCGACGAAGAGCGGCTCGAAGCGTACGAGATCGGCTACGTCGGCGCGTTCGACAATCGGCTGCTCTTCAGCGCGGCCGTCTATCGCAACGTGATCGAGGACTCGATCGACTTTTTCGTGCGCGACGTCTACCGCCCCGGCAACCTGCCGGCGCCGAGCACCACGCTGCCGCCGGCCGTGATCCCGTGCTTCACGTTCGCGCCGGGCACGGGCCCGGCGGCGTGCCCGTTCGCCGGGCTCGCCGGCCTCGTGCCGTCGGACTACGGCTACCGCAACATCGGGCGCACGATAAACCGCGGCGTCGAGCTCTCGCTCGAGCGCGACACCGGCGCCTGGACCTGGTACGTGAACCTCTCGTGGCAGGACGAGCCCGACGTCCGCGGAGGCGTGGACGCGGCCGAGATCAACGTCGCGCCCGAGTGGCGCGCGAACTTGGGTCTAGGCCACGACGCCGGAAAGCGCTTCTTCAGCGTCGGCGTCAACTATCAAGACGAGGCGTACTGGGCCGACGTGCTGTTCGCGCGCGCGGCAACGCCGTCGTTCACGCAAGTGAATGCGGCGGTCGGCTGGCGCTTCGCGCGCGACCGCGTCACGTTCAAGGTCGTCGCGCAGAACCTCACGGACGAGCACGTGCAGCAGCACATCTTCGGCGATTTGCTCGACCGCAAGATCGCGGGGCAGGTCAGCATCGAGCTTTGAGGGCCGTTGACCGACGCGCAGAGCGCCGCCTACGTCCGGCGGCGACGACTGCCTCGTGCACGAGCTCACTCGGCGCGACTGGGAGCAAGCTGCCGCCGCCCTCGAATGCCGCGGCGCACGCTGCTAGGCTCGGTGCCATGGGCAGGTCATCCATCGCGACGGCGGCGCTTCTGATTCTCTGCGCGGCGGCGAGCCACGCGCAGGCGCCGCGCGAGGCTCGAGTCACGACGGAGCAGCTCGGGCCGGGCCTCCACGTGTTGTACGGCGCCGGCGGCGGTCAGGTCTCGGGCAACGTGCTGGCGCTCCTCGGCCCGGATGGCACGCTCGTCGTCGATTCGGGCTATGCGCAGTTCGTGCCGAAGTACCGAGAGGCCGTCGCAGCGCTCGGCGGCCGGCCGATCACGTACGCGATCAACACGCATTGGCACGACGACCACTCCGAGGGCAACAAGGTCTTGGGGCCCGGCGGCGCGCTGATCGTGGCGCACGCGAACGCGCGCGACATGCTGATGCGCGACAACGAGATCAACGTGGTGCGCACGATCCTCGTTCAGCCCGCCTTTCCGCCCGCGGCGCTGCCCGTCGTCACGTTCGACGACCGCATCGAGATGTATTTTGGCGGCGAGCGCATCGAGCTCGTCCACGTAGCGCCGGCGCACACGGCCGGCGACGTCGTCGCGATCTTGCGCGACAGGAACGTCGCGCACACGGGCGACGTGTTCCTGCCGGCGGCGTATCCGTTCTCCGACGTCGACAACGGCGGCAGCTTCGACGGCGAGATCGAGTTCGTGGGCCGCCTGCTCGACGAGCTCGACCGCGATACCGTCATCGTGCCGGGCCACGGCCGAATGGCGCGTTACGAGGAGCTCGCCGCCTACGTCGAGATGCTGAAAGCCGTGCGCCGGCGCGTCGCAGCGCTGATCGCGGACGGCGCGACGCTCGAGCAGGTCGTCGCCGCCAAGCCCACGGCGGAATGGGACGCCACGTACGGCAATCCGACGACGTACTTTCTCGATCGCACGTACAAGAGCCTCGGCGGCCGGTAGCGTCCGGCGCCGCGGCGCCGGACGCCTGCCAGTGCGTCGGCCGCGGCCGTACTCGCGCGTGCGGCCGCACGCCGCACGTCGAGCGCGTGCCGGCGCTTCAGGCCTGCGGCGGCATCTCCGGGAACGACGGCACGTCCGCCGGCGGGCGGTCCCAGCTCGGCGCGCGCGACGTGAAGATACTCATCTGCGACTTGAACTTCTCCGGGTCGTCGAGGCTCGAGGCCGTGAGCATCATGACGCCGGGCATGACGGTGGCCGTGGCCGAAATCCGCGAGCCGCATACGGGGCAGAAGCGGCGCGTGATCGGTTGGCCGCTGCCGCCCGGCTTCTTGTACTCCGTGAGCTTGCCGGTCATCTGCACGGACTGCTCGGGCACCGCGAAAACGGAACCGTGGCCCGAGCTGCTCGTCTTGCGACAGTCCTCGCAATAGCACTTGCCGCTGAAGATGAAGTCCGCCGAGACCGTGTAGCGCACGGCGCCGCAGGAGCAGCCGCCGGTGAGGGTTTGAGCCATTCGAGTTCTCCTTTCGCCAATGCCGATTCGAGTGCGCCAGCCTACCAAAAGCCGGCGCAAAAAAGCGCGCCTCGAGCGGGCTAGAGCTCGCGCAGCCCCCGGATGATCGGCTTCCGCGCCGCGCGAACGCTCGGGAGCAAGCCGCCGAGCAGTCCCAAAGCCAGCGCGTAGACGAGGCCCTGCGCCGCGAGCTGCGGCGTGACGGTGAACGCGAACGTGATCTGGCTGAACGACGTGAAATTCAGCGTCGACGCCCGCAGGCCGTTGAACGCGAAGTACGCGATCGCCATCCCGAGCGCGCCGCCCGCGGCTCCGATCAGCGCGGCCTCGACGAGCACGGAAACGACGACGGGGAAGGCGCCGAAGCCGAGCGCGCGCAGCGTCGCGATCTCGCGCGCGCGGGCCGAGACGGCCGAGTACATCGTGTTGACGGCCGCGAACACGGCGCCCAAGCCCATCAGCACGGCGATCACGGCGCCGACGGTGCCGACGATGGCCGTCATCGTGCGCGACTGCTCCTCGTAGTACTGCCGCTCCGTGAAGACGCGCACGTTCAGGCGCGGATCCGCCGTCAGCGAGTCCTTGAACGCCTGGAACGCTTGCGCGCTCATGAGGCGCGCGCGCACCGATTGATAGCTCGTGCCGCGGTTGAAAGCGCCCTGGAGCACCGTCGCGTCCGTCCAGATCTCCGATTCCGCGATGCTGCCGAGGTCGCGGAAACGGCCCACGACGAGCCAGCTCGTCGACCCCGAGCGCAGGGTCTGCCCCACGTCGAGGCCCGCGAACTCCGACGCCGCGCCGCGGCCCACGATCACCTCGAACGTGCCGGGCGTGAACATACGGCCTTCGGTGATCTCGAAGTCCTGCCGCAGCTTCGGCGCCGCGGCCGCGCTAACGCCGCGCAGCGGCACGTTCGCCGCGGTGCCCGTGGATTTCAGCGGAATGTCGATGATCACGTAGAGCTCCGACGACACGAGCAGCCCGTCTGCGTCGCGCGCGATCTGCTCCGCGTCGGCGATGACGCGCGTCTCGTTGAGGCCGAAGCCGCTCGTCATCTCGTCCGTGGCGCCGCCGCGCAGCACGATCGCGACGTCGTCGGCCCCCGCGTCTTGCAGCACGGCGCGGAACCCTTCGTTGATCGAGAGCACGCCGACGACGACGGTGACGACGCCCGTGACGCCGAACAGCGCAACGAGCGTCGAGCCCAGGCGCTCGCGCACGTTGCGCAGGTTCATGACCGTGACGGCGCCGATCTGTGCGAGCCAATTGCCGAGCATGGACGTTTCGCTCCTACACCTTGCGCAACGCGTCCGTGATCTTGAGGCGCGAAGCCTCGAGCGACGGCAGCAGGGCCGCAAGCAGGCTCAAGATGACGATCAGCACGGCGCCCGTCGCGTACGCCGACGCGGGAATGCCGATGACGGGGAAATACTGCGCGAGCAGCTCGCCGACGCGCTGCGCCGCGAGCGCGGCCAGGCCGAGCCCGATGGCCCCGCCCAAGGCCGTGATCAGGAACGACTCCGTGAGCACGAGCCCCGCGATCGTGTGCTTCGAGTAACCGAGCGTCTTCAGGACTGCGATTTCGTTGATGCGCTCGCGCACCGACTGCGCCATCGTGTTGCCGGTCACGAGCAGCATCGTGAAGAAGACCGCGCTCGCGACGGCCGTGACGATCGTCGCGATGTCGCCCATCTGGTTCGCGAAACCCTGGATGAACGCGCGCTCCGTCGACGTCTTCGTCTCGGCCGGCGAATTCGCGAACAGCGCGTCGATGCGGGCGGAGACTTGCGCCGCCTTGTCGGGGTTCTCGATCCTGAAGATCACGAAGCCGATCGAGTCGCGGCCGCCGTTCTGGCTCAGCGACTCGTTCAGATAGTCGTAGTGAAAGTACAGGCTCGAGTTGTCGCCGTTCGCGGCTTCGTAGATGCCCGCGAGCCGCATGTCCCACGTATCGCTGCCGTCGCTCTTGCGATAGAACGCCGAGCGCAGCGGAATGATGTCGCCCACCTTCCAGCCGAACCGCTCCGCGGTCGTCCTGCCGGCGATCATGCTGGCGCGGTCCGAGATCCAATCGGCGCGCTGCTCGGGCGGCAGCACGTACTCGGGATACACGTCGAAGAACGTGGCCGGCTCCGTCGTCATCGCGGCGACCTGGTTGCGCTCGTTCTGGTAGATGCCGCCGAACCAGTTGAACGACGTGGCCGCCACCACGCCGTCGACGGCGCGGATGCGGTTCAGGTAGCTCAGCGGGAACTGCTGGATCAGCGACGTCTTGTGCATCGTGGCGAGGCGGTCGATGCCGGCGAGATCAGCGCCCATGGCGAGCGCTCCCTGCATCGTCTTCAAGAGGCCGAACAGCAGAAACGCCACGACGATCGACGCAAGCGTCAGCGTCGTGCGCACGGGCTTGCGCCGCAAGTTGGCGAAGAAGAGCGGCAGAAACTTGAGCATCGTGAAGGCTCCGGTTACGCCGCCTCGGGCTCGCGCGCAAGCTGCCCCTTCGTCAGGTGCAGCGTGTGAGTCGCACGCGCCGCGGCATGTGGATCGTGCGTGACCATGACGATCGTCTTGCCGTGCCGCTGATTCAGCGCTTGCAGGAGATCGAGGATCTCGTCGCCGGACTTGCGATCGAGATCGCCCGTCGGCTCGTCGCAGAGCAGCAGCGCGGGGTCCGAGACGATGGCGCGCGCGATGCCGACCCGCTGCTCTTGGCCGCCCGAGAGCTCGCGCGGTTTGTGCTTGGCCCGGTCGCGCAAGCCGACGAGGCTCAAGGCCGCCGCGACGCGCGCGTGCCGCTCGGCGCGCGACAAGCGCGTGAGAAGCAGCGGGAGCTCGACGTTGCGCTCGGCCGAAAGCACCGGAAGCAGGTTGTACATCTGGAAGATGAAGCCGACGTGGTTCGAGCGCCAGCGCGCGAGCGCGCCTTCGCTCATCGTATCGATGCGCTGGCCGGCCACCTCGATCTCGCCACGGCTCGGCCGGTCGAGGCCGCCGATCAAGTTCAGCAGCGTCGACTTGCCCGAGCCCGACGGGCCCATCAGCGCGAGGAAATCCCCTTCGCGGATGTCGAGATCGAGCGCCTGCAGCACGTGAACGGTCTCGACGCCGCGCTTGTAGTCCTTCGCAAGGCCGCGGATCCGGACCAGCACCTTCTTCTCGCTCATCGCTCGTTCCCCTCTATCCCTCGCGGTCGAACTCGACCGCAATGACTCGTCGATCGAGCCTCGCCGAAATCGACACTCAGGGCGCCGCCGCGACGACGGCGCCCTCCGCGAGCTCGGCGGCTGAGCCCGTGACGACCACGTCGCCCGGATTGATCCCGGCCAGCACCTCGACCTCGCCCAAGCGCTCGGCGCCGACGCGCACGGCGATGCGCTCGACGCGATCGCCGCTCACGCGCCAGACGAAGCGCGTGCCGCCGTCCTGCTGCACGGCGCTCGCGGGCACGCGCACGGCCCGCCGAGTGGGTTGCGCTGCGCCGCCGGAGCCGGCATTCGCCTCTTCGCCTCCGGCAACCGAATCGAGGAACGTAACCTTCACGCCCATGTTCGAGAGGATCCGCGGGTCGAGCTCGTCGAAGTCGATGCGCACCTTCACCGTGGCCTTCTGCCGGTCGGCCGTCGGCACGATGTTGATGACGTGGCTCGGGATCACCCAGTCCGGGTACGCGTCGAGCACGGCTTCGGTCTTCTGGCCGGCCCGCACGCGATTGATGAAGGCTTCGTTGACGTCGACCTCGATCTCGCGCGAGTCCAGGTCGACGAGCGTCGCGATACCCGTGCGCGTGAAGCCGCCGCCGGCCGAGATCGGCGAGACCATCTCGCCGGGCTGCGCGTCCTTCGAGACGATGACGCCCGCGAACGGCGCGCGCACCTCGAGGTCCTCGATGTCCTGAGCGCGCACGCGCACGGTGGCCGCCGCCACGTCGACCGCGCGCCGCAGCGCAGCGAGGCGCGCCTCGAGCGCCGCAACCTCGGAGCGCGCGCGATCCACGTCGCGCTCGCTGCTCAAGTTGCCCGCGCGCAGCTGCTCGAGCCGGCGCAGCTCGCGCTCGGCCTCGCCGCGCCGGACGACGACCTCGTCGAGCTCGGCGCGGCGCGCTTCGAGCTGGGTCTCCGCAAGCGCGAGCTGCGGCTTGAGCGTCTGGTCGTCGAGCTGCGCCAGGAGCTGGCCTTCCTCGACCGTCATGCCCTCTTCGATCAGCACCGCCGCGATCTTCCCCGTGACCTTCGCGGACACGGTCGCCTCGCGGCGCGCGACCACGTAGCCTGAGGCGTTCAGAACCGCCGTGCCGGCCGGAGCGCCGTTGCCCGCCGCGGGCGCGGCGACGGCCGTAGCGACCTCGACGCGGATCGGCTGCGCGCGCAAGAACCAGTAGCTCGCGGCCGCGGCCGCGGCGACGAGGATCGCGAGCGTGAGAATCCACGGGCGTGCGGCGGACGGTGCTCGGCTCGGCGCGTCGCGGTCGATTTTCAGGCTATCGAGTGTGCGTTCGTCGAGCGACACGAGCCGTCCCTCCTGGAACGCGCGATTCTAGATGGCACTGATGCCATGCGAAAGGCGCCATCCCGTGTCATGAATGACGGCGGGCTCGGAAATTTATTACCGGTCCGTCGGTTTCACGGTGGGGTGAGGGGGCCACGGCCGTTGCGCGATGGGGGCACGTCGGGCGTCGGGAGCACCGCCGGCGGCGAGCAGACGGTGGCGAGGCGGCCGTCAGGCTTCCTTCACGTCGATGTCTTCCGCAGCCTCGGCCGTAGGGGCGCCCTCGCCGCGGCGGTACTCGAAGAGGTCGCCGGGCTGGCAATCGAGCGCCTCGCAGAGCTTCTCGAGCGTCGAGAACCGAATCGCCTTCGCGCGCCCCGTCTTCAGCACCGACAGGTTCTGCGGCGTGATGCCGACCTGCTCGGCCAGCGTGCCGAGCCGCATTTTGCGCCGCGCGAGCATGACGTCGAGGTTCACGATGATCGCCATGTCGGCGTTACACCGTGAGCTCGTTTTCTTCGCGAAGCTCGGCGCCGACGTCCATGACCCACGAGAAGAGCAAGATGAAAAACGCGATCACGAACGGGCCGAACGAGAAACCGAATCGAAGCTCTCTGGGCCACTCGCCGGTGGCGTTCGCCGAGAGCGTCAGAGCGACGACGAACATCGCGACCTGAAAGATCGCATAGGCCACCGTCACGTAGCCGAGCAGCCGCATCTCGCGCACGCTGCCGCGCGTGAAGATCTCGCCGCGCGAGTAGTTGCCGAACAGCCGCGAGAGCCGATGGAGCCCGACGAGCACGAGCGCAAAGCCGCCTACGGCCGAGATCACGGCGAGCGTGACGGCCTCGGGGGGCAGCTCGCTGCACGCTTGCCGCACACCTGCGATGTCGCAGGTGAGCTGTTCGGGCACCGTAAGCGTGCCGGCCGTAACCGCCAGCGCGGCAAGGCCGGCGAGCACCATGAGCAGGAAGCACACGCGTCTCGCCGAGCGGCTCATCCGCTTGACCTTCTCCAGCCGCGCCTCTGTGTGTGGATTCATAGGCAGTGTTCCCTCGAAAAACATCGATAATTTATCGTTTATCGATAATAAAGCGACGATAAACGTTTGGTCAAGTGACTGGTGGCACGGGCCAGACGGGCCAAACGGGCCAGACGGGCCAGACGCGCCAGACGGGCCAGCAGGGCTAGCAGGGCTAGCAGGCCAGACGGGCGGCGCCGTGGCGCGGACCGACTGCTACGGCTCAGCGCCGCGGCCAGGTGCCGGCGCGCTGCAGGACCGGCGGAGAGCCGTCGACGCCGAGCAGCCGCTCGGCCTCGCGTCGCGCAGCGCCGTCGAGCTCGGCGAGCCATTCGACGGCGCCGCCGCCGGCACGCGCGGCGACGGCCGCGCCGTTCAGGAACACGAGGCGGCGGTTCGGCACCGGCGCGCGTGGCGTGTCGTCGGCGAGCCCGACGAGGTTCGCGGGATCCGCGGCCGCGAGCACGGTCCACTCGCGCGCGTCTTGCTGACGGCGCAAGCGGCGCAGCTCCTCGACGGCCTCGACGAGCGCGAACTGCTCGCCGCCGAACGGCTCGACGAAGCGGCCGCCGCGAATTTCGCCGCGCGCCTCGGCCGTGCGGTAGAACGGCAAGAGCTCGCGCCAGCTTGGGCTCAGCGGCTCGCGGGCGAGCAAGCGGCGGCACATCACGCCGTAACGGCGCAGCAATGTCTTCGCGACGTGCTCGAGCGCGTCCGGGTCCGTCGCGGCGCGCGGCACGGTACGCGGCGGCAACAGCGCCCAGCGCCCGGCCGCGTCGAACTCGCTCGTGCCGCGCAGGCGGCTGCGGCCGCGGAAACCGCGCCGGCGGCTCTGCGGCGTGAGCACGGCGCGGAGTCCCGTGAACGAGTCGGCCGTCACGACGCCGCGCGCGACGAGCTCGCCGAGCGCCTCCTCGACTTGCACGCGCAAGAGGCCGCTCGCCTGCACGATCTCGACGAAGAACGACGCGCCGCGCTCGCGGAGCGTGGCGACGACGCGCTCGGCGGCGCCCGACATCCCTTGCACGGGCTCGAACGAGCCCAGCGACCGCCAAAGCGGCAACGCCGCGCGCGGCACGATCGCGATCGGCGACGTTACCACCGTCGCGGCGCGCGCGCCCGGTTGCGCATTACTGGGCCGCGGCCGCCACCACACGACCTCGCCGGCCGTGCAGAGCTGATCGAGCAGCGTCGCGCCGTAATCGGCGATGCGCGCCGGCAGCACCTCGCGCTCCCAGAGCGCGGCCGGCAACGCCAACCCTTGCAGCTCGCCGAGCACGGCGCGCAGCGCCTCGCGTCCCTGCCGGCGCTCGCCGCCGAGGCCCTGCCAGTGGAGCAGGAAGCGCTGGAAGTCCGCGATCGTCGCGGGCTCGATCTCGTTGCGCAGGCGTTTCAGCGTGTAGCGGTGAATGCGCGCGAGCAAGCGGCGCTCGCACCATTCCTCGGGCGCATCGGGCTTGGCCGCTTCCGCCGTGAACCGCCCGCGCATCGCGGTCCCTTGCTGCTCGAGCGCGAAAAGCGCCGGCAGCACGTCGTTCGCCGCGAGGCCGAACGGCCGCGCCAGCGTCTCGGCCGTGACGGGGCCGAGCGCCTCGAAGCGGCTGCGCACGAGCTCGCGGAGCGCGGTGTCGCGATCCTCTACGCCTTCGCCGAGGGCGGCGAGCTTCTCGGCCGCGACGGCACCCGGGAACGCGGCGCTGACCTCGGGCAGCCGCTCAGCGGAAACCCACACGGGCCCGGCTTGCGGCAGCTCGACGACGGTCGCGCGCCCGTCGGCGCGCAAGCGCTCGACGAGCGGCGCCCACGCGGCGCCTTCCGCGGCCGTCACGAACCCGAGCAGCACGAGCGCGTCGTGCAGCTCGTCAGCGCTCAACACTTGTGGCCACGCTTCGGAGCGCACGCGCTCGATCGCCTCGGGGTCGAGCTTGCCGAGCTCGGCCGCCTGCTCTGGCGTCATGTAGCGGCGCGCCTGCACGGCCAGCGTGCGGCGCTCCTCGGCCGGCGCGTCGTCGAGGAACGCGTACGGCTTCGCGCCCAAGATTTCCTGCGCGAGCGGCGACGGGCTCGTGAGCTCGCGGCAGATGACCTCGATCTCGCCGCTCTCGATGCGCGCGAGGAGCTTCTCGAGGCCGTCGATGTCCATCGCGCCCGTCAGACAATCCTCGAGCGTCTGCTTCACGAGCGGGTGCTCGGGAATCTCGCGGTCGCCGCCCGGCAGGTTCTCCGCGCACGCGAGCTGATCCGGAAACACCGTCGAGAGCAGGTCCTCGGCGTCCATCCGCTGGAACTGGGCCGGCTGCTTCTTGCCGTTGCGGAACCGGCGCACGGCGAGCGCCGTGGTGGCGTTCCAGCGCCAGTAGAGGCCGAACACGGGCGCGTCGAGCACGGCCTGCGTGAGCACGTCGCGCACCGTCTTGCTCGACAGGTACCTCACGACGTCCTCGAGCGCGAAGCTGTGCACGGCACCAAGCGACAGCACGATCGAATCCTCGAGCGCGGCGGCCTGCAGCTCGAAGTTGAACCGCCTGCAGAACCGCTTGCGAAGCGCCAGGCCCCACGCGCGGTTGATCCGCGAGCCGAACGGCGAGTGCACGACCAAGTGCGTGTCGCCGGTCTCGTCGAAGAAGCGCTCGAACACGACGCGCTTCGGCGAAGGCAGCACGCCGAGCGCGGCCTTCGCGGCGGCGAGATACTCCACGAGCTGGCGAGCCGCGCTCTCGCTCAATGCGAGCTCGCTCATGAGCCACTTCAGCGCGCCTTCGGCGCCGTCGCGGTCGATGAGCTCGGCGAGCGTCTCGTTGAGCCGGCCCACCGATGTCGAGAGCTCGTCGCTCCTGCCCGGCGCCTCGCCGAGCCAGAACGGGATCGTCGGCGGCTGGCCGGCCGCGTCGGTGACGTAGACCTTGCCGCCTTCGAGCTTCTGAATCCGGTAGCTCGCGTTGCCGAGCTGGAAGATGTCGCCCGGCAGGCTCTCGAACGCGAAGTCCTCGTTCAGCGTGCCGACGGGCACCTCGCGCGGCAGCAGCACGACCTCGTAGTCGAACTGATCCGGGATCGCGCCGCCGTTCGTGACGGCCGTCAGCGTGGCGCCGCGCCGGCCGCGCAACACGCCGTTGACGCGGTCGTAGTGCAGGTGCGCGCTGCGCCGGCCGCGGTGCGTCGTGAAGCCGTCCGCGAGCATGCGCGACACGCCGACGAATTCCTCGAGCGAGAGGTTCGCGTAGCTCGCAGCGTGCGCGAAGCGCTTGTGCAAGTCTTCGACGCGCCACTCCTGCACGCCGACCTCGGCCACGATCTGCTGCGCGAGCACGTCGAGCGGCGCGGGCCGCGGCTTGATCGCGTCGAGCTCGCGCCGCTCGATGCTCGCGAGCAGCGCCGTGCACTCGACGAGGTCGTCGCGCGACAGCGGAAACAGCCGGCCCTTCGGAATACGGCCGAGCCCGTGGCCCGACCGGCCGACGCGCTGCAGGAACGCCGAGATTCCGTGCGGCGAGCCGAGCTGGCACACCAAGTCCACGTCGCCGATGTCTAGCCCAAGCTCGAGCGACGCCGTCGCGACGAGCGCTTTCAACTGCCCGGCCTTCAAGCGCTCCTCGGCCTTGAGCCGGTGCTCCTTCGCGAGGCTGCCGTGGTGCGACGTGACGGCGTCCTCGCCGAGCCGCTCGGCCAAGTGCCTAGCGGCGCGCTCGGCGAGCCGGCGCGTGTTCACGAACACGAGCGTCGTGCGGTGCGCGCGGATCAGCTCCGCGAGCCGGTCGTAGACCTCGATCCAGACCTCGGCCGACATGATCGCCTCGAGCGGCGAGCCCGGCAGCTCGAGCGTGAGGTCGCGCTCGCGCGCGTGTCCTTCATCGATGACGGTGCAGGGCGCGTCCGTGACGCCCGTGAGGAACTTCGTGAGCACGTCGATCGGCTTCGTCGTGGCCGAGATGCCGACGCGCGTGGGCGGCCGCTCGCAAAGCGCCTCGAGTCTTTCCAGCGACAGCGCGAGGTGCGCGCCGCGCTTGTTGCCGGCGACGGCGTGAATCTCGTCGACGATGACCGTGCGCACGCCGCGCAGCATGTTCCGCCCCGACTCGGTGCTGAGCAGGATGTACAGCGACTCCGGCGTCGTGACGAGGATGTGCGGCGGCTGGCGCCGCATGCGCGCGCGCTCGCTCTGCGGCGTGTCGCCCGTGCGCACGGCCGCACGGATCGGCGCCTCGCCGAGCATGCGTGCCGCGAACTCGCGGCCGATGCCTTCGAGCGGCGCGCGCAGGTTCTTCTCGATGTCGTTCGAGAGCGCCTTCAGCGGCGAGACGTAGAGGATCTGCGTTTCGTCTCTCAGCGTGCCGTCGGCCGCCTGCTTGGCGAGGAGGTCGATGACGCGCAGGAACGCCGCGAGCGTCTTGCCCGAGCCCGTCGGCGCGCTGATCAGCGTGTGCCGCTCCGAGCCGATCGCGTCCCACGCTTTGACCTGCACGCTCGTCGGCGCAGGGAAAGCGCTGCGGAACCAGCCGGCGACGGCGGGGTGGAAATTCTCGAGGAGCATGGGCGTAGTTAACCTAAGGGCTGTGTTTATGTCCAGTCCGGCTCAAGTTCTGCCTCGCCGAGCCGTCCCGTGCGGTGTGCACCCCCGGCGCTTCGGACCGGGGGGCGTGCGCGCGCCACAGG
>Ga0073934_10002506_pt1 | contig 37924 bp, 30 predicted proteins | sample LarsenN4metaG_FD_76834 | JGI IMG/M metagenome (GOLD analysis project Ga0073934, IMG submission 76834) | Hot spring sediment bacterial and archeal communities from British Columbia, Canada, to study Microbial Dark Matter (Phase II) - Larsen... ... | reverse complement strand
TGGAGCTGCTGGACCAGCTCGCCGCTCAGGACGGATTTCACGGCGCTATCTTCACCGCTGTCGGGTACGGCGTGCAGAACCGGGTGGTGGGTGGAGGAGTTCCCTTTTTTACGGATGCCAATCCGGTGCCTCGCATGTTCGCCTTTTCAAGCTTCAACGCTCTCAACCCTGGCTATCTGCGCCTGTCCCAGAACACGTCCACTGGCGATGGGGGAACGTGTTTTGGCGACTCCGGTGGCCCGAATTTCTTCGACGTAGATGGCCGGCGCACCCTGGTGGCGACTACGGTGACCGGGGATGCGGTTTGCCGCGCCACCAATGTCGTGTACCGTCTGGATACTGCGGCCGCCCGCGAATTTCTGGGACAATTTGTCACGCTACCCTGATTTGCCCGAAGAGGCCGGCGACGTCTTCGATTTCATGCGCTCTGCCAAACAGAGAGGGCCCTGGGGGCATAGATAGAGCAGTAGATTCTCCATCTGGGAGTGAGCGCCGCACCCAGGTAGCTGGGCCAAATTGCGCAAACGGCTACCCTTCCAACCACGTCGGCCAATCTGCTTACCCCTGAAGTCCCGCACTCGCGCTTATTGCCCTCACCCCAGTGAGACAGACATCAAGACGGTTCTGCACAAGTAATCAGTTGGTGCTGAAAAGGCCGACAAATTGGCTGGGAGGCCTGGACTCGAACCAGGATAATCAGATCCAGAGTCTGATGTCCTACCGATTGAACGACCTCCCAGCCGCGGGAGGGGCGTGCAAATAGCCGCCGCAGCGGCCACCAGCATTATGTGGGCGGATCAAGGAGTTCGTCAACTGAAGCGCAGGATTCCGCAACGAGAACCTAGGATTTAGGGACCAGCGGGATGAGGCGACCGCGGTCGAGGCGAAATGGCACGCCCCGCCAGATGATGCGGTTGGTGAAAAAACCAGCCAGCCAGGTGAAGAACCAGATGGCGTCGTGGAGGGGAACCAGCCAGAGTTTGCGGCGCAACAGCGGATCCTTCAGGCCACACACCCCAACAACCCAGGCCATGCACAAACGAAGCAAAAGGTAGCCGCCCAAGTAGATGCCGACAGCGGAGGCACAGCCAATCCCGAAGCCTCGGGAGGCTGAGCCACAGGCCACTGCGATGGCTGCGACTGTCCACGGCAAACCCATCGAAAAAACCATGCCGAGGTAGCGGTCTGGGCGGGCGGCGCGGATGGCCAACATCCAGCGCAGGCGGTGGCGGAAAAAGTCCCCGGCGCCGAGCGCGGGATAATGTGTCCACACCGTGTGCGGCACAAGCTCGACGCGATGTCCGCTGCGGGCGATGCGGTTGCCGAACTCGAAATCATCCACGAAGGAATCTACGAGCCCTTCGAAGCCGCCAATTTCGGCCAAGCGTTGACGCGTGGTGGCGATCGTGGCGCCGAAGGCAAAGCGCACGCCTTCGAGCACGCGAGCGACGAGCACCCCTGCAAAGAAATCGGAAGTCGCGCCAATCTCTTCGAGTTCGGCACCAAGCTGCGGGGCCGTGATGCCCAGATACATACAAGTGACGCAGCCCACGCGGGAATCCTGCAAAGGAGCCACAACAGCGCGGAGATAATCCGGCGCGACGCGGATGTCACTGTCGCTGAGAACGAGCAGCTCGTGACGCGCTTCGTGGGGCAGGCGGCAAAGTTTGTTCACCTTGCTGTTGGCGCCGAGTTGTTGCGCACCGATGAAGAGGCGAATCTGACGCTGGGGGAAATCCGCGATCAGCTTCTCGATTACTGAAATTGCCGGATCGTCGGCCTCGGAGACGCAGAAGAGGATTTCGTAGTCGGGGTAGTCAAGGCGGCAAAAGCTGGCGAAGTTTTCGTAGGCGTCGGGGTCGAGGCCGCGGACAGGCTTCAGAATACTCACCGGCGGTGTGAAATCAGTATTGGCCCGCGGGGCGGCGGAGAAGAAACGGCGCGCGGAGAGCATGGCGAAAAGGTAGTAGAGAAATGGAAGGAAGGGAGCGAGCAGCAAAATCCATTTGAGAGCCGGCCAAAACATTGCCACATTTTCGCACACCTGCGAGGCGTTCCTCCCGCCTTCCTAATTTCCTTATTTCCTTACCTCCTCACTTCCTGACCTCCCGTTTTCGCTACTTCCCCATCCACACCAGCGCAACGCCGATCGAAACCAGCAGGACGCCAACCCATCGTGTGCGGCAAACGTTTTCGCGGAGCAGGAACTTCGCCCCCAGAGCGCCGACGGCGTAGCTCGCCGCGGTGGCGGGAATCACAAAGCTGACGTCTTCCCACGAGAGCAGTGCCAGCAAGGCGAAGAAAGAAAGCACCATGAGCGCAAAACCAACCCACATCCAGCTCTGGCGGAAAGCGCGGCCCATTACGCTGAGGATGGCGCGCGGGGTGAAGCGGTGGACCTCCCCAATGATCTTCATGGCGTGGGTGATGGCGATTTCGCCGAAGGTGCTGGCGAGAACCACGATGGCGACGAAGAATGCGGTGCGCATGTCAGCCGTGCTCCGAGGCGCGGGAGCGCAACTGTGTGGTACTGGGCGGCGTCAGGCCGACCAGCATGACTCCGAAGAAGATGCAGGCCACGCCGGCCCAGCGCAGGAGCGTGACGCTTTCCTGAAGGAAAAGCAGCGCCAGCAGCGGCACCAGCACGTAGGTGAGCGCGGAAGCCGGCAGGACGTAGCTGAAGTCGGCCCAGGAGAGAACGAGCGTGTAGCAGACGAAGTAGCCGATGAGGCCGAGGATGCCCGCCCAGATGGTGACGCTGGTGAAGACCTGAAAGAGAAAGGCGTAGAGGGCGGCAGGAGTCCAGTGTTGCGGCTCGCCGATTTGCTTGACGCCCTTGCTGAGCAGGACGTCGCCCGTCGCGCCGAAGAAGACCATCAATGCAAGCAGGACGACGGTTTTTGTCCGCAGGGCTTTGTGCGCAGTCATGCAGGGCGGGATCAGTCGCCGGCGGCAGAGCCGGATTCAGATTCGACGCTGCCCGGCACGCTGACAAGGGATTTGGGCGTCTTGATGCCTTCGCGGGACTTTTTCTTCCATTCCGCGCGGCTGCGCAGGAACTCGACGGCTTCGTGAAAGAGGCGCTTGCGCTCGTGGCTGTCCCACAGAGCTTCCTTGACGATGCGCCAGGCGACCCGCGGGCGAAGATAGTATTCGTCGTAGAAGCGCTGTACACCGGCCATCATCTCCTCGCGGGTCAGGCCCGGGTACTCGATGTGCGGAAGCTGGCGGCCGCTGCCGTCGGTAAGGGCCTCGGTGCGCAGGTAATTGTTCTGTACCAGGTAGTCGTGCAGCTCGGTGCCCGGGAAGGCGTGGGCCATGGAGATCTGCACGGTCTCGCAGTCGAGTTCCTTGGCGAAGTCAATGGTCTTCTGGATGGTCTCTTGCGTTTCGCCGGGGAGGCCGAGAATGAAGTCGCCGTGGATGCGGATGCCGACCTTCTTGCAGTTCTTGACGAAGGTGCGGGCCATCTCCACGGTGGCGCCCTTCTTGATGTTCTTGAGGATCTGGTCCGAGCCGGACTCGAAGCCGACGATAAAGAGCCGCGCGCCGCCGTCGGCCATGGCCTTGAGCGTTTCGTAGTCGCTGTGCACGCGAGCGTTGCACGACCAGCGGAACTTCAGCGCCTTGAACTTGGCGCAGATCTCCAGCACGCGATCCTTGCGGATGTTGAAAGTGTCGTCGTCCCAGAAGAATTCCTTCACCTGCGGGAACAGTTGCAGAGCCTGACGGATCTCGCGCACCACGTTGTCGGTGGAGCGCACGCGCCAGGCGTGCCCGGAAATGGTCTGCGGCCACTGGCAGAAAGTGCACAGCGCCGGGCAGCCGCGCGTGGTATACAGCGAAATAAACGGATAGAGCAGGAACGGCACCGTGTAGTTTTCGATGCTGAGGTCGCGCTTGTACACCTCAGTGGCAAACGGCAGCGCGTCCAGCTCCTCGGTGTGCAGTTGCGGCCGCGGCATCGTGTCGAGGATGTGTCCGTTGGCGCGGTAGCTGATGCCGAGGATGTCTTGTAGCGGCTTGCCCTGCGCGAACTCCACGATGGCGTGATCGAACTCGCCGCGCACAACGAAATCGAGGTCGGGCGTGGCCTTCAAGCTCTGGTGCGGCTGGTTCATGACGTGCGGCCCGACGAAACACACTTTCAAAGACGGGTTCTGCTCCTTCATGGCGCGGATCAGCCGGCAGTCACTCTCAAATCCGACGGTCGAGGTGAACACGACGAGGAACTCATAGTCCTTCGCCAGGTTGATGACCATCTGTGGGGTAAACTTTTGCGGCGAGGAGTCCACCAAACGGCTGCCGGGCAGCATTCCCGCGGCGTAGGTCAGCCACACGGGATACCAGTAGGACTCCACTTCGCGCGACACCGGCCAGCGCGAGCCCGCTCCGCCGTCGAACTTGTCAAAGCTCGGCGGATTCAACAGCAGCGTTTTCATCACCGACGCCATTCCACAACCTTTCCAAGGGAAACTACAGCCTATCAGACTGGTTACAGAATCCCAAATTATACGCGAATCCGCCCTTGCCACTAAGCAATTCCGCCGCGTGTGCCTAGCAGGAAATGCAGGTCAAGCCGGAGGCTCCAGCAATGTAGCGCCGGGGCGTCCGCCGCGGCGGACGGCCCGGTACGTTCCCACTCCGATGCGTGGCTATTGCGGAAAATTCATGCGCCGCAGCAAATCCTGGAAACGCGGGTCGGAGCGCAGGGGGTCGAGCCTAGGATCCACCTTAGCGTACAGCAATCCGCCAGCTCGCTCCTGGCAGGCTTTCTCCAACCAGGTTAATGCCTGACCCTTGTCGCCCAGCCCCAAATAAACGACGGCGACGTCGTACGACGAAACATACTTTCGCGTGGATAGCCTCTGCAATTCGACAAGCACTTTCTGCGCATCATCTCGCCTGCCGGCCACGCCAAGAGCGTGGCCGAGCGCTGCGACGACTTCTGTGTTGTCCCCTAAAAGGGCCATTGCCTTCCGGAACGCTGCGGTGGCCTCCTCATACATGCCCTTTTGCTCGTAAGCGAGCCCGAGCCTTTCATGCGCCAAGCCGAAGCTCGGATCCATTTCGACCGTCTTCCGGAATTGGCCAATCGCTCGGTCGTACTGGCGCGCAAGCCAGTAAACCCAAGCCACATTCGTGTTGATGATGAGCGAAAGGGGATCGAGCTCCCGGGCGCGTTCGATCTCCGCAATGGCTTCTTCGTGTCGTCCCAAGGGCGAAAAATACAGGGCATACCAATGGTGACCCGTCGCATAACCGGGGTTCAACTCGATGGCCCGCTTGAATTCTTTTTCGGCACCCGACCAGTCCCAGTCGTACCGTTGCTGGGCAAACGCCAGCGAGGTGTGGGCTTCGGCAAGTGTTTCATCAATCTCAAGCGCCTTCTTTGCAGCTGTCTTCGCCAGAGGAAATCCTTCCTTTGGCGCAACGCTATACCGCCCGAGTAGATTGTAAGCGTCAGCCATCCCAGCATAAGCAAGCGCGTAGCTGGGATCTTTTTCGATAGCCAATTGGAAGTAGTCGAGGCTCTTTCTGTACCCCACTTCTGTCCTCTTGTTCCAGTGGTAACGGCCCTTTAGATAGGCCTCATAGGCGTCAGGGTCGACCCGCCGAGCGCGCGTCAGTCGTACCTGCTCTTGCGGCGACACATTGATCTGGATCTCCTTCGCAATCGCCCGCGCGACTTCGCTCTGTAAGGCGAGGATGCCACGCAACTCGCGTTGGTAGCTTTCCGCCCATAGATGCGCATCGCTCGGTGCGTGGATGAGCTGCACGGTGATGCGCACCAGGTCACCTTCTCGCAGAACCGAACCTTCCACCACGCCGTCCACGTTGAGTTCCTTGGCAATCTGCGGCAGGGGCTTCCTGGTGCCCCTGTACTGCATCACCGACGTGCGCGAGATAACCTTGAGCGCGCGAATCTTTGAAAGTTCGGTAATCACCGCCTCAGTCATCCCGTCGGCGAAATACTCTTGCTCGGGGTCGCGAGAAAGATTCTCAAGCGGCAACACAGCCAGAGATCGAATGGTGGCCCGGTCAGCCCTTCCCAGCAAACGATCGCGCCAGCCTCCCACGTTCAAGCCGAGAACAATCGCCAGGAGCGCGACCACCACGATCGCCGAAATCGCTGTGGCAAGTTGCCAGCGCGGCCGTGCTTGCGTCGCCGGTTTTTCCGCCGGCATTGAGATGGGAGCGCTCAGCCGCCGCAGGTCCATCAGCATTTCTTTGGCCGACTGGTAGCGATTTTCCGGTTCCTTCTCCAGGCACTTCAAAATGATTTGTTCCAGGCGTGGCGAAATGTCCGGTTTCAGCCGGCCCGGGGGTGGCGCCGGCTTATGCAAGATGGCGTCCGCAAGGTTGGTGGACAACTTTTCTTGGAACGGCAACCGGCCGGTGGCCATTTCGTAAAGCACCGTTCCCACCGCATAGATGTCTGTGCGCGGGTCCACCGGCGCCCCCTGCAATTGCTCCGGCGCCATATACGGCAGCGTGCCAGACACCGCATGTGTTTCTGTCACACTGGCGGTCATGCCCGCATCGCTGAACGGCCGCACCAGCTTGGCTAGGCCGAAGTCGAGAATTTTCAGCCGGCCATCCGGCGTGATGCGCAGGTTGCCGGGCTTCAGGTCGCGATGGACGATATTTTGTTCGTGCGCGGCGGCGAGCCCTTCGGCGAGTTGCGTCCCCAACTTCAGAATCTCTTTCTCCGGCAGCGGGCCGGCGGAGACTCTGTCGCTCAGCGTCACGCCGGGGATGTACTCCATCACCAGGAAGTCAGTGCCGTTCTGCGTGTCAAAGTCGTGCACGCCTTCGATGTTCGGATGATCAAGCTTGGCGAGAGCGAGGGCCTCCTTGCGGAAGCGTTTGCGGGCGGCTTCGTCTGCCAGCGTGCCGGCAGGGAGAACCTTCAGCGCAACGTCGCGGTCCAGGTGCTCGTCGTGCGCCCGATAGACCACACCCATCCCCCCGGCTCCGATTTTCTCCTGGATTCGATAATGGCCGAGGAGTTGGCCCAGCATTGGGTGCGGCTCTCCTCCCGTGCGCTGCGTTGAGGCCATGCTAGGCCGCGGCCAGGGCGAAGTCAACGCAACGTAGGACAGGCGCCTGCCCTGCCTGTCCCGAGCGGAGCCGAGGGAAGCGCAGACAAGGGAAGCAAGTCGAACCGTCCACGTCTGTCCCCGTGGGCTGCAAACTGCTTAGTGGACAGACCTGGAGGTCTGTCCTTACTGAAAGAGCTTGGTGAGTTGGCCGGTGGAGCGCAGCAGCTCGAGTCGGGCCTGCTGCCGCTCAAAATCGGCGTCGAGGAAGGCGCGCCAGCGGTCGTTTTCCTCGAGGCGTGCTTTTTCGAGGTCGCGCAGGCTGGCGCGGCCTTCGTCAAACTGCGCCTGGAGGATGCGCACATTCTCCTGGGCCAGCTTCAGTTCGAGGCGGGCCACCTCGCGCGCGGCGTCCAGTTCGCGAGAGCGGCGGGCCTGGCGCTGCACCTCCGACTCGACGGTGCCGCGCTTTTCGCGGAGTTCGAGTTCGGCGGCGGCCAATTCACTGCGCGCCAGACTCACGGCGGAATTGGTGCGCGACGCGAAGATGGGGATTTGCGCGCGGATGCCGAGGGTGACATTGTGGCGCTCGAAGCGGCTGTAGAACTGGTCGTAGTTGTTGAACTTGGTGAAGATGCCGTACTGGCCGACCACGTCCAGCGTAGGCAGGTAGCCGCCGCGCTCGCCCTTTAACACGTGCTGGCGGGCGCGCCGCTCGTGCTCAGCCTGCTTCAGCTCCAGGCTGTTGGCCACGGCCAGAGAGACAAGTTCACCCGCGGGCTGCTCCGGATAAGGAGGAAGGTCCTCGGCTTCAACTTCCACGCGGCGGCCTGATGGCGCGCCGGTCAGGCGGCGGAGATCGTTCTCCAGCACATCCTCGCGGCCTTCGAGTTGCAAAATGCGCTGCTCGATGCGCGCCGCGGTCAGTTCGGCGCGGGTGACGTCCAGAGCGAGTTCGAAGCCCTCGCGCGCGCGCTCGCGGGTGATCTCCACAATCTTGCGGCCGCTTTCGCGCTCTTTGCGCAGCAACGTGAGCGAGTGGCGGACCTTGGCCAGTTCAAGATACGCGCAAGCGGCGCGGAGGATGACCGCGTCGCGTGTGCGCTCGGCTTCGAGCTGCTGCACCTTGGCGCGCTCTTCGGCGGCGCGATACTGCCCGCGCAGCGGCGGATTGAAAATTCTCTGGACGTAAGAAAGATTGAACACCGTGGGTGCGCCCAGCGGGAAGCCGTTGGTGTAGGCCGCGCCGGAGCCGGTGTAGAGATTGGGCAGAAACTCGGAGCGATTGAGCCCGGCCTCGCGCTGGGAGACAACGAGGCGCGCAAGGGCCAGCTTCAGCTCGGTGCTGTTCTGCACGGCGAGCTCCACGGCGCGCTTGAGGGACAGCTTTTCAGGGGGCGCCTGCGCATGCGCGGTTCCCACCAAGACTGAGAAAAGGATGGCACCAGAAATGTAGCGCCAATTGGCACGAATCATGGGATGCCCCCCTGAAGGCAAAATCAAAATGCGACGCCCCGATGCATCGGGGCGCATTCCAAGCTCATTCATAACGAAGTGATTCCGTAGGCTGCAGTCTGGCGGCGCGGTTGGCGGGCAGATAGCCGAACAGCACGCCGGTCAAACAGGAAACCAGCAAGGCCACCACAATCGAAAGCCCGGAGATGGGCACGGACAGGTTGCCGGGCAGCAGCGGCTCAACCAGCAGCGGAAGCGAAACAGCGATAAGGATGCCGATGACGCCGCCGGTGCCGCTGATGAGGAACGCCTCGAGCAGGAACTGCGAAAGGATTTCGCTGCGCCGCGCGCCGATGGCCTTGCGGATGCCGATCTCACGCGTGCGCTGCGTGACGGTGACCAGCATGATGTTCATGATGCCCACGCCGGAAATAACCAGCGCGATGAAGGCCACGATGAGCAGGATCACCGTCAAGGCGAAAGAGATTTTCTGCGCCGCGTCGAGCAGCGCGGTGAGGTTCTGCACGCGGTACACGGCCTCCGGGCGGTGTCGCCCGCGGATGACCTGCTCCACCTGGCGAGTGACCGAGAGGACGTCCTGCTGCCGGGCCGCCTGCGCGTAGAGCGTGCGCACGTAGTCCTCCGTGTAGTACTTCATCAGCGAGAACGGAATCACCACGGATTCGCGCTGGATCTCCGACTGCCCGAAGGTGGTCACGCGCTCGCGGAAGACGCCGACGACGGTGAAGCGCAATTCACCGAGGCGGACGCTCTTGCCCACGGGCTCGTCGCCGGGGAAAAGCAGGTCGGCAAGTTCCTGTGTGATAGCGCAGACCTTGCTGCGCGCGGCGATGTCGTCGGCGTCGAGGAAGCGGCCGCGCAAGACGATCAGATTGCGGATGCTCTGAAAGCCTTCGGTGACGCCGACCAGCGCGACGGGATGCTCCGCGCCTTCCACCACGACCATCATTGGAATTTCCCGCGTGGCGGCCACGTTGGTCACCTGCGGCACGCCCTGGCGGACGGCCTCCATGTCAGCCAGCGAGATTTCGTCGGAGAGCACAATCTTGTCCTTGGGGCCGGAGCGCACGAACTCCGCATAGACGATGTTGGAGCCGACGCCTTCGATCACTGCCAGCACGTAGAGCTTGGTGGCCAGCGCCACGGTGACCACCAGCACGATGCAGGCGCTGCCGATCACCACGCCCAGCATGGTGAGGAAGGCCTTGACCTTGTTGGCGCGCAGCGCGTCCAGCGCCACCTGCCATGTTTCGCGGCCCATCATCGTTTCATCCGGCGGAAACTATATCAAATGCCCGCGGCCAAGGGCGTGCCCGCTGAAAAAGGGATGCGCGGCGAGTGCGAAAGTTTGGCCGGCAACGCTTGACGCCGACGCGAAGCCCCGGCTAGATTGCAGGCCCGCATGAAACCCGCCACAACAGTCCGCGACGCCGTACTGCTCGTGCTGCTCACGGCCGCGGCGGTGGCCGTACACGGCTATCACCTCGGCGTCGAAGACCAATCCATGTACCTGCCGGCCATCAAGAAGGCGCTGGACCCTGCGCTCTACCCGCACGACGCGCAGTTCTTCCTCGCGCAGACGCGCTGGACGCTCTATGACGAGGCCGTGGTGGGGACGATCCGCGCGACGCGCCTGCCCGTGGACTGGGCGATGTTCCTGTGGCACTGCGGCGCAGTGTTGCTGTTGCTGCTGGGATGCCTGCGCGTGGCGCAGCGGTGTTTCGCGGAGGCTGCGGCGCAGTGGGCGGGCGTCGTGCTGGTGGCGGCGGTGCTGACGCTCCCCGTGGCGGGCACGCTGGTGCTGATGGCCGACCAGTACGCCCATCCGCGCGTGCTGGCCACGGCAATGGCCTTATTCGCGCTGGCGGCCATCCTGGACCGCCGCGTCACGGCCTTCGCGTGGATTGTACTCGCCGCGGCCATCCACCCACAGGTGACGGCTTTTGCCGCGGCGCACCTGGCGTTTCAGCTGTGGTTGCCGGCACGGGCCACCGACGCGCTGGCCGCGCTGTTGCTGCCGGCGGTGATGCCGCAGGCTCCTTCCCGCGCGTGGCAGGAGGTGATGCACACGCGGCGGCACCATTTCGCCATGCAGTGGACCTGGTACGAGTGGCTGGGTGCTTACGGACCCGTGCTGCTGCTGGCTTGGTTCGTGCGCATCGCAAGAAAGAATGGCGCGCCGGTGCTTGCGCGCGTAAGCGCACGGCTGGCGATTTCCTGCGCGCTGGGCATCCTCGCCGGCGTGCTGATCACTACTCTGCCGATGCTGGAGCGGTTCGTGCCCACGCAGCCCATGCGCCAACTGCATTTTGTGTACGTGGTGATGCTTCTGCTGGGCGGCGGCCTGCTGGGACAATTCCTGCTGCGCAAGCGCGTGCTGCTCTGGCTGGTGTTTTTCATTCCTCTCTTCGGGGGAATGTTTGTGGCACAGCGGATGGTCTTTCCCAGCAGCCCGCACGTCGAATGGCCCGGCCGGGCGACACAGAATGAGTGGCTGGAGGCCTTCGAGTGGATTCGCCGGAACACGCCGCGCGACGCGCTGTTTGCGCTCGACCCAGCGCACATGAGCCTGCCGGGCGAAGACAACCACGGCTTCCGCGCCCTGGCCGAGCGCAGCATGTTGGCCGATTCCGTGAAGGACCGTGGCGTTGCGGCGCTCTTCCCTGCCCTGGCCCGCGACTGGCAGGATCAGGTCCAGGCGCGCGCGGACTGGAAAAACTTCCAACGCGAAGACTTTCTCCTCCTGCGCGCGAAATACGGCGTCACATGGATTGTGGCCGAAACGCCCGGCCCGGCGGGGTTGCCGTGCCCCTTCCAGAATGTGCGGGTGAAAGTGTGTAGAGTCGAGTGAGCATCGAAAGATCAAGGAATCTGGATTCGTCTTTTCTCGATTTCCTAACGCCCTGAGTTCCTGACTCCCTTACTTCGGCGCGACAGCGCGGACTTCGAGGCCGTCACGGAGGATGACCTCGCCGGGCAGGGCCACCTGTTCGCCTTCCTTGAGCCCCTCCAACACTTCAAACTTGGCGGCGCTGGCGATGCCCACGCGGATTTCGCGCTGGCGGAGGCGGCTACCCTCGAGGACGAAGACGACGCGCTTGTTGCCTTCCACGCGCACGGCGCCGCGCGGCACCACCAGCACGCCGGCGCGATCGCGCGTGCGGATCAGCACGTTCACGTTGATATTGGGCAGCAGCTCCAGCTTCGCGTTTTCCACCGAGCAGAGCACTTCGCCCACGCTGCGCGTGCCGCGGGAAACGACAGCCTTGGGCACCTGCTCGGTGCGACCCGGCCAAACGCGGCCCGGCAAGGCGTCCCACGTGATTTCCACCGCCTGGCCCGCTTCCAGTACCCCGAGTTCCGGCTCATCTACAAAGGCGCGCACGCGGATGCGGCTGAGGTCGGCGACTTCGGCCAGCAGGTCGCCGGTGCGCACGAAATCGCCCGCGTGCACGGGCAGCGCATAAAGCGTGCCGTCCGTCGGCGCCACTACGCGCGCGGAGGCGACTTTTTCTTCGAGCGAGCGAATCTCATTTCGCGCGCGCTCCACGAGCAGCGCCGCGCGTTCCTGGTCTGCCTTCACGCGCCGCGCCAAGTCTTCCTTTTTCTGCTGGAGGAGGCGGGCCTGCGCTTCGGCGCGCTCCAGTTCCACCTGGTTGCGGGCCAGCTCGTCCTGCGTGGAGGCTTGCTTCTCGAGCAACCGGGTGAGCGCCGCGTGTTCGCTGCGCAGGCGCAGTAGTTCTGCGACGTTCTTGCGGATGTCGCTTTCAAGCTGAGCGACCTCCGCCAGCGGGCCGCCGGCGCGTGCGGCGCGCAGGGCTTCTTCGGCAGCCAGCAGCTCTTCCCGCGCGCGGGCGAGCTGCGCACGGACGTCCGCGTCGTCGAGTTCGAGAAGCAAGTCGCCGCGCTTCACCGCGCGGCCTTCCATGGCGCGGACTTTGGCCGCAAACGTGTCGAGCTTGGCGCGCAGGGGGTGCGGCTCAATCGGTTCAACTTTCCCGTTGCTGGTGATCGTCGCGCTCAGATTCTCACGGGCCACGGCCAGGATGGTGACTTCGGCGCGCTCGCCGGAACTGCTCATGCGCCAGGTCAGCACGCTTAGCAGCACCAGCGTCGCACCCGCGATCCACACGAATTTGCCGCTCAGTTTCATTCTGTTTGGAGTTTCAGGCCTCGTCTGCCGCTCCCGAAACCCCCGCATTCTAGCAGAGCGCACGTCGGAGTGCCCGCATGGCGGCTGAGGCGCACGAGGCGCTGTTCTGGGGATGCTATACTTTTCCGCGGGGATGCACGAGCAAAAGTTGCCCCTGCAAAGCCGAGTATGCCAACGGTATTCGTGATCGGAAAAGACTGGACACTGCGCAGCCTGGTGCGCGCCGAGCTGCGCGAGCGCGGCGTGGAAGCGCTGGGAATGGAAAGTGTGGACGATGCCGCGCAGATGCTGGCGCAAGGCACGATGCCGTCCGCGGTTGTGCTGGATGTGACGGCGGGCGATCCTGTAGCGGCGCTGGGTCCGCTGGCGGGGCGCGTACCGGTCGTGATCGTGGCCTCCCGCGCGGAAGCTCTCCCGGCGCTCGCGAAAACGGCCGCCGTGCTGTACAAGCCGGTCAGCGTGGGCGAGATTGTCGCGCGCGTGGAACACCTGCTCAAGGGAGTGGCCGCATAGCGATGGGAATTCCCCCCGAACTCCCTCCGGAAGCCGGACAGAACTCCGCAGTGGAAACGGCGCGGCAGCCGCTGGGGGTGCTGCTGGCACCGGGGCACGGATGGTTCCGCGCGCTGCGGCACGCGGAGTTCCGGTTCTTCTGGACGGGCAATTTCGTCAGCAACATCGGCTCGTGGATGCAGAACGTGGCGCAGGGTTGGCTGGTTCTGACGCTGACGAACTCCCCGTTCTGGCTGGGCGTGGTGGGCTTTGCGCAGCAGGTGCCGGCGCTGTTGTTTTCGCTGCTCGGCGGGGTGATTGCGGATCGTGCCGGCCGGCGCAAGCTGCTGCTGACCACGCAGACGACCATGATGCTGCTGGCGTTGTTGCTGGCCGTGCTGGTCTCCATGGAGTGGGCGACGGTGGGGAGGATCGCCCTGATCGCCTTCCTGGCGGGGACGACCATGGCGCTGAACGCACCGAGCTACCAGGCGGCAGTACGCGACCTGGTGGAGCGCGAGGACACGCTGAACGCCATCGCCCTGAACTCCATCCAGTTCAACATGTCGCGCGTGGTGGGGCCGTCGCTGGCCGGGCTGGCCATTGCCGGGCTGAATATCGCCGCGTGTTTTTACTTGAACGCGCTGAGCTACGTGCCGCTCTTGTTTGTGCTGGCGCGCACGCGCTTCCCGCAGCGCGAAGAACGCGCGTCGAACTCTATGCGCGAGGACCTGGTGGAGGGGTTCCGCTACGTCTGGACACACCGCACGATTCTTCTGCTCATCGGGATCGTGGCCCTGGTGAGCATGTTCGGGCTGCCTTACCTGGTGATGATGCCGGAGTTCGCAAAAAACGTTTTGCAAGTGGGCCCGCGCGGGCTGGGCTATTTGATGGCCTCGGCGGGATTCGGGGCGCTGCTGGGCGGGATTCACCTGGCTTCGCGCAAGGCGCACCACCTGCGGGGGCCGCTGGTGCTGGCTTCGGCAGTGATCTTTTTCGCCGCCATCGTGCTGTTCTGCCTGTGCCTCCAGCCGTTGCTTTGCATGGTCCTGCTGGCGGTGGCCGGGGGCGCGGTGGTGAACTCGGTGGCCACGGTGAACAGCCTGGTCCAGACTTTGGTGCCCGACGAAATCCGCGGGCGCGTGCTGAGCATGCACACCATGGCCTTCCTCGGGTTTACGCCGCTCGGCAGCCTGCTGGTGGGCTCGCTGGCGGAGTGGTGGGGCGCGCCGGTTGCGCTGGCCGCGTCCAGCGGCTTTGCGCTCCTGTTGACGGCGGGGATTGCGCTGGCGGCAAAGGACGTGAGAGGGCTGCAATAGCAAGCAAAAGAGGCCGAGGAAGTGGAGGAGAAGCTGGCCAGCGACTTGCCCGGTTGCTAGAATAAAAGAAGAAATCCTGAGCAACAGGAAGAGCCATGAGCGAGACGCACACTCCGGAAACGAAGTCTGAAGCGGCAAAATCCGCCGCCGGCACGGGGAAGCCGAAAAAAATCCACCGTGTCTGCATCCAGTGCAATAACATGTTCGAAGTGACGGCGGATAACTACGCGGCCAAGCAGTGCCCCAACTGCCACAAGGGCTAGGCCGACAGAATTTTTTGCGCGCTCCCGGGCGTAACCGAAACCCAAAATTCACAGAAGTGAAGCGTCGCGGCATATCTGTTCGTGGACGGGCGTCAGATTGCAGCGGGGCCATGCGGAGGGAAACGCGGAGGATGAAGATCTACAACGAAATCATCGAAATGACCACCAAGCAAAAGCGCGAGTTCGTGAAGCTCACCGAGCGCGTCAAGGCCGCGGTGCAGAAGAGCGGGTTGCAGGACGGCGTCGTGCTGGTCACTTCCCTGCACGTCAACGCCGGCGTGTTCATCAACGACGAGGAACCCGGGCTGCTGGAGGACATCTCCGAGTGGGCCAACAAGCTCGCCCCGGAGAGCAACCCCTACAAACACCCCGCGCGCTTCGAGAGCAACGCTTCCGCACACCTGCAAACTTTGCTGCTGAACCACCAGGCCATGGTCGGCTTCGCGCAGGGCCGGTTGGAGCTGGGCCCCTGGCAGGAGATTTTCTTCGCCGAATTCGACGGCCAGCGCCCGCGACGGATTCAGGTGAAGGTTCTGGGAGAGTAAGCAGAGTTCAAATCCCTCTCGGCGCGCCACACCTTGAGGCAATTCAGGCGGCCGAGTCACCCTTTGCGGACTATCGTTCCGGAATCTCAACCACGGAATAGGTTCCGGGTTTCGCCGAGTTTACTGCGGCAACGATCTCCGTCATCCTCGACCTAATCAGGACCCACCGGTTCTTGGTGAGAATCACGACTGCCAGCCTCCGGCCCTGCAAATTCTGCTGGTGGGGAAGGCCGGTGTCTGTCGTGAGCAGCACCTCGAACCCCTCTTCCTCCGCAACACGCAAAAGATCTCCATTCGAAAGCGCGCTCCAACCCTGTTCGTTTGCCGTTCGGACAGAATGATCCTGAAGCGCGTTGCGGATAGCGACCGGAGTCCCTTGGTCGAAAAGAATTTGTATTACCGAGAAACAGAGGGGGTTTCGAGGCTTTGAGCGGTGAATTCGAGAACAGCTTTGACCTGTTCACGCGTCAGGCCGTCAAACAAGGCCGCGACCTCGTCAATGGTGAGGCCATCTTCCAGGTTTTCGAAAACAGCGGCCACCGGAATTCGAGTGCCGCGGAAGACCCAAGCCCCGCTGAGTTTTCCGGGTACGCTTTCTACCGCCGGACATCTTGACCAATCCAACGGCATTGGGGACTTTCCTCGCAATGCTCCAATCATAGCCGAAAGTGCGTGGCCAGTACATGGGTGGCGAAAGAAAGAGTACGGAAATCGTCCCCTAGCACCCCCGTTGGCCTTTCTCTGGTAAATCTCGCGACGCATTTGTGGTCATCTGATTTCTCCGCGCTTCACGCGAAATCTTTTTGTGCTACCCTGCGTATTCGACATGGGGTTGCACCGGCCGGTCTTACCCGAAATATTGTGGACAAAGGGTGTGTCTAGATGATTGAAGCGCAGAGCCTGACCAAAATCTTCAAGGACAAGAAGCGCGGGGAAATCCGCGCGGTGGACAACGTGAGTTTCAAGGCCCAGCCGGGCCAGATCTACGGGCTGCTGGGGGCCAACGGCGCGGGCAAGACCACCACGCTGCGCATGCTGGCCACCATCCTCAAGCCCACGTCGGGCACGGCCAAGGTGGTGGGTCACGACATCGTGGACGATCCCGAACTGGTGCGTTCGAGCGTGGGCTTTCTCTCCACCGCCACGGCGCTCTACGGTCGGCTGACGGCGCAGGAATTTGTCGAATATTTCGGCCGGCTGCACGGCATGGACAACGCGACGATGAAGGCACGCATTGACGAAATCTTCAAGCGCCTGGACATGGACGAATTCCGGGACCGACGCTGCGAGAAGCTCTCCACAGGCGAGAAGCAGAAAGTTTCCATCGCGCGGACGCTGGTGCACGACCCGCCGGTGATGATCTTCGATGAGCCCACCATCGGCCTGGACGTGATGACCGCGCGCACGATCGTGCAGTTCATCCGCGAATGCCGGGCGCAGGGCAAGACGGTAATCTTCTCCACCCACGTGATGAGCGAAGTGGAGAAGCTCTGCGACACCATCGGCATCATCCACAACGGCAAGCTGCTGGCCGAGGGCACCCTGGCACAATTCGGCGAGCGCTACGGCCAGCAGGACATGGAAGAGATTTTCGTCAAGGTCGTCGGGGAATAGCCATGGACGCGCGCAACGTGGGCATTGTGTACCGCAAGGAACTGACCGATATCCTGCGCGACCGCCGCACTATCATCAGCTCGATCCTGCTCCCCATCCTGCTCTTTCCCCTCTTGATCCTCGGCATCGGCGCACTGGCCACCGTCGTGGTGCGCAAAGCCACGCGCGAAAGCCCCACCGTGATGCTCAAGGGCGAAGAGCACGCGCCGGATCTTGCCCGGCGGCTGCGGGAAAACAAGCGCCTCGAAGTGGTGGCCTTCCGCGACGACTACGTCCAGCAGATCAACGACAAGAAGCTCCGTGCTGTGGTCGAATTTCCCATCAGCTTCGAAACAAACGTGCGCGAGAAACCCGCCGAGCCGCAAACCATCAAGATCTTCCACTACGAAGGAGAACTCCGCTCGCAGGCGGTGCTGCGTTGGCTGGAGGCCGCGGTCAAAGATTACAGTGAAAGCGTGGTGACGCAGCGCTTGACCGCGGCCCGCGTGCCCACGGAGGTTCTCAACGCCTTTGCTGTGGAGAAGATGAACGTGGCCTCGGCGGAAAAAGTCACCGGCAATATTCTGGGCATGATCCTGCCGTATTTCATCATCATCCTGTGCCTCACCGGGGCCATGGTGCCGGCCATTGACCTCACCGCCGGAGAGAAAGAGCGCGGCACCATCGAGACGATTCTGGCCAGTCCCATCGGCCGGGGCGACTTGGTGCTGGGAAAGTTCCTTCTCGTGCTGCTCGTGTCCATCGTGACCACGGCGCTTTCCGTGCTCTCTTTTGCGGGAACGGTGCTGATCGGGGGGGAGCTGCTGGCCAAGATCCAGAAAAGTTTCGTTCTGGCCGTCAGCGGGAAATCCATCGCGGTTGTGTTTTTCATGGTCGTGCCGCTGGCCGCCACGTTTTCCGCGCTGCTGCTGGCCATCTCCCTGATCGCGCGGAGCTATCGCGAAGCGCAGAGCTACCTCGGCCCGCTGATCTTTATCGCCATCCTTCCGGGGATGGCCTCCATGCTGCCCGGCGTCGAGCTGAACCCCGGGCTGGCGCTGGTGCCGGTGCTGAACGTGAGCCTGGTGGCCAAAGAGATTTTCGCAGGACAGTACCACTGGAACCTGATCGGGCTGATCTTCCTGAGCACCTGCGTTTGGGCTGCGCTGGCTTTATACGTCGCCGTGCGCCAGTTCCATCGCGAAGAAGTTCTCTTCCGCATGTAGGGGGCTCCGATGAAGCTGCGCAACATCGGCATCGTTTACAGCAAAGAGCGCACGGACATGCTGCGCGACCGCCGCACCCTCATCAACATGTTTCTGTTCCCGCTGCTCATGTTTCCCCTGGTCACCGTCGGCTTCAGCCGCATGGAGTCCAGGTTCCGCCAGAAGGCGCAGAGCGAAGCCGCGACCATCATGGTACTCGGCGCGGAGCACGCGCCCGAACTGGTGGCCCAGCTGCGTGCCTCCGGCAAATTTGTAATCCTGCCGGCTTCGGAGGATTTCCGCCAGCAGATCAGCGAAAAGAAGATCCGCGCAGCGGTGGAGTTCCCGGCAGGCTTCGAATCCGCCGTGCGCAGCGCTGAGGGCCCGCCGCCTGGCGTCAAGCTCTTCTACTACCAGACGGAGACGCGCTCGGAGATGGCCTTGCGCGGCCTGGAGGAGGCGCTGACGAAGTTCCGCAACGAGCTGCTGCAGGGGCGACTCGCAGGTCGGGGTCTGGCGGCGAGCGTGCTGACCCCGGTGAAGCTCGAGGAAGAAAACGTGGCCACCAGGGAAAAAGTCGCCGGGGTGCGCCTGGGCCCGCTGATCCCCTATTTCATCATCATCTTTTCGCTGATGGGCGCGTTGCACCCGGCCATGGACCTGACCGCCGGCGAAAAAGAGCGCGGCACCATGGAAACCATTCTGGCCAGCGCCGTCAGCCGCGGGGAGCTGGTCATGGGCAAGTTCTTGCTCGTGCTCACCACCTCGCTGCTGACCGCACTTGTATCGCTGGCCTCCTACGGCGTGACGCTGAAGTATTCCGCCTCCGCCGGGGCGCGAGGCATGGGCGCGGGCAGCAAGGAATTCGCCGCGCACTTCAGCCTGCAGTCCTTGGCCCTGGTCTTCGGCATGGTGTTGCCGCTGACCGTGCTCTTTTCCGCGGTGCTCATCGCCATTTCGCTGATTGCCCGCAGCTACAAGGAAGCACAGAGCTACACCGGCCCGCTCATGATGGTGGCCATTCTTCCGGCCATCGCCTCTATCCTGCCGGGCATCGAGCTGAATCCGAAGCTTGCGTTGATCCCCATCCTGAATGTCAGTCTGGTGTCGAAGGAAATCCTCAGCGGGAGCTACCCCTGGGCTTCCATCGCGCTGGTTTTCGGCTCCACCTGCTTCTATGCGGCGGCGGCGTTGGCCATTGCCGTGCTCCAATTCCACCGGGAAGAAGTCCTGTTTCGAGCATGAAAAGGAAGTAGAGGCAGTTGATGAAGTAAAGAAAGTAAAGGAAAACAGTCCGCTCGAATCAGGTCTGGGCACTCCAATCCTCTACTTCCTCTACCTCCTTTGCGTCCTGTACTTCCCTTCCTCCTAACTGCGCCGTGCTAGAATTGCACTTTCATGGCTAACGAAGCGCTGATTTCCGTCCGAGAACTCACCAAGAATTTCCGCACCTTCAAGCGCCGCGAAGGCGTGTGGGGTGCCATCCGCAACCTGCTGCTGCGCGACTACCTGACCGTGAAGGCCGTGGACCGCGTGACCTTTGAAATCCGCCGCGGTGAAATGGTCGGCTACATCGGGCCCAACGGCGCCGGGAAATCCACCACCATCAAAATGCTCACCGGCATCCTGGTGCCCACCGGGGGAGAAATCCGCTGCAACAGCTTTGTGCCGTGGAAGCAGCGCCGCGATTACGTGAAGACCATCGGCGCGGTGTTCGGCCAGCGCACCCAGTTGTGGTGGGACATCGCCGTGGTCGAGTCGTTCAAGTTGCTGCGGCGCATCTACGACGTGCCGCAACGGGACTACGACGCGCGCATGGAGCTGTTCAACCACATCCTGAAGATCGGCGACTACCTGCACACCCCGGTGCGCAAGCTTTCCCTGGGGGAGCGCATGCGCTGCGACCTGGCCGCCGCGCTGCTGCACAACCCGCCGCTGCTCTTCCTCGATGAGCCCACCATCGGGCTGGATGTTGTCGCCAAGGACCACATCCGCCAGTTCCTGAAGGAAATCAACCAGCGCTACCAGACCACCGTCCTGCTCACCACGCACGACCTGGACGACATCGAGGAACTCTGCCGCCGGATCATGATCATTGACCGCGGCCGCCTGCTCTACGATGGCCCGCTCGGGCTGCTCAAGCAGAAGCTGCTGCGCACCAAGCAGGTGAAAATCATCGTCAAGGACAGCGAGCAGGCCCGGCGCCTCGCGGCGATTGAGCAGGATGGCTTGAAGCTCGAGGCCATGGACCACCTCACCTACCGCATCGTGTTCGACCGCACGGAAATTTCCACGGCCGAACTGATGCGGCGCATCCTGGCCGAAGTGGAGGTGCGCGACCTGCTCATCGAGGACGAAGCGATTGAAGAAATTGTGAAGCGGATTTACGCTGGCGAGGCGCTGCGCGAAATATCCGCAAAATAGCCGCGGAGACACGGAGAGATGGGGAAAATCGGACGCTCATGAATGTCATGGCACAGGCCGTCGCGCCGTACCTGGAGTTCACGCGGGTGGGCTTCGTGAACACGCTGGCCTTCCGGCTGCGCTACTGGACCGGGATCATCACCTACCTGATCAACGTCACGGTGTACTACTTCATCTGGAAAGCAGTGTACGGCCCGGCGGCGCAGGCGCTGGGCGCCGACGGCACGATTGCCGGCTATGACCTGCCGCAGATGATCACCTATGTTTCCGTGGGCTGGATCATCCGCTCGTTCTACTGGAACACCATTGACCAGGAGATGGGCTACGAAGTGCTCGAAGGCAAGATCGCCATGGAGCTGATCAAGCCCATTTCCGTGCAGTGGATGTGGTTCGCGCGGGCCATGGGGGAATCCGCATTTCGTCTCGGGATGCTCACGGCGCCGACGGGGGTGGTCATCACGCTGCTCTTTCCCGTGCGCGCGCCGGCCTCGGCCACCCACTTCGCGCTGTTCGCGGTGGCCGTGGCCGGAAGCTTTCTTCTGTTCGCGGCCATCAACTTCATGATCGGGACCTGCGCCATCCAGCTGAAGTCCATTCTGGCGCTGATCCGCGCGAAATACTGGCTCATCGAGCTGCTCTCCGGGCTGCTGGTGCCCATCGCGTTTTTTCCGCAAGCCGTGCGCGCGGTGATGGCCTGGCTGCCCTTCCAGCACATCGCCTCCACGCCGCTGCAGATCTATCTGGGCAAGATGACGCCGCAGGGCGCGGGCGTGGCGCTCGCCACGCAGTGGTTCTGGGTAGCGGTGCTGCTGTGGCTGGCGAACCGCTGGTGGCACGTGTCGGTGAAGAAAATCACCATTCACGGCGGGTAGGGGCACGATCCCGAAGCTTCGGGATCGTGCCCCTGCGGCCGGATCGGGAAAATCTGTGGCGTCCAGCCTAAAGCGACATTTCGAGCTGCTGCTGGCCTATGCGCTGCAATTCATCAAGGTGCGCTTCGCCTACCGCGCGGATTTCATCATCAGCACTGGCGCGAGCATGCTGGCCACGGTTTTTGCCTTCGGCTTCCTGGTGGTGCTGTTTGGCCGCGTGCCGCGCTTGGCGGGGTGGAAATTTGAAGAGGTGCTGTTCCTCTACGGCTTCTCGCTGATTCCCTTCGGGCTGTTCAACGTGGTCAGCCTGAACCTCTACAATTTCGGCAACGACTACATCATCGAAGGAAAATTCGACCGCGTGCTGCTGCGGCCGGTGGCCACGCTCTACCAGGTGATCTTCGAAGTATTCCGCATCGAGTCGCTGCACGAGGTGGCCGTGGGGCTGCTGGCCGTGTGGCTGGCCACCACGCGGTTGAAGCTCGCCTGGGGGCCGCTGGATCTCGTGTTGCTGGTTTTCTTCGCGCTTTGCGGCGCAGTGATCTACGTGGCCATTTTTCTGATGCTGACCTGCGTGACCTTTTGGGTCGAAGACCGCGTGGGCGTGCACCCCCCGGTATGGAACCTGATCGCCTTCGGCCGCTACCCGCTCTCCATCTACAGTGGGTTCGTGCAGTTCGTGCTGAGCTGGATTATTCCCTTCGGCTTCGCGTCGTTCTACCCAAGCGTGCGCCTGCTGGGACGCCCGGAGTTCCGCTCCTACGCGTGGCTGGTGCCGCTGGTGGCCGCGGCGTTCATGGGCATGGCGCTGGCCTTGTGGAACCGCGGAGTGCGACAGTACGCGTCAACTGGTTCTTAAACAGCTATAGAAGGAACTTACAGCGCTTTGAGGATCATGATGATGCGGTCGTCTTCGTGTGGCCCGCCGCGCGAGAAGCGGTCCACATCGGTGAGCACAGATTCCACGACGCGCTCGGCGGGTGAGCTGCGCTCGCGGCCAATGGTTTCGACCAACCGTTCCAAGCCGTACTCATTGGACTGCACGTCCATGGATTCGGTGATGCCGTCGGTACAGCCGACGAAGACATCGCCGGGCAGCAGCTTCAGGTAGCCGCGCTCGTAGGCCACTCCCGGGAAAATCCCCACCACCATCCCGCCCTCTTTCAGGAACACATGCTCGCCGCTGGCGCGGACCACAGCCGGCGGAACGTGTCCGGCGTTGATGTAGTGGAAGGTGCGGTTGCGCTGATCCAGCAGCCCCACGAACATGCTCATGTATTTCTGCGCCCGAGTATCGGCCAGGATCATGTCGTTCACCGAGGAGACAATGCGCTCCAGCGAGTGCAGGTGCACCACTAGCGCGCGCAGCGTCGCTTGCAGATTGGCCATCACCAGCGCCGAGGCCACGCCCTTGCCTTCCACATCGGCGATCACCAGCAGCATGGATTGCGGGCTCAAGGGGATGAAGTCGTAGTAGTCGCCGCCCACCATCTGCGAGGCGCGGTGGGAGACGGCGATGTCGAATCCCTCGATGGCCGGAGGATGTTCAGGCAACAGGCCGCGCTGGATGCTGCGCGCCAGGGCCAGGTCGCGCTCGAGCTTTTGCTTGTGGAGCAGTTCGCGGTGAAGTTGGGCGTTTTCAATAGCCAACGCGCAGTGCACGGAAAGCGCGCGCAGGAAGTCGGTGTCCTCGGTATTGAACGGGCCGTCGGTTTTGTTCAACAGTTGCAGCACGCCGACCACATCGTTGTCCTTGTTGCGGATGGGAATGCAGAGCAGCGTGCGCGTGCGGTAGCCCAGGCGGCGATCCACGTCCGGCTCAAAGCGCGGATCCTCATAGGCGTTGAGCAGGTTGATCGTCTCGCCCGTGCGCGCCACGTGGCCAGCGATGCCGCGGGACATGGGGATGCGGATTTCCTGTTGCGCCAGGCCCAGCCCGACCAGCGACCAGATCTCATCATGCTCCTTGTCCACCAGGAATACCGTGCCGCGGTCGGCGCCGGTCTGCCGCGTGGCGAGCTGCAGCACGATGTTGATGAGTTCGCCCAGGTCGAGGGTGGAGTTAAGTTGCTTGGTGGCCTCGACCACGCTGGAAAGCGTCTCGATGGTGTGACGTCGTTCCGTTCCGGTCAGGGCCGAGGCGGCATAGCGCGAGTAGAGCGCCACCAGGCTGCGTGTCTCTGCATCCAACGGCTGCGTGGGAGCGACTTCCAGAACCAGGCCAGCGTGACTGTCGCCCGTCGCCGCAAAGAACCACTCCGACGTGCCGCTGGAGGAAACCAATCCACTGAATGCCTTGGCAGCGACGCTGGGGTCCTCGGCCGGCAACGATCCGGCCTGTTGCCAGACGACAGGTTTCGATTCCAGCATGCGCCACAAGCGCGCGCCGCGGACACCCAGGCACGCGGCGGCCGTCTCGACCACCTGCTGTCCAAGCGCGTCCGGAGCCGCTTCGAGGTTCAGCGTCACCAGCGCGTCGTTGAGCAGCGACAACCCGCGCCTCGCGGGGGTTCCGGCGGGCTGGGAGCTGGGGATGTCCTTCATGCCGATGGCCCGCGGTAGTGTACTACGACCAGGGTCATATCATCCGACTGCGCGGCGCCACCGGTGAAGCGGCGGACTCCCTCCTGGATGGCTGTGGAAAGTTCCTCGGCCGAAGAGCCTTGAAACGTGCGCAGGATTTCGCGCAGGCTGGCCTCCCCGAACAGTTCGTTGCGCAGGTTGTGCGCCTCGGAGAAGCCGTCCGAATAAGTAACCAGGAAATCGCCCGCCTGGAGCTGCGCGCGGCCGGAATGATACTCGGCGAAGTCGAACATGCCCAGCGGGAAGTTGTCCGAAGCGAGGGTATAGACCTGCCCCAGGGTGGTGCGCACCAGCGGCGAGACGTGGCCCGCGTTGATGTATTCCAGATGGCCGGACGGATCCAGCACGCCGTAGAAGAGCGTGGCGAAGCGGTCGTCCCCGGTGCGCTCGCAAAGATATTTGTTCACGCGCATGCCGATGGTGTTCAGCGCGATATCCATGCCCGCGGTGGCGGAGAACACGCCCTGCAGCATGGAGGCCAGCAGCGCCGCGGGGATTCCCTTCCCGGAGACGTCGGCCACCACCACGCCGCAGCGGCCCCCGGGCAGCTCCACCACGTCATAGTAATCGCCGCCCACCGATTCGCAGGCGATGTTCAAGCCGGTCACGGAGAAGTGCCTGGCCTGCGGAAATCTCTTGGGCAGGAGCTGCTGCTGGATCTCCGCGGCGATCTTCATGTCGTGCGCGATGCGCTCCTGCTCGCGCGAAGCAGCAAAGAGACGAGCATTCTCCACCACCGTGGCGGCTTCGTTGGCCAGTGCGCGGAGCATCTGCCGATCCAGGTCGGAGAAGGCGCTGCCCACCGCGCGGCTGTCGAGATACAGCACGCCCAGCAGCTCGGCGGGACGCCCGTACACCGTGGTGTCCGCGGCGCCCAGCACGGGCAACTTTTCCAGCGGGATGGCCACCACCGTGCGGAGCTCCAGCCGCGCCATGCTGTCCTGCTGGCGCCGGTCCAGAGCGCCGAGGGCGTCGCCCGGGTCGCTGACAATCAGTTCGCGGCGGGACTTGACCACCTGCTTCAGGATGCTCGAGGAAATCTGCAGTTCGCGCGGGTCCAGCGTGCCGCGGCGGTGGTCGCGGGCCACGCGCGGCTCCAGGTCGTGTTCCTGTCCGCCGCGCATGCGCAGCAGGAGCACGCCGCGCTCGGTGTGCGTGACGCCGATGGCCGCGTCCACCACTGAGGTGAGCACGTCCTCCAGGGCCATGCTCGAGTGCATCACGCGCACGACTTCCAGCAGGACTCCCAGATGATAGAGCTCACGAGAGGTGGCCGGGGTAGGCGGAGGCACCTCCAGCCGATCCACCAAGTCCACGATGCTGGTTTCCTCGCCCATCTCAAAGACCAGGCGGAAGGAATCCGGCAAGTTCTCACCAAATTCAATGGTGTCGCGGGGGCGCAGTTGGTGGCGGGTGATCTTCTGGCCGTTGACGAAAGTGCCGTGCCGGCTTTGCAGGTCCTCCAGCATGTACTTGCCGTCGGCGATGTCTATTTTGGCTTGCAGACGGCTGATGCGCACGTCGCGGAGAGTGAGTTCGGTGCCGTTCTGGCGTCCAATCGTAAAAGGGGTGGGCTGAATCGGCACGGACCGTTCGGCGCCGTTCGGTTCGATCAGTCGAAGCCGGGCATTAGCAGCCATGATCCCTTCAGGTTGGTGCCCCTGCCTGCGGCTCCGCGCGGCAACGGCGCCATCAGGAGCAGAGCCGGCATAACGACACACTTACCCCGGATACTCCGCGCCGGGTCAGGGGCACGGTCAAAAACCCGCCACCGATATCGCATGGTAGGAGAAACGGGCGCCGAAGTAAATACGCGAGTGGCAGGCTCGCCGGGTCAGCTTGCGTTGCCGTTGGAGCGGGACGCAGCGGAGCGCTGCAGCCAGTCGTTGCTGAGGCGACGAATTGTTTCGCGGAGTCGAATGGCCAGTGCGGCGATTGTCTCCAGGCGCTCGACAATTTCCGGCGCCAGGCGGTCGCGGCGGGATAGCAGCAGTTCGGCATTGCCCAGGATGCCGGTGAGCGGATTGTTCATTTCGTGGCGAAGCTTTTCGCCGAAGTCCCCCAGCACGCCGGGCGGCCCGGCGGTGGGGGTTTCCTCCGCGGTGATGGAATCGTGCCAAGAAAATCGCGCACGGCCGCGGCGGGCGTGGCGCTCCACCAGGCTCGCGGCCACCGGCTGGAACTCACCCACGCGGAGGACGCAGTCCGCGCGGCCGGAGGCGAGGAGTTCGCGGAAGGAGAAGAGCGCGTCGCGACGCGCAAAGGTCGCCGGCCCGGTGAGTACCACCAGCGGTGCAACCTGGGATAGCTCGCGCAGCGCGCGGTCAAACTGCTCGTAGGGCACTGCCGTCTCGTCCAGTACGATCACCAGGGGCAGGGTGCGCTTCAGGCAGGCCTGCGCCTGTTCCATGCTCGTGGCGATGGGAAGCTGAAAGGCGCCCCGGCTTGCGCTCGGCGCGGCGCCGGCGCAGGAAAGCGCTTGGACGATTTGATGGGTGAGCACCGCATCCGAGGTGACCAGCAGGACCACCTGGCGCGGCGCGGGCTCCGCATTCGGCGTCGCGTTTATGCGCACCACAGTCATGCCATTGATGACGTTCATCGTTTCCTCATCCCGTCCGCCTTCTTGCGTAGTGCCAGCTCAGCCGCTCCGCTTTGCGAGGCAACCCTCCGCAGCGCTTTGACCGGCGACGCGAGCGGCGAATCGGCCAGCCGCCTTTTGTCCGGCGCGTCGGCGGAGAGTAGCGCCCGGTGGACAACGTCCTTGAGTTCTTCGACCAGAAACGGCTTGGACAGATACGGCAAGCCGGTTGTTCCCAGAAACTCCAGCGTGTGGGAGGAAAGGGTGTCCCCGGTGACAAAGACCAGACGGTGCTGCGCGGGATGGCCGACGCGGACCAGCGCGTGGTAGAAGGCGCGGCCGTCCAAACGGGGCATGCGCAGGTCGCAGATCACCAGGTCGTAGTCCACCTGCCGGGTGCGGGCCAGCCCTTCCAGACTGTCCAGCACTATGTCCACGCGGTAGCCGCACTCGCCGAGCACGTCGGCGATGAGTTGGGCCACGGTGGGCTCGTCCTCGACGACCAGAACGCGGATGCCCGGGCTGCGGCGCGAAGCTGTTACAGTCCGCGGCAGCGCCCTCCTTTCGACCTGTACTCCGGCGGGGAGCGGGGCAGCCGCTTCGTGGATGGCGTGAACGGGAATCTCGACCACGAAAGTGGCGCCGCGCGAAGAGATGCCTCCTCCGCCAGAGCGCCCGGCGTCCAAATAGATTTCGCCGCCGTGCGCATGCACGATGCCGTAGGCGATGGAAAGCCCCAGGCCGGTGCCCAGACCGACCGGCTTGGTGGTAAAAAACGGGTCGAATACGCGCGAGGTCAGATGGGCCGGAATGCCCGGGCCGTTGTCGGAAAATTCCAGCAGCAGCCGCACGGGCTGCGCTCCAGCCAGTACGGAGGTGCGAATTCGGATGCGTCCTTGCCCGCTGTTTTTTACTGCCTCGGCCTGCCCATCCGCGGCCGCGGGCTCGGAGGAACCGTGCAGGATGGCCTGCTCCGCATTTAGGAGGAGGTTCAACACCACCTGCTGGAGTTGGTGCGCGTCTGCCAGCGTGCGCGGGAGCGCGGGATCGAGCAGCAGTTCCACCTGGATGTTCTCCACTTTCAATTCATAGCTGCGCAAGGCCAGGGTGCGCTCAACGATTTCGTTCAGGTTCACCGCGCAGCGTTCGACATGCCTCTCGCGGGAAAACAGAAGGAGGTTTTTCACGATCCGGCCGGCGCGCTCCGCTTCGCGGTATATCCGCTCCGCATCGCGCTGGATTTCGCGAAAGGCCTCGGCACCCGGGCCGCGGGCCAGCAGGAGTTGCGCGTAACCCATAATGCTGGTGAGTGGATTGTTCAGCTCATGGGCGATGCCGGAGACCAACTGGCCCAGTGCCACCATCTTTTCCGTCTGCAGGAGCTTGTCATCGAGCAGCCGCGCGGAATCGTGTTCGCGATAGACCTCCAGCCAGCCCTCGCACTTGCCCTGCGCGTCCAGGACCGGACGCGTGAAGCGTTCGATCCTCCTGTGCGTGGGACGCAGCAGTTGGATCTCGTCGGTGGCGGGGATGTCGCCGCGCACGCGCAGGTCGCACCACCGTCCGGTAATCGATTCCGGGTCCCCCACGCGCCCTTGGAGCATCTCGTGGAGCTGCTCCAGCGTGGCGGGACTGCCGGTCGCCGTGCCCGGGCTGCGCACCTGGCGTACGTCGAGGCCAAAGAGTTGCGCGAATCGTTCGTTGGCGTGGCGAATTCTTCCTTCGTTGTCGAACAGGAGCACGCCGTTCTCCACCGTCTCCAGCAGGGCGCGCAGCTCCGCTTCGGCATGAACTTCCTGCCTGTGGCCTCGTTCGCCGCCTTCGTGCAGTTCGTGTGCTCCGTTTGCGCGCTCCACTTCGCGGCGGCTGCGGTGCGCGGCAGCGCACATGGCCAGTTGATCCGCAAACGCCCGCAGCGAACGGCCGGTGGATTCCGGCATCCGCGAACGCCCTGTCCGGAAGGCCACCAGCGCCACGCCCAGGCTCCAGCCGCAAAAACGCACCGGCCACCACGCCGCGCGCTCCATATCCGCGAGCGGGCCGGACAAAGCGAGGCCGGCGTCGAAGGCCGCGCTGGTGGACGGGCGTACGCGCAAATCCCAGAGCACCGGCGTCGCGCTTTGCAGAATCTTTTTCCAAGCGCTTGCGGAGATATCAAGCCGGTTCCATTCCTGCGGCACGGCAGCAGGATCGCCCTGCACGACGACGCCTTCGAGGCGCTGCGGCGCGTCACCGTTCAGCCACACGCCGACGCGGTCGGCTTGGGCGCAAGCGCGAATTCCGGTGGCGGCTAGTTGCAGGAGATGGGAGAGAGGTTCGCCCGCGGCAGCGGCCCGCGTGAATCTCGCCAAGGCCTCCGCTGCGCGCCGCTTCCGCCCCAGAAAGGAAAACCATCCATTGCGACTCATGCCGTCTCTTATCAACGAGCCTGAAGAATCAGATAGCTGAAGAACAGGGCCATGCTCACGGCAATGAGAAACTGGAGGGCACGGCGCGCTCCGCGTCGCATCGCAATTGGCCGGTAAACGTGCATAGATTCGGGCTCCGCGTTGGGGTGCGCAGCACAAGGGGTGCCAGAGCCGAGGCGTGGACTAAGTACTGTTACTGCAACAAAATGATGCGCGGCAATGCGATGTAACCTGGAAAGGGCGTCCCGTTCTGAGAAAAGCGACGGGCCTGCTTCCCGCAACGGTATTGCCCGCCGCGCAAAGGTCGGAGCGCCACACAGATGCCGCGGCAACCCTCTGGGCGGAGCAGGGAGCCTTCGGCGCCACTCGCCGCGCGAAGATTGTACTGGTCTGTCTCAGGCGCTTTGCTGGCGTTGGGATTCGTATTGCTTGAGCTTGCGGTAGAGGGTGGTTTTGCCGATGCCGAGCAGCCGTGCAGCGGCCAGCTTGTCGCCGCCCGTTTCGCGCAGAGCGCGGAAGATGGCGCGGCGCTCGAGTTCCTCGAGCGGGAGAACTTCGTCAGCGGAGGGCGCGCGTTCGAGCGTGCCCGCCGGGGCGCCGTATTGGAGATTGGAGGGCAAGTCGCCGACGTGCAGGATGGGTCCCGAGCCGAGGGCCACCGCGCGGGCGATGGCGTTCTCGAGTTCGCGGACGTTGCCGGGCCAGTCGTAGGCCATCAGGCGGCGCATGGCTTCCTCGGAGATGGTGCGCACGGGCCGCTCCGGCTCGCTGAATTTTTCCAGGAAAAAGTTGACCAACAGGGGCAGGTCGCTCTTGCGCTCGCGCAAGGGTGGGAGCTTGATGGACACCACGTTCAAGCGGAAGTAAAGATCCTGGCGGAAGGCGCCACTGCGGATGGCGGATTCCAGGTCGCGGTTGGTGGCGGCGATGACGCGCACGTGGATGGACACCCGCTCCACCGAGCCCACCGGCTTGATCTCCCGCTCCTGCAGCGCGCGCAGGAACTTGGCCTGCAGGTCCACGGGCATGTCGGCGATTTCGTCGAGGAAGAGCGTGCCGTCAGCGGCAGACTCCAGCAGGCCCTGGCGGGTCTGCACCGCGCCGGTGAAGGCGCCCTTCACGTAGCCGAACAGTTCCGATTCAATCAGCGTGGGTACCAGCGCGGAGCAATCCACCGGGACGAAGGGCTTGTTGCGGCGTGCGCCGGAGAAATGGATCGAGCGGGCCACCAGTTCCTTGCCGGTGCCGCTCTCGCCGAGCAGTAGCACCGGGTAATTGTGCTGGCTGACCTTCTCGATCATCTTGTACACGCGCTGCATCTTCGGCGAGACGCCAATCAGCCCGCCGAAGCCCGGGCGGCTGCGGAGTTGCTCGCGGAGGACACGGTTTTCCTGGTCCAGCTCGATGGATCGGAGAAGGCGTTCGAGCTTGCTGCGGATCTCGTCCACGTGGAAGGGCTTGGTGACGTAATCGGCGGCGCCCAGGCGGGTGGCCTCCACGGCGGTCTCGATGGTGCCGTACTGCGTGAGCACGACGACAGGGACCTGCGGGAAACTGGCCCGCACGCGCTTGAGCAACTCCAAGCCACCGAGCTCGGGCACACGCAGGTCGGTGAGAACGATGTCCACCGGAAACTGTTCGAGGATTTCCAGCGCTTGCTCCGTGGTGTTGGCGGTGCGCACCTGCAACCCAGCCTGGCGAGCGATGTCGCTGCACACTTCACGCGCGCTGGCTTCGTCGTCCACGACCAGAAGAGCGCCCGACGCAACGCTAGGCTCGGGCGTAACAACCTCAGCAGGTGTCATGCTGTTCCTCGAGTCCAAAAGCGAGCAACGACCGTGCCAAATCAGAATCAAACCATAAATTACTGGTGCGTAATCAGTTTAATGAAAGGCCACCGAAAACTCTACCAAAACACATTATCATATTGGGAATTTAAGGGGCAGGAGTTCCTTCGGAGGCGCGCTATTGCATCTCTTTGCAATCAAATGCCGACTTGGGAAGAGAATGAGTCCTAAAGTGGGAAGGGGCTCCCGGATTGGCCCGCAAGCCGACTCGGGAGCCGGGGTGCGTGAGAACCGCCTCAGCCTTTGACAGTAACGGTAACGGGCTGTTCCAGCTTGAAGGTGAGCTGGGATTCAGCCGGGATGGTGATGTCCTTCTTCCCGGTGGCTGCCGCGGTGGCCGTGCCAGCGCCCGCTCCAACGGCCGCGCCGATCGCTGCGCCCTTGCCGCCGCCGGCAATAGCGCCGATGGCCGCACCGGCTCCGCTGCCGCCGCCGATCATGACCCAGTTGCGCTTCTCGTGACTTTGCCCGGTGCGAGTAATGGAAGTGGTGTGCAGCGGATAGCTCTTGGCTCCGATTTCCACGGAGTAGAGTGCCAAGCGCAGCCGTGCGACGCCTTTCAGACGGCCCGATGCGCGCGCTTCCACAACGACGCCCTCCACTTGCGTTCCCTTCGCCATCACCGTTTTTCCGTCAATCACCACAGGCACCGCGACAGTGGCGACGAAGGGATCGCCCGAGCGTGCCTGCTCGCTGGAAATGGCTTGGTCAAGCACTACGGCGATCTCGGTTCCCGCAGGAAGAGTGATGCTGCTCGAACTCTCCATCAGCCTGCTGAAGATTCCGCCGGAAGACGGCTTCTCGTTCTCGGCGACAACGTCCTTGTCGGTTGTGGCAGGTGAACTTGCACAAGCCGCAAGATTGAGCAGCGCCAAGAGCGCACAAGCAAATGACACCATGCCAAATCGGAGTTTCATAGGATCCTCCAATCGAACTCGCCCTTACTAGGGGCAAGCCAGCTTCCAATGGCCAATCGTCTATGCCATTGAAAGTTAAGGAGATGCTTGTTAGCTGGCCGGTGATACCTGGTAAAAACTTCCCAGTACGCGCAGGCTAGGGTTCCTACTGCGGTTCGCGGGAAGTGACCATGCGTGGAGGGAGTTCGACTGCGTATAACCCTTCGGTGGAAGAAGCGGCATAGATGATGGCCGCGGACGCACGCGTGGTAACCACGGGGAAGCGGCCTTCGGCGAGCGTACCTTCGACGCGGGACCACGTGGCGCCACGGTCGTAGGAAATGTAGAGGCCCTGGGCCTGCATGGAAGCGAGGAACACGTCACCGACGACGGCGAGGTCCTGAATCGGCGCTTGGGGCAGGCCGTTGGCGGCCTGCGCCCAGGTGTTGCCAGCATCGCGCGAAATATAGAGGCCCTGACCAGCAGTGGCGATAAGCGTGGACTCGGCGGCAACGTCGAGGCGGAGGGCACCGCGAGCTTCCAGCGGCAAGTCGTGCCAAGCCCACGTGGCGCCAGCATCGCGAGAGAAGACCATGCCGCGCAGGGTTACGATCCAGAGGTGGCGGCCGTCCGGCGAGGCGCGCACCGAGCGCACGGGCAGCACGACGGGGCCGACGGGGGCAATGACCCAGTTGGCACCGTTGTCGCGCGTGACGAGCAAGCCGTCGTCGGTGGCGGCGAACCAAGCGTCACGCGTGAAGGCCATGTCCAGAACCACCTGACTCAATGATCGTAGGCCCGTGATTTTTTTGGGCGGACTTCCCTTCCCCTTTCTTGCGGGCGCGTTCGAGCTGGAGGCGAAGGCGGGCTCACCCGTGACCGTGCCGAAGCACTGCCAAGCGGACTTCCGCGCGTCGTAGCGCATCAATCCGCCGCGCTCAAGTGCGGCGAGCCAACCTTCGGGCGAAGCATAAACGCGGCGCACGCCTTCGGCCTTCAAGCCGGGGCCGAGCGGCTTCCATGTGCGGCCGGCATCGTCGGTGGCGAGCACGGGTTCGGGAGCATTGGCCAGCACAGCGAGCACGCGCTCGCCCTTGGCGGGATCGAGCGCCAGGGCAAGAATCTGGCGGTGGAAAAAGCCGTTGTTGGCAGCACGGAATTGCCTGCCCCCGTTTTCGCTGAGCATCACGCCGAGTTGATCGGTGCCCATGACCAGACGATTGGGAGTCTTGGTGTCGAGGACGAGGGCGTTGACGACCCAGTTCGAGGGAGTCATGCGCTGCCAGGAAGCCCCGGCGTCGGTGGTTTTCCAGAGGCCCTCGGTGGTGCCGGCGTAGATGGTCTGCGCGCGGTGCGGGTCCTGGCGGATGACATGCGTGCGGCGGGCGGCGTAGGGGATGCCCTGGATTTTGCGCCACACGCCGCCAGCGTCGTCGCTGCGGTAGATGCCGGAGCAGGCGCTGGCAAAAATGCGGCGGGGATTGGTGCGGTCCACCACGATGCTCATCACGTCGGAGTCGTCAATCATGCCGTCATGGATGGGTTTCCAGGTGCGCCCGCCGTTGGAAGTCTTCCAGGGGAGATGATAGGTGCCGATGTAGATGATTTCCGGATTTCGCGGATCAATGGCGATGGAATCGAGGTTGCGGATTTCTTCGTGGTTTTCGGGAGAGATGCGCTCCCAGGTGCGCGCGGCGTCGTGGGAGCGATAGACGCCCTCGAGCGTGCCAGCGACAAGGAGATCGGGATTCGACGTCGCCATAGCCAGGGCGCGGACAGCGCGGTTGTCAAGACCCGAGGGCTTCCAGGTGACCCCGGAATCGTCGGAGCGATAGACGCCGCCACCCCCGTTGTTTTCGCGGGACCACGCGGAGGCGAAAAGAATTTTGGGATTGCGCGGGTCAATGAGGATTGCGGTGATGACGCCGTCGGTGGCGGAGCCAGCACGGCCGAGGAGTTTCCAGGATTCGCCGGCGTCACTGGAGCCGAAGATGTGGCCGTCGGCCGTGCCGAGATAGAGACGCTTGGGATCGCTGGGGTCGGCGGCCAGAGAAAGAACATCGCCGCCGGGCGGACCCATGGGCTTCCAGGTTTGCCCGGAAAGAGGAAGAGCCGCGAGAAAACAAAGCCCGAAGATGGAGGAAGATATCCGCATACGCGAAACAGATATTCTATTGGGATGCACGTAGGTGAGCAAATTGGGTTTGATGAAAAGGAAACGGGCCCCGGGCGTGAAACACGCCGCCCCGTTGGCTTGGGAGCCGAAACGCACAGGCTACAAGCCTGTGCCACCTGTATCCAGCAAACCTCTGGCTATAGCTGGCAGGAAATGTTCTCTGGACATGGTTATCGTCTAGAAGATATACTGTACCCGTCATACGTCCCGCCAAACATCCGCGAGCCCCGCAGGGCGCTCATCATCGCCCGCTCAGCCCACAGAAAACAAAGCCTTTCTCTGCGTTTCAAAATCAATCAAAACCGCATCCCCTTGTGCCTCAGCCATTTACACATCATCCCTATCAGAGGGGGGTACCATGCGCGAACGCTGTGCCGGTGTTCGTCCCGACAGCAAACCGCGCCGCCGCGGGTCCCATGAGGGCGGCAAATACTTCTCCCGCCGCACGCGGCGAGAACCTCCGCCCGAGCCATCGAGAATCATCCCGGCGGGAGCGACGGGAGGATACCCTCCGTTCGCGTCGGGCGGGTCAGGATTTGCGTTTGGGTTTGGGGCGGACGCGCTTGTACTTGAGGGCGATCATCCCTTTCGAGAAGGTCTTGTTTTCGACCAGGGAGAAGTCGCGCTGAGGGAAGCCAGCAGGAAAGAGCGGAATGCCCACCCCGAGCAAAACCGGAACCACGCCGATGTAGAGTTCATCGACCAGGTCGGCTTTGAGAAAGTCGCGGGCGAGTTCGCCACCGCCCATCAGCCAGATGTCTTTGCCGGGGCGGTTGCGGAGTTGGGCGATGAACTCGGCGGGAGATTGGTTGACGAAGGTGACGCCATCGCGCTCGCCGGGCGGCAGCGTATGGGAGAAGACATAACTCTTCATAGAAGGGCCGTGAGAGGCGCCTCCCATTTTTTGGGCAACGGCGAAGGTCTTGCGACCCATCACGGCGGTATCCAAGGTGGCGAAGAAGTCGGCCATCGAGTAGTCCTTGGGCATGAAGAGAAAGTCCACGGCGCCGTTGGGGCGGGCGATGTAACCGTCGAGGCTGATGCCGAGGCCGAGAACCACTTTGCGCATTGCAGGATTGTAAACGAAATGCGCGGGTCTGAGCAAGTGGTAAGTCAGGCGTTGGAACGTTGGAAGGTTGGAACGCAAGATGACCGCTAAGAAAAAACGCCGGACAGGCGGGAGCTTATCCGGCGCGATCGAAACCGAAGACGACAGGCTAGAAAGCCTTTCCCACGGTTAGTATGTGGCGAGACCGAAGAGGACAGACTTGGGCGTCTGTCCTGCGGAGCAGGGCACAGGCAGATAGCCTGTGCTGCGGCTTGGTAAACCCTCACATCAGCCCGCCCCGATGAATCGGGACGGACGGGACGTGAGCTACATCAGTACGTGGCGCCTTCGGGGACCCAGATGATGTCCACGCGGCGGTTTTGTTTGTCGGCGCCGACCTGACCGCCCGCGGCACGTGTATCCACGCGGGTATCCGCGATGCCCTTGCTGACGAGATATTTCTTGGCGGCGTCAGCGCGATCCTTGGCGAGCTTATCAGGTCGGCGCTCCTTGGGATCGGCGTAGCCGATGATGACGACCCTGGCCTTGGGGTCGTTCTGGAGGCGCAAGGCAACGTCGTCGAGCACGCGCTTGCAGACGTTATCCACGCGCGCCGAAGCGGCGCGGAAGAAGCACTCGGCGAGCTTGGAAGCCTGCGGCGGAGGCGGCGGCACGCGGACTTCGACAGAGGTGGAGCAATCGGCGGCGGCCCCGCGGGGGTCCTCAACACGTCCGGTGACGGTGTAACGCCCGGCGCCGAGGCCCGTCGTATCAAGCTGGACGGAAGCGCCGGAGCCGATAATCTGGCCGCCGTTGGTGCGCCAAGAGTAGCGCAGAGTTTCGCCATCGGGATCCGAGGCGACGGCATTGATGCGCACGCGTTCGCCGGTGAGCACCGAGGAGCGTTCGGCGGAGCAGGACATGGTGGGCGCGCGGTTGGGCCGCGGATCCACGCGGACATCCACGGAGCAGGAAGCGCTGCCGCCCTTGCCATCGTCCACGTTCGCAGTGATAGTGTAAACGCCCGGACGCGTGCCAGAGGAGTTCCAGCGGACGGCCGGGCCGGTACCCTCCACCGTGCCTCCGGTAGCGCTCCAGGAATAACTGAGCGTGTCGCCGTCTGGGTCGCTGGCCATGGCGCGGACGCCGACGGATTCGCCGGACTCGGCAAAGACGGAAGACTTCTCAGCAGAGCAAGCCGCGGTGGGCACGCGGTTGACCGGCTTTGGCTTCTCCGGCCACCAGACGGTGCCCGCCTTGATAACGAAGCCGTTCTTGTCGCCGTGATTGTCGAGGTAGTTGGCGCGGCGGTAGCCGGCGTCAATGGCGAAGTTGGTGAAGGGATAGAAGCGCAGACCCCACACGGATTCCACCGGGTCGCGCGGGCCGAGCGAGGTGTTGGCCGTGCCCGGACCAGCGTAGATGGTGGCCACCGTTTCGGTCATGGCCTGGATGCGGCTCTTGGGGAAGAAGATGGTGCCGGTGCCGAGGCGGAGTTGATCGGCCTGCGTGAACATGCGCACGCGGTTGGAGCGCGGGTCGCGGGTGATGCGGTAGCCGATGTTCCAGTTGCTGACGATACGGTCCTTCCACCAGGTGCGGCTGGCGGCGACGTTCACGTTCCAGTTGAACTGGCCGGTCTGCGTGCCGTTGTCCAGAAGGTCTCCCAGGCTGCGCTTGGTGGGGATATAAAAATCATTGCGGATCGAAAGCGACAAGAAGTCGCCGCGCCATTCCGACCAGGGACCCACCTTGAAGCCAACAACGAAGTCGCCCACGCCGCCGAGATTGCGGTTGGCGAAGGGGAAATCCTCGACGTAGCCCGGCGCGGAGCCCGGAGTGGTGGTGAGGCCGCGGAAAATGGTCGGCGCGGCAGGCGGCGAGGGATAGGGCGGATTAGTCACCGGAGTGTTGAAGCTCAATTGGTCGCGCCGGCTGACGTGAATGTAGCGATAGGGCTCCCAACCAACGTGGACGTTGAACCAGTCGGTGATGCCGGCGGCGATGGTCCAGCCGATGGCAAGCGCGGTGATGTTGCCGGGCATGCGGGAGACTTTGTTGGCGTAGCCGGAAATGGCATAGGCGCGCTTGGGAAGAAGATAGCCGGACTCCACGGTGAAGACACCGAGCGTACCGCTGGTGGCGGGCATGGGACGATGCGCGAAGGGTTCCTTGGCCTCGCCGCCCGTAGCGCCCTGCGGAAACACAGTCGTAGCGGGCGCCGGGCGAGCGGGGAACAGCGTCGCGGACCCGCGGGGCATGGGATCGGTGGCGGTGGACGCGCCGCCGCTGGCTGCGGAGTTATCGGTACGCGCGGCGTCAGCGCGGACAACCGCGGACTTGGCCTTCGGGGATTTGCCCTTGCGCGCGCCGGCATCATCAGCAGAAGCTGCCGGCACAAGAGAGAAACTCAGAAGCAGCAGCGCACAAGCTCGCATCACGGCCTTCATCGCAACCTCCTCAGTTAGAGCCCACTGACAAAATGACGGGGCACCATCAAGCCGCGGGACACAACGGCTCAAAGTGAAAGGAAACGAACCGCGTAGCAGGGTCTCGACACACCCAAAACGGAGACCCACAGCTCGCGGAGCATTATACGGCAGGCTCCAGAAAGCCAACAAGTTTCTTGCAAAAAAATAGGCCCGGGCGCTATGCAGCAGCGAGGGCCGGAACCGCGCCGGAAAGAGCCGCCAGAGCCACATTTGGCGGGCGCCTGCTGCCCTCAGGCTGAGATGCAGGCCACCCGCGGACGGTTGACCTCATCACAGCAGAGGGTGCGCGAAGTGGCGGAAGCACAAGAACAAAGGAGAGCACGCACAATGAGATGCCGGGAACCCAAACCAGTAACAGGCAGCCGCGGTGGGCGCGCGATGCGGAGAGTAGGAATCGCCGCGATGGCGCTGGCGGCGAGCATGATGCTGCCCGCGGTGGCCGCGGGGCAAGCGGCGCCGACCACTACGCCAACGGTGGCCAATGGCACGCGCTTCCTCGTGCGGCTGG
>Ga0073934_10002504_pt1 | contig 37935 bp, 24 predicted proteins | sample LarsenN4metaG_FD_76834 | JGI IMG/M metagenome (GOLD analysis project Ga0073934, IMG submission 76834) | Hot spring sediment bacterial and archeal communities from British Columbia, Canada, to study Microbial Dark Matter (Phase II) - Larsen... ... | reverse complement strand
TCGGCGGCAATGCACCGTTCATCGTCTTCGACGACGCCGACATCGACAGCGCCGTCGAGGGCGCGATGGTCAGCAAGTACCGCAACGCCGGCCAGACCTGCGTCTGCGCCAACCGCCTGTACGTGCAGGCGGGGGTCTACGACACCTTCGTCGAGAAGCTCGCCGCGAAGAGCCAGGGCATCAAGGTCGGCAACGGCTTCGAGGCGGGCGTGAGCCAGGGCCCGCTCATCGACGACGCCGCCATCGCCAAGGTCGAGCGCCACGTGGCCGACGCGGTGGCCAAGGGCGCGCGCATCGTCGTCGGCGGCACGCGGATGGGCGAGCGCTTCTACACCCCCACCGTGCTCGCCGACGTCACGCCCGACATGCAGTGCAGCAAGGAAGAGACCTTCGGCCCGGTGGCGCCGGTGTTCCGCTTCGAGACCGAGGACGAGGCGGTGGCGCTCGCCAACGCCACCGAGTTCGGCCTCGCGAGCTACTTCTACAGCCGCGACGTCGGCCGCATCTTCCGCGTCGCCGAGGCGCTGGAGTACGGCATGGTGGGCATCAACACCGGCCTCATCAGCACGGCCGAGGTGCCGTTCGGCGGCGTCAAGCAGAGCGGCCTCGGTCGCGAGGGCGCGCGCCAGGGCATCGAGGACTACGTCGAGATCAAGTACCTCTGCCTGGGCGACATCCAGAAGTAGGAGAAGCCGGCGGCGGCGCCCGCGCGGCTGCCGGGCGGGGCCATGGGCCTGCCGCTGTGCCGCCCGTCGCGTCAGGCCTTCTCCGCCTGGTCGGTGCGCGTGCCTTCGCTCAGCGTGTGCACGTGTGCGCCGCTGCCGCCGTGCCGCAGCGCCTGCACCGCGGCGCTTGCGCCCTGCATCAGCAGCGCCAGGTCGCTGGCCACGGCCAGGAAGTCGTAGCCCGCGGCGCGGTAGCGTGTCGCCACCTCCGTCGTCGTGCCCACCGTGCCGATGGGCTTGCCGATGGCGCGCGCGCGGGCCGCGGCGTCGGCCATCGTCGCCATCACCGCCGGGTGGGTGAGCTCGCCGAGGTGGCCCATCGCGGCAGCGAGGTCGCCCGGCCCGACGAAGAGCGCGTCGACGCCCGGCACCGCCGCGATGCGCTCCAGCTGCGCGATGGCCTGCGGCGTCTCCAGCTGCACGACCACGCCGATGCCACGGTTGGCGCTGCGGTAGTAGTCGGGCAAGGTGCCGAAGGCGGAGGCCCGTCCCATCGCCGAGACACCGCGCCCGCCCTCGGGCGGGTAGCGCGTGGCCGCCACCGCGCGCGCCGCCTCCTCCGGGCCCTGGACGAGCGGGAACAGCAGCGTCTGCGCGCCTGCGTCGAGCACGCGCTTGACCATCACGGGCTCGTTCCACGGCACCCGCACCACCGGCACCATCTTCGTGTTGCCCAGCGCCTGCAGCAGGTGCACGAGCGGCATCAGGTCCAGGGGCGCGTGCTCCATGTCGAGCACGCCCCAGTCGAACCCGGCCCGGCCGACCGCTTCCGCGACCATCGGGCTGGCCGAGACGATCCAGGTCCCCACCGGCGGCTTGGCGCCGCGCGCACGCAGCAACTGGCAGAACGGGTTCATGCTGGGCCTCGGTCGCGTGGCGCCGGCAGCGCCGGCGATGCGGCGATCATGGCACCGCGCCACGGCCCGGCCAAGCGCCTACGATGCCGTTCATGCCGCGCCCGCCGCGCGACCTCGCCCGAGGAGAGAACGTGCCCGCCGACGCCCCCACCCTGCACACCGCGCGGCTGACGCTGCGCCCCTTCACCGAGTCGGACCTCGATGCGTATGCGGCGATGAGCGCCGACGCCGAGGTGATGCGCTTCATCGGCGCCGGCGGCCCGGTGGGGCGCGATGTCGCCTGGCGGCAGATGGCGTTCTTCGCCGGGCACTGGGTGCTGCGCGGCTACGGCATGTGGGCGATCGAGGAGCGGGCCGGCGGCGCGCTCGTCGGCCGCGCCGGCTTCATCAACCCCGAAGGCTGGCCGGCCAACGAGATCGGCTGGCTGCTCGCGCGGCCGTACTGGGGCCGCGGCTACGCGCTCGAGGCGGCGCTGGCCGCCCGGCAGCACGGCCGGAAGGCGCTCGGCCTGGGCGGCCGGCTCATCAGCCTGATCCGCGCGGACAACCTGCGCTCGGCCGCACTGGCCCGCCGCCTCGGCGCCCACGTCGAAGAGACGATCGACTTCATGGGCGGCCCCACGCAGGTATGGCGACACCCCGAAGGGGACTGATCGGCCGGCCCGGGCACGCCGACCTGCCGGGCCCGGGGCGCGCGGTCTGCGTCGAACGGCCGCGATGCCACCGGGAAAACGACGAGCCCGCTCGCGCCCCGAGCCGGCGATGCTGGCCCCTGCCGATCGGACGATCGCGCCCGCGCGGCGCGTGAGCCGCCGGCCAGAAGAACCGAGGAGACCTCCATGAGACCCCTGTCTTCATTCGCGGCCCGGGTGCTGGCCCGGGCCCTGCTTGCGGCGCTGGCCCTCTCGGCCGCCGTGCCCGCGCGCGCCTTCCCGGACCGGCCCGTCAGGCTCGTGGTCGCCTTCGCCCCGGCCAGCAGCACCGACATCGTCGCGCGGCTCATCGCCGAGCAGATGAGCGCCAGCCTCGGTCAGACGGTCGTCGTGGAGAACAAGCCGGGTGCCGGCGGCAACCTCGCCACGCAGCAGGTCATGAACGCGCCGGCGGACGGCCACACGCTGCTGATCCACAGCGTCGCGGTGTCGGTGAACCCGAGCCTCTTCGCCAACGCCGGCTACGACACGATGCGCGACCTCGCGCCGGTGGCGATGGCCGCCGTCACGCCCAACCTGATCTACGTGCACCCGGACGTGAAGGCGACGAACCTCGCGGAGCTGCTGGCGCTGGCCAGGACGAGCAAGCTCTCCTATGCCTCGTCGGGCAACGGCACCACCACGCACCTCGGTGCGGAGTGGCTGTTCCGCGCGATCTCCAGGCTCGACATCACGCACGTGCCCTTCCAGCCCGCGGCGGCCACCAACGCCGTGGTGAGCGGCCAGGTGCCGATCGCCAGCACCAGCATGCCGCCGGGCGTGCCCTTCGCCAGGAGCGGGAAGGTGCGGCCGATCGCGGTGATGTCGCTCAAGCGCAGCCCGGCGCTGCCCGACGTGCCCACGGTGGCGGAGCTCGGCTACAAGGACTTCGAGGCCAACACGTGGTTCGCGATCTTCGCGCCGGCGCGCACGCCGGCCGCGGTGCTCGACCGCCTGAACGCCGAGGTCAACAAGGCGCTCGGCGCCCGGCCCGTGCTCGACAAGTTCGAGCAGCTGTCGCTCGACGCGCAGCGCATGGACCGCGCCGCCACGCGCAGCTACATCGAGGCCGAAATCGCGAAGTGGGGCAAGCTCGTGCGCGACATCGGTGTGAAGGCCGAGTAAGGGGCCGGGAGGGCGCCGGGGCGCCCGCACCTGCCCTGGCTGCGGCTGGGGCCGCGACAAGTTCACGCCCGGCTCCGACTGCGCAGCCCGTGCAGGTTGTCGTGTGCACCATGGGGCCATGGGGCCGCCACTAGCATGGTCGGCGATGGAACCCGTCGAACCGCCTCGCCCGCCACGCCGCCCGGGCCGCGGCCGCCGCCTGGCGATGGTGGCCGCCGTGCTGGCCGCCGTCGGCATCTCGGGCTGTGCGGTGCTGGACACCAAGCAGCGCGAATGGGTCTTCCAGCCGAGCGACCGCACCTGGAGCGCCGGCCTGGCCGCGGCCGAGGGGATGCAGGACGTCTGGATCGACTTCGACTCGCAGATCACCGGCGAGCGGGCGAAGCTGCACGCGCTGTGGCTGCCACAGACCCGCCCTGACGCGCCCACGTTGCTGTACCTGCACGGCGCGCGCTGGGACGTGCGCGGCAGCGCCCCTCGCATGCGCCGGTTGCACGAACTCGGCTTCGCCGTGCTGGGGGTCGACTATCGAGGCTTCGGCCGCAGCGTCGGCAGCGACCTGCCGAGCGAGGCGATGGCCTACGAGGACGCCCGCGCCGCCTGGGAGTGGCTGAAGCGCGAAGGCTCGCCGCGTGCACGCCGCTTCGTCTTCGGCCACTCGCTGGGCGGCGCCATCGCGGTCGACCTGGCGGCGCAGGTGGACGATCTGTCGGGCCTGATCGTCGAAGGCTCGTTCACCTCGCTGCGCGACCTGCTGGCGACGTTCAAGTGGGGCTGGCTGCCGGTGGGCCCGCTGCTCACTCAGCGATTCGAGGCCGCCGAGCGCATGCCGCGCGTGCGCGCGCCGGTGCTGGTCGTGCACGGCAGCGAGGACCGCCTCGTGCCGCCGGCCATCGGCCGCGCGCTCTACGAAACCGCACCCGAGCCCAAGCGCTTCGTGCTCGTCGAGGGTGGCTCGCACCACAGCACGAACTGGGTCGGTCTGGCCCAGTACCGCGTCGCGGTGCGCGAGATGTTCGGCGTGGAAAGCAGCGTGCGCGCCGGGGAGTAGGCCCCCCGACGCGCACGCTCGAAAGCCCCGAGGCCGCCCGCTACGTGCGCGGTTCCGCCTCGAATCAAGCTTACTTCTTCGCCTTCAGGACGTAGGAGCCGGCGGTCTCGTCCCACTGGTGCGTGCGCATGAAGGCGTCCGTCTCCTTCTTCACGTCGGCGCGGCTCAGCTTCGAGACGTCGCGCGTCTTCGCGCCCAGCGGCTCCCACGTCGCGCTCGCCTCGTTCCACTTGTTGGCGCGCAGGAAGGCATCGCGCTCGGCGCGGATCTTCGCGCGCGGGGTGACGCCCTCGGGCAGCTTCGCCGCGGCCTTGCCACCGGCCTTCAGCACCCAGTCGCCGGCCTCTTCGCTCCACTGGTGCGTCTTCATGAACTCGATGCACTCGGCGCGCACTTCGGCGCGCGTGCGCGGGCAGGTCGGGTCAACGGCCGCGGTCTGAGCCTGCGCCGCGCCCGCGACGACGAGCGTCGCACCGATTGCCACCGCACGCATCCATTGCGTAGCTACCATGGTCTTCTCCTTTGAAGTTCGGATGCAGGAAATCTGCACTTGAACTCTAGGAGCCGGGGCGCCGGAGGTTTTGACTGTGATCAATCGAAGCACGGGGCCCGCCGGGGCGTCGCCCGGCCCTGGCGCCCGGCACGCCGCGGCCGCCATGCTTCCGGCGGGTGGACGCCCTCAGCCCGGCGCCAGGTAACGCGCGGCCAGCGCCTCCATGCGCTTGTCGTCGAGGCCGATGCGTTCGCGCAGGAAGCGCTCGTGGCCGCCGTACGACGCCTCGAGCGTGTCGAGCGCCGCCTCCAGATAACCCGGCTGCACGCCCCAGAGCGCCTGCAGCACCTCGGGGTCGATGTCCTCGCGCGGCTTCCAGGGCGGCTTGAAGACCTCGTTGGTGAGCAGGTAGTCCTGCATCACCGTCTCGCGCGACACGCCGAGCGCGAGCAGCACCAGCGCGGCCGCCACGCCGGTGCGGTCCTTGCCGGCCGTGCAATGGAAGACGAGCGGCGCCTCGGCCTGCAGCAGGTGGTCGAAGAACTCGACGAACCGGTCGACGCGCTCGTCGACGAGACCGCGGTACAGGTCGCGCATCAGGCCCTCCACCACCTCCACCGTGAGGCTGCGGCCGGATTCGGTGTGCTCCTGCATGCGCTGCGCGACCGTGGGTTCGATGGCCAGCGAGTGCTGCGCGACACCCGGTACCGCGTAGGGCGCCGCCGCGCGCTCCTCGACGCCGCGGAAGTCCAGGGTCGCCGCAATGCCCAGGGAAGCCACCACCTCGTGGTCGGAGCGCGTCAGCGCGCCGAGGTGGTCGGACCGGAAGAGGCGCCGCCAGCGCAGCCGCCTGCCGCCGTGCCCGACGTAGCCCCCCAGGTCGCGAAAGTTCGTCGCGCCGCGCAGCGGCAACACGCGCGGCGGGGCATCGTCCTGGGAAGCATCGTGCATGCCGGCATTGTGCCGGGGCGGTGCGCCGCACCGCCGCGGCGGCGGTGCATCGGCCCTCGGGCCCTCAGGACTCCTCGTCGTTGGCCGCGCCGCCGAGCACGCTGAAGGTGCTGTGCTGGGCCCCGTCGTCGTCGCCGGCCGCCGCGATCATCCCGGCCTGCGAGGTCGCCCGCTGCAGCAGCCTGGAGGCATCCTTGCCGTGCGTCGGGTAGCTCGCGAGACCGAAGGCCGCGTGCACCGTGCACGGCTGGCCGGCGAGGATGAACGGCTGCTCGAGCGCGCGCAGCAGCTTGGCGGCGACGCCGTCGCCGTCGCTCGCCACGTCCACGCGCCCGAGCATCACGGCGTAGAGGTCGGTGCCGAGCGAGGCGACGACGTCGCTGGCGCGCAGGCCCCCGCGCAGGCGCACCGCGATCTTCCGGCGCAGCACGTTGGCCGCCTCGTCGCCCAGGCGCGCCGCGGCCTGAGCGACTCCGTCGACGCGCAGCACGATCAGCACTAGCGGCGCCGGCTCGCGCTCGCGCAGCGCGATCAGCTGCGTCATGTGCTCGAGCAGTTGCGCCTCGTGCGGCAGGCCGGTGGCCAGGTCGGTCGCATAGGCCGTGCGCGCCATGCGCTCGACCTGCTTGCGCACCAGCGCGTGCCGCAGCGCGCGCGCCAGCTCCGTGCTGTCGCCGTCGCCGGCGAGGGCCTCGACGCCCAGGCGCAGCAGCTCGGCCTCGACGGCCTCGTCGGGCTGGCCGCAGGCCACGACGACCGGCCGGTCGTGGGCGAGCCCGGCGAGGCCCGGGCGGGCCGCGAGGGCAGCGAGCGCCGCGCGATCGGGGGCATGCAGCAGAACGACGTCGGCCTCCGGCGCCAGCACGAAGGAGCCGCGCTGCACGTCGAGCCCCGGCATCACCGCGAGCTCCGCCAGCCGCGCGCCGATGCGCGCGCCGTCGGCGTCGACGGCGATGACGGACAGGGTCGGCAGGCGTGCGGGCGCGTTCATGCTCTGGTCGGCCGGGCCCGGCCGGCGGGGCCGGGTCGCTCGGGCCCCGCCGAGGGCGCGGGGCGTTCGACAACGCCGATCATGCTCCAACCGGGCGCCCAGGCCCACCCGGGCCGGCTTGGAGCGGGCGATGGGAACCCGACCCACAGTTTGGAGACTCGCGCAACGCCTTGTCGCGCTTGGCATTTCTCCCCGGCTCCGCGGGCTGCTGGAAGGAACTGTACTACTGAAGTGGGGCACCGACCGCCAGGGTCGGCCCTGTAGAGTCCCATGGAGCCCGACAGACATGCCCGAGCCAGCACCCCCCATCCCCGACCTCCCCCTGCACCTGCTAGAGGTGCGCGCTTGCCTGGACTACGTGAAGGTGGCCTCTCCCGTGAGGCTGACTGCCGTGTTCCCGCGTACGAGGCGATTCAGGTGGACAAGCGAAGACAGGGGATCGGCGCCGACCCATCTCCTGACGGTCCACGATCCGACTTCTCAGGAACTCCATCGGGTATTCATGGAGTTGCACAACCCACCGCTGTTCGAGTTCGAGTTGTCCGTCGACTTCTGGCCTGCGACGGGCACACCTTCCGCAGCCAGGAAGGACCTGCTGAAGTTGACCTTCAGGGCTCTCTCCGCCCGGTTTAGACCCGACGATGAACTCAAGTTTGGAGCGGGGATGAAGGCCGCACACACCTCGAAAGGGTCTGGGCGTCCGTTTCACGAACGGCTGCCAGCGCCAAACGAACATCTCATCTACGGGCACCGCGGCGAAGGTCACAACGCCAAGCTCTACTTCAAGCAGGGCGACGACGGAGAAGCGCTGCCCATCGAGTCCCAACGCGTCCGCCTTGAGACAAGAGTCCGCGGCAACGGCTGCCTTGAACTCGGCTTCCAGCGCTTGGGTGATCTGGCTGATCGCGGCCTGCGCCGGCACCTCTGCAAGGTCTTTCGAATCGTCGATCGACCAGAGGTGCGTCGCCGCTCAAGGTTCTCGGCCGAGCGCATCGCTGAGCTCGAGGACCAGATGGAGACTGCTTGGCGGCGCGCCGGCGTTAACGCCTTCAGCCCTGGCCCTCTCCCGACCGACGCGTCCGCGATCGCTCGAAGTGCGGCGAGGTTCCGCGAGGATCGGCTCCTTTCGCTAGCCCTGTACAGGCTGCGGCGGCACACCGACGCGCACGAAGCGATCGGACAGGCGATCCGCAGGCTGGAGCGGCAGCTGCGTGCCACTTTTGCGGTCAAAACGGCGCGGTCTGCGTCCGCATCGATGCTGTAAGTCGCCCGCAGTCAGTCCCTGGTGACTGACTGCGCCGTCGACTCGCTCAAGCGAGTCGACCTTGGTGACTATCCCATATACGCCGCGATACCTTGCACCCCCTAGCGGCCGCACGCGCGCTTGAGGCCCTTGGCGAGGCGTTCCCAGCGTCATCCAGGGCCACGTATAAGGCGGCACTCGGGTGACGTGACCGGCGTGAGAGGCTGACCCCTGGTGCCTGCGACTGCCTACGTATAAGGCGGCCCTGACCCTTCCCTAGGTTCTGCGTCTTGGCCGGTCGGGCTACCCTAGGATGCCCCACCCTGGCGTGCCCCACCCTGGCGTGCCCTACCCTGGCGTGCCCTGCCCTAACCGGGCAAAGCCTGCCCTAGTTCGTCTCGTTGCGCTGACGTGGATGGAGTCGACGAGCTCTTGTCCATGTCCGCGAGCCGACGAAGCCCGGGGGCGATCTCATCGTGCTGGAGGACGACTGCCACAGCACGTGGTGCAAGGGAACCGCAACCGAAGCGCGTCGCAGTGCAACCTACGCACCACCTCCGCGGAGTGCCCAGTAGCCTGTCCTGGCCGCAGGTGAACGGCATCAGGCGGGCGCTCCATCAGAACGGCGCCAGAGGACGCGCGGCACGAGCTTGGTACATATAAGCATCGGGCCGCTTCGCGGGCCTTGAAGGGTCGATAAACATCGCTGGCTCGCCAACACACAGCCGAAGGTTGTCCGCCCAAGTCCACCCGGGAACGCGACACGTCGATCCCTACCATGACTTCGAAGCGCTCACCGAGCGCAAACGAGGAGGTCAGATGCGAGATCAGAAGTCGGTGGTGAGTACCGGGGCGATGCCACTGCATGTCTACCTGCGCTACAGGATGAGGCAGTTGCCGGATCTGACCAACGCAGGCATCGCGCGCGCGCTGGGCTACCCGAGGCCCAACGTGGTTGCGATGATCATGAACGGCAGCATGCCATTGCCGCTGGCCAAGGTGCCAGCTCTGGCCCGAGTGCTACGGATCGATCCACTCGCTCTCCTGCGCAGGGCGATGTCCAGCTACATGCCAGAAGAGTGGGGGACCATCGAGGCAGTGATCGGCGAGGGAAGGCTGCTGAGCTCGAACGAGGTAGCGCTGTTGCAGAAGCTCCGCGAGCTCCTGGCGGGCGAGGACGTCGCACTGCTCGACGACACGCAGTTCTCCAGCGAAGTTTCCGGACTGCTCATCGCCGCGCTCGATCGTCACGTGCAAACACTGCTCGCCGCCAGGCCGACCGACAAGCCCGCCCGGCCGACAACCGCGGCCGGACTATCCGATGCGATGGTCGACTTGCTTCGACAGCAAGCCATCGAGCGGACGGCGCTCGCTCGACGTCACGCAGCTGCGAGGGTCGCCGCCCGCGGCGAAGACGACCTACCACGCACGAAGGAACCGTCCGGCCAGCCACGAGACCACGACGCCGGCCAGCACGGCAGCTATCGCACCGAGTGTCGATGAAATCGACGCCCCCAGTTGAGCTGTCACCCAGGCGGCCGCCGACAGCGGGGCGGTAAGGAGCACCGCAGCGATCAGGACTCCCGCCGTTGTAGCTGCGGGTGCCCATCGAAAGGCGCGCTCGAGCCATGCGCGCCTCGTTACCTCGCGCCGCGCCGGCTCCGCGCCGGCCACCACGAACCTGGCAATTTCCGGCCAGTACTCTTCTTCGATGGCTGCGCCGTGCCCACCCTCTACGAATCGCACCTCGTGGAGCGGGAAGGGCAACCGGCTGCGATGAGGTTCCTGGGCCTGCACGAAACCGTGGGCGCCAGCGCCGCCCACATCCATGCCTCGCAGACCCAGTCGCTCGAAGGCAGCAGGCAGGAACGCCACCACGGTGTCGGCGTGCCCCACATAGTTCAGGACCGCATCGACCTGGTCGGCCGCGCGTGACCAGTCATAGTCGCAGCGCACGACGCTTCCAGCGAAAACGACCTTGTGCAGGCGGATGGCGCTACACAGCTGAAGGGCACGGGCCGCAATGTAGGTCCCATTGCTATGCCCAACGAAGCTGATCTTCGCGCCGGGATAGTGGCTCCGCACGTCTGCGTAGCGTTCCATGAACCAGCGCGCTGCTCGCTCTCGTCCCCCCGGCTTCACGAAGTCCCACATCGAGAAGTAACCGTAGGTCGGTGTCGGGGCGCGCACATGGATGCCTGCCTGGCGAGCCAAGTGCTTGACCTCCCTCGCAACACGCTTGGTCCAGAAGCCACTGTCGCGGATTCCGTGAATGATCATCACGACGTGCTGCACGGCAGCGTCGTCAGCGCCCGCTCGCGGCCCGCCATCCGCCAGGTCCATCGGGTCAAGGTAGTCGTCGATGTCGCCCGGCGGCACCACCCACGGCAGTTGGCGGAGCTCGTCGAACGGCCGGGAGAGCGCCACGACGACACGGCTTCGCCGGCCGCGGCTGGCCTCATCGTCACCGTGCATGAGCAGTGCCTCGGCGTGATTCGCGCCCGGCAGCTCGATGTATACGAACTCAGCCCGAGGTCCGAGTTCTGTGCAGTCGGCTGGCGACACGTACTCGTCGCGAGCGCCCAGCAGGAAGACCGAAGACGGGACACCCCCCGCCGTGAGCCCCGGCCCTAGCCCGGCGGCCCGCGCCTGCCGACGGAGCGACTCGATCACCTTGACGTACTGGATGCGCGTGCTGACCACGAACGGCGAGCCACGCTGCAGCCGCCAGATGAACGGGCGGCTGCGGTGTTCAGGCGCTCCAATGCCCTTCAGAAACCCCACAAACCGTGCAAGACCGTAGAGCACCGGCGATAGGAAGCGGACGTGAGCCGGCGCCGCGGTCGAGTACTCCCAGCCTCGGGTGATCCCTGCCAACATGACAAGACGCTGCACGCGGTCGGCCCACGGGGCCTTCGGCTGCGTGAGCTCACCCGACGCATCGGCACCGTGGGCCATGCAGAACACGCGCCGCGCCAGGAGCGACCCCGAGCTGTATGCCAGCAAGGTGATCGAGAGGTAGTCAGGCGCCGTGCGGAGGTGCTGGTCAACCTGCTCGAACAGTCGCCGGGCAACCGTCTCGGGCTCCTCCATGCAGAACATGGGCAGCTTGAACTGTGGCGCCCAGACCTCTGTCTCTTCCGGCAGCGCGGCCTCCAGCGCGGAGACAACCTCTGCAGGGATCTCGCCGCCCGGCCGCCCTCCCAGCAACCAGTCGCCGGTGTCAGTCCAGCCTCGGATAGCGATGACCAAGTGCGATCGATTCATGGTCTTACTGCTCCAGCCAGTACCGGCGCAGTTTCACCCAGCGCGCCAGACCGCACATCCGTTCCCGTCCCTACTTCGCATGAGGCGGAACGCGGATGCGCCGATCGCTCAGAAGGCAGGCCGCACCGGGGCCGTCAACCCTGCTCGAAGCCCGCCTGCTTGAAACGCAATGATCTGCAGTTCTCGCTCACCGCGCGCTGAGTCTCGGCGTTGAACCCGGCGGGGTCATGCGCCTCGATCTCGACTGAGATGCGAACCTCGACGCCAGGCTTAGCGACAAACTGGGCGATGACCTCCTCGACGACGGTCGAGAACTGCTTCATGGCCAGCACCGGGCTTAGATCCACGCTGCCATAGAAGCGGCGCTCCAGCCTCCTCGGCGGAACCGTCGGCGCCGGCGTGGGTGGTGGAGTCGGCTTCGTCGGGTCCGGCTCCCTTGCTCGCAGGGCGAACTCAAGCGCCGTTGCGGGCTCGATGAGCAGCAACTCCTTGTCGAGAATCACCGTCGTACGCTGCCCGAACACGAATCCGACGTAGGACCCAGCCGGGTCCTTTCCCTGAGCCGCGCCGAAGAAGTCCCGAGACTCGACACCGGAACTGATTGCCGCCTGCAAGACCGTGTCGTCCTTGAGACGCGGCAGGTAGAGGTACTCGCAGCTCTTCTGCCAGAACTCCAGCGCCTTCGCTTCCGGCAGGTCGTCTTTCCAGAACCACTGCCGAAGGAGCCGGGCCAGGTGAATCGGCGCCCACTGCTTGATGACGAGCTCGTTCTCGGTCAGGACGCGCTCGATTTCCTGCCCGACGTTGGCTGCACCTGGGTTGACCGGAAAGTGCTCCCACTGCACCGCCGAGACGCCCTTGCCCGGTTGGGCCTGCTGCACCGGGGCCAGCAGCCAGCGGTACGTCTCGCGCACCATCCGTCGCAACGCCTCGTTGGCGTCATCCAGGCTCTTGCCAGCCTGTTTCGCCTGGTGTTGGTCGAGGTTGAGCGCGCCTTCCCGCACATCCGCCACGATGCTCTGCCAGGCCAGTACCGACCGCGTCTGGTCGCGCAGCCGGCTGACGTTGTCCGCGTCGGGCACCAGGAACAGCAGCCGGTTCTGCTTCGTGCGGGGGGCCGTGCCTCGATTGCGCAGGATCTCGTCGGCCTTGTCGATGGCCGGACACGGCCCGCTTCGACTGAACCCTGCGTCAGGCGGCAGCACCACCAGGCGCAGTGCCCAGTCGTCGCCGATGTCACCCGACTCGGTGAAGACGTGCGTGGCGTTGAACGCCGCCCCGGGGCTGCTGCGAGCGATCCGCTCGCGCACGGCCGGGAACACGTCATCACGGTCCTGGTAGCGCCGCTTGCGGTCTTCCATCTCCCGCCGAAGGTTCGGGCGGGTGTCGAACCAGAAGCGGTTGTTGCCGCTGCTCAGGTAGTGCAGTCGATCGCTCAACCTGCGCAACGCGTCGCGGTAGACGCCCAGCTGCTGCCCGGGCTGCGCCGCGCCCAGCACCACCCGCTCGGGCTCGATCCCCCGCACGGACTGATTCGCGGTGCTCGGGGCGCTGCCTAGAAAGACGGTGCGCGCGGCACGCCGGCACGCCTGCAGGCTGCCCAGCCGGGTGTCCTTGTTCTCGATCTCGGTGGTCTCTGCCCGCTCGCCGTCCACGTCGCGCTCGATCACCGGGTCCCAGCCGGCCGGCAGGTAGTACATCAGGTTGTTGCGCGTGTCGGCGTCGTACAGCGGCAAGCTCCCGGGCATCAGCAGCAGGTCGTTGTTGCCGTCCTTCCACAGCCGATGAATCACCTGGGCCATCAGCTTCAGCACGCCGCGCGTACGCTGGAAGTTGTCCAGCGACGACCAGTCCTCGTACAGACGGTCGAAGACCTCGGGGTGGATCGGGTACGCCGCGAGCAGGCGATCGAAGTACCGGCTCTCCTGCGTCTCGCTCGGAAAGTCCTCCCGCCCTGCCGCGTAGAAGTCCGCGAACGCCCGGCAGACGTCCTCGGCGGCCCGCCGGTCGCCGACCTCGCTGAAGAGCCGCCGGCGCACGATCTCGAACGCCTCCTCCGTGCCGACGGGCTTCCACAGCGCCTGCACGCGGCCGAAGTAGTGCGACAGCGAAGCCAGCGCCTTTTCGCCGCGCTGGCTGCCCGCCTCGCGAGCCGACTCGGGCAGCGAAGCCAGCAGCACCGCGTTGGGCACCGCCTTCATCGCTTCCGTCAACGCCTGCACGAAGGTGAGGTTTGAGTCGAAGGTGCCGCCCGTTAGAGCCTTGCCGTCCTCGAACTGGCGTACGTACGCCACCATCTCGTCGACCAGCACCACGCAGGGGGCGCTGCGCGCCAGCAACTGCTCGAGCACCGCCTTGCCCGGCGAGGTACCGGAGCGATCCGCCTCGGCCACCAGGGCGTAGCCTTCGGCTCCGGCCAGCTGCCACGCCAGCTCGCCCCACAGGGTGTGGATCGTCTGATCGCCTCGCCGCACGGGCTGGTTGGGCGATGCCTTGATGCCGTCGAGAACAGCCACCCGGGCTCGGGGCAGCTCAGTCACGCCAGCCGCATCCAGGATCGGCGGGACGCCCGGCAACTCGCTCGCAGTGGCCTCGCCCTTGGCCAAGTGGTACACGGCCAGCATCGTGTGCGTCTTGCCGCCACCGAAGGCTGTCTGCAGCTGGATGACCGGCTCGCCGCCTCGGCCTGCCAGGCGCTTGACCACCGAATCGAGCAGCAGCCGCATGCCCTCGGTGATGAAGGTTCGCTGGAAGAAGAGCTGCGCCTTCTGGTACTCCGGCGCCGCCGTGCCGGCGTGGACGCGGGAGATATCGGCTGCGAATTCGGCCTGCTGGAAGGTGCCCTTCAGCACATCCGCGTGCGGCACGGCCACTTCACGCCAGGGTTTCAGGCTCATGCGCTCTCCTTGGCTCGTGCGTGGCTGCACACCTACAGATCCAGGCGGGTCTGCTGCCCGACTGGCCCGGCCTCGCTGGCGGCCGCCTCGATGCTGCTCCAGGCCGTCACCAGCTCGTTGTAGGCTCGTGCTTCTTCCGCACGGCCTTGTCGCTCACTTAACGTGTAGAGCCGGTAAGCGAGCGCTCGGATCGGCTCGGCCCGATCTGGCATGCGCGCCAGCAACGCACCAGCCACCGACTCCCCCCCGCGATTGAAGGCGCTCAGCATCTGGTGCAGGGCCTCCCAAACCGGCAATCGTGAGTCGGACTCTGGGTTCCAGTCTGGGTCGAGCTCGGCCCACTTCAGCAGACGTACGTTCCCGCCGCGGCTCTCTAGCACGCCAGCCTCGACCATCCCGCTCATGCTGGTGCCTTTGGCGCGAGCCAGCACATCGGCCTCGCCGTACTTGCCCACGGCCCAGCCGTGCTGCTCGAACCATGCGAGGCAGAACTGACTGTCGTGGTCAAAGTCGTCTTCGGCCAAGAAGCGGTTGATCAACTGCAGCGCAGTCTTGACGGACATGGGCGTGCCGTCCGCTTCAAGCACCGCCTTGTGGCGGCTGAAGATCGCCATGCCGGGGCCGATGATGGCCTGCGACAGGTCCACCGGCGCGACGGGAGAGTTGACACCGCCGCGGGTCATTTCGTCCAACGCGTCCGGCAGCGCTGCGTTGAGCTCGCGGACGAACTCGCGACGGCCGACGGTCGGCGCATCTACCGAGCGCTGGCGGCAGGCAAGGACGATGCTGGAAGCTAGGGCGTTGGTGCCGGACCCAATCATTCGATTGCCCAGTTCAGTGCGCATGGGCCACGTACCGCTGATCGCGAATCCCGCTTCGATGACTGCCTTCAAGAAGGTCTCCCAGCCGCTGCTGGAAGTGCCCGCTTCGCCCTTGGTTTCGCTCTGCTTGAAGGCATAGTAGATCGTCACCGGGAAGGCTGGGTGCGCCTTCTCCGCCAAGTTGTGCATCGCCCGCGTCATGCCGGCCAAGAAGAATGCTTCTGCCTTCTCCTTGCTTCCGTGCCGGTAGGCCGTGGCGACCAGTTCCTCCGCCTTCGGAACGGCCATGGTGGCGAAGAGGCCGGGATAGACGGGCTTTAAGCTGCGGCGCAACCACACGTAGAAGAAGTCAGAGAGATCCGCGTACCCAATGTTGTCGTAGTACGGGGGATCGGTGGAGACCAGCTTGCCGGCGCTGAAAGACTGCGTCTCCGCATTGCCCTGCACTGCACATGGGAGCCCAGAGGCGCCGCGAACCGCAATGCCTTCCAGACTCTCGGCCGTCCACTCAACAGCACCTTGAAAGCTCCCTGTTCCACCGAGCAGTGTGTTCAGTTCGGCGAAGTCCCACGTCATTGGTATTGAGTGGCGAGCAAAGGTGTTCCGAGTGGAGTCGCGTTCTGTGAACCACGTGCAGATGCTTGATCCTCGATCAGCCAGCTTGCTTAGTGCGAAGGCAAGATACACGCCGATAGCCTGCGCGTATGCCGTCGCCCCGCTGCCACTTGAGTCCAGCGGCACGCCGTCGTCGGCCATCCCTTGCGCCACAGCATCCTGCCGGCACCGGGCAATGGCCTCCTGCACCAGATCCGAAAAGGTGGTTAGCGCAACCAGTTGACGGGGGGTGAAGAGGTCGCCCCACTCAGTAAGGCCATAGGGAACGCAAGTACCGCCGGTTAACCGCGCAGGTACCTGTCCGGCTGGGCGCCAGGTAGGCTGGGCGCTGTCGGCGATAGCCGCGTGTTCATGATTCGGCGCCAAGTAAAGACGCCGGCGCGAACCTTCGGCCACGATCGCCAACAGCCGCGCGCCCATCCGCCCCGCCTGACCTTCGGACTTGATGTAGTCGCCGCTGATCGGCGTGTCGGATAGCAGGCAGCGGAAGTTGGCCCCACGCCCACTTGCCTTAGTCCCGTTCTCGGCCGCCTCGTCTGGAACTCCCATGCGCACCGTGAACTGGTATCTATCACCGGTCACCACCGGCTGCACAAACGCCTGCTGCCCCTCCTTGCTGGACAGCACGAAGGTGGATGCCAGTGGTACCTCCACATGGCTGAACGCTGGGTTTGGGCTCTTCACCGTCCGCGCCCAAAGCCACGCGACGACGGTTAGCGATTCCCCCACAAGCGGCTTCAGATCCGATCGCTTAGCCGCCATCTCTGCGGTGACCGTGACCTTCGGGTATAGGTGCCCGATGCGTTTCTCAGCTTCGGCCCGCATCCAAGCGCCGTATCGCCGTACGTCCTCTGCCAAGCCGCGAGCATCTGACCAGTCCCGGGCGTGATCCGCCTGGCGGTCCTCTTCGAGCGGCGGCCCGACCGGAGCGCGCCCTGCGAAGCGCGGCGGGATCTCGATCATGGCCTTGTTGATCGTCACTGCCACCGGGTTCAGGTCACTGGCATAGCTCTCCAGGCCCAGCCGCTGCGCCTCCAGTGGCAGCGCACCACCTCCGGCAAACGGATCGTGAAAGGCCGGCAGCTTGTCGGGGTCAAACAGTTCGGCTGCCTGAGGGTGGCCCTTGTTCAGCCGGCACGTCTCGACCCAGCTCTCCCTGATCGCCGCCCGCGCCCGCTCGAGCACTGCCTCGTTGTTGGTGTTCTCCCACTTGACCAGGTCCTCGATGATCGAGAACAGCTCCTCGCGCTTGGCGGCGGCCTGGGCCTTGGTCATCCCTGCGAAATAGCCGCGCTCGCCACCGGGGTCGTTGACCATCTGGGCGAAGATCACCGCGCGGGCCGCGGCAAGCGGGCGCCGCGCCCACCACAGGTGCAGCGTGCTCGGGTGACCGTGCCGGATCGACTTCTCGCGAGCTGACGCGGCATTGATCGCGTCGAGCGGCAGCGCCACCTCGATCAGCTTCTTCGGGCTCTTGACGATAGGCTTGGACTTGGCAGCAGCAGAACCTGTCAGGTGACGGCCAGTTCGTCGACGGGGTCGTCGTCGCGCTGCTGAACGGCTGCGGGCGAATCGGCGATCGGGTCGTCCCTGAGCACCCGCTGCAGCCATTCGCGGACCAGGCGCTTGCGCGCCTGCACGAAGTCGAGAAAGCAGAACTCGTCGTAGAGCGCCGGGTCGTCGGGCAGGTGGTGCCGCTTCCAGAACTCGGGCGTGCGCGTGGCCACCCAGTCGTCGAGGTCCATGCTGTAGTACTCGCGCGCCTCGTCGTCGCTGAAGAGCACGTGGTTGCCCAGGCGCCCTGCCCAGCTCTGGTAGGCAGGGATGTCTTCCGGCTGCACGCCTTGCACGCGCAGCCGATCGTCGAGGAGGCGCTGCGCCGGGATGATCTGCACCTGTTGCCAATCCTTGCGCGACCAGTCTGTGCGCGGGTACAGAAGAAACAGGCTCACTCCGAACACGCGGGACTTGGTCTCCTGGGCCATGAAGCGGCCGACCGCCTCGTCGTCGTAGTGCATGTTCCGGCCGCGCACCGACATTCGCGCGGTGAGTTCGGCCACGGGGAAGCGCGGCGAGTTCTTCAGCTGCTCGTTGATCACCCGCCGGTAGAACTCCATCGTGATGTTGGCGGCGCCGCCGAGCACCCCATGGAACAGCACGGACGCGATCCAGCGGCGAATCCGTTCCTGGTCCTCCTCGGCAACGCTCCAGTCCGACTCGGGCCTGCCCTGGTTTACCTTGAACACATACAGGGCGATCAGCATCACGGCGTTGACGCCCGTGAGCGCCCCGCCCTTGATGCCGAAACGCGCAAACATCTCGCTGGCCAGCAGAAGGGCACGCTTCACGCCCTGCCAGCGCGACTCGATGACGGCGATGTTGCGCGGCGTGAAGTTGCGCAGCTGGAAGGCGAAGTCGAGGTCGTTGAAGAACAGGCCCGAGCGCAGCAGGTAGTCGCGGTCGAACGCGGACTCCTGGTCCAGCGCGGCGCGCATGGCGTAGGTCACTGCCTCCGTCTCGGACCGGGCGTTGAATTGGTCCCAGCGCAACGTGACCATGGACATCAGCAGGTCCGAGCGACTGAGCTTCGTGCCGCCTTCGTTGGCTCGGATGAAGATGTCGAGCACCTTGTCGTACGACTGGTCGCGTTCCAGGTAGTACGCCAGCGCCTCCTCTTCGTGTACCACTTCCCAAAGCCGCGTGAGGTTCTGGCGCAGCTCGCGCTGGCTCGCCTCGCTCAGGTCGGGGTTAAGCATCAGGTGCTTGTCGATGGTCGCGCCGAGCTGGTCGCGGTCGGCGATCTGCACGACGTTGGATACCTTGAACCACACCGCATCACGATCGTTCTTCGGCAGGCGGTCAGCGGTGGCGAATCTAAACCCGTAGTAGAGCTCGCGCACGGTGGTCCCGTCGTCGTCGTCGGGTGCCGCGATGGGCGACTGGACGAGGTTCAGGAGAAGCACTTTGCTGACCCATCCAGCGCCCTTCCCGCGCGAACCGTTGCGCACGGTGTAGGAGCCGGTCAGGCCGATCAGGAGGGAGGTCAAGCGCTGCTGGCCGTCCAGCACCAGCGTCGCCCGCTGGCCCGGCTCGAGCGAAGCCACGTCGTTGTGGACGTCCCCCTGCCGGAAGTCGCGGACGAAACGGTAGATCTCCCAGTCGCCGAAGTGCTCGGGCTGCAGCTCCCAAAGAAGGAACGTGCTGATCGGGTACCCGCGCATCAGCGAGTCGAAGAGCTTCGTGATCTGCTCGGGCTCCCAGACGTAGGGCCGCTGGATGCTGGGAATGAAGATCTCGCGATTGACGCGGGGAAGGACCTCCGCGATGCGTGTGCCGAAGTAGTTCTTCATGAAGGTCAGGCTGGCGCGACGGCTCTCTTCAGGAGTTCGGCCAGGTCGAGGTTGACGCTCGTCGTGGCCCAGTCGGGCTCGACAGAGAACGGACGGTGAACGTAGAACGGGCCTTCGGTCTGCTCGCCCTCGACGAGCACGACCGCGAGGACGAACTTGTCGGCCTGATTCAGGCCGTAGATGATCTCGTTGCGGCTGACGGTGATGGTGGTCTGGCCCTTGGCACGCCCCTTCACCTCGATGTGCCTGGAGGCAGCGATGCGCCCGTCACTTCCTAGCGCCGTGCTGGTGATGTCCCATCCGCACTTCAGCGCCGAAACATCGTGAGTCCGGTTACCCAGGGCCTGCTCGGCGCGCATCACAGCGTCCATCGCCATGCGCTCCACCCGCTGCTTGGCCGCCGAGTCGGCCTGCCACCCATCCTCGCCGCGCCGCTGGGCCAGCAAGCCCATCGGGATGACCAGCGTGCCGCCGAGCACGACGGGCGTCGCCGACACCACATGGCGCTGTGACTTCAGCTGATGCTCGCGGGCCTTCAGCCGAGCCTCAAGATCGTCGATCGTGCGACGCACGTTCTCGATCGACAAGCGCACGTCCTTGCCGGCCTTCGCGTCGTCCTGGAGCCGGATGTAGCGGTGCGACCAGTGGTTGATCTCTTTGTACAGCCGCTCGTGAACGGCGGCCAGCGTCTTGTCCACGGTCTGTTCGCGGCGACGACGCACTTCGTCGAAGTGCTCCGGCACGAGGGTCTGCGATGCATGTGCCAGGGCTCGCTGCTCGAGATCCTGGCTGAGCCAGGGGGCGCCAAGTACGTCCTGGATCAGCGCCAGTTCGCTGGCCTGTGCTGGCACGAGGTCCAGGTGGGGTGCCCAGCCCGCATCGCCCGCCTGGCCGGCGGCATCGATGGCGACGAACTGCATACGGCGGGAGACGAGCTTGCCCGAGTCGCCAGCCTCCCGAACCATGTGGTCGAGCATGAAGACCACTCGCGGCGTAATGCCGGGATCGGTCGGGTCGACCAGCACCGCGCCCTGCTTGAGCTTGCCGCGGTGCTCCTCGAGGACCAGGTCGGTCACGGCCTGCATCAATGGGTGGGCCGGGTGCAACAGGCTGGCCATGGGCGCGGCGGCCTTCCCGGGCACCCGGACATGCTCCTTCTCGAAGCAGACCCGCTCGTACCGGCGCAGCACGGGTTCCAGGTAGCGCCGGTCGCGCCCGGTTAGTTGTCGGTCCCGCTCGCGGATCGTGGCCGGCACGTTGGTGATCTCGTAGCGCCCGGCTTCCCGCTGCCGAAGTTCGCCGCCCAACTGCTCAAAGGCCCGGCCGAAGAAGGCACGGATGAAGAAAGGCTGCAGCTTGCGCGCCTCGGCCCGCTCCATCTCTTCCTTGACGGCGAACACCCGAGCGAGGTCCATGACCTCCTCGCACAGAGCATTGCGCTCGAGGATCGTTTGCAGATGCGCCGTGTCCAGGGCGCCCTCGACACGTCGATGCAGGCGCTCTCGCACCTCGGGATCGTCACCGTAGCGGATGGCGTCGATCAGCAGGTCCTTGAGGCTGCGGTCCTCGAAGACCTCGCCCAGGATGTCGAAAACGCGGCCGCCTAGCGCCGCCCGCTCGACCTCGAGCTTCTCGAACAGACGGTGGAACACGTCGCCCTCGCGGGTCTCGTTGGCCACCATGTTCCAGAGGTGACACACCTCGGTCTGGCCGATGCGATGGATACGGCCGAACCGCTGCTCCAGGCGGTTCGGGTTCCACGGCATGTCGTAGTTCACCATCAGGTTGGCGTTCTGCAGGTTGACGCCTTCCCCCGCCGCGTCCGTGGCAACCAGCACGCGCGTCGGCGGATCGTTGCGGAAGAGCTCCTGCACGCGCCGGCGCTCCTCACGCCGGACGCCGCCGTGGATCTCTACCACCGCCTCTTCCGAGCCGAGCAGTCCCCGGACGCGACTGGTCAGGTAGTTCAGCGTGTCGCGGTGCTCGGTGAAGATGATGAGCTTGCGCTGCCGGCCATCGGCACCGTGCATCTCCGGGGTGTTCTGCAGCAGCTTCGAGAGTTCATCCCACTTGCGGTCGTGACCCGAGTGGACGACCTGGCGGGCCTGCTCCTCCAGCGCCTGCAGGCTGAGGATCTCGGCCTCAAGCTCTTGGATGGTTCGTGCCGCGGTCGCTTGGTCAACAACGGTTTCCTCGAAGTTCTCGTAGTCTTCGGCGGTCAGGGCGTCGGCCGACTCCCAGATGTCCTCCGGGTCGCCCTGCGGGCTGACGGTAGGCACATCGGAAAGCAGTTGGCCACGACTACGCAGCTTCTCTTCCTGGACGCGACGAGTGAGCTTGAAGCGGCGGCGCTTGAGCGACTGATAGATCGCTTCCGGGCTCGACGCGAGACGCCGCTGCAGCGTCGTTAGCGCAAAGCCGACCGTGCCCTTGCGGGCGCCATCGGCCAGCTCGTCGGCTCGGTTCATCTCCTCCTTCACGTAGGAGGTAACCGCCTCGTAGAGCGCCGCTTCAGCGTCGGAAAGCTTGTAGTTGACGGTAGTCGCCCGGCGCTCGGGGAACAGAGGTGTGCCGTCGAACTTAAGAAGGTCTTCCTTGACCATGCGGCGCATCAGGTCGCTGACGTCGACCTTGTGCGCGCCATCGCGGAACTTGCCGTAGAAGCGGTCAGAGTCCAGCAGCGACATGAAGAGCTGGAAGTCCTCTTCCTTGCCGTTGTGCGGCGTAGCCGTCATTAGGAGGAAGTGCCGCGTGATCGAACCCAGCAACTCCCCCAGCATGAACCGCTTTGTCTTGTTGATCTTCGTGCCGAAGTAGTTAGCCGAGAGCTTGTGCGCCTCGTCGACGACGACCAAGTCCCAATGGGTCAGCCGCAACTTCTCCTGCAGTTCGTCGCTGCGGGCCAGCTGGTCGACGCGCGCGACCATGAGGTCGGCGTCTTCGAACGGGTTACCGCGAGATTGGTCCACCATCTCGCGGCTGAACAGCTTGAACTCCATGCCGAACTTCTCGGCCATCTCGTCCTGCCACTGCTCGACCAGACTACCGGGCGCAACGATGAGCACACGCCGTGCATCTGCGCGGGCGATGAGCTCTCGGATGAATAGGCCGGCCATGATGGTCTTGCCCGCGCCGGGGTCGTCTGCCAGAACGAAGCGCAGCGGCTGGCGCGGCAGCATCGCCTCGTAGACGGCAGTGATCTGGTGAGGCAGCGGTTCGACGTTCGACGTGTGAACCGCCGTCATCGGGTCGAACAGGTGGGCGAGGTTGATGCGATACGCCTCGACGGCGAGCTTGAAAGCGTCGCCCGGTGCGTCGAACGCCCACGGTCTGCCGGCCTCGGCCAGAGCTAGGTCGCGCTCATCCCTGCGAAAGAGCATCCGCTCATGCAGGCGACCGTCTGGTGTCTTGTAGTAGACGGTGAGCGCGTCGTCACCTACTCGCTCGGTCGTCACTACCCGCACGACCTGCCCCTGTTCGAGGCCCGCGATAGCAGCGTTCTTGGTGATCGCTTCGAGCTTCAGCATAGTCGCGAACCGGGGCGGTACGGCCGTTCGTCGCCTGCCGGAGGACCCAGGGCAACGTCACCCCTCAATCGCCCTCCCATGGGCACCGCAGCTTGTTGTTGGTGACGATCAATATAGCCGGCCCAGTTCCTCTGCCGGCATGGTGCCCGCCCCAACCGAGTCGCCCAACGCGTGAAGTGTGTGGCGCGCTCACGTGGCATCGACCTCCCAAAACAGGGGTGGCTGAGGGTGTTCCGTATCACCGCAGGGCTCACGCAGTCCAGTTGCCCGTGATCGTCCTGCTGCTGTGGCTCACCCGGCGAGCCAGGCCAAATGGGCCCCTTACCCGCGGGGGGACCGCTGCGCGCGCTTCAACTCCCTCGCGTCTTGCATCGCCTGCAGTCCGTCGGCCACCCGGAACTTGGCGATCATCGGCAGCGACGGGTTCAGCAGCTGAACCACAGGCACCAGTTCATCCGCCTCTCGCGACTTCTTGTAGCCGGGAGCTGACTCGTCGGCACGATCGCCGGCAAGTGAGTGCCCCATCAGCTGGCGCACGGCGCGAGGAGGAGCTTCGGCTCGCTCAAGGGCCGTCGCAAAGTTGTGCCGGAACGAGTGGAACACCTTCCGGCCCGTGCGCTCGATCTTCAGGGACCGGCCCAAGAACCGCTCGTTGAACCAACTGGACGCCGCCTTGCCGTAGCCCTTGTGCTTGTCGCGGCGCAGTTCCGGAAAGAGCCGCGACTCGCCGGCGCTGCGAAGAGCTTCGACGTACTCGAGAAAGCCCAACTCCAGGATCGTTGCGTGCAACGGCACGATCCGCTTCGCGTTCACCGTCTTCAGCGACTTGTCCACGATGGGCCGATGGCCCCTCTCGACGGCGTCGCCTGCCGCAGCGCTGTCGGATGGATCGCCCTCATCAGCGTCGATCTTGTCGCCGTCCAGGTTGAAGTCCAGGTACCAGGCACCGTTCTCGGTCCGGCGCACGTCGGAGAGGTAGAGCTGCGACAGTTCGTTGATGCGCCCCCCAGCAAAGAGCCCGAGCAAGGGCAGCCAGTAGTAATGCGGCCGGTAGCTGTGGAACCGCCCCTTGGCCGTCCTTTCGCCGACGCCCTCGACGAACCAAGGGGCCCCGAAGATCCGAAGGAGGTCTTCGTCACTGAACCGGTCGCGTCGCTCGTGGTGCTGGACCCTCACGCCCCCCATACGGTCGAAGACCTCGCCCGCCAAGCCCTCGATGGGGTTCGAGCGCAGCCAGCCCTGCTGAACGCCGTAAGCAAACACCGCTTGCATGTCTTCGACCAGGCGCTCGACGGAATTCGGCGTGAGCCGCTTCATAGACTCCCGCTCAGCGATGGCAATCAGATCGCGCCAGCTGGTGGACTTCGCTCCCTCCGGGCCAGTGACCAGGTGCCGGCGATGCGGCACGCGCTGTAGCAGCTCAACGACCTCGCCGACCACATCGCGGTCGATCTTGCCAAGCGGCTTGTCGTCAGTCAGCTCCACCAGCGCCGAACACGCGGCCTGCTGCCGCCTCAGCTCGTCGTTCTTGACGCCGCCACACAAGCTGTTGAGGTACTTGGCGGTCAACTGTGAGACCGGCACGCCGTAGTACTTGTGCTTGGCGGCCGAGTCCTGAACAGCCGCGAGGGCTTCGAGGGATCCGGCCGGCAGGCCACCGGCGGCGGCAGCGGCGGCTCCGCCCATCTTCGCGGCGAGCTCCAGCCGAACGCCCTCGACGTCACTCCGTCGCACGAGCAGGTCACTTGGGCCAATGACGACGGGTGTGTTCAGGACCAGACCCATGGACGGGTCACGCGAGAACCGGAAGATTCGGATCTCGCTGGCCACGTCGGTCTCGACGATCTGGATAGCCTCCTCGGAGAAGGCGAATCTCACCTCGCCTGTGTGGCGATGTTCCTCTCCGTGGCGCTGCAGCGCCGCATCCGAGACATCAATCGAAACGACGTTGCCCAGAGCATCGCGTTCGTCGTAGATCTCGTGCAGATCGTGGACGAGCCAGCCATCCCACCGTTTCGCCAGCGCATAGAACGCCGCGTGCCGCCGCTGCAGACGCTGCGCGAGATCGCGCAGGCTCGCGCCCAGGATCGCTGCTGCATGCGTCAGCGGGAGCAGACCGTCACCGAGGAGGTCGATCGAACCGCGGGTCAGCTTTTCTGGATCCATCCGACGGAACTGAATGAGCCTTCGATTCCACTCGGCCGTGATCTCGCTAGCCACGATCCGCGCGAGCGGCAGGTCACGGCAGCCGGTGCTGCGATGCACCTCCCGCTGTCCGGCAGCGGCGCGCAGCCAGCCGGGCACGACGAGGCGCACGACGTAGACGCCACTCTCGCGGCGCTTCAGGTAGGGCATCTTGGGCATGTAGGACTACTCCGGTGGAGCAGCCCGCGCCGTGATCGCCTACCTCCCTTGCATGGCTTGAGGAATCAAGCAGATAGCAAGGTGTGGAGCGGGCGATGGGAATCGAACCCACGTCTTGAGCTTGGGAAGCTCAGGTCCTGCCATTGAACGACGCCCGCAGGGAACGCGCGGCATTCTAGCGGTCGCGCCGCCGCGGACAATCTCGGCGCCATGGATCCGTCCTCGTCGCCATCCCCGCCGTCCCCGCCGTCCCCGCCGTCCTTGTCGCCCTCCTCGCCAACCGCGCCCTCGTCGCACGACCCGGCCTCCCCGGCCGCGGCCCTCGGGCCGCCCGCCGACCGCCGGCCCGAGGGCCGCGTCCGCAGCTTCGTGCTGCGCGGCGGGCGGCTCGGCCCCGGCCAGCAGCGCGCGCTCGCCGAGCTCGGCCCGCGCTTCGTGCTGCCCTGGCAGGCCGGCGTGCCGGACTGGGACGCCGTGTTCGGCCGGCGCGCCCCGCGCCTGCTGGAGATCGGCTTCGGGATGGGCGACGCGACCGCGGCCGTGGCGGCCTCGATGCCCGACCACGACCTCATCGGCATCGAGGTGCACGAGGCCGGCGTCGGCGCGCTGCTGAAGCTGATCGGCGAACGCGGCCTCGCGAACGTGCGCATCGTGCGCCACGATGCCGTCGAAGTGCTGAGGACGATGATCGCGCCCGGCTCGCTGGCCGGCATCCACGTCTGGTTCCCCGACCCGTGGCCGAAGAAGCGGCACCACAAGCGGCGCCTGCTGCAGCCCGGCTTCGTGGCCGAGCTGGCAGCGCGGCTCGCGCCCGGCGGCTACCTGCACTGCGCGACCGACTGGCAACCCTACGCCGAGCAGATGCTGCAGGTGCTGGGCCAGGAGCCTGCCCTCCGCCCGCGCGCGGCGCACGCCGGACCGGGCCCGGGCTACTCGGCGCGGCCGCCGTGGCGCCCGCTCACGCGCTTCGAGCAACGCGGCCTCAGGCTCGGCCACGGTGTGTGGGATCTGGTGTTCGAGCGACGCTGAAGGACCTCGTCCGCGCGCCGGGCCGTCGTCTCGCCGCTGCGTCGCTGCGGCGTCGTGTCGCGCACCCGGCCCGCCGCGCCGGTAGCCCTCAGGCCTTCCAGGTCACCCAGCCGGCGTACGAGGTGAGCAGCACGATGCCGCCGAAGACGATGCGGTACCAGGCGAAGATGGTGAAGTCGTGCGTGGCGACGTAGCGGATGAGCCAGCGGATGCACAGCCAGGCGCTGAAGAACGAGACGACGAAGCCGACCGCGAACATCGGCACGTCGTTCCAGCTCAGAAGCGCGCGCTCCTTCCACACCGAGTAGGCGCCGGCGGCCATCAGCGTCGGGATGCCGAGGAAGAAGCTGAACTCGGTGGCGCACTTGCGCGAGAAGCCGAACAGCATCGCGCCGATGATCGTGGCCCCGGAGCGGCTGGTGCCCGGAATCAGCGCCACGCACTGCACGAGCCCCACCTTCAGTGCGTCCAGCGGCGTCATGTCGTCCACGCCTTCGACACGCGCCTGCCGCGTGCCCTCGAGGTCGCGCTCGCCGAAGCGCCGCTTGTGGCGGCGTTCCACCCACAGGATCACGAGGCCGCCGACGACGAAGGCCATCGCCACCGGAACCGGGTGGAACAAGTGCGCCTTGACCATGCTGCCGAGCAGCAGGCCGAAGAAGGCCGCGGGCAGGAAGGCGATGAGCAGGTTGATCGCGAACCGCTGCGCTACCGGGTCGCGCGGCGTCTGGAACAGGCCGGCCACCGTCCCCCAGAGCCGGGCCCGGTACTCCCAGATGACGGCCACCATGGCCCCGGTCTGGATCGCGATGTCGAAGACCTTGACCGACTCCCCGGTGAAGTCCAGCAGCGAGCCGGCGAGGATGAGGTGGCCGGTGGACGAGATGGGCAGGAACTCGGTCAGGCCCTCGACCACGCCCATCAGGGCGGCCTTGATCAGCAGCAGGATGTCCACGGGGGGCGCAGGTCCCCTCGCGAAAGGGGTCGGAAGTGGTCTCGGAAGGGGCCGGCCGATGCCCGCGGCCGCGCGGGCCGGTCCGCCCGGCAGGCCGCGATCATAGGCAGCGTCGGATCGATGCCCGACGCGCTGCCCCCGGCCCCGGCGCGCCGCGGGCAAAAGCGTGATCTGCACCCCATGCGCCCTTGCGGCCACCACCGACCGAGACGCGCCGGCTGCGCCAAACCGGCCGGGCTCGATCGGGCAGGCATCATCGCGCGGGCACCGTCGCCGTTGCGGGTGGGCCGGTCCGCCGGCCCTTCCGGCGCCCGAGGCTTCGCGGGTTGCCGGGCCGCCGACCGGCGACCTTGACCCTCACCACTGCGCCTCGGTAAGATTACTGACCGGTCAGTCATTAGGTATGAGTTCAGCGTCCACCACCGCCGGCGCCATCGGCGCCCGCACCGAAGACCACCCCACGCGCCAGCGCCGCAAGGAGGCCCGCCCGCAGGAGCTGCTCGACGCCGCGCTCGAGCTGTTCGTCGAGAAAGGCTTCGCCGCCACGCGCGCCGAGGAGGTGGCACAGCGCGCCGGCGTCTCCAAGGGCACGCTGTACCTGTACTACCCGAGCAAGGAAGAGCTCTTCAAGGCCGTCGTTCGGCAGAACCTCGGTGCCCTCATCGCCGAAGGCAAGGAGGCGGTGCTGCAGTACCAGGGCGCGACGAGCGACCTGCTCGTCGAGCTGATCCGCACCTGGTGGGAGCGCATCGGCCGCACGCGCGCCGCCGGCATCCACAAGATCATCCTCGCCGAGGTGCGCAACTTCCCGGAGCTGGCACAGTTCTACGCCGACGAGGTCATCGTCCCGGCCGACGAGTTGTTCGGCGCCGTGATCCAGCGCGGCATCGCGCTCGGCGAGTTCCGCGAGCTCCCGCTGCACGAGACGGCGCATGCGCTGATGGCTCCGATGATCTTCATGGCGCTGCACCAGCACTCGGTCGGCGCCTGCCCGGTGCAGGGGTGCGGCGCGATGGACCCCGAGCGCATGCTGCACACCCACCTCGATCTCGTGCTGCGCGGATTGCAGGCGCGCCCCGACGCGACGGGCGCGACAGACGCCACGGGCCCGCACGAGGCGGCCCGATGAGCCGCCGCGCGCGCTGGATCGGCGCCCTGGTCGCGCTGCTCGTCGCCGGCGTGGTCGGCACGCTCGTCGTGCGCGGGCCCGGACAGCGCGCAGCGGGCAAGGCCGGCCAGGCCGGCACGCCCGCTGCCGTCGCCCCGGCTCCGGCCGTCGAGCTGGCGGCCGGCGACATCGCTCGTGTCGAAGCCACCGAGCTGACGCAGACGCTGGCCGTCAGCGGTGGCCTCAAGGCCGTGCAGAGCGCCTTCGTGAAGGCGCGCATCGCGGCCGAGGTGAAGAGCCTCTCGGTGCGCGAGGGCGACCGCGTGGCCGCCGGCCAGCTGCTGGGCCAGCTCGACACCACCGAGTACGACTGGCGGCTTCGGCAGGCCGAGGACCAGGCGAAGAGTGCCGAGGCCCAGCTCGAGATCGCCGAGCGCACGCTCGCCAACAACCAGGCGCTCGTCAACCAGGGCTTCATCTCGCGCAACGCGCTGGACACCTCGGTCAGCAACGCCGCCGGCGCCCGCGCGGCGCTGCAGGCGGCGCGCGCGGCCGCGGAGATCGCGCGCAAGGCGGTGCGCGACGGCGAGGTCCGCGCGCCCATCGGCGGGCTGGTTTCGCAGCGCCTCGCGCAGCCGGGCGAGCGGGTCTCGGTCGACGCGCGCCTGATCGAGATCGTCGACCTCTCGCGCATCGAGCTCGAGGCGGCCGTCGCCCCCGAGGACGTCCCCGCACTGCGCGTGGGCCAGGCGGCACGCGTCAGCATCGACGGCCTGCCGGAGCCGGTCGCCGCCCGCGTGGCGCGCATCAACCCGAGCGCGGCCGCCGGCACGCGTGCCGTGATGGCCTACCTGCAGCTCGATCCCCACCCCGGGCTGCGCCAGGGGCTCTTCGGCCGTGCCACGGTGGAGCTGCAGCGCCGTCCGGCGCTGGTCGTGCCGGCCTCGGCCGTGCGCTTCGACCAGAGCCGGCCCTACGTCGTCGTGGCCGAGAACGGCGTGGCCGTGGAGCGCGTGGTCGCCCTCGGGCAGCGCGGCGAGGCTGCGTTCGGCGCCGACGCGCGCCCCGAGCCCGCGGTGGAGGTCACGAACGGACTCGAGCCGCGTCAGGTCGTGCTGCGCGGCACGGTCGGCAGCCTGCGGGGCGGCACGCGCCTCACGTTGCCACCTGCCAACGGCGCCACGGCCGCGGCGGCCGGCGCCGCCGGCACCGCCGCCGCCGCCTCGCGCTGAGCGAACGGCCGCCCCGCGCCATGTGGTTCACCCGCGTCTCCATCGGCAACCCGGTGCTGGCGGTGATGGTCATGCTCGCCTTCGTCGTGCTGGGCCTGTTCAGCTACCAGCGGCTGGCGATCGACCAGTTCCCCAACATCGACATCCCCACCGTCGTGGTGGCGATGGAGTACCCGGGCGCGAGCCCCGAGATCGTCGAGGCCGAGGTCACGAAGAAGGTCGAGGAGGCCGTCAACACCGTCGCCGGCATCAGTTCGCTGTACTCGCGCAGCTACGAGAGCAGCTCGATCACGATCATCGAGTTCAACCTCGACGTCGACGGCCGCAAGGCCGCCGAGGACGTGCGCGAGAAGGTGGCCGCGATCCGGCCGCTGCTGCGCGAGGAGGTCAAGGAGCCGCGCATCTCGCGCTTCGACCCGGCGAGCCAGCCGATCTTCAACGTCGCGGTGCTCGCGACCGAGCCGGGCATCGATGCGCAGCAGCTCACCACCTGGGCGACGCAGGTGCTGCAGAAGCGGCTGGAGAACGTGCGCGGCGTCGGCGCCGTCATCGTCGTCGGTGGCGTGGCTCGCGAGGTCGGCATCCACCTGAAGCCGGCGGCGATGGAGGCCTTCGGCGTCACCGTCGAGCAGGTGCACTCGGCGCTGCGCAGCGAGAACCAGGAGCTGCCTCTCGGCGCACTGCGCTCGCGCGAGCAGGAGCGCGTGGTGCAGGTCAACGCGCGACTGGCGACGCCGCGCGACTTCCGCGACATCGTCGTCGCGCGCAAGGCGCCGGCCGGCGGCAGCGCCGGCTCGGGCTCGACCACGGTCGTGCGGCTCGGGCAGGTGGCCGACGTCGTCGACGGGCCCCAGGAGATCGAGAGCCTCGCGCTCTACAACGGCCAGCGCACCGTGCTGCTGTCGGTGCAGAAGAGCCAGGGCGAGAACACCATCGCCGTCGTCGACGGCCTCAAGCGCGCGCTCACCGAGGCGCAGCCGCTCGTGCCGCGGGGCATCAGGACCGAGATCAACCGCGACAACTCGCGCTCGATCCGCGTCTCGGTGGCCAACGTGCAGCGCACGCTGGTCGAGGGCGCCGCGCTGACCATCCTCATCGTCTTCCTGTTCCTCAACAGCTGGCGCAGCACGGTGATCACCGGGCTCACGCTGCCGATCGCGCTGATCGGCTCGTTCCTGTTCATGTACTGGTTCGGCTTCACGATCAACGGCATCACGCTGATGGCGCTGTCGCTGTGCGTGGGCCTCCTGATCGACGACGCCATCGTCGTGCGCGAGAACATCGTGCGCCACGTGCAGATGGGCAAGAGCCCGCGCGAGGCGGCGCTGGCAGGCACCGACGAGATCGGCCTGGCGGTGCTCGCGACGACGCTGTCCATCGTCGCGGTGTTCCTGCCGATCGGCTTCATGGGCGGCATCGTCGGGAAGTTCTTCCACGAGTTCGGCATCACCATCGTGGCGGCGGTGCTGATCTCGATGTTCGTCAGCTTCACGCTCGACCCGATGCTGTCCAGCGTCTGGCACGACCCGCAGGCGCACCACCGCTGGAAGGACAAGCCCGAGACGCTCTATGACCGGACCATCGGCCGGGTCACCGGCGCCTTCGACCACTTCCAGGAGTGGCTGGGCGACGGCTACCAGAAGATCCTGCGCTGGTCGCTCGGGCACAAGCTCGCCACGGTCGGCATCGCGGCGGGCACCTTCGTGCTCGCCATCGTGCTGGCCGGCGCGCTCGGCAAGGAGTTCGTGCCGAAGGCCGACTTCAGCGAGACGCAGATCAACTTCTACACGCCCGTGGGCAGCGCCCTCGAGGTGACCGAGCAGCGCGCGCGCCAGATCGACGCCGCGCTGCGCGAGCTGCCCGAGGTCCGCCACACCGTCACGACGATCAACTCCGGCTTCGCCCAGGGCAAGATCTACGGCAACGTCTACGTGCGCCTCGTCGACCGCAAGGAGCGGACGAGGAGCGTCAACGACCTCGCGCCGGTGCTGCGCGAGCGGCTGGCGCGCATACCGGGCATCACCGTCACCAACCTCGGCGTCACCGACCTCGGCGGCAACAAGAGCATCGCCTTCTCGCTGCAGGGCGACGACCTCGCCGAGCTCGAGCGGCTGGCGCGTGGCGTGATGGCGCGGCTGCGCGACATCCCCGGCCTCGTCGACCTCGACAGCACGCTCAAGCCGGACAAGCCGACGCTGGCCGTCGACATCAGGCGCGACGCCGCCGCCGACCTCGGGCTGAACGTCAACACCGTGGCCACGACGCTGCGCACGCTGGTGGCCGGCGTCAGCGTGGGCAGCTGGCGCGCCAGCGACGGCCAGAACTACGACGTTCGCCTGCGCCTGGCGCCCGAGCACCGCGACGCGCCGGGCGACCTCGCGAGCCTGCCGCTGGTGCTCGCCAACCCCGACGGCAGCGTGCGCACCGTGCGCCTGAGCCAGGTCGCCGAACTGCGCCCGAGCACCGGGCCGAACCAGATCAACCGGCGCGACCTCAACCGCGAGATCAACATCGACGCGAACGCGCTCGGGCGCAGCGCCGGCGAGGTGAGCGACGACATCCGCAAGGTGCTGGCCGAGACGGCCTTCCCGCCCGGCTACCGCTACGTCTTCGGCGGCAGCACGAAGAACATGCAGGAGTCGTTCAGCTACGCGGTGGGCGCGCTGGCGCTGGCGGTGGTGTTCATCTACATGATCCTGGCCAGCCAGTTCCGCAGCTTCCTGCAGCCGCTGGCACTGATGAGCTCGCTGCCGCTGACTCTGATCGGCGTCGTGCTCGCGCTGCTGGCCTTCCGCAGCACGCTGAACATGTTCTCGATCATCGGCATCGTGATGCTGATGGGCCTGGTGACGAAGAACGCGATCCTGCTCGTCGACTTCGCGATCCGGTCGCGCCAGGAGGGCATGGAGCGCACCGAGGCGTTGCTGCAGGCCGCGCGGGTGCGCCTCAGGCCCATCCTGATGACGACGCTGGCGATGGTGTTCGGCATGGTGCCGCTCGCCTTCGCGCTCAGCGAGGGCGCCGAGCAGCGCGCGCCGATGGGGCAGGCCGTGATCGGCGGCGTGATCACCTCGTCGCTGCTGACCCTGGTGGTGGTCCCGGTCATCTACTGCTGGCTCGACGACCTCGCGGCCTGGGCGCGCCGGCGCGGCCCGGCGCACCTTGCGCCATCGCAAGCCGCTGCGCACCCCACGACCTAGAATTCCGCCGGCCTCGCGCGCCTTCGCTCTGCCGCGCCCCCTGCGACTGCATCCCGCTCCCGACCGCACCGCTCCATGTCCGCCATGAACACCGAACTCGCCCGCTTCAACATGATCGAGCAGCAGATCCGCCCGTGGGAGGTGCTCGACCCGGTGGTGCTGGACCTGCTGGCGACGATGCGGCGCGAGGACTTCGTGCCCGCCGCCTACCGTGCGCTGGCCTTCGTCGACACGCAGGTGCCGCTGCTGCCCGGCGCCCAGGCCCTGCAGGAAGGCGCCTGCATGCTCGAGCCCAAGGTCGAGGCGCGCCTGCTGCAGGAGCTGCGCCTGCAGCGCCACGAGAAGGCGCTCGAGATCGGCACCGGCTCGGGTTTCATGGCCGCGCTGCTGGCACACCGCGCGATGCACGTGCACACCCTCGAATGCAAGCCGGAGCTCGCGCGCATGGCGCGCGAGGCGCTGCGGCGCAACGGGGTGCTCAACGCGACGGTGCACGAGGTCGACGCGGCCTCCGGTGCGCGTGGCCTGCCGGCCGAGGGGCCGTTCGACGCCATCGTGCTGTCGGGCTCGGTGGCCGAGGTGCCCGCGGCGCTGCTCGAGCAGCTCAAGCCGGGCGGCCGGCTGGTGGCGATCGTCGGCAACGAGCCGATCATGACCGCGCGCCTGTTCACGCGCAGCGGCGCGAGCGCCTTCGTCGGTCGCGACCTGTTCGACACCGTGGCACCGCGCCTGCTCGGCTTCGCCGAGCCCGGTCGCTTCAGCTTCTGACGACGGCCGTCTCCGACCGCGCCGCCTGCACCCGCCCACCGTCCGATGCCGGCCACCGTCTGTCCTGCGATTCGCGCGGCACGCCGCCTCGCCGGTGCCGCTCGTCGCATGCCCGCCGGCGAGCCACCGGCCATCCGCCTATAACCCCGGCGCGCCGCGGCGAGCCCGCGCCATGAACCGATCGACGAGATCCACGCAGAGGAGTCCCATGTCCGCGCCAGCCCCGACGTGCCCCGGCCGACCGGCCCGCCCCTCACGGACGCACCGGCCGCGTTCCCGCCTGCGGCCGGTGGCCGCCGCGCTGGTGCTCGCACTCGGCGCCCTGCTGGGCGCTTCCGGCGCCCACGCCCAGAGCCTGCAGGAGCTCTACGAGGCTGCGCGGGCGTTCGATGCCACCTACCTGGCGGCGAAGGCGCAGGCGCAGTCGGCCGAATACCGTGCGGCGCAGGCCGACGCGCTGAGCCGACCGAGCCTCGCGGCCACGGCCAGCGCCACGACCGCCAACCTGAACCCGCCGATCGGCCCCAGCGGCGACAGCAACACGCTGAACGCCTCGCTGCAGGGACGCATGCCCCTGATCAACCGCGCCAATTCGGCCAGCCAGGCGCAGGCGCAGCGGTCGCTGGAGCTTTCCAAGGCGGAGCTCGAGGCTGCCGAGCAGGACCTCATCGTCCGCGTCGCGGCGGCCTACTTCGACGTGCTGGCCGCCCAGGACACGCTGGCGACCACGCGCGCCAGCAAGGCGGCCATCACGGAGCAGCTGGCGTCGGCCAAGCGCAACTTCGAGGTCGGCACCGCCACGATCACCGACACGCGCGAGGCGCAGGCCCGCTTCGACCTCGCCAGCGCCCAGGAGATCGCGGCCGAGAACGACCTGCGCGCCAAGCGCATCGCACTCGACCAGCTGGTCGGCCGCAGCGGCGTGACGCCCAGGCCGCTCGTCGTGCCCGTGGTGCTGCCTGCACTCGCCCCCGGCGACCCCGAAGCCTGGGTCGGCACGGCCGACCGGCAGCACCCGACGATCCGCCGCGCCCAGGCCGGGCTCGAGGTGGCGACGCTCGAGATCGAGCGCGCCAGGGCCGCCGAAAGCGCCACGCTGGACGCGGTGGCCTCGGTGGGCGCCGCCAAGTACAGCGGGCGGTACCCGTCGAGCCTGCCGGGCACGCCATGGCGCACGGCTTCGATCGGGCTGCAGTTCAACCTGCCGCTGTACACGGGCGGGGCCACCGGCAACCGGATCCAGGAAACCCTGTCGCTCGAGGAGAAGGCGCGCCAGGACCTCTCGGCGGCACGGCGCGGCGTCGCCCAGGGCACGCGCGTCGCCTTCTTCGGCGTGCAGTCGGGCCAGGCGCGCGTCGCCGCGCTGGAAGCGGCCGAAGCCTCGTCGAAGCTGGCGCTGGAGGCCACCCAGCTCGGCTACCGCGTCGGCGTGCGCGTCAACCTCGACGTGCTGAACGCGCAGACGCAGCTCTACGCGACCCAGGCCGACCTCGCCCGGGCCCGCTACGACGTGCTCGTCGGCGGCCTGCGCCTGCGCCAGGCGTCGGGCCAGCTGACTCCCGCGGACATCGACTCGGTGAACCGGCTGCTGGCGAAATAGGCGCGCGCCGTCGCCGGTTCCGGCAAAGAATCTTCACCGCCCGCACGCGCGGCGGTGACCGCGTGCAGCCACACTCGCGGCCAGCGATGCCGGCCGCAGCCGCTGCGCCGGTCGCGTGCCCGCCACGCCGAGGACGCCGATGAGCCGAAACCCCGCCGACCTGCCGCGCCCCGAGGCGGCGCTCATCGCCGCGCACCGCTTCGGCCTCGGGGAGCCCGACCTGCAGCGTGTCGGCCCCGACCCGGTGGGCTGGCTGCGCGCCCAGATCGGCCCGGCCGCCCCGCAGCGGGGCGAGCGCCTGGCCAGCGGCGCCGAAGGCGCAAGGCGCTTCGCCGAATTCCTGCGCGACCAGCGCGGCCGGCTGGCGGCCCGCCCGCAGGCCGCCTCGCCGGGCCAGGAAGGCGGCGACGGCACGCCCGGCCCCGCCATGCGCACGGACATGCGAACGGACATGCGGTCGGCCGAGCAGCAGTTCGGCGAGCACTTCCGCGCCATCGTGCAGTCCGACGTGCGCGCCCGCCTCGTCACCGCGGCGACCAGCGAGCAGCCGTTCAACGAACGCCTCGCGTGGTTCTGGGCCAACCACTTCACCGTCTCGATGGCGAAGGCGAGCGCGCGGGGCATCGTCGGCGCCTTCGAGCGCGAGGCAATCCGGCCGCACATCGGCGGCAGCTTCGAGGCGCTGCTCAAGGCCGCGGTGAAGCATGCGGGCATGCTGCGCTACCTCGACAACGACCAGTCGGCCGGGCCGCAGTCGCCCCTGGTGCGCCGGTTGGCGCGACGGCGGCGCGCCGAGGGCGCGCCCGGCCCGCGCCTCACCGGGCTGAACGAGAACCTCGCGCGCGAGGTGCTGGAACTGCACACGCTCGGCGCCCCGGGGCTCGAACGGGGTGGCGCCGCCTACGGCGGCTGGGGCGGCTACACGCAGGCCGACGTCACCGAGTTCGCGCGCGTGCTGACGGGCTGGCGCGTGCCGCTGCGCGAGTTGCTTGCCGAGGGCGACGGGCGCGAGCCCACGCGATTCGATGCCGCCTGGCACGACCCGGGCACGAAGACCGTGCTCGGCAGGCGCTACCGCGAAGGCCCCGAGGCGCTCGGCGAGGTGCTGGGCGACCTCGCGCGGCACCCGTCGACGGCCCGCTTCGTTGCGTGGAAGCTGGCACGGCACTTCGTGGCCGACGACCCGCCCGCGGAACTGGTGGTCCCGCTCGCCGAAGCCTTCCTGCGCAGCGGCGGCGACCTGCCGACGGTGTACCGTGCCCTCATCGATGCGCCGCTGGCCTGGAGCGCGGCGCCGCGAAAGCTCAAGACCCCGGAGGAGTTCGTCGTCAGCACCGCGCGGCTGCTCTCGCTGGGCGAGCGGGCGTTCGCGCGCCAGCCCGACGGCGGCTGCGCCACCCTCGGCCAGCGCGTGCAGGCGGCACCGTCGCCGGCCGGCTGGCCCGATCGCGCCGAGGAGTGGCTCGGCCCCGACGCCCTCTGGAAACGTGTCGAATGGGCCACGCGCGTGGCCGCGCTCGTCGGTCGGCAGGTCGACGCCCGCGCGATCGCGCGCGCCAGCCTCGGCCCGCGCCTCGGCGAAGAGACGGCGCGGCAGCTGGACCGTGCCGCCGACGGAGCGCAGGCGCTGGCCCTGTTGCTGATGGCGCCCGAGTTCCAGCGCCGCTGAGCACCCCTTCCCGCACCCGGAGCGCCCCATGCCGATCCATCGCCGCCAGTTGCTGCGGGCCTCGTTCGCCGCCGGCGTGCTGGCCCCCTGGACCACGCTGAGCCTGTCGCGGCCGCAGGCGCGTGCCGAGGCTCCACGCTTCGTGTTCGTCATCCTGCGCGGCGGCCTGGACGGCCTCACCGCGGTGCCCGCGCCGGGCGACCCGGCCTTTGCCGAAGCGCGCGGCCTGCTCGGGCAGTTCCCGGCACCGGCGCTGCCGCTCGAAGGGCCCTTCGCGCTGCATCCGCTGCTGCCGCAGCTGCACGCGATGTACACGCGCGGCGAGCTGGCCGTCGTGCACGCCACCGGCCTGCCCTACAAGGAGCGCTCGCACTTCGATGCGCAGCAGGTGCTCGAGTCGGGCGGCACGCGGCCCTACGAGCTGGCCACCGGCTGGCTGGCGCGCGCACTGGCCGCCGCCGGCACGCCGGCGCCGCTGAAGGCCGTCGCGCTGGAGACGGCCGTGCCGCTGGTGCTGCGCGGCCCGACCGAGGTCGACACGTGGGCCCCGTCGAACCTGCCCGAGCCGGCGCCCGACCTCGTCACCCGACTGGAGGCGATGTACCGCGGCGACGCGATGCTGTCGGCAGCGCTGGCCCGCGCCCGCTCGCTGCGCGAGACGCCGGGCATGGCAGCCAACCCGGAAGTCGGCGGCGCGGGCATGCCCGGCATGGGCGGGCTCGTCGGCAGCGGCCGTGCGGCCGTGGTGCTGGCCACGAAGGCGGCCGAGTTCCTGCAACGCGGCAGCCAGGTGGCGGTGCTCGAGATGGGCGGCTGGGACTCGCACACCAACCAGGCCGCCGAGCGTGGCGCCACGTCGAACAACCTGCGTGCGCTCGATGCCGCGATGGCCGCGCTGCGCGAGGGCCTGCAGCCGGCGCGGCTGTGGTCGCGCACGGTAGTGCTCGTGGCCACCGAGTTCGGGCGCGAGGTGGCGGTGAACGGCAACCTCGGCACCGACCACGGCAGCGGCGGCGCCGCCTTCGTGCTGGGCGGCGCGGTGCGCGGCGCGCGCGTGATCGCCGACTGGCCCGGCCTCGCGAAGAGGGATCGCTTCGAGGGGCGCGACCTGCGCATCACCACCGACCTGCGCGCCGTCATGCGCACCGCGCTGGTCGACCACCTCGGCGTGCCGCGCGCAGCCGTCGACGGCCACGTGCTGCCCGGCACGGCGGCGCTGCCGGCGCTCTCGCTGCTGCGAGCCTGAGCGCCCCTGGGCGCCCGACCGCGGCGCGGCGCGGGCCCGGGGACGCCTACTGGTTCTTGAATCGCCAGTACTGCCCGATCGCCGCGCGCACCGGCTCCAGCGCGAAGCGCGTGCGCTCCTGCGGCGGCAGGCTCTTCTGGATCACGTAGATCAGGTCGC
>Ga0073934_10002503_pt1 | contig 37941 bp, 37 predicted proteins | sample LarsenN4metaG_FD_76834 | JGI IMG/M metagenome (GOLD analysis project Ga0073934, IMG submission 76834) | Hot spring sediment bacterial and archeal communities from British Columbia, Canada, to study Microbial Dark Matter (Phase II) - Larsen... ... | reverse complement strand
TGGCGCGCACGTCGGCGGGGCCGCTGCCGGAAAGGCCGAGCGGGGCGAGCGGGACTTGCGGCTTCTGCGCCGCCAGCACGCGGCGGAAGGTGACGAGGTCGGCGAGCGCGATCTTGCGCCAATCGTCGCGCTGGCGGGGCAGGATCTTGCCCGCCCGCACCGCTTCGTCGAGCTCCTGCTCGGCTTGCGCACGGACGACCTCCGCCGCCGCAATGAACTTCCCCTGCGCCTCGGCCTCGGAGAGCAGCGTGCGCGCCTGGGCGTAGGTGACCACGGCGGTTTCGGAAAACGCCGCAGAAGCGGACCCGTCGGGCAGGAGGACGCCGTGGCGTGCCCCGACGGCGGCCAGGTCCTCCGGCTCGAAATAAAACTCGTCCGCCAGATCCTCGTGCGCGATGTGGATTCTTCCGTCCACAATGGAAAGGTTGACGTGCTTCATATTTCCTCCTTTGAAATGCGATGCGCCGGCGTAGGAAGTCGCGGGCGAGGAGCCGGGGAAAAGCCGACGCCTGATTGCCGACTCCCGATGGCCGTCCTTTCGCTGCCGGCTCCCCACACTCCCGGGCGCTACGGTTAAATCCTCCACCGGTTGGAAAGCCGGGTCCGACAGCCGGATGGGCGGCAGCTCTTCGAGAAAGGGCCGGTTGGTGAGCGCGACGGAAGTGAGCGTGGTGCCTTGCGTTTGGCCGGTGCGCTTCGATTTCGCACCCCACTCGATGGCGGGCGAGATGAAGCGGTATTCGCGACTCTCGAGCAGCGCCCGCGCCCGCGCCGTCGGCTCGTACCAGCCGTACAGAATGAATCGGGGTTCGGCATTCGGGATTCGGGAATCGGGCGTGCGAATCTTGGAAACCGGAATCTGGAATTGCGAATTCTTTTTACCGCGACTCCCTGCTCCCGACTCCCTACTGCCGCTCCCTGCAACTGCCGACGCCCCGCTCCTGCCCCCCGCAACTCCCAATCCGGCGGTCCTGGCGCTCGACTCCGGACTTCGGACCCCGGATCCCGGACTCGTCTCCTCCCGCTCCGGCGGATCGAGCCGCACAATGCGGCCCGCGCTCGGCACCGGCCCGCCCGCCGCGACCAACGGCATCTCGCTGGCGTGGTCGTAATCCACGTTGATTTCGCCGTTCTGCCGCTCGCGGAAATTGCGCACGATGGCTTCCAGGTCCTCCCGCGTGATGGCAAAGGTGGTGGCGCCGCGCACCCATTTGCCGGTGATGGCGAGCGGTACGCGGATCAGGCCGTTCTCCCCCGGCTCGGCCTCGAGCGTCACGACGAAGCGAGGGAGCTCGGGACTTGGGACTCGGGGCTCGGGATTCGGGCCCAGCGGCGTTTCGCGCGCGCTGTGCATTCGCCCCGGCCGATTGGTGATTTGTAAATGGGGATTTGTGATTTGCGTATTCACTTTGTTTCTCCAAATTTGAGGTTCAAAACTCCGACGCCGATGTTCACAACCTGGAAGGGCCCTTACGGAGCAATTCGCCGCGGCCCAATCCCAAAAATCAAAATCACAAATCCAAAATCCCAAATCACAAATCCCCTAGCCCCCAGTCCCGCTTCTTCTGTCTCATGACGCCCCATTCCGAGGCCTTGAAATCACAAATCCAAAATCCCAAATCACAGATCCCCTAGTCCCCAGCCCCCAGTCCCGCTTCTTCTGTCTCATGACGCCCCATTCCGAGGCCTTGAAATCACAAATCCAAAATCCCAAATCACAAATCCCCTAGCCCCCAGCCCCCAGTCCCGTTTCTTCTTCTGACTCCTGACTCCTGACTCCTGACTCCTGCTTTTGCGGCAACCCCATCTCGCGGGTGACGAACTGGGCGAGTTCGGGATAAGGCGCGATGACGCCGCTTTGCGCGAGGCGGGTGAGCAGGTCGAGCGTCTCGGCGAAGTTGCGCGCGCGCAGATTGGAGACGGTGAGTTGCGGGTAGCGCGCGATCCCCTCCCAGTTGTAGTCGACGAGCTGCTTGATCGTCGTCCAGGTGATGGTGCCCGCGATCTGGTCGGCGGTGGCCTGGAGGGCGAGGAAGAAGAAATCCGTCTGCGACTCGCCCAGGGCGCGGTTGCCCCCGGCCCGCGGGCCCAGGCCGAGGTTCATAAAAAAGGCAAGGGCGGTGCGGGATATTTCGATGTTGTGATGTTGTATGGAATTATAAAGGTCGCGCACCTGACCCTCGACGCCCTTGAGGGCGAACTTCCACCCCGCAGGGAGCGAGACGCCGGTCTTCTCGTGGGCCGCGAGCTGCTCGACCCAGCGGGCTGCGGCCTCGCGGTCCTCCCGGGAGCTCCCGGGTCCCTGCTCGATGGTGGGGACGCCCAGGCCGTTGCGTTCGCCGGCGATCGCGTCGATGCGATAGAGCTGGTGTTTGATGTACCAGTGCATGTAGGCGGGGCGCAGCATGGAGCGGCCGAAGAAGTTCGCCCCCTCGCGCTGGAAGGTGAAGACGGCGAGGCGGTCCGTAGGAATCGTCACCGACTCGCAGCGCGCATTGCGGTAGCCGTACTGATGGAGGGCGAGGAGCGTTTCGCCGTCCGTGTCGGTGATCCAGCGGTAGAAGGTCAGGGGCAGGCGCGGCGCGAGGCGCGCCAGCCGCACCCGCGCCCCATCAATCGTATAAATTTCCTCGTGCGCCGCCGCGCCGAAGGTGAGCATGAGGAGGGCGTTGCGCACGACGTCGTCCCAGCTCTGCGAGGTTTTCACGCCCGAGGGCGACGTGTACTCGAGGCCCCCGAGCAAGTTCTCGCGCACGAAGCGGGCAATCTCGCGGTCCTGGGCGCTCGCGCTGGCGGCGGTCACGTCCCAGGACGCCGCGCGTATCGGCAACTCGCAGGCGAGCAAAGTGGCGGCGACCTGGGCGTCCGAGCGGCGCATTTTTTCGTAGGTGCGCACGGCGGTCAAACCTTCGAGCTGCGGGTTGTATTCGCCGAAGTCGCGCAGAAAGCCGCTGAAGATAGGCGTGCCCGCCAGACCGAGCGGTTCGAACTCCCTCGCCCGTCCCGAGCCGGTCGGGGCACGTTCGGCCAGCGGGAGACGGCTGGAGTCTGGTTTCCTTTTCCCCTCTCCCTCGGGCAGAGGGGTCAGGGGTGAGGGCTCGCGCGTCCAGGAAATGTTGAGAGGTCCGAGTTTCATGTTGGCTCCAAGCTCTCAGCCTTCAGCTTTCAGCAATCAGCAAACGTGCTTCCTGATGGCTGACGGCTGATTGCATTTCCCTCCTCACATAACCTCCAACGCCGACCACGCCCCCTCGACCTCCAGGAATGCGCGCGGGAGAACGATGGGCTGCACGTCGGCGAGGAAGGCGTCCGCCGCGCGGGCGGCGCGACCCGCTTCCGGGTCGGCGGCGAGGTCGGCGAGCGCCTTGGCCCAGAACTCATCGGCGTGGCCGGCCTCGGTGCGCGCGGCGTCGAAGCGGAGGTTGCCCGCGGGCGTTACAAACTTCTTCACCGCGCTGAAGGCGCGACGAATCTCGCGCGTGTCGGGCAGCAGCGTCAGGCGCGCTTCCATGCGCCGCCGGGTGCGGAACGCCAGGTCTTCTTTCACTGCCGCGGTGAAGACGACCGGCTCGACGCGCGGCCCGAATTCGTGCGCCAGCGACTCCGCCATATGCGCGCCCAGGCCGGTCGCGTCAATCGCGGCGCGGCGGATGAGTGGCCGGCCGCTTCCATCCTCGAGCCGCAGCCAGGCGCGAGCGTATTCAAGTTGCTCCGCGAACGGTGTGTGTTCCATCGCGCGCACCAGGCGCGCGAGGGAGATTCTGCCTTCGGCCTTCTCCATTCCCAACTCCCCCGGGGGCGTCGGTGCGACCTCATCCACCCAAAACACCGTGCGGTCGCGATGGCGGCCGATGTCGATGCCCAGGAAGAACTCGGAGTTCGGGCTTCGGGATGCGGATATGGGGGAAGACTTCTCGGCGATTTCCGAACCCCCAGTCCCCGACCCCGAAACAGCGCCGTGCGCCGAGGCGAGGAGGTGGGAGGGCGAGACGTCCGTGCTCGCCTCGGCGCTGAGGCAGGCGGCGAGAAGCTCGGGGGAAAAGAAATTCTCCGCGGTCGAAACGAACTGGCAGCAGAACTCCTGCTGCCACGCCGTCGCGTCCTCGCAGCCGCTGCGCAGCAGGTCGATGTCGATCTTTAACCCGGCACGCACGGCGTCGTAGATGTCGCAGTAATGCGCGCTCCAGCGTGGGATTCGGGTTTCGGAGTTCGGGGTTCGCGACCCCTCACCCGTCCCCGGCAAGCCGGGGCCACCCTCTCCCCAAGGGAGAGGGCTGGAGACCGTTTTCTTTCTCCCCTCGCCCTCTGGGAGAGGGGCCGGGGGTGAGGGCCCGAACGCCGAACCCCGGATCCCAAACCCCGGCTCCGTCAAACCCGCCGCCTTCGCCAACTCGTAGAATTTCCCCTGCGTGCCGTTGGGCGTGGAGATGACTTCCAGGCCATAGCCGCGGGTGATGGTGGGAAAGAGCGCGGCATAGATCTTGTCGGCGTCGGCATGGAAAGCGAACTCATCGAGCGTGACGTGGCCGGAGTAGCCGCGTGCCGTGTCGGGGTTGGCGGGCAGGCCGTAGATGACCGACCCGTTCGCAAAACGCACTTCGAGCTGTTTGAGCGAGGTGCCCTCGAAGAAGGTCGATTCCAACGCGCGCGCCACGATCCCGCAGGTGCGCACGTGGTCCTGGACTTTTTCCATCAGCAGGCGCGACTGCCGCTCGCCCTTGGAGAGGAAGACCCAGGTGGTCTTGTGTTCGAGACATTTCAGCACGGCGCGCAGCGTGGCGGCAAACGAGTAGCCGATCTGGCGCGCCTTGACGACGATTTTCAGTTTCGCGTCGTCTTCGACCCAACGCCGCTGGTAGGGAAGAAGGTTGATCGTCCCGAGGGCCGGGGCCAGCGGCGGCCCGGCCTCAGGCGGTGAGGGGCGCTTCTTCCGTGAGGTCCGCGATGTAAGGTTGTTGGATGATTCCATAGATTTCCCGGATCTTGTTCAGTGTTTCCGTGTCGAGGCAGTCGCCGCGTTTCAAGCTGCGAAGCAGGTCGGCCATCTTGTGCAGTTCGAACTTGGCCTTTTCGCATTTGGCGATGGTGTAGGCGGTCTGCGCCTTCATCTGGCGTACGCGCTCGCGGCTTTCCCTCTCCTTCATTTGCAGGATGGTCCGTTCCAGATCGAGCTTGTCGCGCTTCAGGCGCAGCGTCTGGACATCCTCCAGGTCCACATACATGGGGTTGCGTTGCAGACCCATGAGTCCGGTGAAGAGCGCCGCCTCGGCGAGCTTGCCCTCCGCGCTCTCGGGATTGCCCATCGAGCGCTTCAGCTCCTCCAGCTTCTCCACCATGCGCTGCACACGCCGCTTCTGGAGATCGAGGTTGGCGCGGAAGTAGTTCTCCACCGCCAGCTCCGAGATGGCTTCGCCGCGATCGGCGTTGAGGGTGGTGACGACGTCGCTGATCGTCGCGCCCTCGATGAGCAGCTCGTCCACCTTCTTCAGGCGGACGGGGTCAAAGCCGTCCAGATCGGTGCGCATCTGACCTTTGATCTTCGCCGTCATGTTCCCGGCTCCGGGGGCGCCCCGCTGGCCCGCCCTGCGGCCTTCGCGCTTCGGACTTCCCGCTTCATCGTCCCGGCTCCAGATAGACCCCTTCATCCGCGGGCAGGCGGCCGTCGTAATAGTCGATGCCCTTGGCCGTGATCTTCACCAGCGCCACCCGGCGACGCGGCTGCACGCTGCCCGCGTCATCCACGGAGACCAGCCCCTTCTCGCTCAGGTAGGCGAGATGGAATTTCAGCTCGTCCATGGACACGGGATAGCCGAACAGGTCCAGCTCACCTTGCAGGAGCGGCAGCGTCACCGTCTGCGGATAGACCAGAGCCAGGTAATAAAGGATCTTGCCGCGAATGAATTCTTTCTGAAGTCTCGCCATGGCGCGTCTGCTCCTCCACGGAGGAAGTCGTCAGTTGTCAGTGGTCAGTTGTCAGTTGCCTCAGACCACAGACGACAGACAACGGAAAATCACAATTCACAAAGCAAAATCCCACGACTCCCTACTCCCGGCTCTCCGCCGCCCTCCAGCACTCGGCCGCCGCCGGGGCGCGGCAAGGCAGCTCGCCCAAGGCGTGATGCATGGCCTTGAGCGCGATGAGCATTTCCTGATGCTCGAAGCTCTCGTGCGTGTCGCGCTGCTCGACCGAGGCCGCCAGACGCGCCAGCGCCTCCGCCTGCGCCTGCTGCGCGGAAAGAAATTGCTCGACGTAATCCCGCACCAGACGAAAGGTGCTCTCCATCTGCTGGCGCCTGACTTCCATCGTCTTCTCGATCCAGTGGTGCGCCAGGCGCAGCCCCCCGTAACCGAAGCCCATCAGCACCAGAATCCCCGGGCCCCACCACAGCGCGATCTGTTCAAAGTTTTCAGGCATCGCCACTCCGCCTGCGATTGCCGATTGAGGATTGCCGATCGGTGATGGCCATGCGGTGCAATCGCTCCTTTCTGAAATCTGAAATCTCACATCTCCCATCGGTGTCGGCCAGTTGCCACAGGCCAGCACCAACTAAGGCCCTTCTGGGCAATCGGCAATCTTCAATCCTCAATCAACAATAGGTTTCATCGCGCCGCCACCATCCCAATCACCACGCCCACGCCGACGTATTGCATCACGCGCCCGAAGCGACGCAAGCGCGAGCCGCGCGCCGCCCGCAGCTCGGCGCGCTGCTGCGCGGCGAGCCGCGCGGCGATGGCATCCTCGGCACGGATGTTCTCCTGAAGATCGGCGACCGAGCGGTTGAGCGCGTCAATCACCGCCTGGCTCGCCCCTACCCGCTCCTCGCAGTTTGCGATCAACTCGTCCCGGACGGCCAACTGCTCGCGGCAGGAGGCAAGGGCGGGAGTCGGGAAGGGAAATTGCCGATGGGCGATTGAGGATTGCTGATTGGCCGCCCCCATGGCGGAGTCTCTGAAACGTTGAATTTGAGATCGGAGATCCTCCGCGGAGCGGGGCCCGTCGGGCGCTTTGGAATGTGGAATGCGGAATCGGGAATCATTCGCTGTGCTCGGCTGCCGGCCCGCGGCCATGGACAACTGACCGCTGACAACCGACGCCGCACCGGTTTCCAATTTCCAGTTTCCATTTTCGATTTTCGAATTTCCAATTTCGCTTTTCGGATTTCCAGTTTCTTCCCCGAGTCCCGAGTCCCTACTCCCGACGCCGGACTCCCTACTCCCTACTCCCGACCCCCGATTCCCCAAATCCGCCGGGTCCAGCCGCGATGTCACACGCTCTGACATCTCTGCATGGCCAGGGGTGCCCGCGGACTGGACCCGGAACCTTTCCTCCTCACGGAGGGAGCTGAGCTTCTGACGCAGCGCCGCTGCTTCGCGCTCGAGCGCGGCGCGGCGGGCTTCGACCTGGCGGATCACTTGGGCATTGGCGCGGAACGCCTCCATCGCGCTCGCCGCCCGCCGGCGCAGGGCGGAAACTTCCGCGGTGGTCGTGCGGCGCAGTTGCTCGAGCTCGAACTCGCGCTTCCGGCGCGCGTCGTGCTCGAGGAGCCACAAAGCCGCCGCGACACCGAGAACCGCCGAAACGATAAGAACCGCGTGCGCTCGCGCCCACGCCACTGTGGGCTTGAGGACTTGAATCCAACGCCGGATTTGTGCTGCTTTCGTCATCACTCGAATCCGAACTTCAGAAACTTGAATTTCGCGCCTCAATCCTCTTCGCTGCCCGCTTTGGCGGCCCTCAAACCACGACCCGCCAATCACAAATCACAAATCCAAGATCCTTCTGCGCGTCGGCCCGCTCGGCGATATTCGCTTTTCGCTCCGCGTGTTCACGACTTCGGGCCTATCACTTTGGCAATCGTTTCGCCCGCCTTGCCCAGGCCGTAAAGACTGGCGATGAACAGCGTCAGGCCTTCCAGGCCCGGCAGCGCGCCCGTCTTCCACACAATCTGCGAGACCCACAGGCAGGCGCACACGAGCGCAATGAACGTCCCCACGCGGCTGAAACTCGCCGTGCCGGCTTCCGAGAATAATTCCCGCAGGTAGCGCCTCATCGTTTAACCTTTGCACCGCAACGCCCCGTCGGCGATTCGGGTTTTCCTTCACTCCGTCCCGCCGCCCCCCGATCCCTCGATGGCGCGGTAGATCTCCATGCGGCGCAGCCCCTTTTCGACGTAGGCGGGATCGGTCGTCGCCCCGTAGGGCTGGCCGGTGTTCCAGCAGCGGAACATCTCGGCAAATTCGCGGGCCAGGTCGAGCTGGTAACGCTGGGCAAATTCGGCCAGCAGCTCGAGGGTGAGACGAAAATGCAAGCGCGGTTCGACCAGATCGCGCACCGTCCCCGGCCGCCCCACCATGTGGTAACCCATGATCTGCGCGAGACCCCAGGAACTGGCCAGCTCGCGGAGGGCGTCGTCGCAAGCCGCCGCCAGCTCGGCACCGTGCCCGGCGGCGAAGGCGTCCGTCAGGAAGGCGGCGTGAAATGCCTCGCTCTTGGGGTGCAGTATGTCGGCAATCTCGGCGGCGAGCTGCCCTCGGGAAAGGCTCCCGTAATGCGCGGCACTTCCTTCCGCCACCCGCTTCAGGTGACGATAGACCGCCGGCTCGAAACGTACCGCGCGCGGGTCGCCGCGCGATTCATTGGCTGTGAGCGCCGCCAGAAACTCCACGGGCACCGAGGAGTACTGGCACGCCTGCCTCATCAGCCCTTGCCAGCGACGACGTACGCGGGCCATCAGCCGCACCTCGCCGCCCGTCGCCGTGGGCGCGGCCGCAGGCTGCGGGCCGGCCGGGCGAAGATGTCCTTCGGCGCTTCCAGCCGGGCCCGCGCTGGCTTCCAGTCGGGACATACCTCTCCCTCTGAGGTCAAATCCCTCTCGACCCATAAAACTAGCCTAACATTGCAAATTGAGACGGTGGAGACTCCTGGGACACATTCTTACTTTCTTGAAAATGCAGGATTTGCGTGGCGAAATCGCCAAAAAACGCGGTAATTTTGTCTGACCCTCGTTTCCCCCGTAAACAACGTATAGAAATTACACTAGGCTCGGAAATAGGCCAGGAATGACGTCCGATGACGGTCGAGCGCCGGCGGCTTGCGTTCGGCGAGCGTCTGGGGATAATAGTCGCGCGGGTCGCGGCACCACCGGTGGCTGGCGGCCCGGAGAATGATGCGAGCCGTCGTCCAACGCGTCAGCCGGGCTGAAGTGAGAGTGGAGGGTCGCATCCTCGGCCGTATCGGCGCCGGACTGGTGGTGCTGGTGGGAGTCGGGCGGGAGGATACGGCGGAGGCCGGCCAGTGGCTGGCGGACAAGATCGTCAGCCTGCGCGTCTTCGATGACGCGGAGGGAAAGATGAACCGGTCGGTGCGGGAAGTGGGCGGCGCCGTCCTCTGTGTTTCGCAGTTCACTCTCTACGGCGATTGCCGCAAAGGCCGCCGGCCCAGCTACGACCGCGCCGCCCCGCCCGACCGCGCAAAAGCGCTCTACGACGCCTTTCTGGAATCTCTGCGTGCCGCGGGTGTGCGGGTGGAGACCGGGGAGTTCCGCGCCATGATGGACTTGGAGCTGGTCAACGACGGCCCGGTTACCTTGCTCCTCGACTCTGAGAAGCTTTTCTGAGACCCAAGAGGCTCATGCCAATCGTGGGTGCCCACAGGCATTATATACCACATAAGATAATACTGAGACTAGAAGAAGGGCATCCGGGCGGCCGTCAGAGGACGATCTCCATCCCTTCGCGGGCGGCGCGGCAACTGGGAAAGCGGGCGCGGGCGGTGGCCAGGAGCTCATCGACGGCCGCGTCGCTACGGTCAGGATCGTGGTGGAAGAGGATAAGCTGCCGCACGCCGGCCTCCTGACAAATGCGGACCCCCTCCTCCCAGGTATTGTGACCCCAGCCGCGGTGGGGTCCACGAATCTGCTCCCAGGAGTACTGACAGTCGAAGATGAGGGTGTCGGTGCCGCGCGCCAGTTCCAGCATCGCCTGGTCGCTCGCCGGATCGCCGGGTTCGTTGTCGGTGGCATAGAGGACGGCCTTGCTGTTGTTCTCGATGCGAAACGCCAGGCAGCCCTGCGGATGATTGACGCGCCGCGCCTGGATGGTGAAGTCGTCAAGCTGGAGCGGCCCCTGCTGGATTTCAGTGAAGGTGCGCAGGGCGAGCATGGAGGTCATATCGACGGGGAAGTACGGGTAGGCCATCTGGCCCTCGAGGGCTTCTTCCACCGACGCCCCCGGCAGACGATACGAATAGAAGTGGAACTGGTTGGCTTGGGCGTATAGTGGGGTGAAAAAGGGCAGTCCCTGGATATGGTCCCAGTGATAATGGCTGAGCAGGACGTGGGCGCGGATCGGCCGCTCGCCGAACTCCGTCATCAGGGCCTTCCCCAGCATGCGCAAGCCGCTGCCGCAGTCCACGATGAGGATGCTGCCGCCGTCCGAGCGGAACTCCAGGCAGGGGGTGTTGCCGCCGTATCGCAGATTATCCGCTTGAGGAGTGGGGGTCGAGCCTCGTACCCCCCAGAACTTGATGCGCATCGTGTGAACCCTTGCCGATTACCAGACGCCCACGGGCTCCCCATCCTATACCAGATTCACAGTCGCTGGCCAGCATGAAGTAAGCCGCAGATCAACGCGGGCCGGTTCGTCGATGCACGGGGGCACCGCGAAATCTTCCGGCGTCAACCCGGCGGAGATAACGGAAGAGTAAACCAACCCATCGCGTCCATCCGCGACTTGGAACTAACCGCCGGCGATGGCCCCGACAACCAGGAACGGCTCGGCCCCGGTCGCTACCGCGTCGGGCAGCGGTGCGTCCGGGGGTTCGTGAGTGAGATCCTGCTGGCAGGCGAAGAACCTCAGGAACGGTCGGCGCTCGCGCGTGACGTGATCGCGGATGGTCCCGCGCAGCACCGGGTAGCGGCCCTCGAGCGCGTCGAGAACCAAACCCTGCGTGACGGGGCCTTCAACGTCAAGCAGCACTTCGCCGTCCACGCCAGCCAGCTTCCGCAAATGGTACGGGAGCACGATCCGGATCATGCCAGCGTCTGAACCTCCACCGACAGCACGGCCGGAAGATGTTCGACGATGGGCGCCCAGGTGTCACCGGCATCGGCCGAGCAGTACACTTGTCCTCCGGTCGTGCCAAAATAGATCCCGCACGGCTCGAGCGAGTCCACGGCCATCGCCTCGCGCAGGACGTTGACATAGCAGTGGCGTTGCGGCAGGCCCTTGGTGAGCGCTTCCCACTCGTTGCCGCCCGTGCGGCTCCGGTACACACGCAGTTTCCCCTCAAGCGGGAAGTGCTCCGAGTCGCTCTTGATGGGAACGACGTAGATCGTCTCCGGCTCGTGCGCGTGCACGTCGATCACGAATCCGAAGTCGGTCGGCAGGTTGCCGCTGACCTCGTGCCAATTGTCGCCCGCGTCGTCGCTGCGCATCACGTCCCAGTGCTTCTGCATAAAGAGCGTGTTTGGGCGCGACGGGTGCAGCGCGATGCGGTGCACGCAGTGGCCTATCTCGGCCTTCGGGTCGGGAATGTACTGGGATATCAGTCCGCGATTGATCGGCTTCCACGTTTTGCCTCCGTCATCGCTGCGAAAGGCGCCCGCGGCCGAGATGGCGATGAAGATTCGCCCGGGATTGCTCGGGTCGAGCAGGATCGTGTGCAGGCACATCCCGCCGGCGCCGGGCTGCCATTGGGGTCCCGTGCCGTGGCCGCGCAGTCCCGCGAGTTCGTGCCAGGTCTTGGCGCCGTCGGCAGAACGGAAGATGGCGGCATCCTCGACGCCGGCGTAGACGGTGTCCGGATCGGTCAGCGACGGTTCGAGATGCCAGACGCGCTTGAACTCCCAGGGGTGCTGCGTGCCGTCGTACCATTGGTGCGTGCTGAGGGGCTTGCCGGTTTCGGGAGTTGTGTCGTAGACGAATTTGTTACTCTCGCCCTTGGGCATGCCGTCGGGAGTTGTGGTCGGCTCGCCGTTTGGAGTCCCCGGTTGGTGCCACGTTTTGCCGCCGTCATCTGAGCGCTGGATGATCTGCCCGAACCAGCCGCTCGTCTGCGACGCGTACAGCCGGTTCGGGTCAGCAGGCGATCCCTTCAGGTGGTAAATCTCCCAGCCCGCAAAGTGGGGCCCGCTAACTTCCCATTTGTCGCGCTTGCCGTCCGACTCCAGAATGAACGCGCCCTTGCGTGTACCAACCAGTACTCGTACTTTGCTCATCGATTATGCCTCCCCATAATGCAGCGGGTGGAATCTTCCGAGCGGCTCCGCTGCAAGCGCTAAGGCTAGCTACCTAGTCTCGACGCCTGTAACTCGCGTAACCTCCCGCCCGCCCAGGCGGTGGGCATCGCGAGCGCGACGAGCGCGAGGGGATACCAATGGGGTCCGAATTCCGGCCCTTTGTTCCACGTCACCACGGTGCCCACGATACTCACGGCAAGGCCCACGACGCCGCCCGCCAGCGTGCCCTTCGAAATCCCTTCGCCCGCTTCCTGCAACTCCCGAAACGTCCGGAGCCCGCGCACCATCAGGTCGCGGATAATCAGCAGCGACCAGCGATCTCCCAGCATCTCGAGGGAGGCGCTGACTGGACAGCCGGACCGACGTTTTGACTTGGGCTTCCCTGGTACCCATGCCCTTTTAACAAAGCCACTTGCGAAACGCAACTTTATTTCAGAAGGCAAGCCTTGGCGCGATTGGTCAGGTTGACTCTGCCCGAGGCTGGCGCAAGCCTTCTTGGAGGGCCCTGCGCTGAGAGATCGCAACCTCAGTTTAGATGATGTATGCCTGTTGAGAATTGCATAATACAGTGACGGCTCCTTCTGTAGCGCCGCTCTATGAGCGGCGAAAGACACGGGTCACAGACCCGCGCTACAGCTGGGGATGCCATTATATTATTCAAGCATCTATCATCAGCAGTGCCATTACCCAAGGCTGAGAAATCTTCGGGTCTCAGGCCCAACCCGCATGCTGTGCGCCAGCCGGGAACGCCACGGCTCTCCGCCAGAGGATTTGTGTTAGGCTGGTGCGGACCCGATTCATCCGAATCGACGTAAACGTCAGTCGGAGCGGGCATGGTGATAGATCGTGCAGCCGCGGGCGTCTGAACGGTGATATGTACGCGGGTGCGGCTGACATCCTGCCTTGCGGGACCGTTAAGAAGCCGGGACAGGCCATGGATAGGACGCGGTGACCCGTCAGCTGAAAGGCGTCGTCGCCCGTCGGCTGACGGGTTGCGCGTGTTCGTGGGATGCACACACAAATGACGCTGTATGCCCCACCCGCGACCCTAAACGAGAGTTAGGCGTTCCGGCAGAAGGCAACCAAGACAGCGCACAACGGCGAGGCCCGCCACGAAAATTCCATCACCTCGGGCGCCAGGATTTCTTGATGAGTGAGATCTTTCAGCGCATTCTCGACTTGGTAGCACGCCAAGAGGTACTCATCTCGGATCACGGGTATGATGAGCTTGCGGCAGATGATATTCTTGTGAGGGATATCCTTGAAGGAGCCAGGGAGGGGACCGTGATCGAAGAGCACCCGACCTATCCCAAGGGGCCGTGCGTGCTTGTCCTCGAAAAGGACAACGAGGGCAAGCCCATCCACGTTGTATGGGGTATCCCGAGCCACGCGGATTCTCCCGCCGTCGTGGTCACCGCGTATCGGCCTGACCCCAGCCGGTGGGCAGACGATTTTCTCAGGAGAAAGGCATGACCAAAAGGCATCACACGAAGTTCATCCATGAGGGACAATACGCTGCGGCGGTCGAGATTGAGTGGCTTGAGTCCGACACGGGGTGGTCGCCCTATTTGTCCCCGGAAGACGCACAAAAGCTGGATGAGGTGCGTGAGGCGTTAAGGACAGGTGATCTAAAGAAGGCAGGTCAGCTTGCCCGTGTCTATCAGCTCACCCCCGTGGCCGTGTGAATCCACAAACCGTCGCCACGGTCAGGGTTCTTCTGACCGTGGGCTTTTCCCTTGATGACGTACCCACGGTCAATTCCAATGGTCCTTTACAACAGCTACCAGCTTGCGTCATAATGTGCGCGTTATCGTATAAGTACCAAATCGAATCAACGGGTCAGCCGGCGACGGTTCAGCAGCCCGGACAGGCCATGGATCGGACGCGGTGATCCCGCACAGCGGGATTGCGTGGGTTCGCGCGGCGTCCCGATGCATCGCGACGCCACCCGTGTTTGACAGTATCCCCACCAGCGATTATACTCGATCCAGGTATTCCCGAAGGGCGGAGGCCGCAATGATCGTCAAGGTCGTAATAAAGCAAGGGGAAGATGGCTTTTTTGTAGCCCATTGCCCTTCTCTCCGGAGCTGCTGGACTCAAGGAAAGACCAGGGAGGAGGCGCTCGATAATATTCGAGAAGCCGTTGCTTTGTACCTGGAATCTCCGTCGCAGGAACTGACTCAAGATGAGTCGCAGGAAGTTGTGGAACTCTCCCTGTGAAGTTTCCACTGCTCTCCGGTCGAGAAGTCCTGGCGGCGCTCGAGCGTCTGGGCTTCCAGGAGATCCATCGCAAAGGCAGCCACGTCAAGATGCAACATCCGGATGGACGAAGGATAGCGTTCCCGTTTCACGACGAAATTGACCGTTACACTCTCCAAGGCGCGCTGCGGGATGCCGACGTGGACCTCCAGGAATTCCGCAAGCAGTTGAAATGAGCCCGGAGCGCCGAGTGCCGCGGGTGGCGCCGACATCCCTCCTTGCGGGACCGTTAGGAAGCCGGGAGAGCCCGTGGGTAGTACCCAGTGACGGAGATGCTCCGTGTGTTTGTGCGACCCATACATGAAAGACAATGAACGCGCCACCCCCGGCAACGCTGCCGAAGCAGCCGCTGAGGCGGGACGGCAGTGGCGCGAAATCCTCGCAGCGGTCCGAAGTGATCAGCTTCACGAATACCCGCCGTTCACCGGCGAATCCGCTGCATTGTTCCGTGATGGGCATCCTGCTGCCGAGATCCTAGCGCGTGCCATTGCGGAGGCGGAAGAAGCCCTCAAGCAGGCCAGCAGATGCTTTGGCGAGAAACAACACTGAAGGTTAACTCGCGGCTGCACGCAACGCTCGCGTTCGGCTCGCGCAGGTGAGCCGCCGGGTCGTCGTAGCTCTTAGAGGAGATTCTCATGAAACAAGGTAAGAGCACCACCAAGAAGGCCACGCAGAAGCCCGCCAAGAGCACCACCGCGATAGGCAAGGCGGTCAAGGGGTTCACTGATGAGGAACGAGCCGCGATGAAGGAGCGCGCACAAGAGCTGAAGGCGGAAGCGCGCGTGAACAAGAACAAGGCGGACGGAGAAAGCGACGTGCTCGCGAAGATCGCCGAGATGCAGGAACCGGATCGCTCCATGGCCAAGCGGCTGCATGCGATCATCACAGCCAGCGCGCCAGCCCTCTCGCCGAGACTCTGGTACGGGATGCCCGCGTATGCCAAGGGCGGCAAGATCGTCTGCTTCTTCCAATCTGCGCAGAAGTTCAACACGAGGTACGCGACGTTCGGCTTCAGCGACACGGCGAATCTTGACGAAGGCGCCCTGTGGCCGGTCGCCTTCGCGCTGAAGGAGTTGACCGCCCGCGAAGAAGCGAGGATCAGCGCGCTCGTGAAGAAAGCGGTGAGCTGAGGACTGATGGCAAGTGTGAGAGACCTTGGCGTTAACACCGTCGCGGGTGGTGCGAACTTTGTCCTTCATGGATGCGCCCATCAGCAAGGGGGACCAAACTGCTCGCGTGTCCCACACCGCCCCGCGCGAGTCCTGGGAGCGCGGACCTGATTTGTAGGTCCGCGGTTCGTTTGAGAATCCCCGCCAAAGAGCCGCAGACGTAAAGAGCACGTCGGCGCTACTTCTCTCTTCCCGAGCGGCGGAACAGAACCTCAACACCGCTCCGCCACTGCTGGTTGACGCCGACCTTGACGACCTCGATCGAGGGCGCCAGGTAGCGGATGACGCGGTCGGAAGTGGAGTGGAAGCGAAAAGCGGGCGAGACGAGGTAGAGGAGCGGCGGGTCGGGGCGCAGCTCGACGCTAGGGAAGTAGCCGAACTCCTGGAATTGCCCGCGTTCGTGCAGCCAGCGCACGCGCAGCCAGTAATCGAGCCCTTGCAGGGGGAGGTTGATATCCTCGTCGAGTTTGAGCTCGATGACGGCGAGCCGCCCGCGATTGCTGGCCGCCAGGATATCGATGACGCCGCGGTCCTGACCCGCGAACGCCGGGACCTGAGGGTAGACGAATTCCGGCCTCAGCTCGGGATCCACGCGGGTGATGTCGCGGACCAGGAGCGATTCCAGCCAGCGCTCCGACTGCAAGCGGTAGAACTCGTGCGCGCGGTCGCCCCCCTCCGCCCGGCGGACCTCGAGAACCCTGCTCAGGAAGTCGCGGAATTCGGGCCGATCCGCCGGATCCAGCCGCCGGAAACTTCCTTCCAGTCCAAAGAAGACACGCGGGGCGAGCAGTCCCTCGATGCGCGCCACTTCCAGCCCGAGCACGCGCAGCGAGAGAGTGTTCGGCGTCGTGCCGGGCACGACATCAACTTGCGGAAGAAATTCCCCCAGCAGGTCGCGGATGAAGCACGCGTGTTGTTCGAGGAGCGCCTTGGCCTGGCGGCGCGGGGCGAGGCGGCTAGCGACGTTGCCGTAATCGTTCAGCTCGAGCGGCGCGGGTTGCGGCTCGCCGGGCTCCCACTCCAGGATTTCCAGGTGGAGGGCGCGCGGGTCCAGGCAAGCGGCCCGATGCGCCACGAGCTCGACCGCGGGGCGCGGCAGAAACAGCTTCAGTCCGCCCACCGCCAACCGGTCGGCGCGGCTGCGCAGCCAGTCCAGCCAGATGATGCCGTAGGCTAGCATGGCATCGCTCGCGGCGGAGGGCTCGTCCGGCGCGAGTCCCAGGAACGCCCAGGCCGTCGTCCCCCGCCGCGCCACACCTCGTGTGTAGTGGGTGGAGAAGGAGTGTTCGCGATCGGAGCGATGACTCACCCGCTCGAATTTCCAACCCGGGTATTCGCGTTCGAGCATGGCCAGCAGTTCACGGTCGAAGCGGGCGCGCGTCCTGGCCGGCTCGGGCCGCTCCGCCACAGTGAGCTCGCGAATCTCGAGGGTGGTGGTGCCTCGTCCCCCCGCCTTGCGCACGAACAGGCCGAGCTTGCCGCGGTCGCGATAGGCGATCTCCTCGACGCGCCGGACGATCGTGCGCGCCGCGTTCCAGACTTCGAGCAGGAGCTTATCGAATTGCACCGTCAGCCGCCACGACGCGGCGGTCAGGTCGAAGAGGACGGCGTCTTCTTCCGCGACAATAGGGTGAGACAGCGAGTTGACGAAACTCTCGATCTCGCTCTGCAATTCCCGAAGTGGCGGCGCGTTCGGTGCTCCCGGCATGGCGACTCGCGCCGCCATTATAACTGGGTCAGGCGCAAGGCCTCGCAATTCTCACTCGAAGCACCCGGGGTGGCACTACCGCGGCGAAGCGGCGGGTACGGTGGAGTCGTCGACGGGGGCCGGCTTCAGCCAGGAAGCGAGCAGCCAGACTCTGCCGTTCGGCGCGAGGTGGATGTAAAACATCCGCGACCCGTTCTCGACATCGTAGAAATTCTGGCGATGCGGATCGGGGTAGGCGTTGGCCCCGGTCTGAAGCAGCGCGCGGAGCTTTTCCACAACCTCGGTGGGATAGTTCCGCAAATTATCGATTTGCGTGTTGCGCTTCATTACGAGGGTCATCGTCGCTCCTTCTTTCCGCGCCTTCCAATCTGTTCTCATATACGCAGGCGACGGCTGCGAAGTTTCATAAAGTCCGGATTACGCATCCAAAATCTGTTCTGCCATGCGCTCTGCCTTGTTGTGGGTGTGCGGCAACGGCTGCCGCTTCCTGGCGCGGGCCCATATGCCTCATTAGACGAGAGCGAGACAAAAAGGGTTGGTGCGGGCGCGACATTCAGCAATAATTTTGCCTTGCGCTGGCGGCAACCTCCGACGCCGAGCGACGACCCACTGGGCCAAAAGGCTTGCAATACGTTTTGTCGAAATCGATACGCTCGCGGCCGCCCCTGGAATCATGCGCCGACACAGGGCGACGACGAGCTCTCCGCGGGAGGGCGCGTATCCTGCGCCGGTTGCAGAAAGCGCTTTTTGGGCGTAACCTGACCCGCCAAATAAGCTGCAGGACGGGAGGACGTCATGTCACACCGTAAATTCTCCGGATTGCTCGCGGTCGTCATTACGGGACTCACGCTCGCCGCATGCTCGCCCGCCGGGCCACCGCAGGCCGGAAAGGGAGCCGAAGAGAAACGAAACATCTCAATAGAAGAGTTGGAAGACAGGGTTCGCGGGGGATGGGCGGGGCAGATGATAGGGGTCACCTACGGCGGCCCCACCGAGTTCCGTTACCTGCAGAAAATCAACGAAGATCCGCGCGAGTGGAAGCCAGAAGAACTCAAGACGGCTCTGAATCAGGATGATCTGTACGTCGAGATGACCTTTGCCGCCGTGATGGATCGCGTGGGGCTGGAGGCGACCACGGAGCAGTACGGGGAGGCATTCCGCGACTCCAAGTATCGCCTCTGGCACGCCAATCTCGCGGCGCGGCGGCTGTTGCGGCGCGGCGTCAAGGCGCCGATGTCGGGCCACCCCGACTACAACTTGCACGCCAACGACATCGATTTCCAGATCGAGGCGGATTTTATCGGATTGATGTGTCCCGGCCTGCCGCGGGCGGCGCAGCGTTACGCGGAGCGCATCGGGCGGGTGATGAATTACGGCGACGGAGTTTACGGCGGGGTCTTCGTCAGCGCCATGTACGCCGCCGCCTTCTTCGAAAAAGATCCGCGCAAAGTCGTGGAAGCGGGCCTAGCTGCCTTGCCGCCCGAGAGCCGCTACGCGCAGGCGCTTCGCGACGTCGTCAAGTGGTCGGGCGAGAACCCGGACTGGAGGAAGACCTGGCAGCTCCTCCAGGAGAAGTGGGACAAGGACGATCCCTGTCCCGAGGGGGCCCTCCGCCCGTTCAACATCGACGCGGCGCTGAACGGCGCCTACGTCGCGCTCGGCCTGCTTTACGGCAAGGGCGATTTCGAGAAGACCATGGAAATCTCCATGCGCGCCGGGCAGGACAGCGACTGCAACCCCGCGAGCGCGGCGGGGATCCTCGGGGTGAGGCTAGGCTACAGTGGGATACCGGCGCGCTGGACCGCCCCGCTCGCGGCGCTGGCCGAGGAAAAGTTCTCCTACACCGACTACTCCTTTAGCCGCATCGTGCAGAGCACGATCGAACGCGCCAAGTGGGTGGTCAAGCAGGAAGGCGGGACGGTCAGCGCGCGCGAGCTTGCCATCCCCGTGCAGGAGCCGGGGGCGGCAAAGTTCGAACAGTTCGCGCCGGGCAAGGTCGTCGAGCGGATCGCCGTCGCCGACGCCCGCTGGAAATGGCAGGGCGGGTGGGAAAAGGTGGGAAGGGGGCGGGAAGAGATGCGCTCCCGGAGTGCAGGCGCCGAGGCTACAGTTACCTTCGAGGGCACGGGCGCGATGCTCGTCGGGAGCCTCGACGGCGATCGCGGCACGGCCGCACTTTTTCTCGACGGCAGGCCAGTGGGCGAGATCGACGCCTACAACGACGATGGCCCGCGCCGCAGCGAGGGGGTGTGGGGCAAATTCGACTTGAGCCCCGGCCCGCACACTCTGCGCCTGGTCGTCAAAGGCGAACCTTACCCCGGCTCCCAGGGCGCCTGGGTTTACCTGGAAGACGTCGTCATTTTCCGGAAGTAGCGACATCCGGCGCTTGACCGGGGTGGTGCCCTCTATCCTTCTTCCCTCGTTGCCGCGCAGGCGGGAGAAGGGGCTTTTCCTCGTCACGCCTGCGGCGCGTGGTCGAAGATGGTTTCTGATTTCGCGTCCCAGTAAAGCCGTTTACCCCCCCAGTACGAGCGCGCGGCCATGATGCAGGCCACGGAATGACGGAAGCCATGCTCGACCGTGGCGTTGGGCTGACGGCGGTTGCGCAGGCACTCGAACCAGTTGGTCATGTGCGAGGGGTCGTCGTCGCCGATCCCGGTGGGAGGGACCTTCTCGTCTCCCGGCAGCGTGATGTATTTCCAGGCACGCTTCTCGTAGATCTCGTAGTCGTCCTCGTGGACGCCTTTTTCCTCCACCCACTTCCAGCGCGGGCTGCCTTCGCCGCCAAGGTTCACCATGGTTTGTTTCTTGCCCATGATGCGGCTGAAGCTTTCGGAATCGTTCCCAAAGCTGGTGGCATAGCTGACCAGATAGCCTTTCGGGTAGTCGAGCAGGGCCTGGAAGGTGTCCGGGTTCTCCCGCCCATCGTGCCAGGCGAAAACGCCGCCATGCGCCACGACGGACCGCGGGTAGGTCTCGTCCAGGAAGTAGTGGACCAGGTCAATGCCGTGGCTCATCCACTGGTCGGCAATGCCGCTGGAGAAATCCCTGTAGAGCCGATACTCGAAATAGAGCTGGGGATCAAACGGGCGATCGGGTTTGGTCATCAACCATTTTCGCCAGTCGGTGTCCTCGGGGCGAAGTTGCTTCACCTCCGGACGGCCACGCCAGCGGGGCCCATGGTAGTTCCACACGATTTCTACTTTGCTGACGTCCCCGAGCGCGCCGCTCTTGATGTGCTCGCGCGCGGCAATCTGGTAAGGCTCGCTGCGGTGCTGCGTGCCAACCTGAACAATCAAATTGCGGTTGCGGACCGCATCGCGCGCCGCCTTGACTTCCTCCAGGACGTTGCCCATGGGTTTCTCCACGTAAGCGTCCTTGCCCGCTTCGGCCACCAGCTTGAGGATTGGCGAGTGGGAGTGTTCCGGGGTGGCGATGAGGACGGCGTCCACGTCCTTGAGCGCGAGTAACTCTTCCGGATATTTCACCGCCCGCGGCGCGCGGCCGTAATAGGCGGTGTTTTGGCCCGTCGCCTTTTCGCGATAAACCGTCCAGAGGTCGCAGACGGCGGTGAGTTCGACGTTGAACGCGTCCTTGAGTTTTGCCGCGATCCGGCACAAGCCTTGCCCGCGCCGCCCGCTGCCAATGATCCCGAGCGAGATGCGATCATTCGCGCCCGGGATGCGGCTGTAGGAAAGCGCGGTGGTTCCGAGCGCCGTCCCCGCGGCGATTCTTGCCGTCCAATCCACGAACTTCCTCCGGCTGAGTTTACGGTTCAATGAGGACCTGTGGATCATCTTTCCCTCCTGAGGTCAAGATGTGCTGCGGGCTATCTTCGCACACTCCTCCCTGCCGTGGGAACCAGGCGGAAGTGGGACCGCGTTGCCGAGCGGCCCCACTTCACGGCGACACTGAGCGGAGTTCAGAAGCTAAGCCGCAGGCCGAAACGGAACTGGCGCTCGTCGATGCCCTCCCGCGCCAGGTCGGTCACGGAGTTTGCGATCATGAAATCTTCGCCATCACAGGGGCAGGTCCAGCCATCTTCCGGATTCTGGAAGTGCGGCGTGTTCGTAAAGTTGAAGGACTCCATACGGAACTGGAGCTTGAAGCGCTCGGTGACGGACAATTCGCGGAAGACACCGAAGTCCCAGTTGACGACGCACGGTCCGCGCAGAGAGTTGAAGCCCGCCGTGCCCAAGCGCCGTTCCTCGACATCCGCAAACGCGGTCGGGTCGTAATACGGTGCGCCCGGGACGATCCCGCCCAACTTCGCCACGGTAGCGTTCACTTGATCGGCGGTCTGGTTGCTTCCGGGCATGTCCAAATTGCGGGACGCAAAACTTCACCTACGACGCGTTGAACCGGATCCAGAAGGCGACAACGCAGGCCACGTCAGGGCAGTACTGCTGGGGGCAGGATTTCACTATCGATATCTGGGCGAACCTCTACCGGATTACGGTGCCCTCCACACACACCAGTTGCACCGTGCAACAACTCAACATTTCGGTCGGGTCAACCAACCGCATCACCAGCGCGGGATTCAACTACGACGCCGCCGGGAACATGACCAGCGACGGCGTGTAGAGCTACGCCTACGATGCCGAAAATCACCAGACTTCCGCCGCCGGAGTAGGCTACACTTACGATGGTGACGGGCGGCGGGTGAAGAAAGGCACCACGAAGCTCTACTGGTACGGGGTGTCGGGGGCAGTGCTGGTCGAAACCGACACGGCGGGGAACAATCCGACCGAGTATGTGTTCTTCAACGGGAAACGCATCGCCCGCCGCGACCCCAGCGGGACGGTGTACTATTATTTCGAGGACCATTTGGGGACTTCACGCGTGGTCGTGCAAGCCGGGCAGAACGCGGCCTACCACGAGAGCGACTTCTATCCCTACGCCGGCGGGCGTGATCGCCAACAGCCGGGCGCAAAACTACAAATTCACCGGCAATGAACGCGACTCGAGACCCAAAACGATTACTTCGGCGTGCGCTTCTGCGCCAGCAAGCCGGGGCGTTTCCTTTCAACGGATCCGGTTAAGATAACGCCGCGCCGACAGCGCGATGCCCAACAACTCAACTCGTGTGCGTACGTTCGCGGCAATCCGGTGCGATTCATGGACCAGGATGGAGAACAGCCGATGGCCTTCGGCGCTCTGATAGAGGCTGCCTGCCAGGTCTGTGACGTTCTAGGCGGGGAATGATACCGCGTCAAGCTCGACGAGGCCACGGAAGAAGTGGGTATCGATTTCAGTGGCTTTGACCTCCCAAAGAACGAGGGTGCACTTCTACTGTCGCAGCTCACTGCCAGCGAAAAAATGTGTACGGCCTGACGTTGGGTGAGAGCCAGCGCGCGAGGTTGTTTGGGTACATGTGACCCGCCCCCGTTTTGTGGTCCAATCATAATGTGAGTTCCGGGGTTGAAATCAACTCCTCGGTTGGGAGGGCGAGGGCCGATTCCGGGTCGCGCAGCATCCCCGTGAACTTGTAGCGGTTGTCCACCGGGTTGGTGATCAGCCGCTGCTCGCCGCCGAAGGGATAGTAGGTCGATCCTTGCATCGTAGCGCCCGTCGCGTCGGTCATCACTCGCGCCGTCCCCAAGTGGTCCGCGAAGAAATGACATACCGTGCCATCTTGCTCGACGCGCGCAATCCGCGCCCCCGCGGAATCATGTTTTGATAGATCGGCTGCGTGATCGTGGCCGCCAGAAGAATCAGCGTCAGCACCATCATCAACTCAAGCAGGGAGAAGCCTGGTGCGCTTTCGGGTTCTCGACCGCCGGAGTGGCTTCTCATAGGGGCGTCAATCCGACCAGATTTACCACAGGAACGATCCCACGCTCAGGAGGGCGCTGAGCATGGCTACCCCCTTCAGAGATGGCTACCTGCCCTACATCTTACGGCCCGGCTTGTCTTCACTACCGAGTCGTCGCATGTTTTTCCGAAAGAGTCTTCTCTGCGTTGGTCACAACATTGAATGTCCTGACCTTGCTTCCAGTTCGGACATCCCAAAGTTCCAGAATGCCGGGTTGCTCTGCCTGAGCTAGCACAACCGAGCCGTCCGCTGCAATGAGCCCATGGGGGATTTTTAGTGTCTTCAGAAGCTTGCCTGTCTTGATGTTCCACAGGCGAACCGTTTCGTCGGCGGACGTCGTAATCACCAGACCATTGGTCTGGACGGCAAAGGAGTAAACCTGATCCTTGTGCCCTTTGAGCGTGGAGACTACTGCGCCCGTGCTGAGATCAAATACCTGCACTAGATTCGCCCCTCCGGTCGAGGCGAACAGCCGCCGTCCGTCCCGACTAAATCTAATCCAGTTCACAAAATCATCGGGACCTACGCTGAGGTCGCGCACCTGGAGGGGCGTGTCAAGGTCCCAGATCCTTACGATATTCTCGTTGCACACAGCAGCGAGTTTGAGCCCGTCATTGCTGAACGCGGTGAATTGCTGTCCTCCACGGCACGGCTTCAATCGTCTATATTCCGCCCTTTTGGCCACGTCCCAAACGACGACAGAAGAACTCTCCTCGCTGATTGCCGCCAGGTAGTCACCTTTCGGAGAGAACGAAAGCCCCGCGACTGCGATATCCGAAGAGACATCCGATCCGAGATCAATTGCGCGCATTGGACTACGGGCATCCGAAATCGAAACGATCCGAATTCTGCCGATATCTGCGATTGCGATAAGGTCAGATCGGGGAGAGATCTTCATGTCGTTTACTGCATACGGATAATGGCTCACGAGAGTTTCGATTTGCCCGGACCGCAAATTTAATACAAGCAACCTTCCGTCGTAATCAGCCACGACTCCAAGGCGCCCGTCATCGCTAAGGGCAAAAGTTTGGATGCTCCCCGGCTCCCCCGGGTGCCCAAATTGGGGCGATTCCTGAGAAATCGTGTCGGTGCTTAACAGCAGGAGGCCAAGAAGCACCACTGTCAGCGTAAGCACTCTTGGCATGATGGGATTCGGCCTCACCACCTCGTCTCCATGAAAATAGCTATTGTATACAACCATGCTCCTTCAACTTGTTGTTAATCTCGCCCGAAGGGGAAGTTTCGGGAATCCCGAAGGCATTCTTGAGAAAAGGATCAGAGTACCCTGCGTTGTGAAGGCCTTCATGCATAATGTTCTCTTCGCTCCACTTTCCTCGCCTAAAATAGATGTGACTGCCTCCAAGCTGTGATATGCCGTTTGTCTTGTAGTTCACCCTAAGATACTTACTGACGCTCATTGCAGCCAGGCGGTTATACGCATCGACGTCGGTTCCCGGACTTCTTGCGGACAACAGGCCTGCGTCTTGCATCGTGATTGTGGACCTATTACCATCGTGCGGTTGCTGGTACAAGATACCAACCTGGAGCCTCGTGGGGTCTATGCCCTTCGAAATGAGGTATGCTAGGCTGTCAGCGTTCATAATATCATCGAGGGCTTTCGCCTTGTTCTTATCGTAGGCTTTCTGATCGCTTGGTCTCAGGGGGGGTTGCCGCCGCTAGTCGGCCGGGTGGGGGGCCGGGGGATGCACCCACCAATTGTCATACAGTTAATGCCGGCAGTCGTTCCGCCGCCTGCAGGCCAGCAGGCAATGCCACCGGCCCAAGGGTCGTAAAAGCAGTTCATAGTCGGCGGCAGATTGCCCGGTCCCGGCTGGGACGGGCAATCGTCCTCGTAGCCCGGCGCACCCGGCGTGCACTGCAAGCCCGGTGGGTCGATGAGGTTCGTGGGATTGTTGAGCACGTAGGCGTAACGGTTGAGGGATTGGGGATTCGAGATATCGCCCGCCAGCGGGTCGGGGGAGAGCCAGCGATAGAGACGCGAATTGTTCATGCGGAAGAGCGTCGGGTCATTCGCCGTCTCGCGTCGCGCGGATCCATGGTGGTCCAGACGCATTGTACCCGGACCGAATCTCCAGGGCGATGGTTCATTCGGACCAAAGCCGCGGACCTCAAAGACGGAGGCCCGCGCTACTCGCTTCCACAACCTCGATTAGCAGGGGATAGTCGGAAGCGTGGGAGGGCTTCACCCGGCGTCGAAGGTTGACCGTCATGAAAAAATTCGATCCGTGATGCGCAGGCGATGAACCTTCGACGTCGCCCCGTCATCATAATCCTTGAAGGTTTGGTAGCCACGATCAATTCGCAGTTTGAATTGACCGTGAGCTCGTCAAGGGGCAAAGCCCACACTCAGAAAAGCCTTCACTGTGGTTACCCGCTACCCGGTTTCATTCTTGCGCCCGTCGGGTCAGGGAAAGAGCCCACGCTCAGGAGGGCGCTGAGCGTGGCTACCCCCTTTTCACGATTTCATCCCAATCGCACACATCGCAGAGAAGCTGTGAAGAAATGCCAAGCCTCACGCAGAGACGCGAAGGCGCAAAGGGTTGCCCCACGGAAGTCCTTTGCGTTCTTCGGGGGCACCGTGGCTTTGCGCCTTGGCGTGGGAAGCTTTTGCCCTTCAACTAATTCTTTCACAGCTTCAGAACAACGTCTGGGAGCCTTCCGAGCACGTTTTGTAAAGCCGGTTGCCAGCGTCCACGCAGTAGCAGGGCGCGGGCGATGAGCACTTGGTTACCGTCGCGGTGAGTAAGCTGCCCTACTGCGCCATCGTCTACATCGCATAAAGCGCGATGTTCAGGGCTCTGCTTGCCGTGGATGCACAACACCCGGGCTTGTGTGAAGATCCTGTTGGTCTCTACCAAGTAAAAACCCGGTGTAACAACTCGAGCATGACAAAGGGAAGCCACATCAGAGCAAGGGCGAGCTCCAGCCATCCCAGGATGAGCAGAATGATAACCAGAAGTGCGGGCACAATGCGGGCTCCTCCTGGGAAGGCTAAGCTCAAACAGGCCCCAACAAAGAATAGGAGAAAGGCGTTGCTGCCCCAAACGTACACCCAGTCCGGAGGTTGTTCCCGTGCAGGGACCGCCCTCCACCACTCAATTTTGATTAGACCCAAGAAGACCACGCAACCAACTAAGCAGAGTCTCGTAGGAACGGCCCACGGGCGCAGAAGATCTTTAACAACCTCCTTATAGAACTTGTCTATCTCCATTTTCGACCTTGCCACCATCCTGGGTCACAATTGAAGTCGAGCGGAATCGTTATTCGAACAACGATTGGTATGGGAGAGGGGAATGGGACTACAATAAAAGGGGTCCCACTGGGAATCGCCAGTAGCGGGCCGCAGTCCCTGTAGCATGTAAAATGAATTTTGAAAAACCGACACGCGGTTCTTTGACGCTGGCTATATATTTTTCGACACTCTTTTATGTCTCGCACGACCAGACAACGCCTGGTGCAATTGGCCCAGCAAGAGGTACCGAAGTACTCATTGCAGAAATACAAGCCAAACCCCCCGTAGCCCCGATCGGCATCATCTGAGTTCGGATCATCCATCATATCACGGTAGTAAGCACAACAAGAACGCTTGTTTTATCCGCAGTCAATGGTTATAGAGAATAGGCCCAAATGCAATCCAGACGGCGCGTCGCAAAGTCCGAGCGGATCAACGAGGTTCGTCGGGTTCCCTACAACGTATGTGTACTTGTTCATCCCTTGAACTTCCGGGGGGTACCACCGTCAGGGTCAGGACTAAGCCAGCGGCCGAGCGTGGGCGTGTACTGCCGATAGAGCGTGTGGGACAGGCCGCTTTCGGTGTCGTAGTACAAGCCCGCCAGCTTATGCGGGTCGTCGAGCGTGCCGGTCACAACGCGCTCCGTGCCGTAGGGATAGAAATCCGCGTCCCGCTGGATTTGCCCCGGCGCCGACGCAGATTTCAATCCTGCCTGCGCCGTGGTTTTAAGCGCACTGGTGTGCGTAGGAGCGCCTGACGCTTCATCCCCGATTCGAGCATTTTGCGACTGAATTGCAGCTCTGGATGCGCTGCCAAAGCCTTTACGAAGTGCTCGACTCCTAGTTGAGGTTTTCCTGAGGACTTCTTAGCTTCCTTGAGTGCGAGCTTGGCTGCTTCGTTCAGGATTACGTTCAGCGCCCGCGAGTGGGGGACTATCATTCCTTCCTTCCATTTAGCGTCATTCCTCACTGACATATAGAAGTCGATCCAATAAAACCAGACAGGCTCGCTGAGGCCGCAGGAATCCCGCAGGAAAACGTCCAGCTTTTTGCTGTCACGCCAAAAAGCCAGCAGAGCCTCGCGATGGGCCAAGTAAATGCCGCTGAAATACTCCTCAAACCCGATGCTCCACCGCTTCCGATCGAGGGCCAGCTTAACTGCCAGCAGGCTTGCATCCGCCATTTCGTAAGACATTTCGATTTGCTGTAATGGCAGCATTCTAGGCGAGCTCTAATTTGGATTCTGTTGGCACTTCACGATTTCCGCGCGTTGCAAAGGGGTGTATACTCTCGCGGTGCAAGCCTCAAGGTAGTAGGGGCACTCCTTGATCGGGTACCCACAAGCCCGCTGAAGTTTTGCGGTCCCCCACATACCCTCCGCCGCACCCCATAAGGACCCACTCTCAGGGAAGCATGTGTATCCACAAATTCCGAAATACTTCGGGCTCTTCCATTGGCAAATACAGTTCCACCGAACTGCGCAGGGACCACCGTGCCCACGGCAGACAGGAAGCCCAACCACGTCCACAGGTGCAGGTTCATGGTCGCAGTCTCCCGTGAAGGGATTGCAATGCTGCAAACCCAGGGGGTCAAAAAGGTTCGTGGGATTATCGACCACGTGAATGTAGCGATCGAGCTCCTGAGGGTCGTCCTCACAGCAGCGCGCGATCAGGACTAAGCCAGGGCCCCATCGTGGTGGAGTACTGTGGTATGCGACTGCGCTTTTAGCATTTCGCGCCTGGGAGTCAACAAGGAAGCGTGCAGGATGCCCGCCGCGGATATGTACTAACTGGGAATCCAGGAGGGAGGGTCAGAAGTTGCCGCCGGGACCCACGTGGAGCCACGGCGCAGGGGCAGGCTGTTTCTGCGAGTGCCCAAGCGATCCTCGCCCTGCGTATGGAAAATCAAAGCGCAAGACGACCGGGGTTTCTTCGGTGACGTCGTCCGGAGCTAGCACGAACCTGCCCGCCGGCTCACTGCTGCTCCACCCCGACGGCGTCGAGAAGAACACACCCGTCCGACCTAACGCCTTTTGACCGTCGTGATTTTTGAGCTAGGTTCCGCGCCGCTGACTGCCTTGAAGGGAGTCAAGCGACTGCAGGGCTTTCGATCGGTTGGCTAGCACCTGCCGGCGCCACGCTGGATAGTACCTCTCATCGAAAACTGACAGGGCGTTATCGTAGCAACTGAGCGATTCGCGCAGGTACTGGATCCCCTGCTTTCCTCCCAGGCGCGTGCCAAGTTCGTCCAGTGCATTGCCCAGGTTGTTCTGGGTCGTGGCCCAGTCCTGCGGGAGCGCGGCGCGGGTATAGACCTCAAGCGCCGCCCGGTGGGCATCCACGGCCTCCCGCAACCGCCGGTTGCCTTCTTCGCCTCCGAGGCGCGTGCCGAGTTCGCGCAGTGCATTGCCAAGGTTGTTCTGGGTCATGGCCCAGTCCTCCGGGAGCGCGGCGCGGGTATAGACCTCAAGCGCCGCCCGGTAGGCATTGACCGCCTCCCTGAGCAGACGCCCGGCCTCTTCAGCTTCAAAAGAAATAGCCAGGACGGAGATGGCATTGGCGCGGTTGAGAAATGCGCTGCGCTCCTCTTCGCTCACTTGCCTGAGCTCCCAGGGCTCCGGCCCGAGCACACTCGCGTAGGCGCCCACCGCCGCCTGCAAATCTTGCCGCGGACTGGCAGCGCGTATCCCCCTCCCGTAGAAGCACAGGCCCTTGTACAGGAATGCATCTTTCGAGCCAGCAAGCGCAAAGATGGCCAGGGCCTTGTCCCACTGCTCAGTCTTGTAGTAAGCCAGCCCATGCACCACGAGCACGACGTCGGCGAGTTCATTCGACAAGCGCTCTTTGAAAGGGAGGTGGGTCGGCTCGACTGATACATATTCTGGAAGCGTTCTTTGCTGGAGCTCAGCCCGGCCCAGCGGCCTGATGTTCGTCAGGCGCGGCTTCACCCACAGCTCCCCCTCGTCCTTCCGGACCTCCCCCCACAGAATCACGTGCGCATTGCCCTCCCGGGACTTCCCCAAGCGCACGGCGGCTTGTTGCTTCTCAGCCTCATCGCGGCCCGAAACAGATTCCGAAAGTACACGCACCTGGAGCGGTGCGCCCTGGCGCTGCTTTTCCAGTAGGTCTTGCTCAATTCGTGAAGGCAAGGTTGCCGCTTCTTCGCTGGCTCCGGAGCCCACGGCTGTAAACTGCGCGATGCCGACCACCAGCTTGTCGTCGGGCAAGGGAGGCGGCGTACGCCTATATAGCCCGGCGAGAATCAGGACTGCGCCTGAGAGTATGAGCAGCAGGCCTGCCAACCCTCGCCAGCGCCCCTTGCGCCGGCTCCATGCCCAGTAGGAAACACCGAAAGCAATCAGTAGCGCACCGGTTGACGCCCAGAAGAACCAATGCCATAACGTGTCCCGGAAGGAGAGATGGAAGTATTCCTGGGTGAATGGAAACGAACCAAACGGGATCCCGAGTAGGATGAGCCAGGGCCACAGCTTCCTTTTGAGCGCCAAGTCGAGCAGTCTGTCCCGAATCTCGCCCATCGGGCCTCCCGCGTGCCCACAGCTTGTTGCCTGGATGGTAACGGGACGCGAGGGCGTGCGCAAGCACCCTGCCCGCGAGTGGATTCCCGCCTGGGCGCCTGTCGCCTAAGGACCGACGGATGTCGATAAACGCGCTCTTTGCGATCTCTCTCAGGCAGGTCAGAGCCGGCTTCTTAGTAATCTGCGACGATTCGAGTCTGAGGCTGGGCATTCCCTGGAAGGTAGATGTCTCCCTTCGTTGCATCGAAATTCTTCCAAGGCTGCCCATTGACCGTCACGTTGCGGATCGGTTTCTCCTGCGGGTGCCGGAATCGCACCACGATCTGTTTCGGCAGGTTTCGCTCGGGCGGGTCGAGAAGCATTTCGATTCTACCTTCATTGACCCGCGAACGGATCTGATAACTCAACTTGCCGAAGTACGTGGAAGCATTCCTGATCACGATAGATTCGCCATCGCGGAGCCAATAGCGCGGAAGCGCCCGGCCCAGATGGAGGGTATCGCCGAGTTCGCTGACGAACATGAGCCGCAGCCAGTAGGTGGACTGGGCTTCGTCCGAGCTTTTGAAGTGGTCCCCCACGATGTATCCAAGTTCGGGCAAGGGGTGCTCACAGAGCATTCGGAGCGTGGGGTCGTAGGCGGAGGCGAAGCCGTTGAAGTAAGCGCGCAGGAAGTGTTTGATTTCGTCGCGGTAGAGGTAGGGCAGTGGCCCATGCAGCAGGTTCGGCTGCATTGAAAACCCGCCGCGTGAGAACCAGAACTGATCGAAAACCGGGATGGAATACCCAAATCGGTCGGAGATGTACCGGTTGTCCTCGTAGTCTTTCAGAATCCATTCGGCCTCCCGGCTGGCAGGATCCATCAGGCGCGTGACGACGAGCATGATGGCGCCTTCCAGAGTTTCCCGCAGCCAGCCATGCGCACGGCCCCACGTGTAAACGTTGGAGGGGACATGGGGGATATAAGTCCCGTCGCGGAGAGCGACCACGGGGGCTCGAACCGAAGCCTCGCGGAAGGCCCGCAGCACGTCCTGGCGGTAACTCTCCGCCTCCTTTTCAAGTTCTGCGCCTTCCGGGTGCCCGAAGTCCCGCAGCGCGCGCGCAGCATTGTCGAGCCCCCACCATGAAAAGGCGTTGGTGGAGAGCCAGTACCAAAAGTCCCTCACATCTTCGAGCGAGCCGGCCGGCAATAGACCATATTCCGGCACCGGCCTGCCCTGGGAATCCTTCTTCATGGTTGCCTGGCGTTCGTTGACGATCCACCGCGCAGCCTCGATCAAGTGGGGGGCCGCCCGCTCCATCCAGGCCCGATCGCGCGTGTACCAGTAGTGCTCCGCCATTCCCCACAGAGTCCAGCCGTGGTGCTGGTTGTAGTCACCGTGCTCGTAACCGCCGGCGCCATAGAAAATCCCTTTTCGACTCCTGAAATTACCCGGAAGGGGGACAGTTCCCTGGTAGTGCAGGAAAAGGTCCAGGGAGCGCTCCGCTTCCTTGCTGTAGCCGCGGCGATCCAGGTCGGTGATCATCATGGTGGATTCATTGCTGTACGCGCCGTAGTAAAAGGAGCCTACACGCGCCATGTAGCGGTCGGCGCCGATTTCCCGCTCGTTGTTGATGAGCAGGTGGGTGAGGTGAGCCTTGTAGAAATCATTCAGCCAAGGCTCCGGCGTGAGGATTTCCGTACCGGAAGCCACCCGGTTTCGCCAGAAGCGCGCCACTTCTTCCCTCTCGCGTTCGGGGCTCAAGGAGCGGAGATGCTCAATGTCTTGCGTTTCCGTCAGCGTGATGAAGGGAATCTTCAGATAAAAGGTGTGTTCCTGGTGCGGGCCCAAGTCGAGTTCGTAACGCACACCGTCGGACGAGTTAGCCAGCCTTCCTGCTTCCCGGATATCGACCAAGAAGCGGAGCACGTCGCGGCCGTCATAGCTCCCCAGAACCTGGTCCCCATCAGCGCGCAAAACCTCAAACTTCTTTTTCTCACCCGAGTGCTTTTCCCAATGTGAAGTTGTGAAATGGAGGTGGGCCGCCTTTGATTCGCCAGAGGTGTTCACGATACGAAGCTTCACGAATGCGACGACCGCATCGTCACCCTGCATCGGGGGAGCGGAGTTCAGGTTCGCTGCCAGAGCATCCGCGAACGCCTCCTGTTCATAAAGCAGTCCTTCGGAGAGCCAGCGAGTTGTGACAATCGGCAGATAGCCCTCGGCCAGCGTCCGCTCCGCGAAATCCACTTCCGGCAGGCCCAATTGATAGGCCATACCGTCGGGCCAAAGGAAGTGCCCCGTGTCTTTTCCCGGCCGTCTCTTTGAGAAGTTGGGGTGATTCACCCAGAGGTCCCCCGTCGGATCCACGCGAAAGCGCTGCCGTGCTCCCTCCAAGCCGAGAATGAAGTAATAGGGCTGTTTACGGGGCATGTCCCTCCAGGCGCCCGCCAGAGTCTGCTCGGGGGATTCAAAGACGCGGTCGTAAACGGACTTGGCGCCCGACTCCTCGAGGACGCGTCGATATTCCGCGAGGGTGATCGGGTCATCCGCCCTCCGAATGAGCACGCCAAGATCCTTGATGTAAATGCGTTCGCCGCGCTCGACATCGTCCACAGCGAAGGAGAACGGGCTCCGGGCCGAACGCACGGTCACGATCGTCCGGTCGGCCTCGTCGTCTTCGGAGTTGCGCGCAAAACTCAGAGCAAGCTGCATCGCACAGTTCTGATTGGCCGCGGACACACTTTTCTCGACCATCCATCCGTTGTAGACCTCGACCGGATCATCGCACGTCTTTCGGCCGTCGAATTCCGCCACGAGGCGGATGGAGCGGAGCGTAGAGTCCGTAAACGCGCGGAGAGACGCGACGAGAGGATGAGCCGTGGAGAATTTCACACGCATCTTGAGCGTGGGGCGGTAGGTGACGCCTTTTGTCTTCAGTTCAGGGAACTCTTTGAGCTCGGAGGAGAGGAATCGAAAAGTGGCTCGCCGCTGCTTTCGATCGATCTCGACTCTGGCGTCGGCTTTCTTCCAGCTGCCGTTGTACCAATCGTCGTTCGCGACCCAGCCGGTGCGGCCTGCCCCTTGCTCGCCGTAACGGCGAATCGCGCCGCCGTTCCAGACGCGATGCCAATATTCCACCTGCATCGCTTCGGCAGAGGGAACTGCGGGACCGTCGGGAGCAAAATTCACCTCCAGCAAGGCGATCCGTCGCATCTCCGGCCACTCGAGGCCCGCGGCATCCGCTTCCGCGAGCGGCCGCGCGAACGGCGCGACATCCACCTGAAGGTTCTTTCCCCGGACCCCCGGGGCCGCAAGCAGCACGGCAAGAGCTACCACAACGATTCGAGGAATTTGGTTCATATTTCGCCCCCGTGAGGATGCTAGTCCTGTCCCTGGCCTTTGAAGGTTCGTTCTCGTCCGCCGCGAACGCTTTCCTCCACCAGTCGCGCGAACTGCTCTTTCTCCTCTGCTCGCTCGTCCGCCCGCAGGCTTTCGACAATTCGGCTCAGCTCGGCCGCTTTCTTCAGTTCACCCCGCTGGCGGGCGAGGCGGCTCAGCCGATAGAACGCTTGCACGTGGCGAGGATTCAGCGAACACGCCTGTTGGAAGTATTTCTCCGCCGACTGGTCGTCTTTCCTGATAGCGTAGTACTTCCCCAGCGCGAACGCCGTCTCGGCATAGCGAGGATTCAATTGCTGAGCACGGCGCAAAATTCGCCCTGCCTTTTCCAGCTCCCCGGGATGGGAGGACTCCGCCCGGCCGAGCAAGAGCGCGCCGTAGGTGTGTTGAATGAGCGCGTCTTGAGGAAGAACCTCCGCCGCGCGGGCCAGGAGACGGACGGCATCCTCTTCTCGGCCTGTGCTGAGCAGGAGACTCGCCAGCGCCAGGTAGGCGGCGGCGTTTTCAGGGTGCGCCTCGATCGTCTGCCGATATTGCTGCTCAGCCTGGACGTTGCGACCGCCGACTTGGTAAACAAGTCCAATCTGTACTTCGAGTTTGTCCCCTTTAATCCCCCGATCGGCAGCGCGCCGAAGGACCGCGAGTGCAGCCTCGTAGTCGCCCCGCCTGGCGTGCACCATGCTCAAGTCGAGATAGTGCTCGACCGCATCGGGGTCTGCTGCGATCGCTTGCTCAAGAGATTTCCGAGCCAGCTCCAGGCGACCCATTCGGTTGTAAATCCAGGCCTGTAAGCCGAGGATTTCTCCGACCTGCGTCCCGCGAGAGAACATTTCCTCGATCGTCTGCAAGGCCTCCTCGTTCCGGCCGGTGCGATAACGGAGCAGGGCCAGGTTGAAGGCGCTGTCGAATGGACGGAAGTTTCTTTTCGAAAGGTCGGCGAAAATCATCTCCGCTTCCGCGTTTTCACCAAACTCGGCCAGGAGAACGCCCCATTCAAATCGCTCGGAATCGTTGCGTTCCACTGACCCGAGATCGAGTTTCCGGAATGTGGCGAGGGCAGCTTCCCGCTGTCCCGCCAAGAAATAAACGCGCGTCAAGGGGATCAGGACTTGACTATTCTGGGGCGCCCGCTTCTCCGCTTCCTGCAAGCGCAAGAGTGCGGTTGGGACATTTCCCTTCTCCAGCGCCAGCAACCCGAGGAATAGCGGGGGTACAAAATCACTGGGGACGAGTCGCCTCAGGGCCTCAAATTCCGAGGAAGCCGCCGCGAAGTCACGACGGCTGAAATAATTCACAGCTCGGTTCTTGCGTGCGGGAAGAAAATTCGGCACCAGCTTGAGCGCGCGGTTGTATGCTGCCTCGGCGTCATCATAACGCCCTAGGCGAGTAAGAACCAAACCCGTCAAGTTGTGGACTTTCGGATCGGCGGGCGCCAGCGTTGCTGCCTTTTCAAGCTCTCTTAAGGCTTCGTCCAGGTCGCCTGCTTTCGTTGCTTCGCTTGCCTTCGTGTAAGCCTGTTTCGCATTGACAGGCTGAGGGCGTTCGAGCACCTGCGGATCAAGAACCATTAGCGCGAAACAAAGCCAGCATGCAGCGTTCATGCGGAATCCCAGACTAGCAGCTTGCGAATGGACACCATGACGGTTTCGCGAAACGATTTTAGACGAGATGTCTCCGGAGTTGACAAGACTTCGTCGCCGGAATCGGACGGGGGGAGGCCCCCCGTCCAACCGCCTAGAACACGAATTTGAAGGACAACTGAACGACGCGCATCCGATACGTGCCAAAGGCCCGCGAAAACGTGGGTGAGTCAATGTTGGAATCAATGCCGGTAAGGTTGACTCTGTTCAGGAAGTTAAAAGCTTCGGCTCGAAGCTGCAACTGACCCTTTTCCGCCCGGCCGATGGGAATGGGGAAAGATTTGGAGAAGGCAACGTCGCCACGGACATACCCCGGGGCCCGGATCACGTCCTTCGGCAAGGTGCCGGGACGAACCGTATCGGGACGCGGGAAGAAATTCGGGCTTATGGCACCCGCCAGCCATTGGTCTTTGCTGAAGGAGCCGGGAACGTACCCACCAATCGGAAGATCGGGCCGCTCACCACTCTGCCCGTCTGCGTTATAGTCGCCTCCAAATCCAAACGGTGACCACGAAACAGGAACAAAAAACGGACCGGACTGGAGGGTCCAGACAGTATTGAGCTGCCAGCCGCCGAAAGCTCCCGCCAACCATCCGGAACGGCCACGCAAGACCGGCAATTCCCACACATTGTGCAGGGAAAAAACGTGGGCGATGTCGTCCCGTCCCCAATCGAGGTCGGGATTGAAGGGTTCCGTGGCTGACGAACTGTAGTCTCCACCGCCGCTCACGAAGGCGAAGTTGTTCGTTCCATGGTTGTAAGTATAGGAGGCCGCAAGCTGCAAGCCGTGGCTCATGCGCTTATTGACACCCATCACCAAACCCTGATAGCGCCGTTCGCCGAGGTTGGTCGTGATGGTCATGTTCTGGAAGTTGGGGTTGAGGCGGTCGAGGACACCGTCTTCCATATCACCCGCGAAGCGGTTGACGTTTACGTCGTAAAGCTCATTGGTCGTGCGCTTGTAGTGATAGCTCGCGTGGAACATGGTGTTGGGAAGCACCTCATGCTGGATGCCGCCAAGGAATTCATAGGACATCGGTATCTTAAGGTCTTTCACGAAGGCGCCCACCGAAGTAGGGCTTCCAGCAAATGCGCCAAACTCGTTGAGCTCCGGTCCAGAGGCAAGCAAAGCCGGATTGGGCGGGAAGTCGCGAGTCCCCTCCGGTGCCACTCCGTAGACGATCGGAACCGGGTATCCTGCCTGAGGGCCGGCGAAGACGTAGGCGACAAGGGGCGGATTCTCGCGCAGGGTGTACAGCGGTAGCGTATTGACCTCATCATAGAGGATGCCAAAGCTGAGGCGAACGGCGAGCTTGCCCCGGCCGGTGGGATCCCAGGCGAGCCCGATCCGCGGTCCGAAGTTGTTCTTATCGGTATCATAGTAGTGACGACTTTCTGGTTGCGGATGCCGGAAATCGCTCCAGCATTTACCTGATCGGAGGTAATTATGGGCGTCCAGAGGCTGCGACCCCGACCAAATCGATTGCTGAAATAGTTTTCCCAACGCAGGCCATAGTTAATCGTCAGGTTCGGGCGCACCTGCCAGGTGTTCTGGAAGAAAAGGTTCATCAGGTCGGAGACGAAGAACAGTCGGCTTTCGATAGGTCGGCCCGTTTCCGCATCGAGGGCGCGAGTTTCCAGATAGGGCTCGTCATCGGCAAAATCCAGAACCGTCAGGAAGTCGTACTGAGGGGTATCCCCGAAAAGGCGCGATCCAAAGTCGATGGTTGAATGACGGTATCCTCCGCCAATCCGGATGCCGTGCCGCCCGCGATTGAGGGTGAAAATATCGTTGACTTCCGGAACGGCCGTAGGGAAGTCCTCGGTCGACCAGGCGAAATTGCCGAGCCAGAAGCTGTCGTAGTTGGCGATCCCGGGCGCGTTCGTGGAGACCTCGGGCAGCGTTTTCTGATAGTTCATACGCGTCAATCCAAATCGGGCCTCGTTGAGCGTGTTGGGCGAGAGGCTGCGCGTGTAAACGGTACTGAAATAGTCGATGCGGTTGAATTGATCAGGAAAGAAGGCATCGCGTTCGGAGACAGAGTGCCATTCCGGTTTGGTGTACCAGTAGCTGCCATAGATGCGGTCCTTGCCGCTGGGAGAGGAATAATCGAGGCGCAAGTTAAACTGATTCCCTTTGCGCGGGAGAACTCGATTGATGCGGGCAAAACCGGCTTCCGGGATGCCGTCGGGGCAGTCCTGATCCCCCGGGCCGTCGCAACTGCCGTCGGTCCCCAACACACCGGGTATCGGGGTTCCGGCGTCCCATAGCTCTTCCGTCGCATAGGCCGCCGGTGGATACTTCTGTAGCATGTATGCGGCGATGGAATTGGGCCGAGTCGACACAAGGAAATCCCTGAAAGCCTGCGTTTCGACCCAAGGGCGGATGGGGTTGCTGAGCTCCTCGCGCAGCCCTTCGTAGGCGCCGAAAACAAACAATCGGTCTTTGGCGATGGGCCCGCCGATGGTTCCCCCGAAGTAACGCGTAAAGCCGTTCGGAAGCTCCGACCGCGGAGCACCAAAGAAGTACGGGAGGGCATTCAACTCGTCCTGGTTGAACGTATAGTGCCCGGTGCCGTGCCAATCATTGGTTCCGCCTTTGGTGACGAGTTGCACCTGGGGGCCGCTCATTGTCCCGAATTCCGCCGAATAGGCGTGGGTGGCCACGTGGACCTCCTGGATGGCATCGGGATTGGGAGAAAAATTGGCCCCCCACAAGCTCCCTTCTGTGTATCGGAGAGAGAGCCCATCCAGGCTGAAATTAGCTTTCACTTCGTTGCCCGCCGACGAGATTACCGGTGCCGCGAAGTTGGAGAAGACATCGCAGCAACCACCGCCCCCGAGGAAACCCTCCGACTTGCCGGTAATCCCGGGTTGGATGTTTACGAGCGTCAGGATGCCGCGGCCCTGCATGGGCAGTGCCTTCACTTCCCGCTCGGCCAAG
>Ga0073934_10002501_pt1 | contig 37947 bp, 30 predicted proteins | sample LarsenN4metaG_FD_76834 | JGI IMG/M metagenome (GOLD analysis project Ga0073934, IMG submission 76834) | Hot spring sediment bacterial and archeal communities from British Columbia, Canada, to study Microbial Dark Matter (Phase II) - Larsen... ... | reverse complement strand
TGGGCGCGGCGATGGGCCAGGACCCCGAGATCCTCGAGGAGGTCTGCGGCTGGGTCGCCAAGGCCACGAAGAAACCCGTCTGGGCGAAGATGACGCCCAACATCACGCACATTGAGGAGCCCGGCCGCGCCGCGTTGCGCGGCGGCGCCACCGGCCTCAGCGCCATCAACACCATCCGCTCCGTCTGCAGCGTGAACCTCGATACGCTCCGCCCCGACCCCTGTGTCGAGGGCTACACCACGCCCGGCGGCTACTCCTCGAAGGCCGTCAAACCCATCGCGCTCCGCATGGTCATGGAGCTGGCCACGATGATCCGCGCCGAGTTCCCCGGCCGCTCGCTCTCCGGCCTCGGCGGCATCGAAAGCGGCGAGGACGCCGCGCAGTTCATCCTCCTCGGCGCCGACACCGTGCAGGTCTGCACCGGCGTGATGAAGTTTGGCTACGAATGCGTGAAACCCATGCAGGAGCAGCTCCTCGCCTTCATGGCGAAGCACAAGTTCGAGACGCTCGCCGACTTCCGCGGCAAGAGCCTCCCCTACTTCACCACGCATGCCGATCTCGTGAAACGCCAGACCGAGCGCAAGGCCGCCCAGAAGGCCGCCGCCGCAAGCGGCACCAAGGTCGTCAAATCCGACGGCGAATGGACCGGCGACGAATTCGTGAGGCAATCCGACGCGCTTTCGAAGGGATAAGCAGCAATGCCCCGGCTTTTTGACAGCGGATCACACCGATGAAGATGGATAGAGCCTCAAGCTTAAGGACGAAATCCGTGCTCCTTGTGCTTCAAATGCGGTGTTCGGATGCACCACCCTGCGTCCATTCGTGTCCATCCGTGTAATCTGTGGTTAATCTCCTCGTCGTCACGACTCACATGTCACATCCCCTCATCCCTTGTCCCGACTATATCGGCGGCGAATGGCTGAACCGCAAGGGCGGCACGCCCGTCTTCAATCCCTCCACGGGCGACGTCATTGCCGAGTGCCCGGCCGGCGGCATGGCCGAGGTCAACGCCGCCGTCGAGGCCGCGCACGCGGCCTTCCCGGCCTGGCGCGACACCCCGCCGGTCGAGCGCGCGCGCGTCTTCTTCAAGTTCCGGCAGCTGGTCGAGGCGAACTTCGACAAGCTCTGCCAGACCGTCTCACGCGAGCACGGCAAGACCAACGCCGAGGCCCGCGGCTCCATCTTCCGCGGCCTCGAGAACATCGAATACGCCTGCGGCATCCCCACCCTCCTCTTCGGCGACTCGCTCAAGAACATCGCCCGCGGCGTGGACTGCGATACCATCAACCTGCCGCTCGGTGTCTGCGTGGGCATCACGCCGTTCAATTTCCCCGCCATGGTGCCGCTCTGGATGTTCCCGACGGCCATCGCCTGCGGCAACACCTTCGTCCTCAAGCCGAGTGAGAAGGTCCCGCTCAGCGCCGTGCTGCTCGGCCAGTTGCTCGAGCAGGCCGGCTGCCCCAAGGGCGTGTTCAACATCGTCCACGGCGGCCGCCCGGCCGTCGATGCCCTCCTCACGCACCCGAAGGTGCGGGCCGTGTCCTTCGTCGGCTCGACGCCGATCGCGAAATACATCTGGGAAACCGGCACGAAGCACGGCAAGCGCGTGCAGGCCAACGGCGGCGCCAAGAACTACATCGTCGTCATGCCCGACGCCGACGTGGGCAAGACCGTCGAAAACCTCTCCGTCGCCGCCTTCGGCTGCGCCGGCGAGCGCTGCATGGCGGGTTCGACGGCCATCACGGTCGGCAAGGCGGCGGACATCGTCCTCCCGGAGCTGGTCAAGGCCGCCAAGGCCATCAAGGTCGGTCGCACCGACCAGCCGGCCCAGCCCGACATGGGCCCCGTCATCACCGCCGCGCACCGCGACCGCGTGCTCGGCCTCGTCGCCACGGGCGAGAAGGAGGGCGCGAAGGTCATCGCCGACGGCCGCGGCGTGAAGGTGCCGGACGCGCCACGGGGCTTCTACCTTGGCGCCACCATCGTCGACGGCGTGCGGGAGAACATGACCCTCGCCCGCGAGGAGGTCTTTGGCCCCGTGCTCAACGTCATGCGCATGGACGACCTCGACGCCGCCATCGAGCAGGCGAACAAGTCGGCCTACGGCAACGGCGCGGCCATCTTCACCAACAACGGCCGGGCCGCCCGCGAATTCACGATGCGCGTCAAGGCCGGCATGGTCGGCGTCAACGTCGGCGTGCCCGCCACGATGGCGATGTTCCCCTTCACCGGCTGGGACGATTCCTTCTACGGCGACCTCCACATCCAGGGGAAGGAGAGCATCCAGTTCTACACCCAGCAGAAGGTCGTCTCCTCCCGCTGGTTCGGCGGCGACGTCGCCGATGTCTGGAAGAAATGAACCAGTCATTTAACCACGGATTACACCGATGAACACGGATCAAACCCTGTCTTGGCGCCATCCGTGCCGATCCGTGGAATCCGTGGTCAAAATAATTTTTCCATGAGTCTACTAATCAAAAACGGAGAGATCGTGACCGCGGACTCGCGCTACACCGCGGACATCTGGTGCGAAGGCGAGACGATCACCCGCATCGACAAGAACATCAACGCGCCCGCCGGCGCGACCGTCATCGACGCCAAGGGCAAATACGTCTTCCCGGGTTTCATCGACCCGCACGTGCACATCTACCTGCCCTTCATGGGCACGTTCTCCAAGGACACCTACGAGACCGGCTCGAAGGCCGCGCTGGTCGGCGGCACGACGACCCTGATCGAGATGTGCTGCCCCTCGCGTGCGGACGATGCCCTGAAATCGTTCGAGCTGTGGATGAGCCAGGCCGTGGGCAAGAGCGCCTGCGATTTCACCTTCCACATGGGCGTCACGAAATTCGACGGCGGCACCGAGGCGCAGCTCCGCGAGATCGTGAAGCGCGGCATCGCGTCCTTCAAAATCTTCCTCGCCTACAAGGGTGCCTTCGGCGTCGACGACACCGAGCTCTACCGGACGCTCAAGCTCGCGAAGGAGCTCGGCGTGATCGTGACCGCGCACTGCGAGAACGAGACCCTCGTCGCCGAGCGCTGCAAGGAGCTGCTCGCCGCCGGCAAGACCGACCCCGGCCAGCACCACGAGAGCCGCCCGCCCGCCGTCGAGGCCGAGGGCGTGCACCACCTCATGACCTTCGCCGAGCTGACCGGTGCGGCCACCTACATCGTCCACCTCAGCTGCAAGGAGGCGCTCGACCAGGCCATCGCCGCCCGCCAACGCGGCGTGCGCGTGGGCGTGGAGACCCTGATCCAATACCTCGTGCTCGACAAGACCTACGCCGAGAAACCCAACTTCGAGGGCGCCAAATACGTCATGTCTCCCCCGCTCCGCGATGCGCGCAACCAGTCGGTGCTCTGGAACGGCCTGCGCGACGGCCTCATCCAGACCGTCGCCACCGACCACGCGCCCTTCGACTTCGAGAAGCAAAAGCCCATGGGCAGGGCCGACTTCACCAAGATTCCGAACGGCATCCCCTCGCTCGAGGAGCGCGTGAACCTGCTCTACACCCACGGCGTGCGGACCGGGAGGATCGACCTTCACACGTTCGTCAATGTCGCGAGCACGCAGGTCGCCAAGCTCTTCGACCTCTTCCCGCGGAAGGGCGCGATCCAACCCGGGGCCGACGCCGACCTCGTCGTCTTCGATCCCGACTACCGCGGCACGATCTCGGTGAAGAACCAGAGCATGAACGTGGACTACAGCGCCTTCGAGGGCTGGAAGCTCGAGGGCCGGGCGCGCGACGTCACGGTGCGCGGGGAGGTCGCCGTGCGCGACGGGAAGTTCTGCGGCACGCTCGGGCGCGGGCGGTTCCTGCAGAGAAAGCCAAGCCATTTTTGAATGACGAATTTAGAATGACGGATGACGAAGCAAGCTTGAGCGCGCACAGCGACTGCTCAGCTGAAGAGCTGCGCTTCTGGGGTGTTTCGCCTGATGAGCCGCGCAGGTTTGTCGTGGAAGAGGAAGCACCGTCGCACGTTTACGACTTGGAGGAGCGCACCGCGCGCTTCGGCGAAGAGATTGTTCGTTTCTCGAAAAAGATTCCCATCAGTCCGACGAACAATCGGCTGATCGACCAGCTGGTTGGCGCTGGAACGAGCGTAGGCGCGAACTATTGCGAAGCGGATGATGGCGTCTCGCGCGCCGATTTCAGACACCGCATTGGAATCTGCCGGAAGGAAGCACGTGAAACCAAGTTTTTCCTTCGCATGATTTCCACCGCCGAGCCAAGCCTCAAGCCTGAGGCACGCGAACTTTGGAAGGAAGCGCGGTCGCTGCATCTCATCTTCAGTCGCATCTGGCGCAGCACCGCCGGATAATTTTGCATTCGTCATCCGTCATTTCACCCATGTCCTCCGCCGCCGGCCTCGTTCACAACGCCCCCGACGTCGAGGCCGACCTGGCGGCCAGCCACCTCTGCAACGACGACCTCGCCCCCGTGCCGGCCGCCGGGCGCAAATGGGGCCTGCTCAGCTTCGCGGCGCTGTGGATCTCGATGTCCGCCTGCATCCCGACCTACATGCTGGCCTCGGGCCTCATCGGCAGCGGCATGAACTGGTCGCAGGCCGTCCTCACCATCTTCCTCGGCAACCTCATCGTGCTGGTGCCGATGGTGCTCAACGCCCATGCCGGCACGAAATACGGCATCCCCTTCCCCGTCTTCTGCCGGGCCTCGTTCGGCACCACCGGCGCCAACGTGCCGGCGGTGCTCCGCGCCCTCGTGGCCTGCGGCTGGTTCGGCATCCAGACCTACATCGGCGGCGAGGCGATCTACAAGATCCTCGCCGTTTTCTTCCCCGGGCTCGCCGCCGCGGCCGCCACCAAGGTGCTCGGCATCAGCGCGCCGGAGTTCGCCTGCTTCATGCTTTTCTGGGCGATCAACATGTTCGTCATCTACCGGGGCATCGACTCGATCCGCCTGCTGCTGAACATCAAGGCGCCGCTCCTGCTTGCCCTCGGCCTGTTGCTGCTCTGGTGGGCGTGGCGCACGGCGGGCGGCTTCGGCCCGATCCTCTCCCAGCCGTCGGCCTTCGACGCCGGCCAGCCCAAGGCCGGCCAGTTCTGGGCCTTCTTCTTCCCCGCGCTCACCGGCATGATCGGTTTCTGGGCCACGCTCTCGCTCAATATCCCCGACTTCTCGCGCTACGCGAAGACGCAGCGCGACCAGGTCGTCGGCCAGGCCCTCGGCCTGCCCACGACGATGGCGCTCTATTCCTTCATCGGCGTGGCCGTGACCTCCGCCACCACCATCATCTACGGCCAGACCATCTGGGACCCCGTGGACGTGCTCACGCGGTTCCAGAACCCCGCCGTGCTCGTCGTCGCCATGGTGGCGCTATGCATCGCCACGCTGGCCACCAACATCGCCGCCAACGTCGTCAGCCCGGCCAACGACTTCGCCCAGCTCGCGCCGCGCCGGATCACCTTCCGCATCGGCGGGCTCATCACCGGGGTCATCGGCATCGTGATGATGCCGTGGAAGCTGGTCGCCGACCCCAGCGGCTACATCTTCACCTGGCTCATCGCCTACAGCGCCCTGCTCGGGCCCATCGGGGGCATCATGATCGCCGACTACTTCGTCTGGCGGAAGCGGCAGCTGAACGTGGCCTCGCTTTACTCGCCCACCGGGGAATACAGCTACCGTGGCGGGGTGAGCTGGGTCGCGCTCGCCGCGCTCCTGGCCGGCGCCCTGCCCAGCCTGCCGGGCTTCCTTGTCACGGTGAAGGCCATGGACGGCGCCGGGCTGCCAACCCTGCTGCTCGACCTCTACCACTACGCCTGGTTCGTCGGCTTCGGCCTGGCGTTCGCGGTCTACCTGGCGCTGCGGAAAATCTCCCCGAACTCCTGAGTTTTGACCACGGATTTCACGGATGGACACGGATAGGAACAATCCACCTGAAACCTGTCATTCTGAGCGCAGCGAAGAATCCATGAGGACGCGCGCCGGCGGCCATGCAGATGGATTCTTCACTTTGTTCAGAATGACATGTATGGTTGAATTTCATCCGTGAGAACCTGTGAAATCCGTGGTTAAAAAATTCCCTTCATGAAATCCATCCCGCTCCCTCCGACTTCCCACACCCCCGCCAAATATGCCGGTCCCTCGCTCGAGCAGGTGCTCGCACAGCGCAAGCAGTTCCTCAACCCCGGGCTCTTCCTCTACTACAAGCAGCCCATCATGCTCGTCGAGGGCCGCATGCAGTATGTCTGGGACCACACGGGCAAGCGCTACCTCGACGCGCTCGGCGGCATCGTGACCGTCAGCGTCGGACACTGCCATCCGCATGTCGTGGCCGCGGCCAATGCCCAGAACCAGGTGCTGCAGCACTCCACCACCATCTACCTGCAGCCCAACATCGGTGCCTTCGCTGAAAAACTCGCCTCGAAGATGCCCGGCGACCTCAAGGTCTGCTACTTCGTCAACTCCGGCTCCGAGGCCAACGACCTGGCCCTGCTCATGGCGCGGCTCTACACGGGCAACTACGACATCATCGCCCTGCGCAACGCCTACCACGGCGGCAACGCCGCGGGCATGGGCCTGACCGCCCACAGCAACTGGAAGTTCAACACGCCGCACTCCTTCGGCATCCACCACGCCGTCGCGCCCTATCCCTACCGCGGCCTCTACGGCTACGACGACCCCGACGCCGGCCGCAAATACGCCGACGACGTCAAGGACCTCATCGGCTACGCCACGCCGGGCAAGGTCGCCGGCTTCATCGCCGAGTCGATCCAGGGCGTGGGCGGCTTCGTGGAGTTCCCGCAGGGCTACCTCAAGCACACCTACGAGCACGTGCGCGCCGCCGGCGGCGTGTGCATCGCCGACGAGGTGCAGACGGGCTTCGGCCGCACCGGCACGCACTTCTGGGGTTTCGAGACGCAGGGCGTCATCCCCGACATCGTCACCATGGCCAAGGGCATCGGCAACGGCGCGCCGCTGGCTGCCGTCGTCACCACCCCGAAGATCGCCGCCGTCATGGCCCAGAAGGTCCATTTCAACACCTTCGGCGGCAACCCGGTCGTCTCCGCCATCGGCAAGGCCGTGCTCGAGGTCATCGAGCAGGAGAAGACGCAGGAAAACTGCCTGCGCCTCGGGAACCACCTCCTGGCCGGGCTCAACCGGCTGAAGGAGAAGCACAAGGTCATCGGCGACGTGCGCGGCCGCGGGCTGATGCTCGGCATCGAGTTTGTGAAGGACCGCGCCACCAAGGCGCCGGGCCGCGAGGAGTGCGCGCAGGCGGTCGAGAACGCCCGCGAGCTGGGCCTGCTGCTCGGCAAGGGCGGCCTCTGGGGCCAGACCATCCGTTTCGCCCCGCCGATGAACATCACGCAGGCCGACGCCGACTTCGTCCTCGCCGTGCTCGACGAGGCGATCGGGGCGGTGTGAGGCCCGAACTGTAGGAGCGGCTTTATGCCGCGATAAGGTGTCGGGAGGTATTCATCGCGGCATAAAGCCGCTCCTACACCCGGAACAGGTTCGGCGCGGGTTAAAGCACCGCTCTACCGTCGTAGCTTCAGCAACCGCTCGCCGGCGGCGTGCAGGGTTTCGTGCTTCTTCGCGAAATTGAGGCGCACGTAACGGTGCTCGGGCTCGTGGAAGAACACCGAGCCCGGCACGGGGGCGACGCCGATCTCCTTCGTCATCCAATGCGCGAACTCGACGTCGTTGGCGTAACCGAAGGGTGACACGTCGAGCATGACGAAATAGGCGCCCTGCGGCGACGTGTAGCGCAGCCCCGTCCGGTCGAGATAACGCAGAAAGATGTCGCGGCGCTCGGCGTATTCGGCGGCGAGGCCGGCGTAGTAGGCGTCGGGCAGCTTCAGGCCGGCCACGATGGCGTGCTGGAGCGGGGCGGCGGCGCCGACGGTGAGGAAGTCGTGCACCTTGCGGCCTTGCGCAACGACGGCAGGCGAGGCGAACACGTAGCCCAACCGCCAGCCGGTGATGGCGAAGGTCTTCGACAGCGAGCTGCACATGATGGTGCGCTCGGCCATGCCCGGAAGCGCCGACAGGTAGGTGTGCCGGTGGGGCGCGAAGACGATGTGCTCGTAGACCTCGTCGGTGATGATCCACACGTCGAATTCCCGTGCGAGCGCGGCGATCTGCTCCAGCTCGGCGCGGGTGAAGACCTTGCCGGTGGGGTTCGACGGGTTGCAGAGCACGAAGGCCTTGATGCCGCTGGCGAAGACGCGCCGCAGTTCGGCCGGGTCGAAGCTGTAGTCCGGCGGGCGCAGGGTGGCGAAGACCGGCGTCACCCCCGAGAGGATGGCGTCGGCGCTGTAGTTCTCGTAGAAGGGGGAGAAGAGACCGAGTTTGTCGCCCACGTCGGTGACGGTCATCACCGCCACCATCATCGCCTCGGTCGCCCCGCAGGTGACGATGAGGTTCGCGGCGGGATCGCAATGCAGGCCGGTGAAGCGGGTGAGTTTGGCCGCCAGCGCGTCGCGCAGGGGCGGCGCGCCCCACGTGATGGCATACTGGTGATGGTCGGTGTCCATCTCGGCCTTGGCGGCGTCGAGGATGGCCTGGGGCGGGTTGAAGTCGGGGAATCCCTGCGAGAGGTTGATGGCGCCGTGCTGCTGGGCCACGCGCGTCATCTCGCGGATGAGCGACTCCGTGAAGACCGACGTGCGGCGCGAGGTGCGGGGCATGGGTGGCGAGGCTGCAAGCCGCGCCGGTCCGGGCAAGCCCGGAGGAATCCCGCGCCCATGTCATAAAGCGCGCTCCGAAATGGGTGCGTGGCGATTGCCAAGGGGCGCGCAGTCGCCCGGCGGCGGTTGTGCGAAAATGTCTGCGTCAAACATGCAAGCCCGCCCCACCACGCCCACTTACGCCACTTGCGATGCCAACGAGGCCGTCGCCTCCGTCGCCTACCGGCTCAACGAAGTCATCGCCATCTATCCGATCACGCCGTCCTCGCCGATGGCCGAGTCCTGCGATGAATGGTCGGCCGCCCAGAAGCCGAACCTGTGGGGGCAGGTGCCGCACGTGGTCGAGTTGCAGTCGGAAGGCGGTGTGGCTGGCGCCGTGCACGGGGCGCTGCTCGGCGGCGCGCTGACGACCACCTTCACGGCCTCGCAGGGTCTGCTGCTGATGATCCCCAATCTCTACAAGATCGCGGGGGAACTGCTGCCATTCACGGCGCACATCAGCGCCCGCGCCCTGGCCGCCCAAGGGCTCTCGATCTTCGGCGACCACTCCGACGTCATGGCCTGCCGGGCCACCGGTTGCGCCCTGCTCTGCTCGCACTCGGTGCAGGAGGCGCAGGATCTCGCGCTCGTCGCCCACGCCGCCAGCCTCCGGGCCCGCGTGCCGTTCCTGCACTTTTTCGACGGCTTCCGCACCTCGCACGAGGTGGCCAAGATCGCGACGCTGGAGGATGACGACCTGCGCGCGCTGGTTGACGAGGCCGACATCGCGGCTTTCCGCGCCCGGGCGCTCACGCCCGACCGGCCGACCCTGCGCGGCACGGCGCAGAACCCCGACGTGTATTTCCAGGGGCGGGAGTCGGTGAACCGGAACTACGACGCGCTGCCGGAGATCGTGGCCGACCTGATGGCGAAGCTCGGCGCCCGCACCGGCCGACCCTGCTCGCTCTGTGAATACCACGGTCACCCGGAGGCCGAGCGCGTGGTCGTGGCCATGGGCAGCGGCACCGAGACCGTGCGCGAGACCGTGGACTGGCTGGTGGCGCAAGGCGAGAAGGTCGGCGTGATCGGCGTGCGGCTCTTCCTCCCCTTCCCCGCCCAGGCCTTCCTCGCCGCCCTGCCCGGCACGACCAAGGCCGTGGCCGTGCTCGACCGCACCAAGGAACCGGGCTCGCAGGGCGAGCCGCTTTTCGTGCAGGTCGTGACCGCGCTCGCCGCGGCCCGCTCCCCGCTGGCCGGCTCGGCGCGCGTGGTCGGCGGCCGCTACGGGCTCGGCTCGAAGGAATTCACGCCGGCGATGGCGCGCGCGGTGTTCGGGCACCTGCAGGGCGCGTCCCCGCGGCACGGCTTCACCGTGGGCATCAACGACGACGTGACCGGCACCTCCCTGCCCTACGATGCGGACTTCGACCTGGAGGCCGATGACGTGCGCCGCTGCGTCTTCGTGGGCCTCGGGGCCGACGGCACGGTCGGCGCAAACAAGAACTCGATCAAGATCATCGGCGAGCAGACGCCCAACTACGCGCAGGGCTACTTCGTCTACGACTCGAAGAAGTCGGGCTCGATGACCATCTCGCACCTGCGGTTCGGACCCCGTCCGATCCGTGCCCCCTACCTCATCCGGCAGGCGCATTTCGTCGCCTGCAGCCAGTTCGGATTCGTCGGCCGGGTCAACGTGCTCGACTACGCCCGGCCGGGCGCGACGGTGCTCCTGAATTCGCCGCACGGGCCGGAGGAGACCTGGCGCCGCCTGCCCCTCGAATGGCAGGAGACGGTCATCGCGCGCCAGCTGCGGCTCTTCGTCATCGACGCGACGACCGTGGCGCAGAATGCCGGCATGGGCCGCCGCACCAACACCGTGCTGCAGACCTGTTTCTTCGCCCTCTCCGGCGTGCTGTCGCGGGAGGAGGCCATCAGCCAGATCAAGACCACGATCAAGAAGACCTACGGCAGGAAGGGCGACGCCGTCGTGAAGATGAACTATGCCGCGGTGGACGCCGCGCTGGCCGGACTGCAAGAGGTGACGGTGCCCGCGCAGGCCGACGCGAACGCGGTCCCCGTCGCCCAGCCCGTCTTCCCGGGCGCCTCCGAATTCGTCCAGCGCGTGACCGCCCGGCTGCTGGCCGGCGACGGTGACAATCTCCCCGTCTCCGCCATGCCCGCCGACGGCTGCTGGCCGACCGGCACCAGCCGCTTCGAGAAGCGCAGCATCGCGCTGGAGATCCCCCGGTGGGATCCCGCGATCTGCATCCAGTGCAACAAGTGCGCCCTGGTCTGCCCCCATGCCGCCATCCGGCCGAAGTTCTTCGCGCCCGCCGCCGCGGATGGCGCGCCCGCTTCGTTCCAGACCACGGCCTTCCGCTCGACCGAGTTCCCCGGCCAGCGCTACGCGCTGCAGGTCGCGCCCGACGACTGCACGGGCTGCTCGCTCTGCGTGCAGGCCTGCCCCGCCAAGGACAAGACCAACCCGCGCCACAAGGCCATCGACATGGTGCCGCTCGCCCCGGTGCTGGAAGCCGAGCGGGCCAACTGGGACTTCTTCCTCGAGTTGCCCGACCCGCCGCGCACGACGCTCAAGCCCGAGGTCAAGTCGACGCAGTTCATGCCGCCGCTGTTCGAGTTCTCGGGGGCCTGCGCCGGCTGCGGCGAGACCCCCTACATCAAGCTGCTCACGCAGATGTTCGGCGACCGGCTGCTCATCGCCAACGCCACGGGCTGCTCGTCCATCTACGGCGGCAACCTGCCGACCACGCCCTATTGCCAGAACCGCGAGGGCCGGGGCCCGGCCTGGGCGAACTCGCTCTTCGAGGACAACGCCGAATTCGGCCTCGGCCTGCGGCTCTCGCTCGACCGGCATGCGGCGCAGGCCGCCGCCCTCGTGCGGCAGCTCGAACCGCGGCTGCCGCGCGAACTGGTGGACGGCTTGATCGAAGGCGCCCAGGACACCGAGGCGGGGATCGCCGCCCAGCGCGAGCGCGTGGCCGCCCTGCGCACCCTGCTGGCCAAGATCGCCGATCCCGCGGCCAAGCGGCTGCTCGACGTGTCGGACCACCTCGTGCGCAAGACCGTGTGGATCGTGGGCGGCGATGGCTGGGCCTACGACATCGGCTACGGCGGCCTCGACCATGTGCTCGCCTCCGGCGCCAACGTGAAGGTGCTGGTCCTCGACACCGAGGTGTATTCCAACACGGGCGGACAGGCCTCCAAGGCCACGCCGCTGGCCGCGGTGGCCAAGTTCGCCGCCGCCGGCAAGCAGGTGGCGAAGAAGGATCTCGCGCTCATGGCGCTCAACTACGGCCACGTCTACGTGGCGCGGGTGGCCTTCGGGGCGAAGGACAGCCACACCGTCACCGTGCTGCGCGAGGCCGAGGCCCACCCCGGCCCGGCCCTCATCATCGCCTACAGCCACTGCATCGCCCACGGCTTCCCGCTGCACCTCGGACTTGAGCAGCAGAAGCTCGCCGTCGAGACCGGCTACTGGCCGCTCTTCCGCCGCGATCCGCGCCAGACGGGCGCCGCCGGCCAGCCGCTCCTCAAGCTCGATTCGGCGGCGCCGAAGTCCCGCGTGGACAAATTCATGGCCGGCGAGACGCGCTTCGGCATCCTGCGCAACATCGACCCGGACCGCGCGCAGGAACTGGCCCAGGCCGCCCAGGCGGCCGTCACGCAACGCTTCGCCACCTACGAGCAACTCGCCGCGGCGCCGGCGGCCGCGCCCGCCGCGGCCAACACCTCATCCCCGTCATGAGCCTCGCCACCAAATACCTCGGGCTGCCCCTCCGCACGCCCTTCGTCGTCGGGGCCTCGCCATTCTGCGACAACCCGGCCGTCTGCCAGCAGCTTGAGGCCCTCGGCGCGGGGGCGCTGGTCATGCACTCGCTCTTCGCCGAGCAGATGGCGGCGGAACAGCGCGCGCTCTTCCACCACACCGAGACGCCCGGGGAGAGCCACGCGGAGGCGATGTCCTATTTCCCGCGGCACGAGGAATACCGCCTCGGGCCCGAGCAATACCTGCAGCAGATCCGCCGCCTCAAGCGCCTGCTGCGCATCCCCGTCATCGCCTCGCTGAACGGCGCGCGCCGCGGCGACTGGACCGACTACGCGCGCCCGATCGAGGACGCCGGCGCGGACGCGCTCGAGCTGAACTTCTACCAGCTCGTGACCCATCCGGCGCAGAACGGCGAGGACGTCGAAGAGGAGATGATCGCCATCGTGCATGAGGTCACGCGCGAGGTGAAGATCCCCGTGGCGGTGAAGCTGTCGCCTTTCCACACCGCGCTGCCGAATTTCGCCCGCGGCCTGGAGCGCGCCGGCGCGGCCGGGTTGGTGCTCTTCAACCGCTTTTACCAGCCGGATTTCAACATCGAGGACTTCGAGGTCGTGCCGGCGCTGAAGTTGTCGGACCCGTCGGAGCTGCTGTTGCGGCTGCGGTGGCTGTCGATCCTCTCCCCGGAGGTGCAGGGTTCGCTGGCCTGCAGCGGCGGCGTGCATTATGCGGAGGACGCCATCAAGGCGATTCTCGCCGGGGCGCATGCGGTGCAGGTGGTGTCATCGCTGCTGCGGCAGGGGCCCGGCCATCTCGGCGTGCTGCTGCAGGGCCTGAACGCATGGATGCAGGAGCACGGCTACCAGTCGGTGGCGGACTTCCGCGGGGCCATGAACCTGCGCCGCTGCCCCGACCCGGCCCAGCACGAGCGCGCCAACTACATCCGCATCCTGCAAAGCTGGCGGGTGTAGGCACAAAAAAGCGCCACAGGAATGCGGCGCTGGAAGTGGCGGAAGATCGGGCGGGCCTACTTGACGTCGGCCAGCTCGGCGGCGGTCCAGTTGTTCTTGCGGCCGGCGGTGGCGGCGCGGACGGCGGCGACGGTCTCGGGCTGCACCTCGGGTGCGCCGGTGTTGCCCCACTCGGAGCGGACGTAGCTGAGGACGTTGGCGATCTTCTCGTCGTTGAGCGCCTCGCCCAGCGGGGCCATGACGTTGTTGTATTCCTTGCCGGCGACGGTGATGGGGCCGGCGAGGCCGTGGAGGACGATGCGGATGAGCTGGCCTTCGCGGGCGGGGTCGTTGACCCACTCGGAACCGGCGAGCGGTGGGTAGATGCCGGGCTGGCCCTGGCCGTTGGCCTGATGGCAGGCGATGCAGGTCTCCTGGTAGACCTTCTTGCCGCGCATGGCGCGGGTGACGACCTGCGTGACGACGCCGGGCTTGGCACGGTTGGCGACCTCGTTGACGACGAGCGGATCGAAGCGGATCGAGTAGTGCGCGAGGTAGATCGAGCCGAAGAAGATGGCCGTGCACATGATGCCGAGCAGCACGAGGGGCGTGGCGGAATAGCCGTGGGGTTTCTCGGGCTTCTGCGCGCGCAGCTGGGCGTGGACGGCCTGGATGCTGTCGTCGGTGGCGGCCGATTGTTCGGCGAGGAGGCGGTCGGGCGGCGTGCTCATCTCAGTGTCCGGCCCCCTTCTTGGCGGGTTCATTGCGGCTCTTCTCGACCGGATAGTCGTAGGTGTCCTTCAGATTCATCAGGTAGGCGACGAGGGCCTCGGCGCGGGGCGTGGGCACGACTTCGTGGCCGGCGGGCGGGGCGAACTTGCTCGGGAGCTGGAGGGCCTTGGGCGAGGCGGCGCCGCCCTGCACCGGGCGCACGGTGAAGAGGAAGTCGTAGGCCGGCTTGTTGGTGCCGGGGGCGAAGATCTGCGGGGCGTAGAGCAGCTTGTAGAGGTAGGCGGCGTCGGGCGAACGGGCGCCGACGTTGCGGAGGTCGGGGCCGATGCGGCTGTTGCCGAGGTGCACGGTGACGTCGCGGATGTAGTCGCGCGGGTAGCTCTCGCGGTCGCCCCACTTGCGGGCGAGGTCGGGGCTGTTGTGGCGGACCTGCTGGGTGTGGCAGGAGACGCAGCCGAGGTCCTGGTAGACCATGCGGCCCTGGTTGGCGAGGCCGGGCATGACGGCGGGATTGAGCGACTCGTCGGCCGCGTCCTTGTGCTGGGTGAGGCCGCCGAACTGGCGGTGCGCGCCGTAGAGCAGGCAGGCCCAGGACAGGAGCATGGCGGACAGGACGCCGAGGAAGATGTTGAGGCCGTTTTTCATCTCAGTGGCGGGCCTCCGGGGTGGCGGCCGGCAGGGCCAGGGCGGGCGGGACGGCGAAGCTGGCGGGCTTGGCGCCCGCGGGGAGGAACTCCTGCTTCACCAGGAGGAAGAAATTCACGGCGAGGGCGAGATGGCCGACGAGCAGGACCATGACGGCCACACTCTGGGCGGTGAACCAGGGCAACAGGGCCTTGGTGATGTCGCCGAAGGCCACGGCGGGATCGTTCAGCAGGCGGCCCTGGGTCCAGCCGCCGACGCCGAGGGCGATGAGCAGGAGGAGGAGGCCGACCACGCTGGCGCCGAAGTGGCCCTGCACGAGGGCGGCGGAAGGCCAGGCGCGGCCGCAGAGGCGGGGCACCATGAAGTAGATGGCGCCGAAGGCCGCCAAGCCGAAGGTGCCGTAGAGCCAGAGGGTGTCGCGGAATTCGCCCAGCAGGGTGAAATTGGCGGTGGCGGCGACCCCGCGCACGGAAAGCAGCAGGGCCACGACCGAGCCGGCGAAGAAACAGAGCAGCGAGACCAGCACCCAGCGGAGGGTGCCGCTGGCGAGCATGCGTCCGAAGTCGCCGCGGATGGTGCCGAAGACATTCATGCCGATGATGATGGCGGCGACGGGCACGCACATCTGGGCGGCGATGCCGACCGTGGGCACCCAGACCGGCACGGGGGCGTCCACCAACCGGGCGCCGGAGGTGAAGGCGACGCTGAACAGCCACCACCAGAAGGCGATGGCGGCGATGTAGTAGTTCTTGATCGGGCGGCCGAGGAGCTTGGGCAGGAAGTAATAGGCGACAGCGAGCGCGACCGGGACGAACCAGAGGTGGTAGAGCCCGTCCACATACCAGGCATTGACGACGGCCTGGAGGGTGCCGCGCACCGGAGCCTGGAAGAGCATGATCTGGGCGATGCTGTAGAGCCAGGGGAAGCAGAAGGCGGCGGCGAACAACCACCATTGCGAGGCGAAGGTGTTGTCGGTGTTGCGGACGCTGAAGGTGGTGACGGCCCAGACGCCGATGAGGGCGTAGGCGGCGAGAAGCAGGAGGCCGACGGCGGAGGGCATCTCGAGCAGCTCGAAGGAGGTCGAGTAGCCGCCGAGGATGCCGGCCACGCCGAGGAGGACGCCGAGGTTCCAGAAGGCGTGGGCGACGTAGAGCCAGCCGCCGTGGCGGAGGGCGGCGAGCGAGAGGCGGGCCATGAGCCAGAGGCCGACGGCGAAGGCGGCGTTCATGCCCCAGCCGTAGACGAGGGCGTTGCGCGCGGCGGCGTCGAGCCGGCCGTGGGTGAACCACTCGCAGCCGGCGAGGAAGGCGGGGTTGTGCAGCTGGATGGAGGAGGCGAGCTGCAGGAGGCCGCCGAAGAGGAGCCACTTGAGGGCCGCGCCGAGGAAGAACAACACCGGCCACTTGGCGGAGGCGTCGATCTCCATCTGTTCGGAGCGGTCGGGTGCGGGGGCGGGATTCATCGCAAGATCACTTCTTTCCGTGTTCCTTGGCGGTGAGTTCGATGGCGCGGTCGATGGGCAGGCGCACGATGCCGGCCTGACGGTCGATCCAGGCGTAGGTCGTGGCCTCGGTGTGTTCGCGCTGGCGCAGCTCGGCGAGGCGGTCGGCGCGGCCCTTCGGGGTCATGCGCCAGCGGACATCCTCGGGGAACTCGGTGGCGGCGGGGGCGATGTTGTCGCTGCGGGTGGGGGCGTAGACGCGGTAGCCGAGCCAGGCGAAGGCGGCGAAGCAGAGGATGACCACGGCCGCGGTGAAGACCGGGGTGCGCTGCGGGAAGCTGTAGTGCGGCTCGCTCATGATGCGCTGGGGGCGTGGTAGGTGAGCGATTCGCCGATGCGCGGATCGCGGATCGGGATGATCTTCTGTTTGGGCAGGCTGCGGAGGTAGGCCCAGAAGCAGATGCCGCCGATGCCGACGACGGCGGTGAGGTTCCAGAGCAGGCCCGACTGCAGGAAGGGATACGGGTCGCCGTTGGGCAGGCGCTTCGCGGGCATGACGTTGTAGCAGATGTCGATCAGGAACACGAAGGCGATGAAGACGGCGACGCGGGGCAGCCAGGTCTTGGAGAGCTTCACCGGGTAGTGGATGAGCGTGAGGAAGGGCGCGAAGAAGTGGCCGAAGAGGAGGAACATGCCGACCCACTTCCACTGGTTGGGCTGCCCGTCGGTGTTGTTGATCTCGCGGACGTTATACCAGAAGGTCTCCTCGGGCACGTTGGCGTTCCAGATGAGGAAGTATTGGGAGAAGGTGACGTAGGCCCAGAACACCGTGAAGGCGAACATGAGCTGGCCGAGCGAGTGCAGGTGGTTGTCGTTCAGGATGCCCTTCAGGTCGCCCTTGGCCCAGAGCCAGATGAGGAGGACGGCGCCGAGGGAGAGCGCGGCGCGCATGCAGCCGGCGAAGAACCACACGCCATACATCGTGGAGAACCAGTGATACTCCATGGATTTCACCCAGAAGATGATGCAGGCGGTCAGGGTGAGCGCGGTGAGCGGGATGCCGGCGGCGGCCCACTTGCGGGAGGAAAAGGTCCATTTAACGTCGCCATCGGAGTCCTGGGCGAAGGAGTTGCGCCGGAAGCGCGAGCCGAGGAACCACCAGAGCAGGAAGGAGCCGATGGTGAACCCGGCGAACATGCCGGAATTGAGGAAGGCGCTCTTCTTGACCCACAGGACGTCGTCCTTCACCAGGCCGTGCCCACCGATGGTGCCGAGGTCGAAGTTGGGATCCATCCACTTCCAGATCAGCGTGGGGTCGGCCCAGGCGACGTAAAGGAGCGGCACGAAGAGCAGCATCAGCCACGGGAAGACCGATAGCCAGTGCTCATACTGGCGGCGCAACACCGTGGACCAGCCGGCGTCGAAGATGTGGTGGATCATGACCAGGAGCAGCACGCCAATGGCGATGCCGGTCCAGAAGGTCAGGCCGATGAGCCAGCTGAGCGTGGCGGCCTTGGTGTCGACGAAAGCGCCGACCGCGGTGAGGGCGATGCCGACGGCACCGACCGTGAGGGCGAAGCCGGCCTTGGAGGCGGGGGAATGGGAAGCGGCGGCGCTCATGTCATTTCAACTCCCCGCGTTTGTCCATCGGCACATCGTCGAGCTTGCCGTGGTGCGCGCGCTGGAGGGCGCGGACGTAGGCGACGACGGCCCAGCGGTCGCTGACGCTGAGCTTGTCGGCGTAGCCGAGCATGGTGTTCTTGCCGTTGGCGACGGTGTTGTAGAGTTCGCCCTCGGGCATGTCGCGCAGGCGGGCGTCGTGGTAGGTGGGGGTGACGGCCATGCCGTAGGACTTGGTGATGCCGTTGCCGTCGCCGAGGGCGCCGTGACAGGGAGCGCAGTAGATCATGTAACGGTCTTGGCCGCGGCGGATGTAGCTCTCGTTGATCTCGACGGGGAAGCCGCGGACGAAGCTGCCGTCGGCGTTCTGGCCGCGGTATTTCGCATCGTCGGCGCGGAGATAGTCGGGGTCGGCGTCCTCGGTGCGGCCGCGGGGGACGGTGCCGGAGGGCGCGGGGCGGTCGGCGCGGCCGTCGGCGAAGAACCTGGACTCGGCCTGCGGCTTGTATTTGGCCTGGTGGTCCATGTCGGGGAAGACCTCGACGGGCGGGCGCGTGGAGACCTTGCCGCGGAAACCCATCACGGAGACCGTGAGCACGACGAGGAAGGCGAGCGTGAAGTAGGCGAAGCGCATCTTATTCCTCCAGCTCCGCGATGTCCTTGCCGCCGATCTTCGCGAGCAGGTCGCGCGTGGCGGTGGTGTTGAACTTGGGGTCGTTGGCCTCGATCACGATGTAGAAGCGGTCGTCGAGGGCGCGGACGAACTGCGGGGCCTTCATGACCGGGTGATAGTGCATAGGCAGGCCGTTGACGACGAACATGCCGATGATCGTGGCGAAGGCGGTGAAGAGGATCGTCAGCTCGTAGCTGACCGGGAAGGCGAACATCGGGCTGAAGAGGGGTTTGCCGCCGACGACGAGGGGATACTCGAAGGCGCCCGACCACCAGATGAAGGACATCCCGGTGAAGAAGCCGGTGATGCCGCCGCAGATGGAGATGCGCGGGACCTTGGAGCGGCGGATGCCCATGGCGGCGTCGAGGCCGTGCACGGGGAACGGCGTGAGGGCGTCCCACTGCGAGTAGCCGGCGTCGCGCACTTTTTCGCACGCGTGATACAGGTCCGGCGTGGTGTCGAAGGCGGCGATGAGTCCGTAGGTGCGCTTCATGGCTCAGTGCTTGCCGCCCTCCGGGTGGTGGTGCGGGTCGGCGGCTGGGATGACGGCCTTGACCTCGGACATCGGCATGATGGGGACGAAACGGATGAAGAGGAGGAACAGGACGGAGAACACGCCGAAGGTGCCGAAGAAGGTGAAGATCTCGACCACGCTCGGGGAGTAGTAGCCCCACGACGACGGCAGGAAGTCGCGCGCGAGCGAGGTCACGATGATGACGAAGCGCTCGAACCACATGCCGACGTTCACGAAGATGGAGAGGATCCAGACGATGGTGGTGTTCTCGCGGACGGCCTTGAACCAGAAGAACTGGGGCGTGATCACGTTGCACGAGATCATGATCCAGTAGGCCCAGGCGTAGTGGCCGAACGCGCGGTTGATGAACGCGAAGCCCTCGTAGGGGTTCGCGCCATACCACGCGATGAAGAACTCCATGCCGTAGGCGTAGCCCACCATCGTGCCGGTCGCGAGGGTGATCTTGCACATGCAGTCGATGTGATACTGCGTGATGAGGTCCTCCAGGCGGAAGATGGCGCGCAGGGGCAGCATGAGCGTGAGCACCATGCCGAAGCCGGAGAAGATGGCGCCGGCCACGAAATACGGCGGGAATATGGTGGTGTGCCAGCCGGGCAGCAGCGAGACGGCGAAGTCGAACGAGACGATGGTGTGCACCGAGAGCACGAGCGGCGTGCTGATGCCGGCGAGGATGAGGTAGGCCATCTCGTAGTTGCTCCAGTGGCGGTTGGAGCCGCGCCAGCCCATCGAGAAGAAGCCGTAGATGCGGGCGCGCCAGAGCTTGCCGGCCATGGTGAAGCGGTCGCGCATCGTGCCGAGGTCGGGGATGAGGCCGACATACCAGAAGAGGACGGAGACCGTGCCGTAGGTGGAGACGGCGAACACGTCCCACTCCAGCGGCGAGCGGAAGTTCTGCCAGATGGCGTTGGCGTTGGGGAACGGGAAGAGGTAGCCGGGCAGGACGGCGAACCAGATGCGGCCGACGTGGAAGACGGGGAAGATGGCGGCGCAGACGACGGCGAAGATCGTCATGGCCTCGGCGGCGCGGTTGATGGAGGTGCGCCACTTCTGGCGCAGGAGGCACAGGATGGCCGAGATGAGCGTGCCGGCGTGGCCGATGCCGATCCAGAAGACGAAGTTGACGATGTCCCAGGCCCAGTTGACCGGGTTGGCGTGGCCCCAGACGCCGACGCCCGTGGCGACGAGGTAGGTGAGGCCGGCGACGGTGAAGGAGGCGACGAAGGCGGCGACGCCGAAGCACCACCACCACCAGGTCGGGGTCTTGCCCTCGACGATGCCGCAGATCTTCTCGGTGATCCAGTGGAAGTCCCGGTGGTTCTCGACGAGCTCCGCGCGCTTGAGGACGGCGGGTTTGACCTCGGCGAGGACCGGGTGCGCGGCGGCGTGGTCAGTGGCGTGCGCGCCCATCAGTGCTTCCCTCCGTTGTGGCCGTCGCCATGCGCCGGGTGGTTCTTGGTGTCATACTCGACGCGGCTGAGCGGACGCTTGATGCTCTCGTAGTCGGGCATGAGCGGGTTGGGATTGCGGAGCTTGCCGAGGTAGGTGGTGCGGGGGCGGATGTTGAGGTAGCCGAGCACGGCGTAGTCGTGGTCGCGGGCCTTGGCCTGGGAGACGCGGCTGTTCACGTCCTTGATGTTGCCGAACTCGATGGCCTCGACCGGGCAGACCTGCTGGCAGGCGGTCTTGATCGTGCCGTCGGGCACCTCGACGTCGCCGGTCTGGCCGGCCCTGGCCTTCTGGGCGATCTTGGCCTGCTGGATGCGCTGCACGCAGTAGGTGCACTTCTCCATGACGCCGCGCATGCGCACGGTGACGTCGGGATTCATGACCATCTTGAGCAGCTCGGGCTTGTCCTTCTGCTTTGCGGCGGGGCCAAGGTAAACCTCGTCGGTCGCGCGCTTGTTCCAGTCGAAGAAATTGAAGCGCCTGACCTTGTAGGGGCAGTTGTTCGCGCAATAGCGGGTGCCGATGCAGCGGTTGTAGGCCATCGTGTTGAGGCCCTCCTCGTCGTGCACGGTGGCGTTGACGGGGCAGACGGTCTCGCACGGCGCCATCTCGCAGTGCTGGCAGGTCATCGGCATCAGGGAGACCTGCGGATCCTCGGGAATCTCGCGGTTGCCCTCGCCGCCGAAGGCCGCGGCGTCGGCCTTGCCGTCGGAGTAGTAGCGGTCGAGGCGGATCCAGTGCATCTCGCGGCCGCGCTGCACCTGGTCGCGGCCGACGATGGGGATGTTGTTCTCGGCCTGGCAGGCGATGACGCAGGCGTTGCAGCCGATGCAGGTGTTGAGGTCGATCGACATGCCCCACTGGTGGATGCCGTCGAGGTCGGGGGTCTCGTAGAGGGAGTTGCCGCGCGGGGTGGAGGCGGAGAGGGCCGCGAGGGTGGCGGCGCGCTGCGCCGGCGGCATCTTGTTGAGGTCGTCGTTGGAGAAGCCGGTGCCGAGGTTGGGGGGCGTGTGCGTCTCGATGCCGAAGGCGTCGACGTAGGCGGGGTTGGCGACGAACTCGTCGAGGTTGGCCTCGCGCACGATGTCGCGGCCTTCCATGGACCAGTGCTCCTGGGTGTTGGCGAGGAGCTGGCGGAAGTCGGTGCGGGTGAGCTTGGCGCCGGTGGCGACGTTCATCGCGGCGGTCGTGCGCAACGGATAGGCGCTGTAGCCGGCGCCGTTGCCGACGCGGCCGGCGGCGGTGCGGCCGTAGCCGAGGGTGACGACGACGGTGTAGTTCGACAGGCCGGGCTGGATGTGCACCGGGCCGCGGATCCGGCGGCCGCCGACCTCGAGCTCGAAGATGCGGGCGTTCTCCTTGCCGATGAAATACTCGGCGTTCTCCTTGCGGGCGACCTGCAGGGTCGAGCCGGCGGGATCGATGCCCAGCTCCTTGCCGAGGCGCGGGCTGACGAGGATGACGTTGTCCCACGCGATCTTCGTCATCGGGTCGGGGCATTCCTGCAGCCAGCCGTTGTTGGCGAAGCGGCCATCGTCGACCTTGTGGTCGGTGACGAAGCGCACCTCGAGGCTGTCCTTGGAAAGCGCGGCCGGGGCGGCGGCGGCCTGGAGGATGCTGCCGGCGCGCTGCGGATCGAAGGCGACGGAGACGGCCCGGTAGGCGGAGCCTTCCAGCACGCCGTCGTGGAGGAATTTCTTGAACGCCTTCTCGGGGTCGCCGCTGGCGAGCCGCCCGATGGTGGTGAAGACGAGCGCGTAGGGATCGGTGGTTTCCTCGCCGGCGAGGCGGGCGAGCAGTTCGTTCTCCATCATGCCGCCGAGCAGCGGGAGAATCATGGGCTGCACGGGCACGATCGTGCCGTCGGCCGTGCGGGCGTCGCCCCACGACTCGAGGTAATGCGTGGCGGCGATGTGCGTGCCGGCCAGCTGCGAGGTCTCGTCGAAATAGTAGCCGTAACGGATGACCTGGCCGACGGACTTCTGGAGCGCGGGCCAGTCGAGGTCGGCGGGGGCGTTGTAGGCGGGGTTGCCGCCGAGGATGACGAGGGTCTTGACCGTGCCGCCCCTGATGGCGGTGGCGAGGCCGGCGATGCTGGTGGCGCCGCCGGGCTCGATCTCGACGAACTCGACCGTCTTGCCGAGGTTGCCGAGGCGGGCGTTGATGGCGTTGACCAGCACGTGGACGGCGGCGGGCAGGTGCGCGCCGGCGACGACGAGCGAGGCGCCCTGATGGGCGAGGAGGTCCTTGGCGCATTCCTCGATCCAGCCCGGCTTGAGGTCGAGGCCCTGGGCCAGCGGGGCGAAAACCCCGGTGCCCAGCACCTGGCCGGCGAGCGCGGCGGCGAAGGCCGTCATGTGGCTGCTGGCGAGGCGCAGGCGGTGGTCGGCCATGCTGCCGGTGAGCGTGAAGTTGCTCTCGGCGACGTAGAGGCGGTTCATCGAGGCCGCGTCGTCCTTCGACTTCACGCGGCGGCCCTGCGCGAAGGCGCGGGCGTGGGCGGTGGCGCCGGCCTCGGCGTGGAAAAAGTCGCAGTCGATGCTGACGATGCGGCGGGCCTGGTCGAAATGGTAGCGCGGCTTGACGTTGCGGCCGAAGGAGGCCTGCGCGGCCTCGAGCGGCGGCTCGTCCTGCACCGGCTCGTATTCGGCCCAGAGGGCGCGGGGGAATTTCTTCTTCAGCTGCCCGACGAGGCGGGCGCGGGTCGGCGAGGAGGACTCGCCGGCGAGGAAGGCCAGCCCCTCGCCGTTGCCGGCGTAGGTCTTGGAAATGCCCGCGAGCAGGTCGTTGACCTCGGCGGTCGAGAGCGTGCGGCCGCCCTGCGAGTGCGAGGAGGCCCGGTCGGGGTCGTAGAGCTCGAGGATCGAGGCCTGCGAAAGCAGGCTGCTGGCACCGCCGTGCGGCGCGTAGCTGGGGTTGCCCTCGAGCTTGGTCGGCCGGCCCTGGTGCGTCTCGGCCACGAGCGGGATGGCGTGCCGGCGCAGCGGCATCGCGGTGGCGTAGTAGAGGGGCAGGCCGGGGATGGAATACTCGACGGACTTGCCGTAGGGCAGGATGTGCTTCTCCGGGCGGCGGCAGCCGGCCAGGCCCACGCCGCCGAGGGCGAAGGACGCCGCCATGATGCGCATGAACTGCCGGCGGTCCACGCCCTCGATGGACGAGGCGCCTTCGGGGAATTCGCGCTGCAGCTGCTCCCGGAAGCCGGGCGTGCCCGCCAGTTCATCCAGGCTCCGCCAGTAACGCGGGCCGTGGAGCGAGCGCTCGGAGGGAGCGGGATGTTCGACAATGCGTTTCATCAGCGATGGCAGCCGGAGCAGCTTTGCGGGGGCTTGATCTTCCAGTCCTTCACGAGGGCGTGGGCCTTCTCGAGGCCTTCCATCTCGGCGATGGTCTTGGAGTTCAGGTCAAAGACGTCGCCCTTCTGGCGCAGGAAGCTGCCCGGGTCGCGGTGGCAATCGAGGCAGAAGCTCATGCTGTGGGGCTTGTCGTGCCGGACCACGGGCATCTCGTTGACCTTGCCGTGGCACTCGACGCAGCTGATGCCGCGGTTCACGTGGACGGAGTGGTTGAAGTAGACGTAGTCGGGTGCGGCGTGGATCTTGACCCACGGCACGGGCTCGCCGGTCTCAAAGCTGCGGCGGACGGGCTCGAGCAGCGGGCTCTGGGCCTTGATCGTGCCGTGGCAGTTCATGCAGGTCTGCGCGGCGGGCACGCTGGAGGTGCCGGACTTCTCGACGCCCGAGTGGCAGTAGCGGCAGTCAAGGCCGAGCTGGCCGGCGTGCAGGCTGTGGTCGAAGGGGACGGGCTGGACCGGGGCGTAGCCGACGCGGGTGTATTTGGGCGTGGCGTAGTAGTTGATCGCGGCGGTGGCGACACCGCCGAGCACACCCAGGAAGATCACGATCTGCAGCGGCAGGGCGTTGGCGGATTTGGGAAATATCTTCGACATGGGCCGGCGTGGGGGCTGCGGGGCGGGAGGCTCAGACGCTGCCCGCTTCGCGCGGCACAGCGCGGCTCTCGGGCCGCAGGTTGACCGTCGCAGCAGGCACAGCCGCCTTGGCGGAGGCTTCCGGCTTGGCCAGCAGGCGGGGCGCAAGGCCAACCGCGGCCATCAGGCCACCCAACTTGGCGAAAAACGATTTGCGCGAACAGTTTGGACTCACGGTGTGTGTGCTGCGATTCGGGCAGGAAATGGTCGCGTCATTACGATGTAAAACAAAATTTCCTCTGAGGCCCGGCCGGGCGTGTCTATTAATCAGCCGTGGCCGGTGGTCATGTCCGACTTATTGGGAAAATGCGTGTCCGAGACCGATCCGCCCATGCCGGGGTCCTTTGTCCGGACCAGCGCAACCAACCGGGCGGCTAGCAGAATTCGCCGTCGCGCATCGGCTTCACCTCGTCGCAGCGGTTGGCGATGTCGGGGTTGTGCGTGACAAGCACGACGGCCTGGCCGTTTTCCTTGGCGAGACGGGTGAGCAGGTCGAAGACGAGGCCGGAGTTCTTCTGGTCGAGGTTGCCGGTGGGCTCGTCGGCGAGGATGATGGCCGGCTGGTTGGCGAGGGCGCGGGCGATGGCCACGCGCTGCTGTTCGCCGCCGGAGAGCTGGGTGGCGAGCCGGTGGGTCTTGTCGCCGAGGCCGACCGACCCGAGCAGCTGCCGCGCCCGCGCGGCCATGTCGGCTTCCGACAATTTCGCGAGGCGGCGCATGGGCATCATCACGTTCTCCAGCGCCGTGAACTCCTGCATGAGAAAATGGAACTGGAAGACAAAGCCGATGTGCTCGCAGCGCGCGGCGGTGCGCTCGAGGTCGCTGCTGTTGGACATGAGCCGGCCGCGGATCCAGATCTGGCCGTCGTCGGGGCGGTCGAGCAGGCCGAGCAGGTAAAGCAGGGTGGATTTGCCGCAGCCGGAGGGGCCGACGATGGCGGTGACATGGCCGCGCTTGGCCTCGAAGGAGACCCCGCGGAGGACGTGCACCCTCCCCTCCCCCTGGCCGAGGTGCCGGTGCAGGCCGGCGCAGCGCAATGCGATGTCGGTGGCCACGGCGCTCATTGCGAAGTCCCCCGGATGATGTCGCCCGGCTCCAGCCGCGCAGCCCGGCGGGCGGGGATGAGGCTGGCGACCATGACGACGACCGCAGCCGTGACCGAGGCGGCCACGTAATGCCAGATGGACCACGCGACGACGAAGTTGTCGGTCGAGAAGATGCCCCGCACGCGGATGGGCAGTTGCGAGACGCCGTAGGTGACGGCCGCCCCGAGGATCCAGCCGAGGACGGTGCCAAGGAAAAGCACGATGGCACCCTGCCAGATGAAGATGCGCGAGATGTCGCGCCGCGTGTAGCCCATCGAGCGCAGGATGGCGATCTCCTTGGTCTTCTCCATGACGATCATCGCGAGCGTGTTGAACATGCCGAGGCCGGAGATGAGGATGATGGTCGAGACGGTGATGGCGGAGGAGTAGCGCAGGGCGCGGAAAACCTCGAGCCAGGTGCGCTCGCGGAACTGCCAGCTGCGGGCGCCGTGGCGGAAGACCTGCTCCATCTGCACGGCCTCCTGCGGGGCGCGGTCGACGTCGAAGAGGCCGACCTGGATGAAGGACGCCCCGGTGGGCTTCTTGAGCAAAGACCGGGCCTCGCCGAGGTGCATGAAGAGGCGCACCTTGTCGATGTCGCTGACGCCGGTCTGGAAGATGGCCGAGACGCGGTAGCGCCGGTATTGGTCGGCGGCCCGCAGGATGAGCGAGTCACCGACGACGATCTGCAACCGCTCCGCCAGGCCCACGCCCACGACGATGCTGGTGGGCGAGTCGCGGAAATCCGCCAGGCTGCCGCGGATGATCTGTCCGGCGAGGTTGGAGACGCCGAGGTGGTCGTCGAGCCGGATGCCGAAGACCTGGGCGGTGTCGTTCTTGAAGGCGCTCTCGGCCACGACGTTGCCGCGCAGACCCATGGAGGCGCCGGAAACATTGCGGAAGGATTTCAGCGCCTGCATGATCAGCTCCGGATCCTCGACGCCGTCGGTGTATTTGCGGGCTTCGCGGGGCGTCGCGACCTCGAACTGGCTGACGCCGGGATCGTGGCCCGCGGCCACCATCGCGAAGATGGTCTGCTGGATCTTGTCCTCGATGCGGATGGCGCCGTCGGTGCCGAGGATGGTGCGGATGAAGAACTGCTCGAAACCGCTGGTCTGCGCCTGCGTGACGATGAAGAAGCCGACGCCGAAGACGATGCCGGCCAGGCTCATGAGCATGGCGCGCTTCTTGGCCGTCAGGAAACGGAGGGCGATGCGGAGGTTGGTGGACACGGCGCCGGACCGCGGGCGGTCAGTTGGTCAGCACCTGCGGGCGCACGCGGTCGCCGTCGCGGAACAGGTCGTGCTGCTCGACCACGACGAGCTCGCCCGGCTGCACGCCCTTGACGATCTCGACCTGGTTGAGGCTCTCGTAACCCTTCTCGACCTTGCGGCGCGTGAGCCGGCTGCCTTCGAGCACATAGAGGTATTCGCCGATCAATGCGCGGCGCGGGACGATGACCGCGTCGGGGCGCTCGGCGATGATGATGCTGACTTCGCCGGTCAGGCCGGGAACAAGGACGCGGTCCTCCGGCAGGAAGACATCAAGAAAGACCGTGTAGCGTTGCGTGGCCGGGTCGGCCGAAGGCAGCACCTTGGAGATGACCGCGTTGTATTGGTCGTTGCCGTGGGTGAGGAACCGCACGGAGGCCTTCTGGCCGACCTGGACCAGCGAGAAGTTCTCCTCGCTCAGCTTGGCCTCGATCACCCGGCCGACGGCCATGATGGTCGCGATGGGCGAATTGCTGCCGATGAGGTCGCCGGCCCGGGCGAAAACAGCGGTGACGACCCCATCCACGGCGGCCGTGATGGTCATCTTGGACTTCTCGCGCTCCTTGGAGCGGAGGCTGTTCTCAAGGTTTTGGAGGGCGAGGCGGAGGTTGACCTCGTCGAGTTCGACGCGCTGCTGCATCTGCTGGAGGGTGCGGCGGTCCTTTTCCAGCTCGGCGGCCGGATAGGCGCCGGCCTTGGTCTGGCGTTCCTTGTTCTCGAAGGTGTCGCGCAGGTTATCCAGCTCGGCGCGAAGCGTGGAGCCGACATCGACGCGCTTCTTCGCCGCCACGATCTCGTTGCGGATGCGCTCGATCTCCAGGTCCACGTCGCCGGTGTCGATCTGCACGAGCACATCCTTGGCGAAGACGCGCTTGCCGACGTCGAGGTCGGTGGATTTCACACGGCCGCCGACCTCGCTCTTCAGCTCCATGACGAACTCCGCCTTCACCTCGACGGTGCCGGCCACGGATTTCAGGGATTTGCCGCGCACGGCGGCCATGACCGGCGCCGTGGGCCGGAGCATGTAGCCGAGGGCAAACCAGCCCGCGGCCAGCGCCGCAACCGCGATGGCACCGCGCAGCAACCAGGCCTTGGCTTCGCTGTTGACGGTCATGGGCGGGTATTGAGGTTATCGAGCACGGGATCCTGCGCCACGGTGCCGAGGAAATCACCTGACTTGAGCAGGTAGTCGATGCGCGAGTTGAAGGCGGTGATCCGGGCGTCCATGAAACCGAGTTCGGCCGCGCTGACATCGGTCTCGGAGATCACGCCGCGCGCGAACTCCTCGCGCTTGGACTTCAGCGTGCTCTGGGCGGAGTCGAGGAAGCGCTCGTTGATGCCCTTGTAGCGGCGGGCGTAATCGAGGTTGCGCACCTGCGACTGGGCGGAGGCCATGAGGCGTTCGGTCGCCACCTTGTAGTCGTTTTCGAGCTGGCGCTTGCGCAGCAACGAGGACCGGACGGCGGCCTGGCTGGAGAAACCGTCGAAGATGGTCCAGTAGACGCTGGCCCCGATGTAGTGCGAGTTCACCCCCGTGCGCTGGGAGGTGTTGATGGTGTAGCTCTGTTCGTCCTGGTTGATGGCGGCGCTGAGGCTGACCTTGGGTTTCAGGCGCGTCTTCTGGTTTGCGTAGTTCAGCTCCTCGATCTTCAGGTTGTGGCGCATGTTGGCCGCCTCGGTGGTCGGCAGGTCGCCGGCCGCGAGGAACTGCGCCAGCAGCCGCTCCAGGTTGTCTCCGGCGTTCGGCACCACGGGAACCTCGGCGGGGATGGCGGCGTCGCCGGGCGCGGCTCGGCCGGTCAGGCGACCGAAGGCCTCGCGGGAGGAATTGTAGTCGAACTCGGCGCGCTCGGCCTCGATCTCGGCGCGCTCGGCGTTGAGCCGGTAGGCGAAGATCTCGGGGCCGGCGATGACCTTCTTGGCCAGACGGTCCTCGGCCACGGCGAGGAGGTCCTTGGTGTATTGCAGGTTGAACCGGGCGCGGGCGAGGTAGGCTTTCTTGACCACGAGTCCGAGGTATTGCGAACGGATCTCCTGGGCGAGGTTCCGGTAAGCCTCCCGGTAGTTCCCCTCGGCGATCTGCTTGCGGATCTCACCCATGCGGGCGTTGTTGCGCCGCTCGCCCCAGTAGTAGAGGGGTTGGCTGAGCGTCAGGTTGTAGTAGGTCTTGGTCGTGTCGATACGACCCAAGTTGGGTTGGTCCTCGCGTTTGTCGCGGGCTTCCTGGCGGGTGTAGGAGCCCGACAAAGACGGCAGGAGGCCGGCCCGGGCGGAGATGCGGTCCTGCTCGGCGATCTCGAGGTCGATCATGCGGGAAACCATGCGGGGGGACTGCCGGGTCGCGTCCGCCAACAGGACCTTCAGTTCCGGGTAAAAGTCCTCGGGCAGGGCGACGGGGGCCGCGGGCAGGATGGAGCCGGAGCCAACCAGACCCATGGCCAACAGAAGAAGGAAGCGGAGGTATTTCATAAAATGGATGCCCAAAGCGCCTCAATCCTCCGGTGATGGCAACAGGGAAATGCGGGCGCGGTAGCCGGAGTTTTTGACTAGCGTCGGACCGCGCCGGCATGGGAGTGTTTCCCCATGCCGGCCCCCTCCCCCAACCTGATCGCCGAGCTTTGGTCGGCGCGCGACCTGCTGCGGCAGTTCACGGTGCGCCAGGTGGAATTGCGGCACAAAGGCAGCCATCTGGGCCTCGCCTGGTCCTTCCTCAACCCCCTGCTGATGCTCGGCCTGTATGTGCTGGTCTTCGGATTTGTCTTCGAAGGGCGTTTCAAGAACGGCGACGCCCCCGAGACGCGGATCGAATACGCCCTCGTGCTCTTCCTCGGTCTGGCCATCCACCACTTCGTCGCCGAGGTCCTCGCCACCAGCCCCAGCCTGATCTATTCCAACCCCAATTTCGTCAAGAAGGTCGTCTTCCCGCTCGCCGTGCTGCCCGCCGCCAATCTGGGGGCGGCCTTCCTGCACTTCCTGATCTCCCTCGGACTGGTCGTCCTTGGTGCGGTCGCCTGCGGGGTTCCCCTGAGCCTCGGCACCGCCCTCTGGCTGCCGGTGATCCTCCTGCCCGTGCTGCTGGCCGCCCTCGGGGGCGCGCTGGCCCTCTCCGCACTCGGAGTGTTCTGGCGCGACATCGGCCAGGTGACGCAGTTTGTGACCCTCGCCCTGCTGTTTGCCAGCGCGGTATTCTATCCGGTCAACCAGATCCCCGCGCCGGTATGGACCTGGCTGAAGTTCAACCCCCTGCTCCTCGCGATCGAGGCGGCGCGCGGCGCGGTCTTCTGGGGCGCGCCGGCCAACCTTACCCACCTCGCCTACCTCTACGCTGTTGGTGTTCTGCTTTGCGTTGTTGGCGCCACCCTCTTCCAACGCCTGCGGAACTCGTTTGCGGACGTCTTGTAGCTGCGCGGCGGCGCCGCGAGCTACCGTTTGGGACTGAAGTTGAGGTTGAGGTTTGGGTTGGGGCGATGAGGGGCGTTCTGATTTTAGGGGAGGCAAATTGAGTTCTGGTGAGCGGTGGGTGAGATAGCCACGAGAAGGCAGGCCACGGCCGACAGGTATCCGTGGCCGGCCGAACCCAAGCATCATTTTTCTCACCACTGATCATACTGATATCGATCCGTCTGCATCCGGGGAATCCGTGGTCATACTCCGGTGGGCGGGACGTGCCTTGACACCTGGTCATGGCGTAGGAAAATGTAAGGCAATGCAACTTACACTCTCCAGCAAGGGTCAGCTCGTCCTCCCGGCCCCGGTCCGGCGTCGCCTGCGGCTCAAACCCCGGGCCAAGCTCGAACTGGAGGAGCGCGACGGCGGAGTATTCCTGCGTCCCGCCCGGCGAACCGTCCCGGGGATCGAACCGATCGACTACCCGCCACCGGGAGCGATCAAACTCGACCCGTGGGAGCACGACCTCATGAGACGCAGTTCCGACGCGGGACCGGCGGACGAATGAGCACCCTCCCCCACCGCCAATGGGATGTCGTCAGGGTCCGCATCAATCCCGGCGACCGCGACGAACATCCCGCCATCGTGGTCTCGTCGGATGAGGTTTGCGCCTCGGCCCCGCGGATCAACGTTCTCTACGGCACCACCCGTCGCCCCGGCCAGTCAGTCCGGTCGCATCAGGCCGTGCTCAACGGTGCCGATGGGCTCGACCACCCCACCCTCTTCGGTTGCGGCCATTTCTACCAGGTCGCCCCCGAAGCGATCACGGGCCGTTATGGCAGCGTCACCGCCGCGCGCCGTCGTGAGCTTGCCCGCAAAATCATCGCCGCCTACCGGCTTCCCTTGTAGCGCTGCGCGGCGGAGCCGCGAGCTGCTGTTTGGGACTGAAGTTGAGGTTGAGGTTTGGGTTGGGGCGATGAGTGGGGACCGGTAGCCGGTGGCCAGTTAGACGGTGGCCAGTAGCCGGTAGCCGGTGGGCGGCTGCCGGCCGAACCCAAGCATCATTTTTCTCACCACGGATTGCGCACACACTGGGGCGCGTCTTCAAAATCAGCCATCGGGTCCGCTCTTATTGTAGGAGGGGCTTTATGCCCCGACCCGTTTGTCCCACAGAGGTTGTCGCGGCGTAAAGCCGCTCCTACATAATTTTGAAGACGTCCCCTGATGATCGATCCGTCTGCATCCGGGGAATCCGCGGTCAAGAGACCAGTCAGCCGGTGGGCGGTGGGCGGTGGGCGAAGTGCAGGGAGCAGAGAGCGAGGGGCGGTGAGTGGGGGCCAGTAGCCGGTGGCCAGTAGCCGGTTGCCGGTGGCCGGTAGTCGATCCAACCGGTCAACTGCCCTGCTGTTCCGGGTCAAGCCTGTGGCCGGACCATCCACGCGTTCCGTTCCGACCTCCTGCGGTCGGCGCCACGCTCTGTCACGATTCCTCGGCCGGTCGCTTGCTTCGATTCTCGAGGAATTTCCGATCCATCGCATCCTTTTCGCGCCAGCCTTGCTTGAACCGCAGCATGAGTTCCGCATTGGCAAAAGGCACCCGCACGCCCTGGATTTCCTGCCACTCGATGAATCGTTCGGCCTCGTCGTAGCCTATGCCGGTGGCCTCGGTCATCAAATCGACGGTGATCTGGTCATTGATCCGGACCACAACCCATGCGGCCAGATCTTCGTGCTCTTCCAGCTCGCGCACGGCCTTGCCCGGAAGAATTTCCAGCGCCTTCCGCACCAGCCGTTGGTTGGCGAGATCCCGGGCAATCAGCAAATCCACATCATCCGTGGCCCGGACAAACCCCAACCGGTTGATCGCCACCCCGCCGATGACCAGATAGCGGGCACCCAGCCGGTTCAATTCCTGAGCCAGGGCCGCAATGTCCCGGTCATCCGGTGGCCGGGTCAACCCTTCCCGTGCTGCGTCTGCCATGAGGCGAACTCCTCCCAGGTGCGGAAACGGATCACCCCGGGCCTGTATCCGGCTCGGGGCAGCACGGCCGCCGCCCTCCGCTGGTTGCGACCGAAGCGCTGCAAGGGAGTCGTCCGGATGGTCCCGACCACCAGCATGTCTCCTTTTTTGACCATGCCCGACTATCGCCCGAACGGTTGCCGCCGCAAGTTAAAGCTGAACGGTTCTGCTCTCAGCGGATGTTGCCATGATTCTGGACAATGCTTTCCGGTCGCCCGCCTCCGCGCTTTGCGCTCCGCTTCGCCCCTTGCCACGCCATAGCGATCGCCATGCGATGGCGACGGCGGGTCCGTTCTCCCTTCTCCGTGGTCCGTTCTCCAGCCTCCGGCTTATATCTTATGGCTTACGGCTACCGGTTTCCGCTCTCTCCCCGCTTCTCGCTCCCTCCTCCCTGCGCAGGGCGCCTTCGCCCGCCTTATTCCAGATATGGCGTGTATTCGGGAATGATCTCCGCGATCTGCTCCTTGATCCGGTTCGGGCCAACGGTGTAAAGCATTGGCTCCAGCTGGTCGATGGCCTTGGCGCTGGCCACCTCGCTGTCGGCCTGCGGGATGAAACGCATGACGCGGGGATGGTCGGTCGGCAGATGCTGCTCGTCGCGGTGCTGCAGTTCCTCGAAGAGTTTCTCACCCGGTTTCAGGCCGGTGAACTTGATCTCGATGTCCTCGCCGACTGTCAGCCCGCTCAGCTCGATCATCTGTCGGGCGAGGTCGGCGATCTTCACCGGCTGGCCCATGTCGAGGACGAAGATCTCACCGCCCCGGCCCAACACGGCCGCCTGCATGACGAGACCGACTGCCTCCGGGATGGTCATGAAGTAGCGCGTCACGTCCGGGTGCGTCACGGTTACGGGACCGCCCGTGGCGATCTGCTTCTTGAAGATGGGCACGACGCTGCCGGAGGAGCCCAGCACATTGCCGAACCGCACGGCCATGAACTTCGTCGCTGCGGTTGCAGCCGATGGAGACGGGAGGCGGGAGGCGGGTGTCTGCAGACTGGCCTCCGACTTCAAGGCAAGAGCCTCCGTTCGGCTTGATCCGGCCTCTGCTCTCCGGCCCCCGATCTCCTCCAACGCGATGGCAGGCCTGCTCCCTTCTCCCTCCATAATTTTCTTCTGCAGCGCCTGCAGGTGGATTTCCGCCAGCCGCTTGCTGGCGCCCATGACGTTGGTCGGGTTGATGGCCTTGTCGGTCGAGATCAGCACGAAGGCCTCCACACGGTGGGCCGCGGCCAGCTCGCCCAGCAGGCGGGTGCCGATGCTGTTGTTGCGGACAGCCTCGGCCGGCTGCCGCTCCATCATGAAGACATGCTTGTGGGCCGCGGCGTGGAAGATCACCTGCGGATGGAGGCGGGAAAAGATATCCTGCATGCGCACCCCGTCGAGGATGTTGGCCACGAGGGGAATTGCCGCGGCGCCCATGCCCATGGCGTTCATCTCCTGCTCGATTTCGAACAGGCTCACCTCGGACTGCTCCAAGAGCAACAGGCGCTTGGGGTTGAGCCGGGCGATCTGCCGGCAGAGTTCGCTGCCGATGCTGCCCCCCGCGCCGGTGACCATGACCACCTTGTCCTCGACGAATTTCCGGATCGAGGCGTTGTCCAGTTGCACAGGCTCGCGGCCCAACAAGTCCTCGACCTCGACCGCCCGGATGTTGCTGACCTTGGCGCGGCCGGAGGCGAGGTCCTCGATGGCGGGCACGATCTCGACCTTGTAGCCCTGCTGCACGAGCTGCAGGACGATCTCCCGCACACGCTTCTGCGGGGCCGAAGGCATGGCCACGACGACGGTGCGCACGTCCGGCAGCTTGGCCTCCACCAGAGTGTCCGGCCGGCCGAGGACCGGGATGCCGTGCACGAGCCGGCCCTGCTTGGACGGATCGTCGTCCAGAAAAGCCACGGGCCTGAGTCCGCGCGCCGGCTTGGTCAGCAGTTCCTTGGCCAGCGAGGCCCCACTGTCACCGGCGCCGACGATGACGATCTCCTGCATCTTGCCGGTGCGCTTGGTCTGGGCCGCCGCCAGGCGCTCCTGGTAGACGCGCAATGCGATGCGGAAGGCGCAGAGCCCGACCACGCTGAGCAGCAGATCGATGAGCAGGACTCCGCGGGGGAAGATGTAGGTGGCCTGGCCGAGCAGGCGCGGGAGAATTAGTAAGGTGCTGCCCAGCGCCATGGCTGCGGCCACCCGCACCAGGTCAGGGATGCTAAAGTAGCGCAGCATGCTCCCCAACTGGCGTAGCACGACTAGGCAGAGGAACTTCACCGCCAGCGCATATTTCAGCAGACGGATCCGTTCCTCCTGGAATTCTGCCGGCACGGCGAAATCGAAGCGCAGCTCATAGGCCAGATACAACGAAGCGGCCAGGATCCCCAGGTAACTGAAGACCGTGACCCAGAAACGCAGGCCGATGCTGCTCAGGAATGCTCTCATCCGTTATCCAGTAAACCGGGGGTCCGCCAGCATGCGCAAGAGCAAAGCCCGGGACGAAATCTCGCGGTTTCGAGGTCAACCGCCGGTCCAGTTGAAGTCCGAAGTTTAGGTTTATGAGCACCCACCACGGAAGACTGAGGACAGTAACCGGTGGACGGTAGCTAGTGGACGGTGGGCGGTAAGCGGTGGACCGAGCGCGAAGTGCAGAGTGCAAAGAGCGAGGGGCTGTGCGTGGTAGACAGTGGACCGTAACCGGTGGGCGGTAACCGGTGGGCCAAGCGCGAAGTGCAGGGAGCGAAGCACGTCTCCCGTCACCTGCCTCCTGTTTCCAGTCTCCGGTTTCCGTTCACTCCCTTCAACACTCAAAGTAAACTGGCGCAATCCGCGCGCAGAATTTGAGCGTTGAGCGCTCATCGCGAGCATCCTTCACTGCCCCTCGTGTCGAGTCAGGATCATCTCCCCCAGCCCGCGACCGAACGCGACCCGATCACAGGTCACCGGTCACTGGCTACTGCCGGAAATCTGTTTTTAGGTATGCTGAAAACATATTTCCGGAGCGGCTGGGCCTTTTTCATCCCGTATCTTGCCGCGTATCTGCTCTACGCGTGGCTAAAGTGGCCGGTGAATCCGGTGGTAGAGGGAGCAGGGAGCAGGGAGCAAGGAGCAGGGGGTTGGGTGCCGAGCTTGCTGCATGTCTATTGGGTGCTTCATGCAGTGCATATCGTGCTGGGGGCCATAGCCATGCGCTTCTGGCTGCGGCAGACGTTCCTTCACCATTCTCCCCTCTCCCTTCTCCTGAAAGCAGCGCCCTGGATCTGCTTGGCACTTATTTTTTTGATTCCCGGCATCTACCTCGAGTGGCCGTCAGATCCTTGGGAACACCTCCGGCGGATCAACGAGTGGCGTATTCTCGATCAGGTCACAGCCCACTCCAGCTGGAAGAAGTCCAGCTACTTTCTGCCCTATAGCCTGACCCAGCATGTCACCGGCCTGACGCAGCTCAGCTGGCTGAATTTCTACTACACAGCAGTATGCCTGCTGCTCAGTTGGCAGTATTACCGTCTCGCCCGGGCTGTCGGGCTCAGTGAGCGCGCCTCGTTTGTCTTCGTGCTATTGAACGCCCTGACCTTCGGCAACAACATCTTTTCTTTCTACCGCTACTATGGGCTTTCGAGCAGCATTCTTGCGCAGATCGGTGCCGTTGCTCTCACCCGCATCGTTTTGGACGTCGCCTCACGAGGAACGAAGCTCAATCCGGACCTTGGCCACGAAGAGGCACAAAAGATCGCAAAAAAAATCCCTGGCAAGGCCGCCGTCCCAAGCCCGCTTGAGGAGCCTGCCCTGAGCCTGTCCACCGTGAGTCTGTCGAATCGGTCGAAGGGCTACTCACCACTCACCGCCTGCTACCCGCTGCTGCGATTAGCGGGAGCAGCGCTGCTCCTGCTCCCGCTAATCGCGTTCAACCATATCCAAGGCATCGGGATTGCTGGCTTGGGCATCTTGGCCGTGATTGTGTGGCGGCTGATCGAGTGGCGGCGTTCCACGGTCTTCTGGTTGGGCACCGCCGCCGTGGCGGCGAGCATCGCCGTGGTGTTGTGGTTTCCTAGGCACCCGGCGCTGGACGAGATATACCGACCGCACGGCTGGTTAACTGGGTGGTATGGTTTTAATTTCTACTCACCCTCATCACCGGCCTTTGAGCGGAGTCTACAGATACTCGGCAGCCTTGGTATACTGAACCTTATCTTAGCCGTCTTGCTCGTATTGCGCCGTAACCATGTGGTGGGCTGGCTGACTCTCCTGCCCATCGTGGTCCTTGCCTGCCCAAGTTTCGCGATTCCTTTTGCACAGGTGCTGTCGAGCCAAGGCTCACCAGTCGATGGCATCCTCATCTTTCACCGCATGTTGTTTTTCTGCGGAGCGAGCCTCGCGATGGTGACGTTTGCCGCCCCATGGCTGGTGAACATCAGAGTCGAGGAAATTCGTAACCGCGAAATGGTGACCGCTCCCATTCTACCTAATGCCTTGCTCTGGTTGGGGCTTGCGGGGGCGGTCTCCCTCTCGCCAGGAAAATCCGCCTACAACCGCTCCTGGCATGCGATTCATGTCCCGCCCCGCGACCTACAGCTGCGATCAGTTGCCGAAGCCGCCACCAGCAACAGCCCCTCCACCTCTTCGGAAAACCAGCTGGCGATTGCCTCCTTGCCAGTACTGGAAATGCAAAGCGTGTTCTCGCGCGCGTCCTATGCGTCGGATTTCCGGCGGATTCAAAAGCCCGCCGACCTCGTGATGCTTGAGCGGGAAACCGGCTGGCTCGCGGACTTGCGCGCGATTTCAGCGTGGGCTCCTGCGCAAGATCATGACCATTCCGCGCTGCAACGTGACCGGACCATCCTAGTCCAGCGCGGCGAGACAGCCTCTGCTCGTTCGCGGAAGATGGACCTGAGCCCAATGGCAATCGCCTGGATGGGCCTAGAGCCGTCGCTCGATGAACCGGGCAGGCCCCGCGGGACCGTGCTCAGTAACGCGCTTGGCCGGAGCGCAGAACTTTTCGTTTCGGACCTGGTCCCGATCACGCGAAGCCGCCGCTATCAACTCTCCAGCACGCTCCGCGAATCAGGAACTTCACCGGCGAGCAATTACCTTGCGGTCGCTTGGTATAATGCGGAGCAACGGCTGTTGGTCTCCAACGTTTCCCGGCCCGACGGCGCAGGGAATCCCGCGGGTTGGTCCAACGGCACTTACAGCTATTACGGTCTGGTCGGGCAGCCCGCCGCCGGACAACCGACACGCCATTCTATTTCGTTCGGCTTGGGCGAACTCGCCGACATTCCGGCCGAAGCCCGTTACCTGCGAGTGGGCGCGTTGCTGAATTATCGGTCGACCCCGGGGGTCACGGTCGAACTTTCGGCGGTTACTCTCACCGAAACGATGCCGCCGTCCCAGGTGAACGCCTATATTCCCGCGCCGGAATCATTGAACAGTCCTGCTTCCCAAGCCGGCCAGTTGTCGATGCACTGGACCGGCCAGCATGTCGCCCTGACTTTTACCGGAAGCAGGGAACTCCGCAAAGCGCTGAACCAGCTAGCTGGTCCTTAGTCGTCTTAACCTTCACCAACGGGTTTCAATCTCTTTGGCGCCCGGCGGAGGGAAAGGCACCAGTGGCGCCGTACGCCCAGCTACCTCGATCAAATCCTCTGGTGCACCCAATCGTCTTAATAGCGACTGCACACCCGACAGGGCGGTGCGCTTCGAGATAAGTGCGGAAAGGGTCAATAGGATGATTTGCAGATCGACCAGCAAGGAGC
>Ga0073934_10002500_pt1 | contig 37978 bp, 35 predicted proteins | sample LarsenN4metaG_FD_76834 | JGI IMG/M metagenome (GOLD analysis project Ga0073934, IMG submission 76834) | Hot spring sediment bacterial and archeal communities from British Columbia, Canada, to study Microbial Dark Matter (Phase II) - Larsen... ... | reverse complement strand
GAACATCGCTTCGACGACAGCGCAGAGCTCCGTGCCCTGGGACGGGTCCAGCCCGGCATAGTGCTCGTCGCCACTGTGAATGCCGGTCGCCTGCCCGTGGTAGCGGTCGAGCTGTTCCAGAAGTTGCAGGATGGCCATGCGGTCGGTTGCATCGCCGGAGATCTGCCACCACACGGCGGAGGTCTTGTAGGCCATCGAGTTGTTGACCACGTGGGAATGCAGGTTGGCCTCTTTCTTCGTCACCTTCTGCTTGTACTTGAAATCCGCGAAGTGCGCCTTCCAATCGTAAGCCTGCGTGTGCAGCTTGCGCGCCAGTTCCAGCGCCGTGGCTCTGCCGGTGCGATTGTAAAACCACACCAGGCTCAGCACCTGGTCGGCCCAACGGTGCGCAGCCCATTCCCGGAGCGGCGACTTGTCGAGCCGTGCGAGCTGGTAGTCAAAATATTTGTCCATGAGCGGAATGACGCGCGGGTCGTTCGTCGCCTCCTGGTACTGGGTCAGGACTTTCAGCATGATCATGTTGGGCCACCACTCGTCGCTCTCCTGGCGGGCGGTCGGGTACTTGCCCTTCCCTAACTCCGCGCCGATGCGGCCGTCGGCCCGCTGGTGCTCAATCGTCCAGTTAACCCACTTCTTGGCTTTCTCGATCAGGCGCGGATCGCCGAGCGTGTAGGCGAGCGGGACAAGCCCGTCAAGGAAGTACGGGGCGCGTTCCCAGCTCTCGCCCGTGCCGCCAATCCAGCCGCTGTTCTTCAGGTCCGGCCAGAATTCGTCGAGGTGCCCGCTCAAGCCGTTCGCCTGGATTTCCAGTTGCCGCTTCAGCCAGCCGCGTGGCTGGATCGAGCCGAGCGGCAACGGCGCATAGGCATTCGGCGAAAGCGGTGACTTGTTCCAGTACACCTCGGTGGGAGGAAGCGCTGGCTTCACCGCCGCCGGTAGTGCCGCTTCCTCGGATTTGCACGCCATGAATCCGATCATCGTGATGAATGACAGCACCAGCAGGAGCAGGGCGGTGCCTGCCCGGGGTGAGACTGCGCTTCTTACTAGCTTTCGGCTACTTGTCATGCAAGTTCTCCTGATTCGCGGTTCGAGCGACCGGTGACGCTGGTGCAAGCGTTATCACGAACTGGGAACACAGTTCAGTTTACATCGTGGCGGCGACGACGGACGGGATTTCTCGACCAACCTCGTCGCGCGACGACCGGGCCGTCTCGGTGTCTTCGCGGCCGCAGTGGGACTGGAGCGGGGCTATGCGCGCAACCGGACACTTGCCCCCGGCACACACTCGATAGACCCTCGGCGCTCGTAGCGGCGCTATAATCACTCAGGAAACGCGAACTTCGAAAGATAGGCGAAACAGGTAGCTTCTCCAATCATGTTCCGCCAAGGCGAAATCATTTCGTATTTAGACATGTGCCGGGAAGAAGGCGTGAACCTTCAGAGGGGGATGAACTATCACCTTCGCGATATCTACAGCGTCATCCTAATGAGCTTGCGGCATGGTGCGCCGTATGCCGACCGTGTCGAGGAAGACGGGAAAGTTCTCATCTACGAAGGACACGACATCGCCAGGACAAAAGACGGACCTGACCCCAAGACGGTTGACCAGCCAATGCGCAACCCGGGGGGCGGCCTGACTCAGAATGGGTTGTTTTTTGAATCGGTCGCCAGATACAAGCGAGGGGAAGCTGCGCCGGAATTCGTGAAGGTTTACGACAAGATCAGATCAGGCATTTGGGTTTACAGTGGGATGTTCGAACTCATTGACGCATGGCAGGAGACAGTCAATCGACGGCGCGTCTTCAAGTTCAAACTCAGACTCGCCGGCCAAGATGAAGAGATTCCACGGCAGGGGCCAGTCGACCTGGAACATGACCGCCTGATCCCTATGTCTGTCAAGCAATTCGTCTGGAAGCGTGATAAAGGGCGATGCGTCAAGTGTGGGAGTCCAGACAACCTCCATTTTGATCACGTAATCCCCTACTCGAAGGGAGGCTCATCTCTGGTCGCGGAGAATATCCAACTCCTCTGCGCAAGGCATAACTTGGCCAAGCGCGACAGGATTGAATAGCAGCTCGCGCTTCCCGGGGACCTTGGAACTCTTCGGAGGAAAGCTCCGCGACCCTCTTGCCCAGTGGCTATTCGCCATATTTGGGCGCAAATATGACCACCGGGGAAGGCGAACCCTTCAGGAAGAAGTTCTTGTAGGCAATAAAGGAAAAGCCCTTACCGGCCCGATGGCATTCGCCATCCACTTCCGCAAAACCGGATTGATCCATTTATGGTCACTGGCATGTTAGTGTCGAGCGCTTTCTTCAGGCAGCGCACGAACAGTGCTGTTCCCCCCGCATGAGATCAGCCCCCTGGAGCATGTGACTGCCACGTCTGGCTAGCGCGAGGCGACGGCCAAGGTGACGAAGCCCCGAATCAGAAACACGATTCCGCCCAGCATGAAGGAGATCGGGGCGGCTGGCCGCGCCGAGCGAATCGGCTGAAGCCTACGAGCGGTTGTTGATGCGCCTGTTCCAGCGAGGCCTGGACGAGGTGGCGCTGATCGTCAGCGACGGTGCTGAGGCGATCACCGCGGCGGCGGCGATGGTCTACCCCCGTGCCGCTCACCAGCTCTGCTTGGCGCACTGGTTTCGCTTGCTGGAAGACCTGAGGCCGGCGCTGGACCAGGCGCGACGACGCAAGTTTCGCCGCGAGTTCTGGTGGATCTGGGAGGCCGACGACGAATCGCAATTGCGCCGCTGGGCCGCCAGCTTCTGTCGCCGCTGGCAGTTCTGGGCACCGGCCATGGTGGAGAAGTTCCGGGCCGAACTCGACCGCGTCTTGGCCTACTTGCGCTGGCCCGCGCGCTGGCGGCATCGGCTGTGCACTACCAACCTGGCCGAGGGCGTCTTCCGCCATCTGCGCCGCTACCTCGGCCGCTTCCCTGGCTGCGTCGACCCGGCGCATAGTGAGCACATCCTTGGCTGCTTTATCCTGGCTTGTGAACAGGCTCACGCCTGAGGAGTTCACCGTGATCCGGAGCACCCACAACCCGACTTTCAACAGAATTGCTGGACAGTGCCGGGCTCGCGGCGTGCGTTGAAGCCCGCAAAAGGGATATGCTACGATGCGAATTTGCCTCCAGCCTGACTTTTTTCTCAGAGTGACGGGCTCAGGCCTCATAAGGAGTTATCGTGAAAATCTACGACGCTCAAAGCATCCGGAATGTCGCGCTGGTGGGTCACGGCGACACCGGCAAGACGCAACTGGTTTCCGCGCTGCTTTACACGGCGGGGATGGTGAACCGTCTCGGCAAGGTGGATGAGGGGACCTCCACGACCGACTACGACGAAGAGGAAATCCAGCGGAAGTTTTCGATCAGCGCCGCCCTCGCCCATGCCGAATGGGGCAAGGTCAAAATCAATTTCATCGACACGCCGGGCTACAACATTTTCCTGCACGAGACGGAAGGGGCGCTGGTGGGGGCCGACGCGGCACTGCTGCTCGTGCATGGCGTGGCGGGCGTCGAGGTGCAGACCGAGAAGACCTGGGACTTCTGCGAGAAGTTCAGCCTGCCGCGGGTTCTCGTGATCAACCAGATGGACCGCGACCGCGCCAGCTTCGAGCGCACCCTGCAAGCCCTGCAGGGAGCCTTCGGACGCGCCGTGGTCCCCGTGCAGCTTCCCCTCGGTGAAGAAAAGAATTTTCACGGTGTCATCGACCTGGTGCGCATGAAGGCGGCCCTCTACGAGGCGGGGGGCAACGGGAAGGCCAAGGAGGTGGAGATTCCCGCCGAGCTCGCTGCGGCAGCCAACAAGGCGCACGAAGCGCTGGTCGAAATGGTGGCCGAGGGCAACGACACGCTGATGGAAGAGTTCTTCGAGAAAGGGACGATTCCCATTGAAGACCTGGTCCCGGGGCTTCGCCAGGCGATCCTGGAGCGGCGACTGTTTCCCGTGGTGGTGGCCGCCGCTTTGCCCAACATCGGGAGCGAGAGCCTCCTCAATTTCATTGCTGATTATCTACCTTCCGCCGCCGAGCGCGGCGAAGCCGAAGGAATGGAGCGCGAAGGCGGCCCGCCACTGAAGCGCCGGCTTGCCGACGACCAGCCGGTTTCCTTGTTCGTCTTCAAGACGGTGGCCGACCCCTTCGCCGGACGCGTGAGCTACTTCCGGGTGATGTCCGGGATTCTCAAGAATGAAATGAACCTGATGAATTTCAACCGCGGCTCGATGGAACGGCTCTCCCATATCGGCATCGTGCAAGGTAAGACGCAGACCTCGATTGCCGAGCTGCACGCGGGAGACATCGGCGCGGTGGCCAAGCTGAAGGATACACTGACCGGCGACACCTTAGGGGACAAAGCCGCACCCATTCTTTATCCTCCGGTGAAACTGGCGGAGCCCGCCATCTCCTTCGCCATCGAAGCGAAAACGCGCGGGGATGAGGACAAGCTCTCCACCGCCGTCCACCGCATCCTGGAGGAAGATTTGATGCTGCGCTTCTCGCGGGACGCGCAAACCAAGGAGTTTCTGCTTTCCGGCGCGGGCCAGCAGCACGTCGAAGTGGCGGTCTCCAAACTCAAGCGGCGGTTCAACCTCGATGTCATACTCAAAGCGCCGAAAATCCCCTACCGCGAGACGATTCGGGCAAAAGCCGAAGCCCAGGGCAAACACAAGAAACAGACCGGCGGACACGGCCAGTACGGCGACTGCTGGATCCGGATGGAGCCGCTCGCCCGGGGGGCCGGCTTCGAATTTGTGAACGACATCTTCGGCGGCGCCATTCCCCGCAACTTCATCCCGGCGGTCGAGAAGGGCATCGTCGAGGCTGCCTCCAAGGGCTTTCTGGCGGGCTATCCGGTTGTGGACTTCCGGGTGACCCTTTTCGACGGCTCCTACCACGAAGTGGATTCCTCGGAAATCGCCTTCAAGCTGGCCGGCTCGAAAGCCTTCAAGAAGTGCATGGAGCAGGCCAGGCCTTGCCTGCTCGAGCCTATCATGAATGTGGAGATTACCGTTCCGGAGAATTATTCCGGAGATATCATGGGAAACCTGAACAGCCGGCGCGGGCGCATCCAGGGCATGGAGCCCCGGGGGGGCGCGACGGCCGTGAAGGCCCAGGTGCCGCTGGCCGAGATGCTCACCTACGCCTCCGACCTCACTTCCATGACCCAGGGCCGCGGCACCTACACGATGGAATTCTCGCACTACGACATTGTCCCCCAACCCATTGCCGAGAAGATCATCGCCGCCCACAAGCCCTCCGCCGAAGCGGAGGAGGAATAGCGGTTAACCCCCGCCGGGGAGCCGCCATTCGATCCCTTGCAATGCCTGGGACACTCCCGGGGGGCCGGGACCGCCGCCCCACCCCGGCACAGACCCACCCGAGGCGCACAAATCGTGCTATCCTCACGCCGCACGGCTGGCCCTTGCCGGTAGCTTTCGTGGCGCGGGAGTTGGCATGTTCATTCCTCAAATCTATTCCGTCGCCTTGGTGATGATGCTTCTCAGCATGTTGTGCTGGGGAAGCTGGGCGAACACCCAGAAGCTCACCAAAAACTGGCGCTTCGAACTTTTCTACTGGGATTATGTGTGGGGTATCGCGCTCAGCGCCGTGCTGATTGGTCTGACGCTCGGGCGCACGGATGCCACAAGTCCCGACAGCTTCTTTCAAAATCTTGCCTCGGCCGACGCGAGGCACATGACCTACGCCTTCCTCGGCGGAATCGTCTTCAACATCGCCAACATTCTCATCGTCGCGGCGATCGCCATTGCGGGTCTGGCGGTGGCGTTTCCCGTCGGCATCGGCCTGGCGCTGGTGATCGGTTCGGTGCTCAACTATCTCATCACGCCCAAGGGAAATCCGCTGCTGCTCTTCGGCGGGATCGCGCTGGTGTGCGTGGCGATTGTTCTCGACGCCCTGGCCTACCGCAAGCTTTCTGGCGACGTCAAGGTCTCCCAAAAAGGCATCGTGGTGAGCCTGCTCGGCGGCTTCGGCATGGGGCTTTTCTATCCCTTGATCGCCAAAGCGCTCTCCGGTGAGAACCACCTGGGACCCTACACGGTAGCCTTCGTCTTCGCGCTGGGCATCGTCGCCAGCACGATTCCTTTTAACTACCTCTTCATGCGCCGGCCCGTGGCGGGGCCGCCGCTCGCGATGGCGGATTACTTCAAGGGTGCTGGTGCATTGCACTTCTGGGGAATTCTGGGTGGCGGAATCTGGGCGGTAGGAACGATTTCGAACTTCGTCGCCTCCTACGCCCGGATGGTCGGGCCGGCCACGTCCTACGCGCTCGGCCAGGGCGCGACGATGGTGGCAGCAATCTGGGGCGTGTTCGTGTGGAAGGAATTCCGCGGCGCGGGCGCCGACACCAAACGCCTGCTCGCTTTGATGTTCCTTTTCTTCATCGTCGGCCTGATCTTAGTAGCGCTGGCACCTGTCGTGCCGTGAGTTTCCTCTCTGGCATGACACGCAATTGATTCTTGCGGGCAGACGCGGAATAATGCATATTGACTGCTCCTTCGGGAGGGACGGTGCTTCACTGGACACTGAAGCGCGGGGCAGCGGCATCAACTACTTCGAATAAAGAAAGTTGAGCAAGGCAGGTGGATATGATCACTGTCAAAGAGGCGGCCCAAAAGGCTGTCTCATACTTTACAGACCTTTACGCCAATCAATTCCGCAATGTGTTGGTCGAAGAGGTCGAGCAGTCGGATGGTTACTGGTATATTACTCTCGGCTACGACCTTCCTTCGGTAATAGCGCAGTTTGGAGGCAAAGCACCGCGCGGGTTCAAGACTTTCAAGATCGACGCGGGCACAGGGGAGGTTGTATCGATGAAGATCCGAGAGGTAGAGCACGTTGACTAGCCCACAAGAGGCGAGTGCATCTTATCGCAATAAGGGGCTTCTGATCGATTCCAATTTGCTTCTGCTCTTTTTCGTTGGCCTTCACGACCGCACTTGGATCAGGAGATTTAGGCGTACGGCCAAATTCTCAATCGAGGATTTCGATACGTTGGTCGGCTTGATCGAAGGATCTAAAGATATCGTCACAACCCCAAGCATCCTTACTGAAGTCAGCAACCTCCTCGGACAGTTGCCGAAGAATCTGAAAATCTCCTTCTTCCGGCGCTTTTCCTACGGTTTGAAAAACCTCCATGAGCATTACGCGGCGAGTAGTGAATTGGCCGAGGAGAAATGCTTTCCGAAGTTCGGCCTAACCGACGCAGCCATTCTTCAGGCCGCGAGAGGCAAAATCGTTGTCTTGACAGACGATCTTCCTCTCGTTCAGTTTCTTCAGCACGAAAATATCGAGGTTGTCAATTTCAATCATCTGCGGAACTTCCACTCACAGGAATCGCCGGACATGTAATCTGCTTCGAACTCCGGTTAGAAGGCGACACCTATGATGTACCTGAGATGCAAGATGGGTGCGGCTCTCCTCTGCGTCTACGCGTGTTTCATCACGCCGACATTGGCGCGGATCCCCATTCTGCTCGACACCGACATCGGCACGGACATTGACGACGCCTTCGCGCTGGCGCTGATTCTTCACAGTCCGGAGCTGGAGCTGGTGGGGGTGACGACGGTCGCTGGCGACACGCAGGCACGCGCCCGGCTGGCGGCCAAGCTGCTCCGGGAAGCGGGGAATCCCCAAATTCCCGTGGCGGCGGGGGAGCCGGGCCCGCCCCAGCCGATTGAGCAGACGCGCTGGGCCGAGGGCTTCACTGGCCCTCCGCTCACGAGCGAAAAGGCCATCGATCTGATGAAGCGCGAGATTGATCGCCGGCCGGGGGAGCTCACCTTGGTGGCGATTGGCGAACTGACTAACGTTGCGGCGTTGCTGAAGAGCGATCCTTCGATGGGGAAGAAGATCAAGCGGTTGGTCCTCATGGGTGGAGCCATTGCGCACGGCTACGGCCAGGACTTGCAGCCCGCCGCCGAGTGGAATATCAAGTCGAACCCCGCGGCCGCGCAGGTAGTGTTCGCTTCGGGCATGCCCATCCTCATGGTGCCGCTCGACGTCACCGCCATGCTGCAACTCGATGCCGCGGCGCGCCACCGCGTCTTCACGCGCCTGACCCCGCTCACCAATGCCCTGACGATCCTCTATCACCTCTGGAATGAGGAGACTCCGATCCTCTTCGATCCCATGGCTGTCGCCCTGATCATCGATCCCAGCCTGTGCGAAACGGAAAGCCTGTTGATTGGAGTGGACGGAAAAGGCTTCACGCGCCGCGAAGCCGGACGGGCGACGAACGCTGTGGTCGCGCTCAAGACCGACCCCAAGCGGTTCCTGGAGTTCTATCTGAGCCGAGTCGCACCCCCGTAGAGGTTAGATGTCGCCGCCAGCAGAGAAGATTCCCCTCATCTTGGACACCGATATCGGCACGAACATCGACGACGCGCTGGCGCTGGCGCTGATTCTCGCAAGTCCTGAACTGGAGTTGCTGGGCCTCACGACCGCGAGCGGCGACACCCGGGCGCGCGGGGGGACGGCTTCAGCCTGCGGCTTCGCGCGCTTCCCAGACTTTGCGGACGTCGCCCATCACGATGAGCACGTCGCCGCCCAGCAGAACGGAATCCCCCTGGGGATTGTAACTGGTCTCGCCGTTCGGTTTCCTCACCGCCAGCGCCAGCAGCTCAAATCGCCGGTGCAGGTCCGTATCCTGGATAGTCTTGCCGATCCAGGGTGAGTTCGGGCCGATCATAATCTCGTCGACGCGCAGCGTCTTGGATTTTTCCTTGAGCATCAGGTCAAGGAAGCTGACCACGTGCGGGCGGATCAGTTCCGAGGCCATGCGCAAGCCGCCGATCATATTGGGCGAGACCGCGACCGAGGCGCCGGCGCGCATCATTTTTTCGCCCATGCGCGCGTCGGTGCAGCGCGCCACGATGCGCACGGCGGGATTCATCTGGCGCGCCGTGACGGTCACCAGTAGATTGTCCTTGTCGTCGGGGAGGACGATGGCGATGCCGCGGGCGCGCGCCAGGCCGGCGGATTCCAGCACCTCTTCATCCCCCGCCTCGCCCTCGATCACCGGAAACTCACCGAGATGCCGGATCTTGGCTAGCCGTTCGTCGTCGTGGTCGATGACCACGAACTGGTTTCCGGTCTTCATGAGTTCCTGCACGACGTGCAACGCGGTTTCACCCGCGCCGCAAATAATGAAGTGGTCTTGCATGTCGCGAATGAGCTTCAGCATCCTACGCCTCCGATAAATATCCTTCAGTTCGCCCTCCACGATAAACGCCGTCGAGACCGAAAACACATACAGCATGATCCCAATCCCAAACAGGATCATGACCATGTTGAAGATGCGGAGTGGCGGGTTGGCGCTCGTATCGACGACCTCGCCGTAGCCGATGGAGGCAAAGGTGATGATCGCCATGTAGATGGCATCGAGCAGGCGCACATGCGGCCCACCCAGGATGCGGTAGCCCGCCGCCGTCACCATGACGACGATGAGCAGCAGCAGGAGGGCGACCGCCAGTTGCCGGCGCAGGTTCATCGCGAATCGATCTTCCTGGAGGCGCCACGGCGGAAGCACGTGGCGGAATTCCCAGCGGCGCGTATCTTAGCACAGCCGCGACGGCGCGGCCGGCCCCTCGCCCCCTTACTCCCCCACATATTGGCCGTATTGCTGGATCAGATAGCTGTCCGTCATGCCCGCGATATAATCGCAGACGATACGGTGCAGCGGCTCCTCGGCGGTTTTGGCATGATAGGAAGACGGCAGACTGCGCGGGCGTTCGAGGAAATGCTGAAAGAGCCGCTCCAGCGCATTCGTAATCTTCTTGCGCTCGGCCCGAAGATTGGGATGCGAGTAGAGCTGGGCGGAAAGGAATTCTTTTAGCCGCCGATTCTCGCGCGCCAGGGCGCCGCTCAGGCCGACCAGTCGCGCGCGGTGCGCTCGAACTTCCTGGACAGAGGCGACACCCGCTTGAACTAAACGCTCGCGCGTCGAAGCAATCAAATCGGTCACCAACGCATCGAGAAGGCGCTTCAGGGCCTCGTTGAACCGCAGTTTCTCGGGGGCCGCGCCGTCCTTTTTCTCGACCGGCCGGTAGAGACGCTCGAAGAGCGGCAGCTCGTCGCGCATGCGGGTCAGCGTCAGCAGCTTCGCTTCATAGCCATCGTCCAGGTCCGCGCAGTTGTACGCGATCTCATCGGCCGCGTCGATCAACTGCGCCTCCAGGGTCGGCTGCTCGTCCAAGCGGTATTCGCGGAGCTCAGGGTGTTTGGCCGCGTCGTAATCGCGCGAGTGCTTGACGATGCCCTCGCGGACCTCGAAGGTAAGGTTCAGGCCGGGAAAATCCAGGTACTTTTGTTCGAAGTTCTCCACGATGCGCAGGGCGTGTAGGTTGTGATCGAAGCGCTCACCGTGCTCCTGCATCAGGCGGTCGAGCACTTCCTCGCCCGCGTGGCCGAAGGGCGGATGGCCGATGTCGTGCGCCAGCGCTAGCGCCTCGACCAGATCGGTGTTCAGACCGAGCGCCTTGGCCACGGTGCGGCTGATCTGGGCCACCTCCAGCGTGTGCGTCAGGCGCGTGCGGAAGTGATCGGAATACCGGCGGGTGAAAACCTGGGTCTTGTTCTCCAGCCGCCGGAAGGCACGCGCATGGATGATCCGGTCGCGGTCACGCTCGAAGTCGTTCCGATAAGGATGGGCAGGCTCGGCATGCCGCCGCCCCTGCGAGTCCTCCACTCGCATCGCATACTTCGCCAGCTTTCCCGCCCCCACTGCATCCACCGGTTTTCTGTCTCCCTCTCTCGCGCAGACTATAGCACAGAGACGATCGCCAATGGACCATGAGACGAGGTCGGGCGAGAGGCGTCACGCACGGCGGGATAACGGCCCTGGCTGTCGATAAGGTTTTCTGTTGAACGTTGGGGAAAGAAGGAGGGTATCTCCGAAAAGGCTGCCGGGTTCAAGGCGGAAAGGAGGCACCCCATGTTCACCCAGCAGGCGAGGCTGATCCTGAAGCAGGCGGGCGAAGGGTTTGAGGAGATCTGGCAGGGGTTTCTAAAGCCATGGAAGGGCCCGAGCGAAGGACGGCTGGGGGCGGACCGGGCTAGGGCATTCGCCCCAGCCCGGGGACAGTGCTTGTTTTGGGGCCGAGGCGATGCGGCCCGGGCCGCCGTAGGAAGGGATGGGCGAGAACGCTACTTCTGGTAGTAGGCGGCGTTGATTTCGGTGAAGGCCTTCCACTTCTCCGGCAGGTCGTCCAGCGGGAAGATGGCCGAAACCGGGCAGACCGGCACGCAGGCGCCGCAGTCAATGCACTCGACGGGATCGATGTAGAGCTGGGGCACGTCGGCGAAGTTGGCCTCGTCTTTGCGCGGATGGATGCAGTCCACTGGACAGACGTCCACACACGCCGTGTCCTTGGTATTTATGCACGGTTCTGCGATTACGTAGGCCATGAAACACCTCTTCCTGAGATGAAGTTTCCGGCTGCGTCGCCTTCCCCTATGACTGCACCCATGGGCTCGGGGCGTCGAGCCCTGCTGCGCACCAGAGTCAACCGGAAAAGCGCGGAATTCTAGCCCAAAATCAGCACCCGAGCAAGGCTCTCTTATCGGACGGCAAAAGCAAGGCGATGAAACGCCCGGACCAGGGGTTGAACCGCCGGGATGTAGCTCATGCCAATAAACAGTGACCGCCATTCGGCGGGCACTCCCCGAGCGCAGGGCCGCCCATCGCTCGCCGACTTCCCAGGTTCATTCGTAGGAAGTGGTTAGTTCTTCGACCGAAGATCCTGGCAGGTGAGGCAATACCGAGCCCAGGGGATTGCCTTAAGGCGATTGGGGGAGATGTCTTCGCCACAACCTTCGCAGACACCGTAGGTTCCGCCTGCAACCCGGCGGAGAGCGCTTTCAACTTCCTGAAGCATCCGGGAACGGAGCTCCAGCGTCGCGGCCGTCAAGTCCTGCTGCGCGGTCCGGATTGCAAATTCCACTTCGTCCGGGGTCTGAAGGCTCATCGCCAAGGCCTCGGGACGTCTCCGAGCAGAAGCAAGCAATTCTTGCCGCTTCTTCAGGAGGAGCGTTTTGTAGTTGGACTTTCTAGTCTTTACTGCTGTTGCCATTCAAAATCCTTTTGTTGAGTTCAGGTTTGCCCGAACCTCCCTGCACCTCAGATGATCCAGAGCGACAGAAAGTTGCATTATTATGCGGCACTTTTCCGATATTTTCTGAAGATTATATTTCCTTTACAATCTGTAAATTACAGCGCTTGCCCTTGGAAAGACGGCGCGAGTGTGGTAGTGAAGCGGAGCCTTAAGCCTATGGCGAACCGCGAAGACTTCCTGGGACGGATCCGAAAGGCCCTGGGGAGGGCCCCAGACGAAGCACCGGAGTGCCGCCAGCCTGAGCGGCTATTTTCTCCTCTGGGCCCCGTTCTACCGCCGATTCCCCCGGAGGCAGTGGTGGGAAAGTTCGAGGAGGAGCTCCAGAAGGTCGCCGGTTGCGCGTACCGGGCGGCGACGACGGAGGATTTGGACGCTATCCTTCGCAAGATCACGACCGAGCGGGCGACCAAGCTTGCAGTCCTAACTCGTCATCCCCTCTTGAGCCAGCTCCGCTTGGCCGATAGGTTGTGGAGTTGGGGTATCTCGACCGCCACGTGGCCACAAGAGGGCTTCGGGCAGGGTCACTCCGAGCCCGCACGGGACTTCCGGGAGCGGCTGTTCGCGGCCGAAGTGGGGATAACCGGAGTCGAGTTCGTGCTGGCAGAATCGGGAAGCTTGGTGCTCACTAGTCAGACGGAGGGAAGCCAGCTCGCCTCGCTCGCCCCGCCCGTCCACATCGCCCTTTATCGTCGCAGCCAGGCGCTAGCCACCCTGGAAGAGGTCCTCGCGCACCTCCCGATTCCCTGCGAACCGGATTCACCATGGCCCGGGCGTTCCGTGGTTTTCGTCACTGGCCCCAGCCGCACCGCCGACATCGAACAGATCTTGATTCGCGGCGTCCACGGCCCGAAAGAAGTCCATGCCATCCTGGTGGAAGAGGCCTGCCTGAGCTAGACTCTTCTTCGGCTACGACGCGGCAGGGCGGCAGGAACAAGACGCCTGAGAGCGCGAGCAGTAGCACAAGGGTGGCGTGTAGAGTGTTTTGGATGTAGGCGCCGATCGGCGATGGGCTAAACTGAATGGGCGCCCCGGCAGCAGCATCCTTACGGCCTGAACCATCTGCCCTTCCTGACGGCGAGCACTTATCGGCGCGCCCCATCTGACTTCAAGCGCGAGCTCATCACCAGCGAAGTCCTGGCCCTCATAATCTACCTGAGGCGGTGAGCACCAGATGAAGGCAAACCTCGTGCATCCGGCAACGTCAGAAGCCAACTGCCGTTTGCGCGCTTATCCCAAGACTTCCCGTTGAAAGTTTCGATGTGGGCGTTCCCGGTCGGCTTGCCCGGCGCGATGAAGTGCTGCTGGACGCCGTGTTCGAAGGCGCTCTGGTCCGCCACCCGGCTGATGAACTCCGGCCCATGACGCACCTAGGTCGCTTGCGGGCAGAGGGGTGAGCGCCTGGCCGAGTGTGAAAAGCACACGAGAAGAGGTAACAACCCCTCACACGTCTACTTCGCAAACACAGCTAAGAAGGCCCTGTCGAGCCCGGGATCTTAGCTCGCGTCAGCGGGTGTCCGTATCGGTCAGATGGGACGAGGGTTCGGCCGCTTGCCCAACCTCACGGCCGTCGAACGTCCGCCATTTCCCGGTGCGCCCCGAGCTCGCCGTTGAATTCCATCTGTCCAGGAAGAACTCGCTCGAGGAGCCAAACCGCCCCCACCCAGTTTTGGCCGAGGCAGCTTTGAATTCTTCGCACGGAATCCTCAGATCATCTAGCAAACGCAAGGCAATTGTCTTCTCTCCCCTCAGTGCTGGCGTAGGTCCGCGGAGAGGGAGTGTCAAAATTTTGACCGGCCACAGAATGGGAATCATCCAGCCGACTGCGTTGCGTTTGGGATGGCTGCGGCTAAGGATGCGGCCCTCCCGATCGACCTCGAAGCCTTCGACCGAGACTACCTTTGCGGCAATCGTGGCTTCGGCGTTGGGCAAAACCAGACGGTCAAACTCTAGTTTCATCCAGCCCCTTCCAAAGAAGCGGCCGGGGTTACGGTAACCCACTAACCGACCCGCTAATTGGGTGCCTCGGGGAAAACCTGAGCAGCCAAACTCGCGCAACGGTCGCGCATGACAGACAACGGGGTCGCCAATCTGGGCGGTGCGCGCCGAAAAATTCGACTCGTTGATCGTGCAGTAAATTAGGTTCCCGGCAATGAGCGGTACCTCGCGGCCGTGGAGACACGGATGCACCGCCAGGAACCCCACCGCCAGGAGGATGTAGGGAACGGGGCCTTTCATACTCGCCTCCTTCGGCTCCTTGCAACAGCGACCGTCAGGAGTTGACAGTGTACTTGGAGGACGGTGTCGTGCTGAGCCCAACTTCTTGGATTCAGCCTACCACAACCCTTCCGAGCGTGTCTAGCGCATGTAACCGTTCCCCCGGATGCGTCGCGGTGAACGTGCACTGATTGGGAGGGGCCGCAAGCGGGGACTCCCTGGGTGCGTGGTAGCCTCCAGCCTGGTCGAAGCCTTGGTAGGTAGTTCGCAGTGCCACCCGGGTCGCGCCAACCTAGTTTTGGTAGCAGGATCCATGCCCTGCGATGAGCGGTCGTTCGAGGAATAGAGCCGGAAACTTGACGCGCCCCACTTGGCGTGGCGGCGGGCACAGGCCTGAGGAATTCGACATGACCGGGAGGACCCTCAACCTGATTTTCAAAAGAACTGCTGGACAGTTCACGGAAAAACGAATTTGCTGTCCTCTCAAGGACGTTAGTCTCGACAAGTTTCCCTGGATAGCGCACGAAGGGTCCTCCTCCCTGCGCTTCAGCGCAAACCTGCGGGACATGAGAGCGCCGATCCCACCTATCTCGACGCGATGGCGAGGGTCACAAAGCCCAGAATCAGGAACACAATTCCGCCCAGCATGAAGGAGACGGGTTTGTTGCCCGCGCCTTTCCATTCCCCCGTGGCGAAGCCCCAGACGTTAGAGGTAATGATGATGCTGGACATGAAGAGCGGCCAGCCAAGGATCGGTCCCAGCGTGGACATATAGGTCGCGCTGGCGCCAAACATGTAGAGGCTTCCGGTCCACAGCAGACCCATGAGGAGGCCAAACAGCCAGTAGTGTCGGGTGCCGGCGAGCGAGTAGAGCTTGAAGCTGTCGTTCTTGCGCCAGAGGTGGGCGCAATAGGCGAGGTAGGGAACCATCGTGGCCAACAGGAAGGGAGGCCAAAGGACGCCCGCTTTGAACATCTCCTGCGCGCCGTGGTCAGCGGCCTGCGCGACCAGGGGTCCGCCGAAGGCCACGGCAAAATTCGCGGCGGGCGAGAGGATGCCGGCGCATATGGAATAGATGAACTTCTGCCAGGAGCCGACGCCGGAGCGGGACGCCTGCGAAGCTCCCGGTGGTCGGAGCGCCGCCTCCTTCATGCGGCCGGCCACGGCGCAGACGACGATCCCGATCAAGATCAGGACGACGCCTCCGATGATGGTCATCCCTTGGGCGGTGGGAATCAGCTCAGGATGGAGGATGACGAGCGGCCCGAGCGAGCCGAGCGCGGTCGAAATGCCGATGGCAATGGCGAATCCCAGTGAGAGCCCGATTGCGGCCAGGCCCAGTCCAAAGCAGATCTGGGCCAGGCCATTGCCGAACCCGAAGCCGACCAGCAACAGCAGCGGCCGCAGTTCGGCCTCCTCATACAGGGAGAAGAGATGGGGAATGGTCAGCAATCCGAGCGTCCAGGGCACAATGAACAAGGCGACGACGGCCCAAACGGCCCAAATGTTTTCCCATTGCCAGAGCTTCGAGTATTTGGTGGGCGCCGCGAAGCTGCCGTTGACGATCCCGGCGATCAGCGATAGAACCACTCCCAAGGCCACGTCGCCCATGCCCCTTCTCCCCCGCGCGAGGATTTACTCTTTTCCGGCGCCTGTCCCCGATTCCTGGAAGGCCATGCCGCCACAGGCGATCATCATGCCGCCATCCACCATCACGGCTTCGCCGGTGACAAAGGAGGCCAGATCGCTTGCCAGGAAGACAATCACGTGCGCGATTTCTTCGGGGCGAATCAGGCGCTTGAAGGCATGCATGCTGGCGCACGCCTCGAGCACGCGCTCGGGATCGTCGCTGGCCGCCGCGGCGTTCCGCACCATCGGCGTGTCGGTCGCTCCTGGACAAACGAGATTGACACGGATGTTGTGCTTGGCGTGGTCAAGCGCCATGGCGCGCGTCAGACCGAGCAGCCCGTGCTTGCTCACCACGTAGGCGACCGAATTGACGATGGCCCCGAAGCTTTGGACCGAACCCGTGATGACGATGGATCCGCCGCCCCGCTTGCGTATCTCCGGGATGGCGTACTTCGACATCAGGTAGGCGCTCTCCAGGTTGGCCGCCATCACCTCGTCCCACACCTCCTCCGAGGTGGAGAGAACCGAACCGTAGCGTTGGATGCCGGCATTGTTGACGAGGATATCGATGCCGCCGAATTTCTGGACGATATCGGGGATCAGTTTTTCGACCTGCGCCCGCAGCCCCACGTCCGCGGGGAAGAATGGAAGGTTTCCGCCACCCGCGCTGATCTCCCGGGCGGTTTCGATCCCCGCCTTCTCGTCGCGATCCACAATCGCCACCGCGCCTTGCCTTGCGGAGAACTCGCGCACCGTCGCCTTGCCGATCCCATTGGCGCCGCCTGTCACGACGATGACTTTGCCTGCAAAATCCATCGCCTTTCCTCCTCGCTAGCCTGCTAGCCCTCCTCCGGCCACGCAGCCGCCCCCGCCGGGCAGTTCCCCTGCCCGATTGCACGCCCTGCTTCGTTCGGCGAGGGTCGGATTTTACTCCGTTGCCATGCGGGGCTCAACGCTTTTCGCTGCTTCCGCAGCCTTCGAGCGGTGACTCGACGGTCCTCCCATCCGGCATGGCAGTATCTCAAGGGTGGGCAGAATGCGAGACCGCAAACCTGCGCGGCCGAGGCAAAATGAGGACAAGCAGGATTCCAAGGGAGGGGCTTGCGCGAGGCCAAGGGTCGGCCTATACTGGTTGCGTTGCGGTCCGGGCAGGATCGCAGTGCCGTCGGATTTGGAGATCAATACGTGGGCCTGTAGCTCAGGTGGCTAGAGCGCACCCCTGATAAGGGTGAGGTCGGTAGTTCAACTCTACCCAGGCCCACCAACCGAATTGTTCAGCTAGCGGAAGCGCCTTCCCCTACCTCCTGCACTTGGTTACCACCTTGGTGCACCCCGGGCGGAATTGCTGTCTGATTTGGGGGGCGATGCGGGGCGAGCCCACACGCCTGCCGTCGCCATCGCGGCGGTCAATGACGAACCCGGATGCCGTCTGGGGGACGGGCAGGGGGTTGTTTTGCCGGTCTTTCCCCGAGGTGAGCTGTCGGGAAAGACTCGACTCCCTCCTCGCGGTTCCACTTGAAAAACCGCTTGACTTTCGCTTTTTATTCGCCTATGATCTTGAATGGGGAAGGATAGGAAGACTTGGGAGGGCGGCCATGGTCGAGGAAGCCTGCAACGGGCGTCGCGCCGGCAGCTTGCCGGGATCGCGTCAGCCAACCGCCGCGACGGCGGCGCTACCTGTAGCGGCGATGTCCGTCGCGCCGTTCCAATCGCCGGCGGGAACACCGGCGCTACCGTGTGGCGGCGTAAAGCCGCTGCTCCACAAGCCGTGGACGTTGCCGCCGCGCGGCCTGGCGGTGTTCTACGGGGAGGGCAATGTGGCGCGGCTCAGCCACTATTTTCTGCCACGCCTCTTGCTCGAGGGCAAGCGCGTGCTCTTTCTCGACGGGGCGAATTCGGCTGACCCGCGTCTGCTCGAGCGCTTCGCCCGCGAGCGCCATGTGCCGTTCGAGCGGTTCAATCGTGGCATCCAGATCGCCCGCGCCTTCACCTGCTTCCAACTCACGGAATTGATCGCGCGCGTCCCGAAGTTTCTGGCGGATTTCCCCGCCACGGTCGTGATTGTCACGGCGTTTCCCGACCTCTACTTCGACGAAGATGTGCGCGACTGGAACGCCCGCGTGGCCTTCGAGCAGGGCTTGCGGAGTTTGCGTTCTGTCGCGGCGGTCTATGACCGCCGGTTCTTCATCATGGACAAGCCGGCGCTCATAGAGCGCCGCTCCAGCCCTCGTCCGCCCGTCGCCATCGCGGTGTTCTCAGCGGTGCAGGATTTCGTGCCTCCGCCTGCGCGCCGGCAATTCTTCCCCCAGCTCTCGGCGGCGGCAAACGAGGTCTGGCGATTCCATCTGGACGCGGAGAACCGACTGCGACTGACATGTGCGCAGCAAGCGTTGAAGGAATTGAATCATTGATTCATTGAGTCATTGAACCATTGGACCGACGACGGCCCGCCTCTTCTCAATGAACCAATGGCGCAATGATTCAATGAATCAATGACTCAATGGAGCAATTCCTATGGGCCGAACCATTTCCACCTTTCGCGAGCTGATCGAACAGGAACTGCAGAACTGGGAGCGGGTTTTTGGCCGCGCCCTGCGCCGTGAGGAGCGCGCCCACTTCGAGCTGATGTTCAACCGCGTGCGGCTCTACCTCCAGGCGTGCACCTATGAATTCCCCGTGCACGCCATGGACGCCATCAACGTTGCCGTCGGGCTCGACCACGAGATCCGGCTGCGCCGCATCGAAGCGCTTTTGGGGATCAACCTTGAGACTCAGTGGATGGATTCTCGACCTTTACCCTTGCCCGGAGGGAATGAGGCTGTGGCTGATGCCGGAGAGGGGGAGCGGGAAACGCCTGCGGCTGATTGACCGCTCGTTCCGGCCCTCGTTCTACGTGCACGGCCCGGAGCCTCGGCTGCGGCGTCTGGCGCGGACGCTTGCCGCCCGCGCCCCGGTGACGTGCACCTTCGCCCGCCGTAAGGAGATCTGGGAAGGGCGCGAACTGCTCGTCTTGCGCATCGCGCTCGACCACCCCACGCAGTTTGCGGCGCTCGTGCGCTTCGTCTATCGCTTCGATCCCGGCCTCCAGCTCTACAACTCCGACCTGATGCTCGCGCCGCTGTATTGCTGGGAGAAGAATGTCTTTCCGCTGGCCAAGGTGGAGGTGGAAGTGGGCGCAGGGTCGCAAGCGGGACTCGAGGCTCGGGACTCGGGGCTCGCTACCCTCACCCCCGGCCCCTCTCCCGGCGGGCGAGGGGAGCCGGAAATCGTTTTGAAATCCCTTCCCTCTCCCTCCGGGAGAGGGTGGTCCGCCGGAGGCGGATCGGGTGAGGGTTCAGACCCAAACCCCGAAGCCCGAATCCCGAGTCCCGAGATTCGCGCCATTGAATCGCACGACGACGAATGGGCCATCGACTACGAGCTGCCGCCGTTCAAGATTTTACGGATTCGCATGGCGGGCCTGGGCGAGATCGATCCCCGCCACGGCCGGCGCGGCAAACTGGAAGTTGCCGTGGACGATGACTGGCTCGAGCTCGACGACGCGCTCGAGCCCGTCGCCCTCGGCTTCGAGCGCATGCTGCGCACGCACGATCCCGACTTGATCGTGACGGAATGGGGCGATTCGACGCTCTTTCCCGCTCTGCTCGCGCAGGCGCGGCGCGAGCGCCTCACGCTTTCTCTTAATCGCGATCCCGCCTATGGCGGCGCCGTCCAGCGCAGCCGCGCGCGCAGCTACATGAGCTACGGCCGCCTCCTGTTCAAGGCCAGCGCCACCACGCTCTTCGGCCGCCTGCACGTCGATGCGCAAAACTCCTTCATCGCCGACCAGTGCGAGCTGGACGGCCTGTGGGAACTCACGCGCCTCACCAAGCTCCCCGTGCAATACTGCGCGCGCACCAGCACAGGCACGGGCATCTCCTACATGCAGATGGAACTCGCCTGGCGGGACGGGGTGCTCATCCCCGAGCAGAAAGCCGAACCGGAAAGCCCCAAGCATCCCGACGAACTGCGGGTGGCCGACCGCGGCGGGCTGGTGTTTTCGCCGCGCCTGGGATTTTTTGAGAACGTCGCCGAACTGGACTTCATCAGCGAGTTCCCGAGCATCATGGCGCGGTTCAATGTCTCGCCGGAGACGGTCAATTGCCGCTGCTGTCCCGAGGCGCCGCGCGTGCCGGAACTCGGCTACCGCGTCTGCCAGCGGCGGCGCGGCATCACCAGCCGCGTCGTCGAGCGGCTCATCCGGAAGCGCGAGGAGTACAAGCGGCGGATTGCGGGACTCGGGGCTCGGGACTCGGGACTCGGGGCTCGCGACTCGGGGTTCGCCACCCTCACCCCCAACCCTTCTCCCCCAGGGCGAGGGGAGCCGGAAGTTGCTTATGATCTCCACCCCTCTCCCTCTGGGAGAGGGTGGTCCGCCGGAGGCGGGACGGGTGAGGGGCCAGACCCGAATCCCGAATCCCGAACCCCGAACCCCGCGAACTACAAACAACGCCGCGCGTCGCTCAAATGGCTGCTGGTCTGCTGCTTCGGCTACACGGGTTACAAGAACGCGCGCTTCGGCAAGATCGAGGCGCACGAGGCGATCAATGCGCTGGCGCGTGAAAAATTGCTCGTCGCCAAGGAGACCGCCGAGCGCGCCGGCTTCCGCGTGCTGCACGCCCTGGTCGATTCGCTTTACGTCGAGCGCCCGGAGGCCACGCGCGAAGACTACGCGCGTCTGGCGCGGGAAATCGAGCAGCGCACGGGTCTGCCCATGGCGCTCGAGGCGGTCTATCGCTTCGTCGTCTTTTTGCCCTCGAAACAACACGCCGAGGTGCCCGTGCCCAACCGCTTCTTCGGCGTGCCGGAAGATGGCAGTGAAATCAAAATTCGCGGGCTCGAATGCCGCCGGCACGATACCGCGCCCATCGTCGCGCGCATGCAGCGCGAAGCGCTCGCCATCGTCGCCGAAGCGCACGACTATGAAAGTTATTGCCGGAAGCTGGAAGAGGCGCGCGCGGTGCTCAATCGCTATCTCGAGCGCGTGGAGAACGGCAGCGCGCCGGTCGAGGAACTGATCATCAGCCGGCGCATGACGCGCCCGCCCGATGCCTACAAGCAATCGAACGCCACGGCCATCGCCGCCCGGCAACTCGACCGCGCGGGCGTCCACCTGCGCCCCGGCGAGATGATCGAATACATCATCACCGACGCCGACTCGAATTACTCGGACGACCGCTACCGCGCCTTTACCCTGTGGGAAAGTTGGCGCGGCTATGATGTGAAGGAATACCAGCGCGCCCTGCGCGAGGCCTTCAAGCCGCTGGAGTTTTTCGTCCGCCCGAAATACAACGGCAACTTCTGCCCCAGCTATTCCGCCGACTCCCGCAGGAGCATCTCCACGTGGCGCTTCAACTCGGGCAAGTCTCTCTCGACAGCCGACCAGACAGCTTCCCTGTCGATCCCGAAGTAATGATGGATCAGTATGTTTCGCATCGCGATGATTTGCGACCAAGGTTTATCGGCGTGCCGCGAGCGAAATTGGCGTGACAAGGAGCGACAGCATTCACCGATGATTTCAAGGTGATGCACAATCCATGTCTGAATCAATTCATCGCGATCGAAAACTTCTCTCCCTCGAACGGCATACTTCTCAATTTGCGCGATCCTCCTGGATATCGAGCAACCGTTCGCGGTCGACTCTCACAATGCTGCGGCCTCCTTCAATACACGCTCGCGGATACGGGCGCGGAGGCCGCGCTCGGTCACGACATCCACGTTTCGACCCAGGAGCTCGTGCAAATCAACCAAAAGTCCGCCTAGGTCGAGCAGACTCCGGCCGGGTTCAAGATCCACGAGGAAGTCCACGTCGCTGTCAGGGAGTGCGTCGCCGCGGGCCACGGAGCCGAAGACACGCACGTTGTACGCGCCGTGCCGGGCGGCAATCTGGAGGATCTCCTCGCGCTTGGATTTCAGCAATTCCTCGATACCCATGACCCGCTCTCTTGGCACCTCTCCCATGCCGCATTCTAGCACCGTGACGGACGGCAATGCGCCGTCGAAGAGCCGCAAGACGAGAAAGCGGGCCTTGCCTTACCGGGCGATCCTGATTCACCGCCCCAGGCTACACCCTGACGTGACAAGATAGAGGCGCGAGGAGAGCTCCCTGGCAACGGGCATTGCTACGGGTGTTCATCATTCTGGTCTGGCAGCGGCGGCCTGCGCCGGAAAGATCTGAGGTGACGCTGGCATATTTCCCCGGCTCCGACGCTCGCCGGAAAGAGAAAGCCTGCTACGGCGAGGTGGTCGAAAAACCCGGCGTCCTTAGCGAACCGGGATGCTAGCGCGGAGTCGCCCTTTAGAGCCCCGTGTCCTGAGGCGGAATGGGGGCCGCCGCGACCGAATTGGCCACGAGCGCACAAGCCTGCTGACTCTATTCGACGAGGCCACGAGGCTAGCTGTTGCCCGGGGGTTTGAACAGCCAGTGCTATGGCGGCGGTGGGTCCCCTCTCCTGCCGTCGGACGACTCGAGCCAACGAAAGCCCCTTGCGACTTTTGCTTGACTTCCCTTTCGGTTTTGTTAGACTTCGCCGACAGAGGGGGCCGCGTCGGCCACACAAGTGGGTCTATTGACCCCCGCCAGTGTTGGGAACGAGAGGAGGAAATCTGTGCGTACAAAAATCCTGAGTTCAGGTGGAGTGTTCTTTCTCCTTGCCCTGGCATCGGCTTTCGCCCAGCAAGCGGAGACGGCGCCTGCGGCTGCCTTCCCGGCGGCCAGCCCATCGGAGATGGATTGCGCGGGGTTTATTTCCGCGCAGCCGGTCTCCACGGACCTTTATGTCTTCGAAGGGGCGGACAATGACTTCCACAACCCGGGGCACGCCTGGTCAGCGGGGGAATTTGTCTTCCTGCGCAGCCGGTCTGGGGAGGGCTTCGCGGTGGGAAACGAATTCTCGCTGGTACGCTCGGCCAAGGAGCTGATGCGAGTCCGCTGGTATGACGGCCAGGGCGCCTCGATCCGTTCGCTCGGGAAACCTTACGAAGACGTGGGAAAAGTAAAGGTCGTCCAGGTGACGCCATTCGGTGCCGTCGCCGAGGTGACCTTCGCGTGCGGGCCGGTGATGGTCGGCGACCTCGCCCTTCCATATCGAGCCCGGCCGATTCCCACGTACACGCCAACTGCCCAGTTGGACCGCTTTGCACCCCCCAATGGCAAGATGGTGGGAGCGATTACGGCGGGCGTGAACAACGCGGCGTACTTCGGGGAAGGTATGATGGCCTTCATCAACCTGGGAACCAGCGACGGCGCAGCCCCCGGGCAGAAGTACCGCATCTTTCATATCATCCGAGAGATCACCGGGGGTGGATTCACGGTTCCGCCGGAACCCCCGCGGGAGATTATCGGCGAGCTCGTGATTCTGTCCTGCCAAGAACTGTCGTCTCTCGCCATGGTCGTCAAGAGCACACGGCAGATTGCGCTGGGGGACGGCATCGAACTGGAATAGGGGCGCAAAAAGCTTCCTGACTCTGGCCTGCTCGCGCACCGTAAGGGGGAGCGAACCTGTCGGCCCCTGTCAGTCGAGTTAGCTTTTGGCAGTTTGCTGAAGAACCTCCGCCGCGGTCATCCTGCTGAGGCGCCGAAGGCGACAAAGGATTTTCGTCTTTGCCTGATCCCACAAATGCCGGGAATCTTCGCGGAATCCACCCTGAGCGAAATGCAAAAGGATCCTTCGCGGCGCTCACGATGAAAAGGGAAGGACTCAGAATGACAATGACATCGGGTTTTTTCGGCAACCTGCTAGCCGGCGCCATGTGGAGAGCGGTGAGCGGAGAGAGGTTCGCCAAAGACCTGGGCGGTGAAGGCCTGGATCTTCGCGCCGTGTTTCCAGGCATCCGGCGGCAGCCCCGCTTTCAGGCAGGTTTCTTCCAGGAATTCTTCCCGGTCCCATTGGAACTCCACGGCCACCTGCGGAAGCAGCAAGCCGCGTTGGAAGCCGCGCGAAATCAGCAGGCCGTGTCGGCCCACCTCGACCTCTTCCGGTCGAATTTCCTTCAACGGGGAAAGCACAGAAATCTCCAGGTGGAGTAGCGGCAGCTCCTCCGGAGAAACCGGGTCAAAACGCGGATCCCGCAGGGCGGCGGAGCGGGCGCACTCCATTACGGTCTGGTAGAGCGGCTGCGACGCTTCAATGTTGCCGATGCAGCCGCGCAACCGCCCGCCCTTGTGGAGGGTCACGAATGCCCCGCAATTCACCGCGAGCGGTCCTTCCGGTCTTTCCACCGAGGGGAGGCTGCCCCCCGCGGGGTTTCGAACGCTCGCTTCGATCGCTTGTCGTGCCAGGCGCAAAAGGAATTGCCGTTGAGATTCATCAAGCGGGGACATCTTTTTCTTCCTCCTGCTTCTCACCTACCCGGAGGACGGCCAAGGGCCGGCGCGTTCGCGGTTTGACCCGCACGTCGAGCTTGCGCCAGAAGCTCCAAAAGTACTGCACGCCCGAGGCCAGGGCGAAGACCACGACGACCCACAGCAGCAGGCCGCCGAGCGGATCTATGAAGGGATAACGCTGCGCAAGCACGATGGCCGTGATGGCCACGACTTGGAAGACCATCTTGGTTTTGCCGAGCTCGGAGGCTTCGAGGGCAAAGCCTTCGGCGGAAGCAATGGCGCGCAGGCCGGAGACAGCGAATTCGCGGCCCACGATGATCACCACCATCCAGGCGGGAACCAGGCCCAGTTCGACCAAGGAGATGAAGGCCGCCGACGTCAGCAGCTTGTCCGCAATGGGATCGAGCAGAATTCCCAGGGTCGTAATCTGGCCACGCTTGCGCGCCAGGTAGCCGTCCAGCAGGTCGGTCACGGCGGCGGCGAGAAACACCCCCACCGCCCAAAGGTCCATGTTTTCGCCCTTGGTCAGCAGGAGTACGACGAGAATCGGCACAATAAAAATCCGAAGCAGCGTGAGGGAGATGGGAAGATTCATCTGCTTTCGAGCCTGGTCCTCTGCGGGCTTGTCAGGGAAGGGACCCACGTCCGCAGCCCACGGCAGGCCAGAGGTCGATTGTGCTGGCGCTTCGGGGTCACTATAACGGACGGCTCCGACCGTGTCAACGCGCATCGCGAGCGCAAGTTCTCGCCCCGGACCGCGAACGCCGCGCACTGAAGCGAGCGGGATTCTCTGCGGATCCCCGCGAGTTTTTCCGCCGCGCGCTGCCCGCCCGGACGCGCGGAGGCCGTGGCCGGGGCCCTCTCCTGTTCACAGATCATCGCGCATTCGCAGACGGCTACCGCATGAGGCTAGGAAGAAGAAACTCAGCATTTTTCGGGCCTCCGGGGACACGGTAGGCTACATTTCAGCCTCCACGGTATGCCTCATGATTGTGCAAAACTCTGGTGGCGTTATTTGAGCTTAAAATGTGCATCTTTACTTACTGAACCACCTCTGAATATTCCCCACGTTTCATGCAACCCCCCTCAAATCAATGGCTTGCGGGCGTGCCCCTTGTGGCACCCGCGTTTTTGGCGGGTTTTGGTGACTCGAGCCCCGCGAGAGTGGCCCCCAGCGTTATCCACAGAGTTTTCCACAGGCCGAGAAGGCCTAAGAATATTGCGGTTTTGGGCTGCTATGGGACCTCGGCGCGGGTGGAGAAGGAGCCCGAAGTCGGTCTCGGAGGGAAGCCGCAAGGCGGGCTCTGACGAAAACGCGGGTGTCTTCGAAGCGAGTGGAAAGGACGGTCCCAAGTCGATGCAGCAGGGCCAATCGCGCGCCGTCGGAGGCCGCGAGTTCGAATTGCTCTTCCACGATGGGGTCGTCGCGGAGCATTTGGTCGATCCGTGCTCGCAGCCCATCCAGACCCTCACCGGTGCGGGCCGAAACCCAGACCTCCGCCACGTCTCCCGAGTCTTTGCCACGCGTCGAAACCCCCGGCCGCGAGGCGAACTTGCGCTCGGGCAGCAGATCGATTTTGTTCCAGACGTGGATGCGAGGCGTGGAAGCGACGTGCAATGTTTCCAGCAATCTCTCCACGGCTTCGTCCTGGTGCGCGTGGTCGGGGTGTGAGGCATCAGTGACGTGCAGGAGCAGACTAGCTTCCTGGAGTTCTTCCAGCGTGGCGCGAAACGCCGCCACCAGATGGGGCGGCAATTTGCGAATGAACCCCACCGTGTCGGAGAGCAGTGCGGGGCGGCGTGATTCGAGCAGCAGAGCGCGCACCGTCGGGTCGAGTGTCGCAAACAGCCGCGACGAGGTCAAAACCCCGGCCCGAGTCAGGGCGTTGAACAAGGTGGACTTCCCCGCGTTGGTGTAGCCCACCAGAGCAACGATCAGGAAATTCTGGTCGCGTCGCCGGGCGCGGTGGAGGCCGCGCTCGGTGCGGACGTGCTCGATCGCCGCTTGGAGCCTCCGGATGCGCGCACGAATGCGGCGGCGGTCGAATTCGAGTTGTTGCTCGCCCGGGCCGCGCGTCCCAATGCCGCCGCCCAGCCGCGAGAGCAGCATCCCGCGGCCCGCCAGTCGCGGCAGCAGGTAGTTCAGTTGCGCCAGTTCCACCTGCAACTGGCCCTCCCGCGTCCGCGCCCGGCGGGCGAAGATATCCAGGATGAGCTGGGTTCGATCCAGGACTTTCAAGTCGAGGGCCTTTTCGAGATTGCGCAGTTGCGTGGGCGTGAGGTCGTGGTCGAAGAGGATGAGGTCGGCGCCAGTGGACTGGGCGCTCGAACGAATCTCCTCCACCTTGCCGCGCCCGACCAGCGTCGCCGGATCGGGTTCGGGGCTGCGTTGCAGGGTGGTGCCGACGACTCTCGCGCCGGCACTGATCGCCAGGTCCCGGAGCTCGAGGAGCGTTTCCTCGGCATCCGATACGCACCATTCCGGGCCGCCGCGTCGGGTCGGGGCCCAACCTACCAGATACGCCTTCTCGAGGGGTTGCGCCTGCCGAATAGCCTTAACCCTCCGGTGCCGCAGGAGCCGCCGCTGCGACCCCAGGACGCGGCAAAACAACTGTGGAGATCGCGTGTTTGAAAATCAATTGTTCCTGGTTGCTGCTTTCGAGGACGACGGAGTATTTGTCAAAGCTCCGAATCCGGCCCGAGAGCTTGACGCCGCTCAGCAAGTAGATGGTGACCAGGGTGCGTTCCTTGCGGGCGGAATTCAAAAAGCCGTCCTGAATATTCTGAGCCTGTTTCTCCATTTTCCCTCTTTCCCCAGGGCTATGGGTATTCATGTTCTCTCCCCGTCATAAACCGCCAGAGCCGGATAGTCGTTCCCTCCTGATTCTTCTCTGTCCGCGCTCATCGGTAGGCGCTTCTCCAGCCAGGCGGAAACGCTCTGCTGAATTTTCGGGTCGTCCCCGAAGCCACGAAACCACTCGACATCTTTCTCCCGTCGGAACCAGGTCATTTGGCGCTTGGCGTACCGCCGGGTGGCCGTTTCTGTTGCCCGCACCGCATCCGCCAGAGTCATTCCGCCGGCCAGCACCGCCCATGCCTGGCGGTAGCCGATGGCCCCCAGAGCCTTGATCCGAGACGGGTCTGCCCGCGACAGCATAACACGAACCTCTTCCAGTATACCCGCTTGGAACATCTGCGTGACGCGATCATGAATGCGCTGGGCGAGCTGCTGGCGGTTGGGATCCAGGCCCACTTTCATCACCCGAAAACCGTGCAAGCCTTCGCGACCGTGCGCCTGCATGGCCGTCATGGGCTGTCGAGCGAGGAAACAAACCTCTAGGGCGCGGATGACCTTCGGCAAGTCGCGCGGGTGGATTCGGGCCGCCGCGGGTGGATCGAGTCTCGCCAGCATCCGGTGAAGGAATTCGGGGGAGCGTCGGGCGCCGATCAACTTCAGGCGATCCCGTAACGCCTCCGATCGTTGCGGACCTTCGAATAGACCCAGAAGCAAAGCGCGGAGGTACAGCCCCGTGCCCCCGACGATGATGGGGAGGCGCCGTCGCTGGCGAACCTCGCTGAGCACGCGAAGGGCCGCGTGGCGAAAGTCCCCGGCTGTAAAGACCTGCTCGGGGTCAGCGATATCGAGAAGATGGTGCGCAATGCCGCGTCGTTCGCCGGCAGGGACTTTGCCCGTGCCGATGTCAAATCCCCGGTAGATCTGAACGGAGTCGCAGTTGACGATCTCGCCGTTCCAACGCGCGGCCAGCGCCATCGCCAGCGAAGACTTTCCGGCGGCCGTCGGGCCCACGATCGCCAGGAGCGGGTGTTCGTGGCTCATCGCGCCCACCAGAGAATCCGCAGAAACCGAATCAGAAGCACAAGGAGAACCACGGCCAGTAAAAAGAAGCCGCCTATTAGTTGCGTTTTCGACAGGCGCACCATGGGCCATTTTCTGAGTCGGGAGAATCCATTGGGCATGAGGACCGACGCGACCGGGTCTCCCTACAAAGCCGCCGCGCTTTTTCGTGGCTCCACGAGATTGCCCGCCGGCCTTCGCAAACCTTCATAATGGGTAGCCGAGGTTGTACAGGAAGATGAACTGGAGCACGAGATGCTCGCCGGTGAACTCCTCCGGGAGTGGAGGGAAGGGATTCGAGGCTTGAATGGCACCGATGGCGGCGCGATCCAGCGGAACGGATCCCGAGCTTGCCACGAGTCGAAGCTGCGGCACGGAGCCGTCCTTCAGTATCTCAAACACAATCCCGACACGCCCCTTCTGGCCGAGCTTGGCCGCCACGGGAATCATCGAATACCAGTTCCTGCGAACATTAAAAACAACCCGCGCCAGATACGGCCCAAAATCCACGCCCCGGGTGTCGGAGAGAATGAGGGGCGCCTCGGTGGAGAAATTGGGGTCGTAGTTGCGAAGTTGCATCGGCGAATCGCCCGGACCCTCCCCTGGCCCGCTCGCCCGGCCGCGGGCGGCGGCCTCAAGCGATTGGCGGATCGCGTCCCCCGGGGTGGTCGTGGAAAGGCGGAGTCGCGATTGCCCGCCACCGGCCGGCGGAACATCCTCAAGACGCAGCCGGGCTTCTTCTTTGCTCTCCGGGGGCGGGGGCGGGGCGGCAGCGGAGCCGGCTCCCGGCGGCAGAGGCGGTGGGCTCGGCGGCGGGCTGAGCGCCGGCGGAGTGCCGCCTCCGGCGATTTCCGGCAGAGGAGTGTTTCCCTCCGAATAGGGCATCCGATTGCCAAACGGATTGATGATGGGCGATTTGCCTTGGGCGCGCCGGTCGCGGTCCGAAAGGATATCGGTATCTGGGGGCGGCTCCTGCAGGCGCTTGAGGACTTCGGGAGGAAACCACAGGAAGGTTGATTCCTTCCCGGGCTGCGGCTCGAGGCGGATGCCCATCATCTCTGCCCCGCGTCGGAACAGGTTTGGAGAAAACAAGAGAATGAGGATCGCGACGCCGTGCAGCAGGACCGAGAGCAGGAACATCGTCCGGCGGCGCCAGCGGACGACCTCCGACTCGAGTTCCAGAAGAAGATGCAATTGGGGCTCGGCGCTCATTCGGAAAACCGAAAAACGAAACCCGAAACGCGAAACGCGCGGCCTTCCGCTTCAGGTTTGAAATCTCCACGAATCTGCCCAGCCGCGAAAACCCTGTGCTGGCCATCGCCAATCGCAAATCCAAAATCCCAAATCACTCAGAGCTCTCCGCTTTGTCCGACCGAGCGGGCGAGCGGGACGCCCACCTGAGCCGCATGTTGTTCGATGCAAATCATGACTCGCTCGGCCAAGGCCAGGGCATCGCGGCCCTCGATGCCGCCAACCAGCGGCGGACGTCGCGTGCGGACCGATTCAGCAAACGCTGCGAGCTCGGCCCGCAACGGCTCATCCGGAGTGGTTGCCAACTTCCGGAAGCCGATCTTCGGCACGCCTCCATCCCGGTTGACGCTGAGCACCAGAACATCCCGCCGGGTGAAATCAATAGAGATGTATTCACGGGGCTGGAAGTAACGGAACTTCCTGACCCGCTCGGTGCTCACGCGGCTGGCCGTCAGGTTCGCCACGGTACCATTGTCGAACTCTACGCGCGCATTCGCAATATCAACCTTATCCGAGAGCACCGGCAGCCCCACGGCGCGGACCTCGCGCACGCGCGCCGCCACCATCCACAGGACCAGGTCAAGGTCGTGGATCATCAGGTCAAAGACCACGTCCACATCCAGGCTCCGCGGGCTGAACACGCCGAGGCGGTGAATCTCAAAGAAGAGCGGATTCCTGGTCACCGCCTTGGCGGCCACCACCCCGGGATTGAAGCGCTCGAGGTGCCCCACCTGAAGGATGCGGCCCAGCGCCGCCGCTTGGCGAATCAGCTCGTCGGCTTCCTCGACCGTGCGCGCAATCGGCTTTTCGACCAGAACGTCCACGCCGCGCTCGAACGCCCGGCGTGCGACCTCCGCATGGCTCGTGGTGGGAATCACAACGCTGACGCCGGCCACCGCGCCGAGCGTCTCGTCGAGACTGGCAAACGCGCGCACGCCGAGTTCGTCCGCCACCTCGCGAGCACGTTCGGGGCGCAGGTCATACACGCCCACCAGGTCCGCCCCTGCAACCTGCTTGAATTCTCGCGCGTGCTTTCGGCCGTGTTCTCCGACGCCGATAACGGCGACGGGAATCTTCTCGCTCAAGCTTCCCTCGTTTCGGGCGCCGTGCTCTTCTCACCCGGGCCGACCTTTTCGGCCCACCCTCTCCCAGGCGGGCAAGGGCCGCAGAAGCGAGAAATCTTCCGCGTCCTTTTACCCATGGGGGACGGGCCGGAGGTCAGGCAACCAGATCCCCTCATTTCATTCCCACAATCGCAATCCCTGCGGCATCCGCTGCGGCAATCATCGGGCGGCGCTCGAATAGCAGCGTCTTGCCCGCATCCACGGCGAGCACGCTGGCGTGCGCACGGCGCATGACCTCAATCGTCCTCAGGCCCACCACGGGAACATCGAACCGCATATCCTGGTTGGGCTTGCTTACTTTGACGACCACCAGCCGCCGTCCGTTGCTCAGGGCGCCGGCGCGTTCGATGGTGGCGTCGGTGCCCTCCATGGCCTCCACAGCGACGCAGGCTCGGTCGGCAATGACGATCGTTTGGCCAATATCCAAACCGGCGATTCTCTTGGCGATCTCGCGGCCATAAGCGATGTCCGCCTGCTCGCCGGCGTCGGGAGCACGCCTCGTCATGGTGCCCGCGTCCGCAAGGAGGGGTTTCAGGAAGAGCGTGGAGTCCACGACGCGGATGCCACGCCCTTCGAGCATGCGAACAAACGCCCCGAGCAACGCGTCGGTATTCTTTCGGTGCAACCCGGTGAGCGCCCGACTCAGCAGGCCGTCGGGCTTGATCGCACTGAAGAGCTGGACGTGTTTGACCTGCCCGGCCAAAACGACTTTCTCAATGCGCTCCGCACTCAACAGCTCGAGTAGCTTCGCCACCTCGCCCAAACTCAGCCAGTGGATATTCGAGGTCTTTTGGGATAAGGCGGGGGAAGTCTCTTCCTGGATGGCCACGACCAGCGGCTCGATGCCCTGGTGTCGCGCCGCCTCCAGCACCAGAAACGGAAAACTGCCGTTGCCGGCAACGATCGCGTAACGGGCCGCAGTTTCAGCTGAAGCATTCATGGTGGATCGAACATCGAAAAACGAAACTCGCAACTAAGCGGGCGGTCGATTCTCGAGTTTCGATTTTCGAACTTCGGTCATTTCACCACGCCCCGCTCCGAAGTCCTGATGAATTCCACCAGCGCGCGCACATGGGGCGACTGAAACCCTGCGGCTTCGATGGCCTGGAGCGCCTGGGTGGTGTTGAGCTTGGAGCGGCAGAGGAGGCGTAAGGCCTTTTCGAGCTCGTCCACGTCGTCCTTCGAGAGTCCGCGGCGCTCCAACCCCAGGCGGTTCGCTCCGTAAACGCCCGCGGGGCGCTCGGCGCTGGTCTTGGCGTAGGGGAGGATGTCCTTGTTGATGACGCTGTAACTCCCCAGGAAACTGTACGCGCCAATGCGGCAACCCTGATGAATTCCGCAAAACGCGCCAATCGTGGCGTGATCTCCAATCTCGACGTGGCCCGCCAGGGAAGCCCCGTTGGCCATGATGATATGGTCGCCGAGCCGGCAATCGTGGGCGATGTGGACGTAGGCCATCAGGAAGTTGTGACTGCCGATGCGCGTCACACCGCCGCCTTGGACCGTCCCGCGATGCAGCGTAATGAACTCGCGGAAGATATTGTCGTCGCCAATTTCCAGGCGCGTCGGCTCGCCGCCGTACTTCAAATCCTGGCAAGGCAAACCCACGGCGGCATAAGGGAAGATCCGATTGCGTTGGCCGATCGTGGTGGGTCCTTCGACGACGACGTGCGACATCACCTCGCAGTCGTCGCCCAGTTCGACCCCCGCGCCGATCACGGAGTACGGCCCCACCGTCACACTGCAAGCAACCTGAGCTTGGGGATGAATGATCGCGGTCGGATGTGCCTTCATTTGGTGGCATTACCTGGATGGTCGGCGATGGCGAACTGCACCTCGGCTTCCGTGACGAGCTTGCCATCCACCGTGGCGCGCCCCTGCATCTTGCCGAAATTGCTGCGCCGCGCCCGAAGTTCCATTTCGATGCGCAGTTGGTCTCCGGGCAGGACGGGCCGGCGGAATTTGGCGTTCTCGATGCCGGTAAAGTAGATGAGCTTGCTCTCCTTGTCGGGCAAGTCGCGATAGATCATTACGCCCGCCACCTGCGCCATGGCCTCGATGATCAGCACGCCCGGCATCACGGGGGCGCCGGGGAAATGCCCCTGAAAGTAGGGTTCGTTGATGGTGACGTTCTTCAGGCCCACCACGCGCTTGCCCGGCTGTAGCTCCACGATCCGGTCCACGAGCAAAAACGGATATCGATGCGGCAAAAACTGCATGATCTCGTGGATGCCGTAAAGGATTTTCTTCTCCGTATCCGGAGTTGCCACCGACTCAGCCACGGTTCACCATCCTCAACGCTATTGACCACCCAACTCAGACCCGGATGGGGGTGCGGCCCCGGCGCTTGCCGCCCCTCCGACTCCCTGCATTATAGTGGAAACCGCGCGTCCTTCCAAACGCGCAGTCGACTTCTCCCCACACCTCATCCCCTCAGGACGATCCGCGGTTCGGGCGACCGCACGGGATACCATCAGGCCTCTCTTGCCGCCGCCGGGGCTTCGGCTCCCTCAGGGTCTCTGCTCCGAAGATTCCGGTTGACCCCTCACCCGGCCTCCTTCGTCGGCCCCCGCCGCCCCGGAAGCCTGCTCCCCTACAGGTCCCCAGGGGAAGGGCTGCGTGTCATCCATTCCCAAGGGATTCGCGCCGGGCGTTACTGAAAACACCGGCTGTGCTAAACTCGCAAGGCTTCATAATATTCTCAGGAGAGCTTCCGTGAGTGCACGCATACTGGACGGCAACAAGATCCGCGACGAAATACTGAGTGATCTGCGCAAGGAAATCGCCGAACTGAAAAACGCCGGGATCGTGCCCGGCCTGGCCGCCGTGCTGGTCGGCGACAACCCGGCATCGCACATCTACGTGCGCAGCAAGGTGAAAACCTGTGAGTCGCTGGGTCTCTACAGCGAAAAGATCGAGCCCCCGGCAACGAGCACTACCGAAGAGATGCTGGCGTTGGTCGAAAGGCTCAATCAACGAGACGACATCGACGGCATCCTGGTCCAGCTCCCGTTGCCCCCCCAGATCGACTCGAAAAAGGTGCTGGAAGCCGTGAGTCCCGCCAAGGACGTGGACGGCTTCCATCCGATGAACATCGGCTACCTGGTGAGCGGGCGGCCGGGACTGGTGCCGTGCACCCCGGCCGGGATCATTGAAATCCTGAAGCGCAGCGGGGCGACACTCAAAGGCGCCCGCGCGGTCGTGGTAGGCCGGAGCGACATCGTCGGCAAACCCACCGCCATGCTCCTGATGCACGAACACGCGACCATCACCATCTGCCACTCGCGCACACGCGATCTGCCCGCGGTGGCGCGGGAAGGCGATATCCTGGTGGCCGCCATCGGCAAGGCCGCCTTCGTGACCGGCGACTTCATCAAGCCCGGCGCCATCGTCATTGACGTGGGGCAAAACGTGTTGAAGACCCCTGAGGAAGTGTGCCGGATCTACCATGACCCGACCGAGGCGCTGAAAAAGCTCGAGGCCAAGGGCCAAGTGCTGATCGGCGACTGCCAGCCCGAAGAGGCCATGGAGAAGGCCGGCGCTTACACGCCGGTGCCGGGTGGCGTGGGCCCGCTCACGATCACCATGCTGATGGTCAACACGGTCAAGGCGGCCCGCGCGCGACGCGGGAGGCGAGAGGCCGTCGCGGCCGCCTAGGAACAGTGACCGGTTCCGAGTGACGTGTGACAAAGAGGGGGGTTCTTGCGCGTCATTTGCCACTCGCCACTGGTCACTCCTTCCCATGACTGCACTCAGCCGCACATTCGGTCTGACGGGCGGCGTGGCGTCCGGCAAAAGTACCGTCGCGGCGATGTTCGCCGAGCTGGGAGCCAAGATTATCGACGCCGACCGGGTGGCCCATGAAGTCATTCGCTGGCCGCAACCTGCCTACCACGAGATCGTTCGCCACTTTGGTTTCGAAATCCTCGACGCGCAGGGCGAAATCGACCGCAAGCGCCTGGGGGCCGTGGTTTTCCGGGACCCGGACAAACTTCGCCTTCTGAACTCCGTCGTCCACCCACGCGTGATCGAGCGTGTCGAGCAACGCGCAGAAGCTTTCCTCCTCTCGGACCCGGGCGCGGTGGTTCTGGTCGACGCGGCGCTTCTCTACGAGGCGGAGGTTGCCGACCGCTTCAAGAAGATTATCGTGACGTGGTGCCGCCCCGAACAGCAGCTCGCACGCCTGATGGCCAACGCGGCCTTGTCGCGCGAAGAAGCTGAGCGACGTATCGCCGCCCAGATGCCCGCCGAAGAGAAACGCCGCCGCGCCGACTACGTCATTGATTGTTCGGGAGACCTCGAGTCCACCCGGGCGCAGGTGGGGCAACTTTGCGCACAACTCCGGCTGATCGCCACGTGCTAACGGAAACTCGAAAACCGGAATTCCATAACCCATCCGCAATTGACGGGTAGGCGAATTTCTCAGTCACGCTTCTCAGTTTTCGGTTTTCCCGCGCCGGCCAGCCATTGTTCCCCTCGCCGGAGGAGCTCGTCGAGTGTGCGCTGCACTTCTTGCTGCTTGCCTTCCTGCGTGGCATCGTCGGCGCCCTCGGGGACGACGATGGGCGGGGCGATAAAAACGGCGGCCTGGCTGAAAGGCAGAGGAAACTGAGTTTGATCCCAGCTCTTGCGGAAAACGTAGGCCTTGCGAAGCGCGATGTGAAAGCAGAGGATGGCCGCTCCGGTGGCCCGAGAGAGAATGACCGCGCCGCGTTTGGCGACGAAGCGCGGGCCGCGCGGGCCGTCGATGGTAAACGCCGTGTCTCTGCCGGCGCGGTGGCAGCGAATCATCTCCACCAGGGCGCGCCCCGCGCCACGCGAGCTTGACCCGCGCGCCGCGCCGTAGCCGTGCCATCGGATGATGCGCGCGATGTATTCGCCGTCAAAATTCTGGCTGGTCATGACCACAATGCCGCGCTGGCGCCAGAACCAGGTCGCGGCAAAAATCTCGCGATGCCAGAAGGTATAGATCAGTCCCTTGCCAAGCCGGCGCGCTGCTTCCCAGTTCTCCCAGCCGAATACCTCAAAGCGCAGCGTGCGCCCCACGAGCAGCACGGCAAGATATCCCACCACGCTCGCGGCCGCGATCTGCACCCGTTGCCAGAGCGAGAAGCTTCGAGGGTTCTCTTCCAGCGCTACGCCGGCGGCTTGTTCTTCAACGGGTGGTTTCCTTTTGATGGTGGGGGCGAAGTCTTCGGGCATCACTGTCCTCGGCCTGCAGACGCCTTATAACACAGGCCACGCGTTCGTAGGGGGACGGGGCGTCTGCCACGGCCTGCTGCCTCCTGCTTTCTGCCTTCCCCTCGCTGCTGTCTTACATGCCGTCAAAGTGTGGCCCGCCGCCGCCCTCGGGGGGCACCCAGGTGATGATCTGATAGGGATCGGCGATATCGCAAGTCTTGCAGTGGACGCAATTCGAGGGGTTGAGCTTGAGGCGTCGGCCCGTGCCGTCGGGGGCGTCCTCCATTTCGTACACCGCGGCGGGACAGAAGTGCTGGCACGGGTTGCCGTATTCGCGTGTGCAGCGCGTGTTGCAGATGTTCAGGTCTGCGATCTTCAAATGCGACGGCTGGTCCTCTTCGTGGTGCGTGCCGGAATGAAAGACATCGGTGAGCTTGTCGAACGTGAGATGGCCATCCGGTTTGATCATCTCTAACCGTTCCCGCTGCCGGTCTGCGAGGAACTGCATGCGCTCGTGTCCAGCGCGGGCTGCATAGCGTGCCCGGACCCCGCGGCCGCCCGTCACATGTTGCAGCGCCCCATGGAAGAGCCCTCGCCAGAATCCGCCCTCAAAGCCCTGATGGAAGTTGCGGGCTTTCCAGAGTTCGTCTCTGATCCAGCTCTTTCGCCATCGGGTCTCAAAGCCTTGCAGTATCTCTCGCGAGAAGTCGTTTTTCAGCAGAGCCTCGAAGACCGTTTCGGCGGCGAGCATGCCGCTCTTCATGGCCAGATGAATGCCCTTGAGGCGCTGCGAGTTCAGGAAGCCCGCCGAATCGCCAACGATCAGCCCACCATGCATGGCCGTGCGGGGAATGGAGAAGTAGCCGCCCTCGGGAATGGCCTTGGCGCCGTAGCGCACCATCTGCCCGCCTTCCAAAAGCCGCCGGATATGCGGATGGGTCTTGAACAGTTGAAAGGCACGGTGTGGATCGAAGCGCGGGTCTTCGTAGTCGAGGCCCGCGACGAGGCCCACGGAGAGAAGCCTGTCAGAGAGCGCGTAGATGAACCCCCCGCCGAATTGGCGCGAGGGGAGCGGCCAGCCGAACGTGTGGATGACTTCCCCGGGCGCCATGCGTCCCGCGGGAATCTCCCACAGCTCTTTCACGCCGAGGCTGTAAACCTGCGGATTGCAGTCCCGATCGAGGTGGAAGCGGGCGATCAATTGTTTCGCCAGCGAGCCGCGGGGCCCTTCCGCAATAACGGTGACCTTGGCGCGCAGGTCGTAGCCCGGTTGGAAGTTAGACTTACGTATGCCGTCCCGGTCGAGACCTTTGTCGTCGGTCCTCACGCCCACGACGCGATCGCCTTCGTACAAGACCTCCATGCCGGCAAACCCGGGCAACACGCTGACCCCTTGTCTCTCCGCGAGCCCGCCCAGCCAGCGGACGAGCTTGTTGAGCGAGACGACGTAGTTACCGTGGTTTTGGAAAGCGGGTGGATTAAGGGGCAGCTTCCAACCCCCGCGGCGGGTGAGGTAGAAGACCGAGTCATCCGTCACGGGCGCTTCGAGAGGTGCGCCCTGCGCCTGGAAATCCGGAACAAGCTCAGCGAGTGCGCGCGGGTCGAGTACAGCGCCCGAAAGCAAGTGCGCCCCAATCTCGTCGGCCTTCTCGAGAAGGAAGATGTTCTCGGTGCGGAGGGCGCGTCCATTCGCACCCACGGGCCCGCGCGACGCGTTGTGCGCCTGGATAAGTTGAGCGAGGCGGAGAGCGCAGCTCAGGCCGGCCGGGCCGGCGCCGACAATCAGCACATCGCTCTCGAGCGTCTCGCGATCCATCTCTGCCCTGCTCACGTAACCTTAGCAGAATCTTGATCGGGGGGAGAGCATCGGGACGCCGGCGGACTGGGGTGCTCGACCCACGGGAAGCTCGTCGCCCCGGGCCTAGCTACTTGGGGAGGCTATCCATCTGATCTTTCATGGCCTGGGCAATGGTCGGATTCGAGCCGAATTGCGTGGCGAGCTGCTGGTAGATCTCCCGTGCCTTGGCGGGCTGAGTGGCCCGATAAGCATCCGCCAGCGCCAGCTTGGCGGTCGCCTCCGGAACCGTAGCCGTGGGCCGTGCCGCCAGCTCCTGGTAAATCCTGGCGCCCTCTTCCAACTTCCCGGCCTTCACATACTCACCGGCCAACGCCAACTGGGCGAGCCCGGCGAGGTTGCGGTCAGAATTTGCCGCGGCTTCCTGCAAAG
>Ga0073934_10002499_pt1 | contig 37980 bp, 41 predicted proteins | sample LarsenN4metaG_FD_76834 | JGI IMG/M metagenome (GOLD analysis project Ga0073934, IMG submission 76834) | Hot spring sediment bacterial and archeal communities from British Columbia, Canada, to study Microbial Dark Matter (Phase II) - Larsen... ... | reverse complement strand
GCCGACCAAGGTGCCCGCGAGCACGCCGGCCAGCGCGCTGCCGAGCATGCGCGAGGCGAGCCACGCGCCCCAGCCGCCGCGGCGCGGCGCTGCTGCGCGCCGGCCCGCCGGCGCTGCGGCGTCGTCGAACAGCCGCGCCTGCAGCTGCTGCCACACCGCTTCGCTCGGCTGCATCGCCGGCACGCCGTCGGCCAGCACGCGAAAGCGCTCGTGCCAGCCGGTCACCGCGCGCGCGGCCTGCGGCGATTCGCGCAGCAGCCGCTCGAAGCGGCGCCGTGCGCGCCCGGCCAGGGTGCCGAGCGCGTACTCGCGCGCCAGCCGGTCGAGCCGTTCGGGCTGCAGGTAGTTCACGCGCGGGCCTTCACGCGATGCCCCGGATGCCCGCCGATTCGAGGCAGGCGCGCAGCTTGTCGAGCCCGCGGCGCACCCAGGCCTTGGCGGTGCCGAGCGGCACGTTCAGCGCCTCGGCGATGTCGGTGTGCACCAGGCCGCGGTAGTACGCGAGCGCGAGCGCCTGCCGCTGCGACGCGCCGAGCGAGCCCATGCACGCGGCAATGCGGCCGCGCGCGAGGCTGTCGTCGAGCAGCTGCTGCGGATCGGGCGCGTTCGCGTCGGCCACCTGCAGCGCGTCGTCGTCGAGCGGCGTGGTGCGGGCGCGCTCGGTCGCGCCCGAGCGCAAGGCATCGATGGCGCGGTTGCGCACGATGTTGATCAGCCAGGTCATCGGCTGGCCGAGGCTTGCGTTGTAGCCGGCCGCGCCGTGCCATACATTCATGAAGGCTTCCTGCAGCACCTCTTCGGCGCGCTCTCGATGATTCAATATACGGAACGCGACGCCCAGGAGATGCGCGCAGGTGGCGCGATACAGCCGCTCGAAGGCCTGCCGGTCGCGCAGGGCGACCCGCGCGAGCAGGTCCGGCAGGTTCTCGGCAGCGGCCATCGGCAGGGGCGGGCGTTGCAGGAAGCGTGCGCGAGTGTAGTGCGCCGGTCGCGGGCTGCCGCCTGGCCCGTCCGGGCTACGCCGCGCGAACCGACCACCGGATGCGGCAGCCCATGAGCCACCCGTCCCCTCCGATCGTCGTCGCGCTGCTCGGCGTGCCCGAGGCGACCACCGCGGCCACCTTGTACGGCTTCTACGACGCGCTGGCCGCGACGCGCCGCGACTGGCTCCTGCTTCACGGCGCCGAGCCGGTCGAGTCGCCGCTGCGGCCGCTGGTGGTGAGCCGCGACGGCCGCCCGTTCGTCGGCGCCAACGGCGTGCGCATCACGCCCGACGCGGCGTTCGCCGACGTGCCGCGGCCCGACGTGGTGTGCATCACCGACCTGGCCGTCCTGCCGGGCGAGCCGGTCGGCGAGCGCTTCGGCGCCGAGGTGGCGTGGGTGCGCGAGCGCTACGACGACGGTGCCGTCGTCGCCGCGGCCTGCTCGGGCGCCGTGCTGCTCGCCCGCACCGGCTTGCTCGACGGGCTCGACGCCACGTCGCACTGGGCGTACTGCGATGCGCTGTCGCGCGAGCATCCGCGCACGCGCTGGCATGCCGAGCGCGGCCTCGTGATGGCAGGCCCCGACCGGCGCATCCTGATGTCGGGCAGCGGCGTGGCCTGGCACATGCTGGCCCTGTCGCTCATCGCGCGCTTCGCGGGGCCGGAGGAGGCGATGCGCGTGGCGCGCATCAACCTGCTCGACGCGAGCGACGCGAGCCCGATCGCCTACGCGTCGCTCGTGCGCGGCGGCCGCGCCGACGACCCGCTGATCCAGCGTTGTCAGCAATGGGCGGCGATGCACTACCACGTCGAGTCGCCGGTGACGCAGATGGTCGCGCTGTCGGGCCTGCCCGAGCGCACGTTCAAGCGCCGCTTCGCCCGGGCGACCGGGATGAGCCCGCTGGAGTACGTGCACATGCTGCGCCTCGAGGAGGCCAAGCAGATGCTCGAGTCCGGCGACGCGCCGGTCGAGCGGATCGCCGCCGAGGTCGGCTACCAGGACCCGAGCTTCTTCAGCCGGCTGTTCCGGCGCAAGGTCGCGCTCACGCCCGCGCAGTACCGCCGCCGCTTCGGCGCGCTCGCGCGCCGGCTGCAGGACGCCGCGGCGCGAGGGTCGGCGTGACGACGGCGCGCGTGACGGCGCGGTCGCCGGGCGCTCAGGCGCCGGCGATCGCCGCGTCGAGGTCGTTCAGCACTTCCTCCAGCCGCTTCAGCGCGCGCGCGCCGCGGCTGCGCCGCACGCGATGGCGGCTGACCAGCACGCGCTGCGGGTCGTCGAGCGCGGCATCGTCGAGCGCGAGGCCGTGGCGCGCGAGCTGGCGGTTGAGCACCGTGCGGCGCGAGCGCAGCAGCGCGCGCGTGCGCTGGTAGGCGTGCTCGGCCAGGTGCCGCCGCTGCGACACGCTGAAGGTGTTGGCGAGGAACAGCTCGGCGTCGCGCTGGTCGGGTTCGAGCAGCACGATGTCGGTGTCGGGGTGGCTGACGCCGTAGCCCTTCATGCCCAGCTCGAGCCGCGAGTGGATCATCGAGCGGAAGGTCTGGCTCAGCACCACCGGCAGCCCGCCGTCGACCAGCCGCGGGATGCGCGGCTCGCCGTCGGCCAGCACGCGACGGTGCGGCGCGTGCGTGGCGTCGAACGGCACCAGCGGGTTCAGGCACAGCAGCAGGTCGAGCCCCTGCTCGAGCAGCACGCTGGCGTGCAGGGTCTTCTTCAGCGCGCCGTCGACGTAGAAGCGCCCGTCGATCTCCACCGGCGGGAAGAGGCCCGGCAGCGCGGCGCTCGCCTGCACCGCCTTGCTGATGGGCACGTGGTCGAAGCCGGGCCGGCCGAACGGCGCGGCCTCGCCGCTGTCGAGGTCGGTGGCCACCAGGACCAGGGTGCGCGCGAGGGTGCGGAAGTCGTTGCTGCGTCCGGGTGCCGAGAACACGCGGCGCAGCTGCGCCTCCAGCGGCGCGCCGCTGAACACGCCGGCCGGCAACGCGCGGCCCACGCGCTCGAACGCCGCGAGCAGCGAGCGCCGTCCGCTCGCGTACTGCGTGACGGCCTGCGCCACCAGGCCGGGCAGCGAGAGCGCGCGGCAGGCGTACTCGCCCCAGGCCGGACGCAGCAGCAGCGACGGCTCGAAGACGTCGTCCTCGCGGCCGTCGTTCTCGATGAACGACGCGCACAGCTGGCGCGGCGTGAGCCCGTTGGCCAGGCCCGCGGCGATGAAGCCGCCGGCCGACACGCCGACATACCCGTCGAGCGCGGTGAAGTCGAGCGCGGGCAGCGCCTCGTCGAGCGCGCACAGCGCGCCGATCTCGTAGATGGCGCCCAGCGGGCCGCCGCCGGCCAGCGCGAGGCCGACCCGGCGACGCCCGCCCCGCTGGCCCATCAGGCGGCGCTGCGGCGCGCCGCGCGCTTGGCCGGCGCCTTGGAGGCGGCCCTGGCGGCCGGCTTCGCACCGGCCTTGCCGGCGCCGGACTTCGACAGCGCGGCGACCTTGGCCGACAGCTCGTCGATGCGTTTGATCAGCGCGTCGACGTCCTTGCTCGACGGCACGCCGAGCTTGCCCATCGCCTTGGCGACGCGCTCCTCGAAGATCGACTCGAGCTTGTCCCACTGCTGGCCGGCCTTGGAGGTCACGTCGTTGGCCATCGCGCTCATCTTCCCGGTGACTTCGCCGATCTTCTCCTCGGCCACCGCCTGCGTCTTCTTCTGCAGGCTCATGCCTTCCTTGACCAGGGCCTCGAACACCTTGGTGCCCTCTTCCTGCGCCTTGCTGAATGCGCCGAGTCCGGCGAGCCAGATCTGCTGCGCCGAGTCCTTCACCGTCGCGGCGAGCTGGCTGTCGAGCAGGCCGGTCGCCGAGGCGGTCTTCTTCTCGGCCATCTTCTGGAGCTTCTTGACCATTGCGCTGTCCTTTCTTGTCGAGAGCGTGTCGACCCGCCGTTCGCGGCGGGCCTGCAGCGCACTATAGGGACGCGCGGCGACGGCCACTCGGCGCGGCTGCCTAATTGTCTAGTGAGCGGCCTCTATGCGAGGCTCCGGGTTAGCGCGAGGCGAGGCGCTGCGCGCCGCGCGCAAGAATCGGCGCTCCACCGCCAGAGGAGGTCTTCCATGCACTACTTCGTGACCGGCGCCACCGGCTTCATCGGCAAGCGCCTCGTCAAGACGCTGCTCGCGCGCCGCGGCACGACCGTGCACTTCCTGCTGCGTGCCGAGAGCGCCGACAAGGTGCCCGCGCTGCTGGAGTACTGGGGCGTCGGCAAGGCGCGCGCGATCCCGGTGTTCGGCGACCTCGGCGCGAAGAAGCTCGGCGTGTCGGCCGACGACCTGAAGGCGCTGAAGGGACAGGTGGACGCGGTCTACCACCTCGCGGCCGTGTACGACCTGAAGGCCGACGAGGAGTCGCAGGTGCGCGCCAACATCGACGGCACGCGCAACATGGTCGAGTTCGCCAAGGCGGTGGACGCCAGGCACGTGCACCACGTGTCGTCGATCGCCGCGGCCGGCCTGTACGAAGGCGTGTTCCGCGAAGACATGTTCGACGAGGCCGAGAACCTCGAGCACCCGTATTTCATGACCAAGCACGAGAGCGAGAAGATCGTGCGCAAGGAGTGCAAGGTGCCGTGGACCGTGTACCGCCCCGCCTTCGTCGTCGGCGACTCGCAGACCGGCGAGATGGACAAGATCGACGGGCCGTACTACTTCTTCAAGCTGATCCAGCGCATGCGCCAGATCGTGCCGCCGTGGATGCCCACGGTGGGGCTGGAGGGGGGGCGCATCAACCTGGTGCCGGTGGACTTCGTGGTCGCGGCGATCGACCACATCAGCCATCACCACGCGCGCGCCAGCGGCCGCTGCTACCACCTGGTCGACCCGATGGGCTACCGCGTCGGCGACGTGCTCGACATCTTCAGCCGCGCCGCGCACGCGCCGAAGATGAACCTGTTCGTCAACGCGGCGCTGCTGGGCTTCATCCCGAAGAGCGTGAAGAAGGGGTTGATGGCGATCGCGCCGGTGCGCCGCATCCGCAACGCGGTGATGAAGGACCTCGGGCTGCCCGAGGACATCTTCACCTTCGTCAACTGGCCCACGCGCTACGACCGCCGCGAGACCGACGCGGCGCTCAAGGGCAGCGGCATCGAGTGCCCCAACCTGCACGACTACGCGTGGCGCCTGTGGGACTACTGGGAGCGCCACCTCGACCCCGACCTGTTCATCGACCGCAGCCTCAAGGGCACGGTGGGCGGCAAGGTGGTGCTGGTGACCGGCGGCTCCTCGGGCATCGGGCTGGCCGCGGCCTGCAAGTTCGCCGAGGCGGGCGCGGTGACCATCATCTGCGCGCGCGACGAGGACAAGCTCGCCGGCGCGGTGAAGGAGATCGTGACCTACGCCCGGGAGCGCGGCACGCCGAACCCGCAGGTCTTCAGCTACAGCGTCGACATCGCCGACGCCGTCGGCTGCGCCGAGTTCGTGAAGCAGCTCGAGGAGCGCCACGGCGGCGTGGACTTCCTGGTCAACAACGCCGGCCGCTCGATCCGCCGCGCCATCGAGTCGAGCTACGACCGCTTCCACGACTTCGAGCGCACGATGCAGCTCAACTACTTCGGCTGCCTGCGCGTGACGATGGGGCTGCTGCCGGGCATGGTGGCCAAGCGCAAGGGCCACGTGGTCAACATCAGCTCGATCGGCGTGCTGACCAACGCGCCGCGCTTCTCGGCCTACGTCGCGAGCAAGGCGGCGCTCGACGCGTGGACGCGCTGCGCCTCGAGCGAGTACGCCGACGTGGGCATCACGTTCACCACGATCAACATGCCGCTGGTGCGCACGCCGATGATCGCGCCGACCAAGATCTACAACAACGTGCCGACCTTGTCGCCCGAGGAGGCGGCCGACATGATCGCGCAGGCCTGCATCAACAAGCCGGTGCGCATCGCCACGCGGCTGGGCATCTTCGGCGAGCTGCTGCACGCGGTGGCGCCGCGCGTCGCGCAGATCGTCATGAACACCAGCTTCCGCATGTTCCCCGACAGCGAGGCCGCCAAGGGCGACAAGGGCGCGGGCAAGCCGCAGCTCAGCCCCGAGGCGATCGCGCTGCAGCAGATGATGCGCGGCATTCACTTCTGATCGACGCCCGGCGCGCCGCCGCGCGGCGCGTCGAGCCAGCGCGCGAGCGCGCCGTCGATCGACAGGCGCAGCCGGACCTGCAGGCCCTTGTCGAGCCGCTCGTCGACCTCGAGCTCGTGGTCGTCGAAGCCGCGCGGGTTGTAGCCCAGCGCGAGCACCACGCGACGGCTGAGCGCGTAGCCGATCTCGGCGCCCGCGCCCGTCGCCGCGCCGTCCACGTCGTCGCGGCGCTGCGCGACGTGCGCCGACACGCTCCAGCGGCGTCCGAGTTCGTGCACCCAGCGCGCGAGCGCCATCGTCGTGTTCCGCGGGTCGAGGGCGGGGCGCGACTCCTCGCGCTCCCAGCGGTGCGTCCAGCGCACGCTCACGCTGTCCTGCGGGCCGACGATGTAGCTGCCGGCCACGAGCGCGATGTGCGCGCGGCGGTCGGCGGCGAGCGGGTCGCCGACCTCGGTGCCGACGAAGCTCCAGCGGCCGAGCACGCTCAGCCGCTGCTGCTGCGGCTCGCGCCAGCCGGCCCCGATGCTCCCCTTGTTCGTCGTCACGCCGGCGCCGGGATCGCCGTGCGGCTGCTGGTGGCGCAGGCTCGAGCGCAGCGCGACGAGCACGTCGTCGCCGACGCGGAAGGTGTACTTCAGGCCGAGGTACAGGCTGTCGTCGCGCTGCGAGTTCACGAGCTGCAGGTCGGTGACGAAGGTGTTGTCGGGGAACGCGCCGCGCCACAGCCGACCGCCGATCGCGAAGGAGCGTTCGGCGGTCGGTCCGTCGATCGGCACCGCCTGCTCGACGAAGCCCTGCAGCAGCCAGCGCGGCGAGGGCCGCCACGCGTGGCGCCAGCCCAGCACCCACAGCTGGTCGTCGTCGCTCGCCAGGCTGCGGCTGCGCCACTGGCTGTAGACCACGCCGCCCGGCGTGCCGTCGGGCACCTCGACGCCGACCGTGCGACGCCACGCCGCGCGCGGGTCGAGCGCGTTGCCGTCGCTCAGCAGGCCCAGCCGCGGCGCCTCGCGCCACGTGAGACGGCTGCCGGCGAACGATGCGCCCAGCGGGTTGTCGGGCTGCAGCTCGTAGTCGGCGCCGAACTCCAGGCGTGCGCCGCCGAGCGGATCGACCGGATCGGACAGGGCGCGCTCGGCGTGGGCGCCGAGCCCGAGGCCCGGCACCGACGCGGGCTGCCAGCGCGCGCGTGCGCGCCAGAACGTCTGCTGCCCGGCGGGTGCGCTGCCGGCGGGATCGCCGCTCGCCGGCTCGAGGCTGGCGCGGTGCACGCCGCCTTCGAGCCAGGCGTCCGGGTGCAGCTGCCAGCGCAGGCCGAGCGCGGCGTCGCGGCGGCGCGCGTCCACGTCGGCCAGGGTGCTGCGACGCTCGCGCCAGTCGGCGACGAGCGTCGCGCGATCGAGCAGAGCCCAGCGCCACGCGGAGCCGCTCTCGCGCGTGACGGCGGTGCGCGCGTGCGCGATCTCGCCGAACAGCCCCGGCCTGTCGACCGACAGCCCGAGCACGCGCGACGGCGAGCCGGCGACGCCGGGGCCGGGCAGCGGGCTGTCGACGCGCGACGGCGCCTGTTCGTCGAGCGAGGCGATCCAGCCGCCGCCGATGTCGACTTCGCGACGCGCGCCTTGCTTGCGATACAGGCGGTTCTGGTCGGGCGCGATGGCGCTGTCGGACAGGCTGTCGAAGAACTCGCGCTTGCTCTCGCGCACCACCGGTTCGTGGGGCGCGCGCGGCTCCGCGATACACGTCGCCGCGGCGAGCAGCCACGCGGGCACGAAGCACGACGCCGCCGCGGCCCGCGCGCCGCGGCGGGTGGCGCGCGGCTCAGGGCATCGGCGCATCGCCGCGGCAGCGGTTGACCTCGATCGTCACGTGCGCGAGGCCGGGCAGCGCCGCGAGGCGGCCACGGTAGTCGTCGGGCGCGAGCGGGCGGTCGGCGACGATGCACATCTCGGCGGCCCACGCCGCGCCGCCGACCTGCCACACGTGCAGGTCGGCGAGCTTGGCGTCGCCGTCGGACTCGATCGCGTCGCGCACGCGCTGCGCGAGGCCCGGGTGCCCGGCGGCATCGACCAGGCTGGCCGCCGACACGCGCAGCACGCCCCACGACCAGCGCGCGATCAGCGCGGCGCCGAGCAGCGCCGCCGCGGCATCGAGCCAGCCCCAGCCGAACCACAGCCCGCCGGCCAGCGCGGCGATCGCGAGCAGCGAGGTCAGCGCATCGGCCAGCACGTGCATGTAGGCCGCGGAGAAGTTGTGGTCGTGGCCATGAGGCGAGGGGCGGTGCGGCGCGGATCGATCGTGAGCGTCGGCGTGAGGGTGGGCGTGACCGTGAGCATGGGCGTGAGCATCGCCGTGAGCATGGCCGTGCGGCTGCGTGTGACGGTGCGCGTGGCCGTGGTCGTCGGCGTGCGCGTGCCCGCCCGCGCCGGCGAGCCACCACGCGCTCAGCAGGTTCACCGCGAGGCCGAACACCGCCACGCCCATCGCCTCGAGGTAGGCCACGGGCTGCGGCTGCAGCAGCCGCTGCACGGCGTCGACCACCAGGCTCACCGACACCAGCGCGAGCGCGAGGCCGCTGGTGTATGCCGCCAGCACCTCGATCTTCCAGCCGCCGAAGCCCACGCCGCCGCGCGCGCTGGCGCGCCGCGCCAGACGGTACGCCAGCGCCGCGCCGCCCAGCGCCAGCGCGTGCGTGCCCATGTGCCAGCCGTCGGCCAGCAAGGCCAGCGAGCCGCTCCACCAGCCGGCGGCGAGCTCGATCGCCATGGCGGCCAGGGTGAGCCAGGTGACGCGCGCCATCGCCCGTTCGCGCGCGGCGGTGCCGGCGGCTTCGAAGGCGTGCGCGTGCGAGAAGGGCGTGAGGTCGTGCGCGTGCATCGGACGATGCTACGACGCGCGCGGCGGCCGCTGCGGCACGGGGCGATCGAGCAGCGCCTGCAGCCGCGGCCACGCCTCCGTCAGCGCGCGCTCGCCGGCGTCGATGAGCACCGACGGGTCGACGTGGCCCTCGCGCATCAGGTGGTGAAGGTCCAGCCGCAGCGCCAGATCGGCGCGCGCGATCTGCTCGGCCGCCAGTGCGTTGACGAGGATGTGCAGCGCCTGGAACGCGATGTCGCTGAGCAGCCGCGGCGGCTCGTCCGACGGGCGATAGGCCACGTCGACCGCGAGCACCACGGCCGCGGGCGCGCGCTCGCGCGCCACGTCCACCGGCACCGGCGCGCTCAGGCTGCCGTCGACCAGCTCGCGGCCCTCGATCCACACCGGCACGAACAGCACCGGGATCGCGCTCGAGGCGGCGACGGCCAGGTCCACCGGCCCGCGGTCGAGGACCACGCGCGCGCCGTCGGCGAGCCCGGTCGCCACCGCCGCGAAGCGGCGCGGCAGGGCCTCGATGCGGCGCGCGCCGCCGAGCGCGTCGAGCAGTGCGCGGCGCAGGCCGTCGGGGCGCTTCAGGCCGCGCCACGGCACGGTCCACTCGGCCGCGTGGGTCCAGTCGAGCGAGCGCGCCGTGCGCTCGATGGCGGCGGCGTCCAGCCCCGCCGCCCACAGCGCGCCGACCGCCGCGCCGACGCTGCTGCCGACCACGATCTCGGGCACGAGGCCGAGCTTCTCGCACGCGCGCACGATGCCGATGTGCGCCAGGCCGTGCATCGAGCCGCTGCCCAGCGCGACGGCCAGCGGCCGGCGCGCGCCGGCGGCCCTGGCGACGGCGGGCGCCGCCGCCAGCGCGCCGAGCAGCTCGCGCCGCCGCATCGTCAGTGCCTCCGCCGGGCCGGGCGCGGCCGCGCCGCGTTCACTGCTTCGACAAGGTGATCACCGTGTACTGCCCATCGATCTTGTCGGCGGTGAACTTCACCTTGTCGCCGACGGCCACGCTGTCGAGCACCTTCGGGTCCTTGACGCGGAACACCATCGTCATCGGCGGCATGTCGAGGTTCTTGATGTCGCCGTGCTTGAGCGTGATGCGGGCCTGGGCCTTGTCGATCTTGCGCACCTCGCCGTCGGCGGGCTGCGCGAGGGCGGCGCCGGCGAAGGCGAGCGCGGCGGCGAGCGAGGTGGCGGTGCGAAGCTTCATGCGGGTCTCCTGGACGAGCGGTTCACGGTCGACGGTTCATCGGTACGACGCGTAGACGGCGGTGCTGCCGTCGCGGCGCACCAGCAGCACGTCGTAGGGATCGCGGCGGCTGCCGTACTCGGGGCCGTCCATGCCGGGCGAGCCCACCGGCATCGCCGGCACGGCCAGGCCGACGGCCGCGGGCTTCTCGGCCAGCAGCCGACGGATCTCGCGCGCGGGCACGTGGCCCTCGATCGCGTAGCCCTCGACGCGCGCGGTGTGGCACGAGCCGAGCGCCAGCGGGATGCCGAGGCGCGAGCGCGCATCGGTGTTGCCGCTGTCGTGCGTCTTCACGCGAAAGCCCGCGGCCTCGAGGTGCTTCACCCAGTCCTTGCAGCAGCCGCAGCTCGGCGACTTCCAGACCTCGACCTGCGGGCCGGGCGTGGCCGCGCGCAGCGGCGCGACGTGCAGCGCCGCCACGGCGGCCGAAACGAGGCCGAGCGCGCGGCGGCGCGAGACGGTGGTGCGTGATGGGTTCATGTCGTCACTCCTTGACCACGATGGTGCCCTTCATGCCGGCCTCGTAGTGGCCGGGGATCAGGCATGCGAAGGCGAACTCGCCCGCGCGGTTGAACGTCCACACGATCTCGCCGCGCCTGCCCGGCGCGACGTGCGCCATGTACGGCTCGTCGTGCTCCATGCCCGGATGCTTCTTCATCAGCTCGGCGTGCGCGTCGAGTTCGGCCGGCGTGCCGATCACGAGCTCGTGCATCACGCGGCCGGTGTTGCGCATCGTCAGGCGCAGGGTCTCGCCGCGCCGCACCTCGATGCGCTCGGGCACGAAGCGCATCGTGTCGAGCATGCGGATCTCGACCTCGCGCGAGACGGCCTTGCGCTCGCCGGCGATGCCCCACGGCTTCTGCTCCTTCACGACGGCCGCCGGCGGACTCCTGCCGTGCGCCGCGTCGCCGTGCGCGCTCGCGGCGGCCGGCGCCACGGTCAGCAGCACGGCCAGGCCCGCGGCCCTCGTGGTCAGGCGGATCGGCTGCATCAGTGATGTCCTTCGTGCCCGGAGGGCTTGCGTGCGCGCATCGTCACGGGGGCCTTCGGCGCGTCGGCCTTGGCCGGGGCCGGCAGCGCGCCGGTCCACTCGTACGCCACCGTGCCGGGCGGGTGGCGGAACGGGCCGGGGTCGCGCCAGTCGTCGCGTGCCAGTCCGTCACGCACCTTGAGCACGGTGAACATGCCGCCCATCTCGAGCGGGCCGTACGGGCCGCGGCCGGTCATCATCGGCAAGGTGTTGTCGGGCAGCGGCATCTCCATCTCGCCCATGTCGGCCATGCCGCGCTCGCCCATCACCATGTAGTCGGGCACCAGCTTCTGGATCCTGCGCACCACCTCGCGGTGGTCGACGCCGATCATCGTGGGCACGTCGTGACCCATCGCGTTCATCGTGTGGTGGCTCTTGTGGCAGTGCAGCGCCCAGTCGCCGGGCTCGTCGGCGACGAACTCGAGCGCGCGCATCTGGCCCACCGCGATGTCGGCCGTCACCTCGGGCCAGCGCGAGGCCGGGTTGGTCCAGCCGCCGTCGGTGCCGGCGACCACGAACTCGTGGCCGTGCAGGTGGATCGGGTGGTTGGTCATCGTCAGGTTGCCGATGCGCAGCCGCACGCGGTCGCCGCGGCGCGCGACCAGGGTGTCGATGCCGGGGAAGACGCGGCTGTTCCAGCACCACAGGTTGAAGTCGAGCATGGTGTTGACCTTCGGCGTCGCCGCCCCCGGCTCGATGTCGAAGGCGTTGAGCAAGAAGCAGTAGTCGCGGTCGACCTCGGCGTAGCCCGGCGTGCGGCGCGGGTCCTTCGGGTGCGTGACCCAGAAGCCCATCATGCCCATCGCCATCTGCACCATCTCGTCGGCGTGCGGGTGGTACATGAAGGTGCCCGGCCGGCGCGCCTCGAACTCGTAGACGAAGGTCTTGCCCGCGGGAATCTGCGGCTGCGTGAGCCCGCCCACGCCGTCCATGCCGTTGGGCAGCCGCTGGCCGTGCCAGTGCACGGCGGTGTGCTCGGGCAGCCGGTTGGTGACGAACAGCCGCACGCGGTCGCCCTCGACCACCTCGATCGTCGGGCCCGGCGACGAGCCGTTGTAGCCCCACAGGTTGGCCACCATGCCCGGCGCGAACTCGCGCTGCACCGGCTCGGCCACGAGGTGGAACTCCTTGACCTTGCCGTTCATGCGAAACGGCAGGCTCCAGCCGTTGAGCGTGACCACCGGTCGGTAGGGCCGGCCGGCCGCGGGCGCGAGCGGCGGCGCCGAGCCGGTCTCGCTGCGTTGCGCGGGCTCGGGCAGCGCGGCCATCGCGTGGCGCCCGACGGCGGCGGCGCCCACGAGGGCCGAGCCGGCGAGGAATCTTCTTCGCGTCGAAGTCATGGTCAGTGTCCTGCCTCGGCGGCGCCCGCCGCGGCTGCGCCGGGCGCGGGCAGCACGGAAGCCGACGGGATGCCGCGCACGGCGGCGGAGAGGGCGGCGTCGGCCAGCCAGAAGTCGCGCTGCGCATCGAGCGCGCCGATCACGCTGCCGATCTGCGCGCGCGCGTCGGCCAGCAGCTCGAACACGCCGACCAGCATGCCGTTGTACTGGAGCAGCATCTCGTCGGCGATGGTCCGGCGCAGCGGCACGACCTCGTCGCGCTGCTGGCGCGCGAGATCGAACGCCGTGCGGTAGGCGGCGTAGCGCTCGCGCAGCAGCGAGCCGGCCTCGACCTGGGCCTGGTCGAGCCGTGCCAGCGCCGCGAGTTCGTCGGCGCCGGCGGCCGCGCGCTGCGCGCCGCCGAGGTCGAGCAGCGGCAGCGACAGCTCGAGCTCCCAGCCGCGCTGCACGGGCTGCGCGCTCTCCTTGCTGCGAAACGCGCTGGCGCCCAGGTCGAGCCAGCTCGTCCACGCGCCTGCCGCGGATCCGGCGCGCGCGAGCCGCCACTGCGCGTGCGCGAGCTGCAGGTCCAGACGCCGCTCGAGCGCCTCGCGCGTCACGGCCTCGGGCTCGCGCGCCGCCTCGGGAAGATCGGGCAGGCGATCGGGCAGCTGCAGCGCCTGCGCCTGCGCCGCGTTCAGCCCGAGCGCGCGCACGAGCGCCTCGCGCTCGACCGTGGCCGCGAGCCGGGCGCGCGCCGCCTGCGCCCGCGCGTCGGCCTCGAAGGCCTGTTCGCGCGCGCGCTGCAGCCGGCTGAAGTTGCCCACCGACTGCATGCGGCGAGCGAGCTCGGCGCTCGCCTCGGCGGCTTCGAGCACCTGCTGCTGGTACTGCGCGCGCTGCTGCGCGGCCACGGCGCGCACCCAGGCGCTGCGCGCCTCGTGAGCGCTGCGCAGCACCTCGGCGGCGGCGCGCCAGCGCTCGGCTTCGCGCTCGCGCTCGGCCACGCGGCGGCGCAGCGGCCAGGTGAGCAGGTCGCCGAGGCCGATGCCCAGCGCGCGCGTGATCTCGACTTCGTCGCCGCGGCGGGCGCGCTCGAACGAGAAGTGCGGCCGCGCGAGCAGGCCCGACTGCAAGGCGCGGTTCTGCGCGGCCACGCTCGTGGCGAGCGACGCCTGCAGCGCCGGACTGTTGAGCAGCGCCACCCGGACCGCCGCGTCGGCGTCGAGCGGCCGCGCGAGCAGCGACTGCACCGCCGCGTCGCGCTCGGCGCGCTGGGCTGCGCTGGCGAGCAAGGTCGGGGCGGCGAGTCCGTCGCGCTCGACAGCCTCGCCCGCCGGGCCGAGCGGCCGGGCGACATCGACGCTGGCGCAACCGGCGAGCAAGGCGGCGAGCAGGGCGGCGAGCGCTGCGGGTGTCGCTGGCCGACGTGCAGAGCGGCGCTTCATGGCGACCTCGGCGCGGACGCGGGTGCGGCCGGCGCGGCCGGCGCGGCGCGCAGATGTCCGGCGTGGCCGCCGAGCCGGCTCACGAGCGCGTTGCGCTCACGCCAATCGGTGGCGGGCGGATCCTGCGGCGACGACGGCTTCAGCGGCGGCGGCGCCTGCAGCTTCGGATCGGCCAGCCGCGGCGCGCCGCTCCGAGGCGTGGTGTCGGGCGCCGCGGCAGGGCGGGCCGACGGCGGCGCCGCGTCGGCGGTGGCCGGCGCGCCGGCGGGCGCGGCGAACGCGGCTGCCGCGGCGAGGGCGCCGATCGCGACGGCGCCGGCGACACGGACGCCGACGGCGACACGGACACCGACGAGGCCCGCAGGGGCGGAAGGGAACGGATCCATCGAGGACTCTCCGGAGGCGGACGAACGGCGCGGGCAGGCACGCGCAGGCCGGCGTGGACGCCCGGATCGCGGGCGTCTGCGGAGCGTCAGGCTCGTGGAGGCCGGAACAGGCCGCGCCGTTCGGCGTCGGGCGCCGGCGTGTCGTGCGCGGGCGCTGCCGCGCGGTGCGCGAGCGGCGGCTCGAAGGCCGGCACGGCCGGCGCCGCGGCGAACGCGCCGTGGCAGATCTGGCACAGCGCGCAGGTCGGATCGGTGCCGTCGTGGGACGCGTCGGCGCGGCCAGCGTCGCCATGGGACATGCCGCCGCGGGCGGACGCGTCCTGAGGGATCGCATGGCCGGGCGCGCCGTGGCACGGCATGGCGCTCGCGATCGCTTGCTGGATCGGCGAGCCCTGCGGTCCGTGCTGCGACGCGTGCGTCGCAAAGACGGACGAGGCGTGCGCCGGCCCGGCCATCGGCATGGCGGCGAACGCCCAGCCGCGCAGCGGCAGCAAGGCGACGACGATCCAGACGATCCAGGCGAAGCGGCGCATGTGCTCGCGAGTATAGGAAGTTGCAGCGGGTCAGGCTGCGACCTCGCGCCGCCGACCTGGTTCCGGCCGGGTCGTGCCGCCCCGGTCGTGCCGTCCCGGTCGTGCGGCCTGATGCGGCCGGTCGCGGTGGCGCCGCGGTACGGCGGTGCGCGGCGGCGTCGCGAGCGGCGGCGCAATGACGCGGTGACGCGACGGCACCGTGGCGCGATCGCGCGACGGCAGCCCGTCCACGACGCAGGCCGGTGCCTACAATCCTGCGCAGTCCTCGCGCCGCGCCCCGCGCCCTTCGCCCATGAGCACGTCCCACGCCGCCCCCGACCTGTCGCACATCGCGCCGCGCGAGAAGGCCGAGATCCTGTCGCAGGCCTTGCCCTACATCCGCAGGTTCCACGGCAAGACCATCGTCATCAAGTACGGCGGCAGCGCGATGACCGACCCGGCGCTGCAGCAGGACTTCGCCGAGGACGTGGTGCTGCTCAAGCTGGTGGGCCTGAACCCGGTGGTGGTTCACGGCGGCGGTCCGCAGATCGACGAGGCGCTGGCCAAGATCGGCAAGAAGGGCACCTTCATCCAGGGCATGCGCGTCACCGACGCCGAGACCATGGAAGTCGTGGAGTGGGTGCTGGCCGGCCAGGTGCAGCAGGACATCGTGGGCCTGATCAATGCGGCCGGCGGCAAGGCGGTCGGGCTGACCGGTCGCGACGGCGGCCTCATCCGCGCGCGCAAGCTGAAGATGCGCGACCGCGACGACCCGGCCAAGGAGCACGACGTCGGCCAGGTCGGCGAGATCGAGTCGATCGACCCGAGCGTGGTCAAGGCGCTGCAGGACGACCAGTTCATCCCGGTCATCTCGCCGCTGGGCTTTGGGGCGGACAACGAGAACTACAACATCAACGCCGACGTCGTGGCCGGCAAGCTGGCCGAGGTGCTGAAGGCCGAGAAGCTGGTGCTGCTGACCAACACGCCCGGCGTGCTCGACAAGAACGGCAAGCTGCTGACCGACCTGTCGGCGCGCGAGATCGACGAGCTGTTCGCCGACGGCACCATCTCCGGCGGCATGCTGCCCAAGATCAGCAGCGCGCTCGACGCGGCCAAGAGCGGAGTGCACGCCGTGCACATCATCGATGGCCGCGTGCCGCACGCCATGCTGCTGGAAATCCTCAGCGACCAGGCCTACGGCACGATGATCCGTTCGCACTGAGCGGTGCGTCGCGCGGTGTCCGGCGCGAACCGCCCGCCGCGGAGTCGCTCCGGGGCGCGTGCTGCCCCCCGCGGCGAAGGCGAAGCGGCGCAGCGGCGCGGCCGGCGGCGGCCGGTGTGGCTGTTCGACCTCGACAACACGCTGCACGACGCGTCGCACGCGGCCATGCCGGCCATCAACCGCGCCATGACCGACTACATCGCCGGCGAGCTGGCGCTGCCCGAGGCCGAGGCCGACCGCCTGCGCACCCACTACTGGCGCCGCTACGGCGCCACCTTGCTCGGCCTGATGTACCACCACGGGGTGCGGCCGGCGCACTTCCTCGATCGCACCCACCGGCTGCCCGGGCTCGAGTCGCGCCTTCGCACGAGCGCCCACGACCGTGCCGCGCTGGCCCGCCTGCCCGGCCGCAAGTTCGTGCTGACCAATGCGCCGGCGGCCTACGCGCTGCGCGTGCTGGGCGCGCTGGGGCTGGCGCGGCACTTCGAGGGGGTGATCGCGATCGAGCAGATGCGCATGTTCGGCCGGCTGCGGCCCAAGCCCGACCGGCGCATGCTGCGCTTCGTGACCGCCCGGCTCGGCGTGGTGCCGGCGCGCTGCGTGCTGGTCGAGGACACGCTCGAACACCAGCGATCGGCGCGGGCGTTGCATATGCGCACCGTCTGGATGACCCGATATCTGCCAACCAGTGCACAGGGACCGAAAGTTGGTGTTCACCCTTGCCGAAAGCCCTTGTATGTGTGTGCCAGAATCAAATCGTTGCAGAGCCTCCGCTCGACGTAATGGCCGATCCCGCACTGGTTCCGGACTCCGACGACGACACCGCCGCGGCACCAGCGGGCGAGGCCAATGGCCGCACCCGCAAGCGCCCGAAGCCCGGCGAGCGGCGCGTCCAGATCCTGCAGACCCTGGCGTCGATGCTCGAACAGCCGGGCGCCGAGCGGGTGACCACCGCCGCGCTGGCCGCCAAGCTCGACGTGAGCGAAGCGGCGCTGTACCGCCACTTCGCCAGCAAGGCCCAGATGTTCGAGGGCCTGATCGACTTCATCGAGTCCAGCGTCTTCACGCTGGTCAACCAGATCACCGAGCGCGAGCCGTCGGGCGCCGTGCAGGCCCGCAAGATCCTGACCGTGCTGCTGCAGTTCGGCGAGAAGAACCCCGGCATGACCCGCGTGATGGTGGGCGACGCGCTGGTGTTCGAGCACGAGCGGCTGCTGGCGCGCATCAACCAGTTCTTCGACCGCATCGAGAGCCAGCTGCGCCAGAGCCTGCGGCTCGCGGCGGAGTCGGCCGGCTCGCTCACGCCGACGGTCGACGCCAACGCGCAGGCCTCGGTGCTCGCCAGCTTCGCCGTCGGCCGCCTGCAGCGCTATGCGCGCTCGGGCTTCCGGCGCATGCCGACCGAACATCTCGACGCCGCGCTGAACCTGCTGGTCGCCTGAGCATTCCGGCGGCGCCGGCCGCGCCATGCTGAGCGTCGAGTTCGGCGGCGAGCGGCTCGTGCTGCTGGCCGACAAGGCGGCCTTCCTGCCCGACCACGCCACCTTGCTCGTGGCCGACGCGCACGTCGGCAAGGCGGTGAGCTTTCGCCGCCTCGGCGTGCCGGTGCCGCGCGGCACCACCACCGGCACCCTGGAGCGCATCGGCGCGCTGGTCGAGCGGCTCGGCGCGCGGCGCGTGGTGTTCCTCGGCGACTTCCTGCACTCGTCGCGCGCGCACGCGCCGTCGACCCTGGGCGCGGTGGCGCGCTGGCGGCAACGGCATGCCGCGCTCGATCTCGTGCTGGTGCGCGGCAATCACGACGACCGTGCCGGCGATCCGCCGGCTGCGCTGCGCTTCACGGTGGTCGACGAGCCGCTGCGCCTGGCCGGGCTCGCGCTGTGCCACCACCCGCAGCCGGTCGACGGCGCGTATGCGCTCGCCGGCCATCTGCACCCGTGCGTCACGCTGCCCGGCCGCGCGGGCGAGCGGCTGCGGCTGCCGTGCTTCCACTTCGGCCAGCGGGTCGGCGTGCTGCCGGCGTTCGGCGAGTTCACCGGCATGCACCCGGCCGACCTCGGCGCGGACGACCGCGTGTTCGCGGTGGCCGACGAGTGCGTGATCGAGCTGCCGCGGCGCTGAACGCCGCCGCGCCGGCCTGCAGCGGCCGCATCGGGCCGCGCGCCGGGGCCGGCCGCGCGAGGGTCGGCCGCTACACTGCCCGGCGATGATCGACGACCGCCTGGAACGACTGATGGCGCGTGCCGACGCGCTGCTCGCGCGACTCGAACGCGTGCTGCCCCACCCGCTGGCGGCGCCGGACTGGCAGGCGTCGATCGCGTTTCGCTACCGCAAGCGCGGCGGCTCGGGCTGGCTCGAGCCGGTCAAGCACGTGTCGACCATCCGCCTGTCCGACCTGCGCGAGGTCGATGCGCAGAAGGAGCGCCTCGTGCGCAACACGCGTCACTTCGTCGACGGCCGGCGCGCCAACAACGTGCTGCTGACCGGCGCGCGCGGCACGGGCAAGTCGTCGCTGGTCAAGGCCTGCCTGAACGAGTTCGCGCCGCGCGGCCTGCGGCTGATCGAGGTCGACAAGGCCGACATGGTCGACCTGCCCGACCTGGTGGACCTCGTGGCCGAGCGGCCCGAGCGCTTCGTCGTGTTCTGCGACGACCTGAGCTTCGACGAGGGCGAGCCCGGCTACAAGGCGCTGAAGTCGATGCTCGACGGATCGGTCGCGCAGGCCAGCGACAACGTGCTGATCTACGCCACCAGCAACCGCCGCCACCTGCTGCCCGAGTACATGAAGGAGAACCTCTCCTACACGCACACCGACGACGGCGAGGTGCACCCGGGCGAGGTGGTCGAGGAGAAGATCTCCCTGTCCGAGCGGTTCGGGCTGTGGATCAGCTTCTACCCGTTCTCGCAGGAGGAGTACCTCGCGATCGTCGCGCAGTGGCTGCGCGCCTACGGCGTGCCCGAAGCCGAGCTCGCCGCGGCGCGTCCGGCGGCGCTGGTGTGGGCGCTGGAGCGCGGCTCGCGCTCGGGGCGCGTGGCGATGCAGTTCGCGCGCGACTGGTCGGCGCGCGACGAGGCCGAGCGGTGAGCGGCGCGCGATGACGCAGGCCCGCGCGGCGCGCCCGGCGGCAGCCGTCGACGTCGAGAAGTCCGAACCGCGCCGTCCGGTGGACGTCGAGAAGTCCGAACTGCGCCGTCCGGTGGACGTCGAGAAGTCCGAACCGCGCCGTCCGGTGGACGTCGCGGTGGGCGTGCTCATCGACGGCGAAGGCCGCTTCCTGCTCACGTCGCGGCCCGACGGCAAGGTCTACGCCGGCTACTGGGAGTTCCCGGGCGGCAAGTTCGAGCCGGGCGAGACCGTCGAGCAGGCGCTGCGCCGCGAACTGCACGAGGAGCTGGGCATCACCATCGGCGCCGCGCATCCGTGGCACGAGCAGCTGTTCGACTACCCGCATGCGCTGGTGCGGCTGCACTTTTGCAAGGTGCACGCGTGGAGCGGTCGCTTCGAGATGCGCGAGGGCCAGCGCATGGCGTGGCAGACCTTGCCGGTCGAGGTGCGGCCGGTGCTGCCGGGCACGCTGCCGGTGCTGCGCTGGTTCGCCGAGGAGCGCGGGCACGCGGGTCCGACGCATCTCGAGTAGCTACACTGACCGCATGAACACGGCCGCCCGCAACCCGACGGACTGGCTCGACGACGTGAAGTGGGACCGCGACGGCCTCGTGCCCGCGATCGCGCAGGAAGCGTCGTCGGGCGACGTGCTGATGGTCGCGTGGATGAACCGCGAGGCACTGGCGAAGACCGCCGAGCTGGGCGAGGCCGTCTACTGGAGCCGCTCGCGCGGGCGCCTGTGGCACAAGGGCGAGGAGTCCGGCCACGTCCAGAAGGTGCACGAGCTGCGGCTGGATTGCGACCACGACGTGGTGCTGCTGAAGGTCACGCAGCTCGGCCACGAGCCCGGCATCGCCTGCCACACCGGCCGTCACTCGTGCTTCTACCAGCGCTACGAAGGCGGCGCGTGGCGGGCCGTGGATCCGGTGCTGAAGGACCCCGAGCGCATCTACCGCTGAGCGATCCGATGAGCGACGCACGCACGAGCAACGACACCCTGGCGCGGCTGGCCGCCGTGATCGAGTCGCGCCGCGCCGGCGATCCCGACCGCAGCTACGTCGCACGGCTGTTCGCCAAGGGGCCCGACGCGGCGCTGAAGAAGGTCGGCGAGGAGGCCACCGAGGTGGTCATGGCCGCCAAGGACGGCGACCCGAAGAAGCTGGTCGCCGAGGTGGCCGACCTGTGGTTCCACTCGATGATCGTGCTGGCCGCGCACGGGCTCGCGCCGGCCGACGTGCTGGCCGAACTCGAGCGGCGCGAAGGGCAGTCGGGGCTGGAGGAGTTCGCGGCGCGCAAGGCGCGGTCGCGGGAACAGGAGTCACCATGAACGACATCGTCACGCCCGCGGCGGGCAGCGCCGGCAAGACGCCCGAGGAGCTGGCGGGCCTCAAGACCGTCACGCAGGTGGTCTACGCGCTGCAGGCGCTGGCCTTCCTGTGGGGCATCACGGCCATCGTCGGCATCGTCATCAACTACGTGAAGCGCGACGACGCGCGCGGCACCCTGTACGAGAACCACTTCGACTGGCAGATCCGCACCTTCTGGTGGGGCCTGCTGTGGGGCGTGGTCGGCGTGGTGCTGAGCCTCGTGTTCGTCGGCATCTTCGTGCTGATCGCCGTGTGGATCTGGATGATCTACCGCGTGGTCAAGGGCTGGCTCAAGCTGAGCGAGGGCAAGCCGGTGGTGCCGGCACAGATCGGGTGACACATCGATGAGCGCGGATCCGAACTGCATCTTCTGCAAGATCGTCGCGGGCCAGATCCCGTCGAAGAAGGTCCACGAGGACGACGAGATCCTCGCGTTCCACGACATCCATCCGTGGGCGCCGGTGCACTTCCTGATGATCCCGAAGCAGCACATCGCCACCTTCTCCGACGTGACCGACGCGCACCAGGCGCTGCTCGGCCGCATGATGGTGCTGGCGCCGAAGCTGATCGCCGCGCTCGGCGTGACCAACGGATTTCGCACCGTCATCAACACGGGACGGGACGGCGGCCAGGAGGTCTACCACCTCCACATGCACGTCATGGGCGGTCCCCGGCCGTGGCTGAAGGGCTGAGGCGCTGACCTAGAATCCGCGCAACTCTCTCCTGAGAAGGGGCACGTCATGGGATCCTTCAGCATCTGGCATTGGCTGATCGTGCTGCTCGTCGTGGTGCTGATCTTCGGCACCAAGAAGCTCAAGAACATCGGCTCCGACCTCGGCGGCGCCGTCAAGGGCTTCAAGGAAGGCATGAAGTCCGGCAGCGAGCCGGCGGACGCGCCGCCGCAGCAGGTGGGCACCAACAAGTCGGCCGACGCGAACACCGTCGACGTCGAGGCCAAGACCAAGTCCTGATCCCGGCGCCGCGCGCGCCGGCGCGCATGCCGCTCCGCGAGCCATGATCGACTTCGGCTTCGACAAGATCGCGCTGATCGGCGCCGTGGCGCTCATCGTCATCGGGCCCGAGAAGCTGCCGCGTGTCGCGCGCACGGTCGGCCACTTCATCGGCAAGGCGCAGCGCTACGTGGCCGACGTGAAGGCCGAGGTCAACCGCTCGATCGAGCTCGAAGAGCTCAAGAAGATGAAGACCCAGTTCGAGGACGCGGCGCGCAACGTCGAGCAGACGGTGAACACCGAGCTGCGCGAGACCAGCGCCGAGTTCGAGAAGAACTGGTCCGAGGCCACGGCCGGGCTCGACGGCTCTGCGGGCGGCGCGTCGTCGGCGACGTCCGAGCCGCTCGCGCCGCCGCCGCTCAGCTACAAGAACCCGAAGAAGAACTGGCGCCTGAAGCGCGGCGCGACGCCGCAGTGGTTCAAGCAGCGCGCCGGCATCCGCACGCGGGCGCAGTCGGGCGCGGCGCGCGTCGCGCGCTTCCGTCCGCCGCGCGCCTCCACATGAGCGGCGGCGGTCCCGAGCGCGACGAACTCGAAGGCACCGAGCAGCCGTTCGTCTCGCACCTGATCGAGCTGCGCGACAGGCTGCTGCGCGCGATCATCGCCATCGGCATCGCGTTCGGCGCGCTCGCGCTGTGGCCGGGTCCGGCCGCGCTGTACGACCTGCTGGCCGCGCCGCTGGTGGCCAATCTGCCGCAGGGCGCGACGATGATCGCCACCAACGTGATCTCGCCGTTCCTGGTGCCGCTGAAGATCACGCTGATGGCCGCGCTGTTCGTGGTGCTGCCCTACGTGCTCTACCAGATCTGGGCCTTCGTCGCGCCGGGGCTGTACTCGCACGAGAAGAAGCTCGTGCTGCCGCTGGTGATCTCGAGCACCTTGCTGTTCTTCGTCGGCGTGGCGTTCTGCTACTTCTTCGTGTTCGGCCAGGTGTTCAAGTTCATCCAGGGCTTCGCGCCCAAGAGCATCACCGCCGCGCCGGACATCGAGGCCTACCTCGGCTTCGTGCTGACCATGTTCATCGCGTTCGGCGCGGCCTTCGAGGTGCCGGTGGTGGTGGTCGTGCTGGCGCGCATCGGCGTGGTCAGCATCCAGAAGCTCAAGGACTTCCGCGGCTACTTCATCGTGGTGGCCTTCATCATCGCCGCCATCGTCACGCCGCCGGACGTGATCTCGCAGCTCGCGCTCGCCATCCCGATGTGCCTGCTGTACGAGGTGGGCATCTGGGCGGCGCAGCTGTTCATCAAGCACACGAAGGCGCCCGACGAGGAGTCGGCCAAGGACGCCCCGGCGCCCTGAGCGTCGCGGCCGCGGCTGCGGCTCGCGGCTACTGCTCGCGGCGCACCGGCGGCGGCGGCCGCTGCGCCACCGTGACGCTGGTCTCCAGCGACTTGTCGCCGCGCTGCAGGCCGATCACCGCGCGCGAGCCGGGTTTCAACGCCGCCACGGCCGCGAGCAGTTGTGCCGTGTTGGCCACCGGCCTGCCGGCCACCTGCGTGACCACGTCGCCCGGCTTGATGCCGCCTTCGCTGGCCGGGCCGTTGTTCAGCACGCCCGTGATCAGCACGCCCTCGCGCACCGGCAGGTTGAAGGTCTGCGCGATCTCGGGCGTCAGGTCGCGCGGCTCGACGCCGATCCAGCCGCGCGTGACGGTGCCGTCGCGCACCAGCGCCTCCATCACCTGGCGCGCGGTGCCGGCCGGAATGGCGAAGCCGATGCCCAGGCTGCCGCCGGTGCGCGAGTAGATGGCGGTGTTGATGCCCACCAGCTGGCCGGCCGTGTCGACCAGCGCACCGCCGGAGTTGCCCGGGTTGATGGCGGCGTCGGTCTGGATGAAGTTCTCGAACGTGTTGATGCCGAGCTGGTTGCGGCCGAGCGCGCTGACGATGCCGGCCGTCACCGTCTGGCCGACGTTGAACGGATTGCCGATCGCCAGCACCACGTCGCCCACCTGCAGCCGCGTGTCGTCGCCGAAAGTCACCACGGGCAGCTTGTCGAGATCGATCTTCAGCACCGCGACGTCGGTCTCGGGGTCGGTGCCGATCACGCGGGCGCGGGCGCCGCGGCCGTCGGTCAGCAGCACCTCGATCTCGTCGGCGCCGTCGATCACGTGGTTGTTGGTCAGCAGGTAGCCCTCGGGCGAGACGATGACGCCCGAGCCGAGGCCCACCTGCGGCTGCGAGCGCAGGCCGCGCGGGTCGCCGAAGAAGAAGCGGAACCACGGGTCGTTGGCGTTCGGGTTGCGCGCCGGCGCCTTGTTGGCGGTGACCGAGACCACGGCCGGCGCGGCGCGGCGGGCCGCGCTGCTGTAGCCGGTAGCCGCCGGTGCGACCGGCGCCGGCGGCGCGGTGAAGATCGAGACCGTGGAGGCGACACCCGGCACCGGCGGACGCGACAGCCACTCGGGCTTGAGCGTCACCACGACGAACAGCACGGCAACGGCCACCGTCACCGCCTGCGAGAAAATCAGCCAGGTTCTGCGCATCCCTCACGCCCGAAAGCCGCCATGGCCCGACGCTCCGACATCGAGTCGTACCTGAACACCTTGCTCGAGGCCGACCGCTTTCGGGATTATGGGCCGAACGGTCTGCAGGTCGAGGGTCGCGACGAGGTGCGCAAGATCGTCTCGGGCGTCACCGCGAGCCGCGACTTCATCGACGCCGCGATCGCCGCCGGCGCCGATGCGCTGCTGGTGCATCACGGGCTGTTCTGGCGCGGCCACGACGGCCGGCTCACCGGCTGGCTGAAGGCGCGCGTCGAGCGCCTGCTGGCGGCCGGCGTGAGCCTGTTCGCGTACCACCTGCCGCTGGACGCGCACGCCGAGCTCGGCAACAACGCGCAGCTCGGCGCACGACTCGGCCTCGCGGCCGATGCGCGCTTCGGCGAGCAGGACCTGGGCTTCATCGGCGCGGCGCCGACGGCGTCGCTCGAGGCGCTCGCGGCCACGGTGCACGAGCGGCTGGCGCGCGAGCCGCTCGTGGTGCCCGGCGACGGCCGGGCGTTGTCACGCATCGCGTGGTGCACCGGCGGCGCACAGGGCTTCTTCGAAGCCGCCGTGGCCGCCGGCGCGGACGCCTTCCTGACCGGCGAGATCTCCGAGCCGCAGGCGCACCTGGCGCGCGAGACCGGCGTCGCCTTCCTCGCCTGCGGGCATCACGCCACCGAGCGCTACGGCGCGCCGGCAGTGGCTGCGCACGTGGCCGGGCGCTTCGGCCTCGTGCACGAGTACGTCGAGATCCCGAATCCGGCGTGAGCGCCGGAGCCGGGCCTCAGAAGGCGTAGTTCAGGCCGACCGAGTACAGGTCGAACTTCGGCTTGGTGCCGAACGCCTTGACGTCGTAGCGCTCCCACTCGCCGCGCAGCGACAGCTGGCTGCTCAGGTCGTACTGCACGCCCAGGCCGAGCTTGGCGTCGCTGCCGCGCTCGCTGGCCCCCGGCGTCGACAGCTTCACGTCGGCCAGGCCCACGCGGCCGAGCAAGGTCCACTGCGGCGCCACCGGCAGCAGGCCGACCGCGTCGATGTACGCGCCGCGTGCCTTGGCCGAGCCTGCCGGGCCCTTCAGCTTGCCGAGGTCGACCGCGCCGCCTTCGATCGCGAAGTGCGGGCCGAAGCGGTAGCCGCCGTAGAGCTTGAGGCCGGTGCCGGAGCTGTCGCCGCTGATGCCGCCCACGCTGGACGCATCCCAGTCGGGCTTGCCGAGGCTGCCGCCGACCACGATGCCGCGGTCGGCTGCGAAGGCGGTGCCCGCGAGGCCGAGCACGGCGGCCGCGACGAGCGAGCGGGACAGGGCATGCGAGCGAGCGATGGTCTTGATCATCGAGTTCTCCAGTGGTTGAACACGCAGACCCTCGGCGCGAGCGCCTTCGGGTCGGGTTCATGATGGGTGGGCGAGCGCGGCGTTCCGGCGTCGCGTGGGTGAAGTTTTGTTGCCCATGCGCCGGGTTCCGCTCTCAAGGGGAACGGGCGCGTGACGCCTGCAAGCGGATGCTTCGGGCGTTTCGTGCGAGGCGACAATCGGGCATGCGTTCGACATCCGCACCGCTGCTGATCACGATGGGCGACGCCTGCGGCATCGGCCCCGAGATCGTCGCGATGGCCTTCGCGCGCGGCGCGGCCGGCGGCTGCGTCGTGGTGGGCGACCTCGAGGTCATGCGCCGCGCGGCGCGCGTGACGGGCGAGCAGCTGCCGCTGGCGCGGCTCGACTCGCCGCTCGAGGCCGCCGACGTGCCGCCGCGCTGCGTGCCCGTATGGGTGCCGCCGGGGATGCCGGCGGACGTCGCGCAGTCGCCGCTCGGCCGCGTAGATGCGCGCGCCGGCCGCGCGGCGGCCGTGTGCATCGAGCACGCCGTGGCGCGCGTGCAGGCGGGCGAGGCCGCTGGGCTCGTGACCGCGCCGCTGCACAAGGAGGCGCTGCACGCGGCCGGCGTGCCGTACCCGGGGCACACCGAGATGCTGCAGGCGCTGGCCGGCGGCGTGCCGGTGCGCATGATGCTGGCCAACGACGAACTGCGCGTGGTGCTGGTGACCGTCCACGTCGCGCTGCGCGACGCGATCGCTCAGGTCACGCGCGAGCGCGTGCTCGAGACGATCCGCATCGCGCACGCCGCCTCGGCGCGCTGGGGCGTGCCGCGTCCGCGCATCGCGGTGGCGGGCCTCAACCCGCACGCCGGCGAAGGCGGACTGTTCGGCGACGAGGAGACGCTTCACATCGCGCCGGCTGTCGCGGCGGCGCGCGCCGAGGGCATCGACGCCCGCGGGCCGTTCGCGCCCGACACGGTGTTCATGCGCGCCCGCCACGCGCCGGGGCATCCGGGCGAGTTCGACGTCGTGGTCGCGATGACGCATGACCACGGGCTGATCCCGGTGAAGTACCTCGGCGTGGAGCGCGGCGTGAACGTCACGCTCGGGCTGCCGTTCGTGCGCACCAGCCCCGATCACGGCACCGCGTTCGACCTCGCGGGCACGGGCCGCGCCGACCCGTCGAGCCTCATCGCGGCGATCGGCATGGCGCAGCGGCTGGCCGCGCCGTTCAGTGGGTCGTCGTTTCGTTCGACGACGTGTTGACGCCCAGCGCCGCGAGCTGCTTGCGTGCGCGCGCCGTGGCGCGCTCGATCAGGTAGGCGTTCTCGAAGGCCCGCAGCCGCCCGGTCTCGCACATGCGCTTGACCATGCGCGCGGTCATCGAGATCGTCTGCTGGTGCTTGCGGCCGCGCGTGAACACGAAGAACGCGCGGCCCGGGCTCACGTAGCTCAGGCGCACCTTCTGCCACTGGTCGTTCAGGTGCATCTGGTACGCGAAGCCGAGCTGGATGTGGTCGATCAGGTCGGGCCCGCGCGTCGGGTCGGGCGGCTCGCCCGGCGGCAGGCCGTCGATGTTGATGTCGACCTCGGTCAGCTCGGGTTCGGCGCCGACCTCGATGTCGACCTTGCCGTCCCAGTCGACGGCGCGCTCGTCCACCAGGCCGATCTGCTCGGCTTCCTCGGGCGTGAACTGGCGCTCGTAGACCACGTCCTCGAGCACCGGCACCACGTCGTGGCGGCGCAGGTCGTCGGTGCTGGGCAGCGCCGCGCCGAAGATCGAGTCGAGCTGCCGCACCAGCAGGTTGTGGTCGAGCTGGCTCATCTCGCCGCCCTTGAGCGACTCGGCGTGCGCCGGCAGCAGCTTGCCGAAGAAGTCCTTCTTCGCGGCGTCGGGCCAGCCGATCATCGCGAGGCCCTCGTTGAGGTCGCGCATCATCTGCGGCAGCGCGAGCAGGAAGTTCTTGCGCTGCGCGGGTGCGCCCTTGGGCTGGATGCTCATCACGAGCTCGCGCGCCGCGCGGCGCATGCGCGCGAGCACGGTCGGGTCGTCGGCGCGCTTGCGCGCCGCGTGCACGATCGCCTGGCTCCACACCTGCGTGAGGAACTCGCGCATGAACTCCGGCAGCAGCACCGGGGCGAGCGCCGCGTGCAGCTGCTGCATGTAGCGCTGCTGCAGGCGCAGCTCGTCTTCCTTCACGTCGAGCAGCGCCGGCGTGTCGCCGCGGCCGGCGGCCTCGACCTCCTCCTTCACCTGGCTGGCGATGAAGTTCTCGAGCTCGACGAGCTTGCCCTCGTAGAGCTCCATCTGGTCGAAGTCGCCGGTGACGATCTCCTGCACGAGCTCGCGCACCTGCTGCAGGAAGTGCGCGCCCGGGCCCTCGTCGAAGTCGTCGAACGCGCAGGCCAGCGACGCGATGCGGTTGACGAAGCGGCGCACCGGATGGCGGCGCGACGAGAAGAACGTGACGTCGCCCAGCGCCACGCGCAGCACCGGCAGCTGCAGGCGCGCGATCTGGCGCGCCATCTGCGGCGGCACCTTCGGGTCGGAGAGGATCTGGTCGAACAGGCTGCCGACCACGTCGATCACCATGTGATCGAGCGCGCCGGTCGACGCCGCACGCAGCTCCTCGCGGTGCGTGCGGATCAGGTTGGCGTTGGCGTTGGCGTGCAGCGCCTCGTCGAACATGCCCGGGCTGCTGCTGCGGCGGAACTCGCCCGGCAGGTTGCCGAGATAGGCGAGCTTGCGCAGCAGCGCCATCATCTGCGCGTCGACGTTGCCGATCGGCGTGCCGCGGCGGTAGTACTCGGGCGAATAGCGGCCCGGCCCGCCGCCGGGGCCCGACGGCGAGACCGTGCTGGCGCCGCCGCGCGTGGAGCCGCCGAGCGCGGCGCCGCCATGCGTGCCGTGCGACGAGTGCGTGCCGTGCGACGAGTGCGTAGAGCGCGAGCCGCGCGACAGCGCGTCGCTCTCGTGGTAGCCCGAGCCCGGCCCGCCGGCGAAGCTCGATCCGGGCTGGCCCGCCGCCCCCGAGTGCGGAAAACCGGAATGCTGGAACCCCGACGGATAGCCCGACGCGGGGCCCGACTGCGAGTGCGGGAAGGTCATCGGCGAGCTCTCGCCGGGCAGGCCGAGCGTCTCGTCGAAGCTCGACGCCGGCCCCTGCCGTCCCTCGGGCCCGAAGTGGCGCAGGTACTCGATGCCCGGGCCCTCGACCGTCTTGAGGGCGAGGCCCGCCGGCAGGAAGCCGCGCGCGCGCAGGTCGGCCGAGATCTCCGAGTAGCAGGTGCGGATCGCCGGGCCGAGCATGTGACCGAGCTCGCGGCCGATCACGCGCCGCGACTCGTTGTCGTCGGAGCCGGCCTCGATGGCGCGCAGCAGCGCCTTGCCGATGACCTCGGGGCGCAGCGGGTTGCGGTCCTTCTCGGAGCGCCCGAGGCGCAGCACGCCGCTCATGTAGCCGTCGAGCTCGCGCAGCTCCCACTCGCAGTCGGTCAGGATCGCCTGCGCGAAGCGGTCGGCGCTGACCATCTCCTCGACCTGCTTGTCGTCGACCAGCGTCAGCGACTGCCAGTCGGTGGCCACGGAACGGCCCGGCGCGTCGCGCGGCAGCAGCTCCTTGTGGACCTTCTGCGCCAGGGTGTCGGCGAACGCGAGGTTGAACGCCGCCAGCTTGCGGCGCAGCTCGAACTGCGCGCCCATGTAGAGGTCGCGCTGGCGGATGTTGGGCGCTGCGAGCGCGGCGTTGCCGAGCGACTCGACCAGCCGGTCCGCGACCTGCGCCACCGCCGAGCGGATGCGCGCGAGCGCCGCCAGCAGCGCGGCCTGCGCCCGTGGGTCGGCGAGGTTGATCGTGGTCGGGGTCACTCGGGGTACGGCGCGGGGCCGGGCGGGGCCACCCCCGCCACCGGCGTGTCGATCAGCACGAAGTATGCGGCCAAACGCGCGCGCGCCGCGCGCCCGGAACCCCCGTCAGCGCTTCAATGCGTCGCGGATTTCGCGCAGCAGCACCACGTCTTCGGGCGGCGCGGCCGGCGCCGGGGGCGGCGCTTCCTTCTTCAGGCGGTTGATCTGCTTGACCATCATGAAGATGATGAACGCCAGGATGACGAAGTTGAACGCGACGGTGATGAAGTTGCCGTAGGCGAACAGCGGCACGCCGGCCTTGGACAGCGCCTCGTACGTCATGGGTCCGTTGTAGCCGGCCGGCGGGTCGGCGAGCTTGATGAAGTAGTTGGAGAAGTCGAGCCCGCCCAGCAGGCGCCCGACGATGGGCATGATCAGATCCTTGACCACCGAATCGACGATCTTGCCGAAGGCCGCACCGATGATGACGCCGACGGCGAGGTCGACGACGTTGCCCTTCATCGCGAATTCCTTGAACTCGGACATGACGCTCATGCTGTTGTCTCCGCTTGGGACCAAGGTGCCCGCGCGTCCCTCCGACCCGCGGTGCCCGCGCAGTATTCCGGAGCGCCGAGCGAAGTCAAGGCGCGCTGCTCGAGAGGCCGGCCGGGCTTGACGCGTCCGCTAGAATCTTCGGCTGCTCCCGCCTCACAAGCCTCATCCGAGAAGCCCCATGACCAAGCCCGAAGTCGATCAGGCTCGACGCACCTGGGTCACGATCGCCTGCGGCGCCGGCGCCGTCGGCGGCGTGGCTGCCGCGGTGCCGTTCGTCGCGACCTTCCAGCCCTCCGAACGCGCCCGCGCTGCGGGCGCCGCGGTCGAGGTGGACATCAGCAACCTCAAGCCGGGCGAGATGGTCACCGTCGAGTGGCGCGGCAAGCCGGTGTGGATCGTGCGGCGCACGCCGGAGCAGCTCGAGTCGCTGAAGAAGACCGAGGCGCAGGTCGCCGACCCCGCGTCGCAGCGCACCGCGTACCCGACGCCCGAGTACGCCAAGAACCAGTACCGCTCGATCAAGCCTGAGGTCTTCGTCGCGGTGGGCATCTGCTCGCACCTCGGCTGCTCGCCGACGGCGAAGTTCCAGCCGGGCGCGCAGCCCTCGCTGCCCGAAGACTGGGCCGGCGGCTTCCTGTGCCCCTGCCACGGCTCGACGTTCGACATCGCCGGCCGCGTGTACAAGAACAAGCCCGCACCCGACAACCTCGAGGTGCCGCCGCACATGTACCTGTCGGACACCACGCTGCTGATCGGCGAGGACAAGAAGGCCTGACCTCCGAGGACACCCACGATGGCTGAATTCAAGGACGCCCCGCCCGGCGCCTCGGCGGCGCAGAAGCTGATGGTCTGGACCGAGAACCGGTTCCCGACGCTGTTCGCCGAGTACAAGAAGCACCTGTCGGAGTACTACGCTCCGAAGAACTTCAACTTCTGGTACTTCTTTGGCTCGCTGGCGCTGCTGGTGCTGGTGATCCAGATCGTTACCGGCATCTTCCTCGTGATGCACTACAAGCCCGACGCGAACCTCGCGTTCGCCTCGGTCGAGTACATCATGCGCGACGTGCCGTGGGGCTGGCTGGTGCGTTACATGCACTCGACGGGCGCGAGCGCGTTCTTCATCGTGGTGTACCTGCACATGTTCCGCGGCATGATCTACGGCAGCTACCGCAAGCCGCGCGAACTGGTCTGGATCTTCGGCTGCCTGATCTTCCTGTGCCTGATGGCCGAGGCCTTCTTCGGCTATCTGCTGCCGTGGGGCCAGATGTCCTACTGGGGCGCGCAGGTGATCGTGAACCTGTTCGCCGCCGTGCCCTTCATCGGCCCCGACCTCGCCTTGCTGATCCGCGGCGACTACGTGGTCAGCGACGCGACGCTCAACCGCTTCTTCAGCTTCCACGTCATCGCGATCCCGCTGGTGCTGCTCGGCCTCGTGGTGGCGCACCTGCTCGCGCTGCACGACGTCGGCTCCAACAACCCCGACGGCGTCGAGATCAAGGCGACCAAGGGTCCGGACGGCAAGCCGCTCGACGGCATTCCGTTCCACCCGTACTACACGGTGCACGACATCCTGGGCGTGAGCGTGTTCCTGATGGCCTTCAGCGCGGTGGTGTTCTTCGCGCCCGAGTTCGGCGGCTACTTCCTCGAGTACAACAACTTCATCCCGGCCGACCCGCTGAAGACGCCGGCACACATCGCCCCGGTGTGGTACTTCACGCCGTACTACTCGATGCTGCGCGCGACCACCGACGTGATGGTCAACGTGCTGGTGGTGGTGATCGCGATTGGCGCGGTGCTCGCGGTGCTCAAGGGCGGGTTGTCCGGCCGCGGCAAGCTGATCACCCTGGTCGGCGCCGTCGTCGGGGTCGCGCTGCTCAAGACCTTCGACGCCAAGTTCTGGGGCGTGGTCGTGATGGGCGCGGCCGTGATGATCCTGTTCTTCCTGCCCTGGCTCGATCGCAGCCCCGTGAAGTCGATCCGCTACCGGCCGGGCTGGCACAAGTACGTGTACGGCGTGTTCGTGGTGGTGTTCCTGATCCTCGGCTGGCTCGGCATCGAGCCGCCGTCGGAGGTCAAGACCCTCATGGCGCAAATCGGCACGCTGTACTACTTCGGCTTCTTCCTGCTGATGCCGTGGTGGAGCCGGCTGGGCGAGTTCAAGCCCGCGCCTGCGCGCGTCACCTTCGCCGCGCACTGAGCCCGTGCCCGCACGCACGAACGCAACGCCGACGCACACCATGAAGAAACTGCTCGCTTCGCTTGCCGCCAGCCTCGCCCTGCTGGGCGGCGTCGCGCACGCCGCCGAGGGCGGCGTGGCCTGGGACCGCTTCCCGACCGAGAAGGTCACCGACCTCGCGTCGCTGCAGAACGGCGCCAAGCTGTTCGTCAACTACTGCCTCAACTGCCACGCGGCCGCGTTCATGCGCTACAACCGCCTGCGCGACATCGGGCTCACCGAGCAGCAGATCCGCGACAACCTGCTGTTCGCCGGCGACAAGGTCGGCGAGACCATGAAGGTGTCGCTCGACCCGAAGCAGGCCAAGGAGTGGTTCGGCGCGCTGCCGCCGGACCTGACGGTGATCGCCCGCTCGCGCTCGGCGCAGGGCAAGGGCTCGGGCGCGGACTATCTCTACACCTACCTGCGCACCTACTACCGCGACGACAGCAAGGCCACCGGCTGGGACAACCTCGCGTTCCCGAGCGTCGGCATGCCGCACGTCATGTGGGAACTGCAGGGCCAGCGCCGCGCCGTGTTCGCCGACGAGAAGGACCCGCACGACCCGTCGAAGACCGTGCACGTCTTCAAGGGCTTCGAGCAGATCACGCCCGGCACGCTGTCGCCGCGCGAGTACGACAACGCCGTCGCCGACCTGGTCGCCTTCCTGCAGTGGATGGGCGAGCCGGTGCAGAACCAGCGCGTGCGGCTGGGGGTGTGGGTGCTGCTGTTCCTCGGCATCTTCACCGTGATCGCGTGGCGCCTGAACGCCGCCTTCTGGAAAGACGTGAAGTGACCGTCCGTGGCGCCGCCGGGCCGGCGGCGCCGAAGCGCAGCGGGTGCGACCACGCCCCGCTGCGTTGTCCTTTTTGATGAGTCGACGCTGATTCGAGACTGGGAGTCCTGCCCATGATGGTGCTTTATTCCGGAACCACCTGCCCGTATTCGCACCGCTGCCGCTTCGTGCTGTTCGAGAAGGGCATGGACTTCGAGGTGCGCGACGTCGACCTGTTCGCGAAGCCGGAAGACATCGCGCTGATGAACCCGTACAACGAAGTGCCGATCCTCGTCGAGCGCGACCTCATCCTGTACGAGTCGCACATCATCAACGAGTACATCGACGAGCGCTTCCCGCATCCGCAGCTGATGCCGGGCGACCCGGTGGCGCGCGCGCGCGTGCGGCTGTTCCTGTTCAACTTCGAGAAGGAGCTCTTCGCGCACGTCAACGTGCTCGAAGGCCGCGGCATCAAGCCCAACGACAAGCAGCTCGAGAAGGCGCGCTCGCAGATCCGCGACCGGCTGACGCAGCTCGCGCCGATCTTCATGAAGAACAAGTACATGCTCGGCGACGACTTCTCGATGCTCGACGTGGCCATCGCGCCGCTGCTGTGGCGGCTCGACTACTACGGCATCGACATGTCGAAGAACGCGGCGCCGCTGCTGAAGTACGCCGAGCGCATCTTCTCGCGGCCGGCGTACATCGAGGCGCTCACGCCGTCCGAGAAGGTGATGCGCAAGTAAGGCGCGCACGGCGCTGTCTCCCGCCACCGACGCCGATGAGCACGACGCCCCCGCCGGCGCCCGCGCAGGGCAGCTCCACGCGGCCGTACCTGATCCGTGCGCTGCACGACTGGTGCACCGACAACGGCTTCACGCCGTACATCGCCGTGCACGTCGACGCGAGCGTGCAGGTGCCGCAGGAGTACGTGAAGAACCACGAGATCGTGCTCAACATCGGTTTCGAGGCCACCAGCGGCCTCAAGCTCGGCAACGACGTCATCGAGTTCCGCGCGCGCTTCGGCGGCGCGGCGCGCGAGATCGTGGTGCCGGTCGACCACGTGATCGCGATCTACGCGCGCGAGAACGGGCAGGGCATGGCCTTCCCGGCACCCGCTGCCGAGGCCGCCGCGTCCGAGCCGCCGGCGACCTCGGGCGGTCCGCGCAGCCTGCGGCTGGCCCGCAGCGAGGCCGACGACGAGGTCGGTGCAGCGCCCGCCGCGACGCCGCCCGGGCCCGGCGCGCCCTCCACCACGACCGATCCCGCGCCCGAACCTCCCGCCGACCCCCCCACGGGCGGTCGCCCGTCGCTCAAGCGCATCAAGTGAACGCCGGCGCGGCGCGCTGCGGCGCCGCTGCGGCATTCACCGTCGTGCCGGCGGCCGGCCGCGGTCCCGCCGCCGACGAGCCTGCTGCCTGCGAACCCGCTGCCGACGAAGCTGCTGCCGACGAACCGGCTACCTACAATCGGCCGGTGGCGTCGCCGGCTTAGCTCAGCTGGTAGAGCAACCGCCTTGTAAGCGGTAGGTCGTCCGTTCGAGTCGGACAGTCGGCACCACACGGCCACTTGCGACGGCCGGCGTGCGCAGCGCACGAACGCCCCGTTTCAACTCGATTGAACGCGCACTTTCGTTGCGCTAACCTGCCAGCCCCGATCGACGAGGCGCTGTTCGATCCGCGGCAGCAGCTGGCGCAGTTTCGCGGCCACCGCGGTGCTGCCGGCCAGCAGGGTCCAGCCGGTGTCGTCGACCGGCCCCGGCCGCACGTGCTCGGCCAGCGGACCGGGCAGCAGGTCGCGGACGGCGTCGAAGCGGGCGCGGGAGTCGGCGAGCCGCTCGCGCAACAGGCGCAGCGGCGAACTGCGGTCCAGCGCGTCGCCGATGTCCAGCGCGGCCGGCACGAGCGGGCGCGCAACGGCGTGGGTCGGCTTCGGCGACGTCATGCGAAGGAGTGTATCGATGCAGATTCTCGTCACGCACGGCACCCTCGCGCACACGCGCGTGATGCACTTCAACCGCTGGCAGCTCGCCGGCGCGCTCGCGGCGCTGCTCGCCGTGCTGATGCTGCTGTCCGGGCTCGTGTACCACTTCGTCTTCCTGGCCGCGGCGCGCGAAGGCTGGCCGGTCGTGAGCCAGATCGTGCGCTTCGTGGTGCGCGACGAGATCGCGCAGCGCGAGCGCTTCATGCGGCAGAACCTCGACGCGATGGCGCAGAAGGTCGGCGAGGTGCAGGCCAAGCTGATCCGCCTCGAGGCGATGGGCGAGCGCGTGTCCGGCCTCGCCGGCGTGAAGCCCGAGGACTACAAGGCCATGCTGCAGCCGGCCGACGCGGCGCCCGCCGGCAGCAGCGGCGCCCCGGCGGCGCCGGGCACGTCGCCCAGGCCGACGCCCGGCGGGCGCGGCGGACCGTACATCCCGCTCGACTCGCCATCGGCCGAAGCGCTGAACGGCACGCTCGAGCGCCTCGACGAACGTCTCGACCAGCACCTCGACCTGCTCGCGCTGGCCGAGTCGCGCCTGTTCGAGGCGCGGCTGAAGTCGCTGCTGGTGCCGAACTCGCGGCCGGTCGACGGGCCGGTCGGCTCGGGCTTCGGCTTCCGCCCCGATCCGTTCTCGGGCCGCACCGCGCTGCACACCGGGCTGGACTTCCCGGCCGAGACCGGCACGCCGATCCTCGCGGCCGCCGGCGGCGTCGTGATGACGGTCGACGTCCACGCGGCCTACGGCAACGTGCTCGAGATCGACCACGGCAACGGTCTGGTCACCCGCTACGCGCACGCCTCGAAGATCCTCGTCAAGCCCGGCGACCTCGTCCGCCGCGGGCAGACCGTCGCGCAGGTCGGCAACACCGGCCGCTCCACCGGGCCGCACCTGCACTTCGAGGTGCTGGTCGAAGGGGTGCCGCAGGATCCCGCCAAGTTCCTGGCCGGACAGGCCGGCCCGCGTCAGGCCGCAGCCGACCTCGCCACGCGCAGCGGCGGCCGGCGCTGAGCGCGCGGCCTTTCCCGCACGGCCGCCGCAGCGGGGCCCGGGCGTAGAATCACGCGCTTTCCGCGCACCGCGTCGGCCCGCAGCGTCACTGCGCCGCGTCCGCCGCCCGGCCGCGGTCGTCGTCCGGCAGCGCAAGGCCGTTCGCGGCCGCGCCCGCCCGACCTCTTCCCGACCTCCCGCCGCATGTTGCCCAAGCTCCTCACCTCGATTTTCGGCAGCCGCAACGACCGCCTGCTCAAGCAGTACCGGCAGGTCGTCGAGAAGATCAACGCGCTCGAACCGAGGTTCGAGGCGCTCGACGACGCCGCGCTGCGCGCCATGACCGACGAGTTCCGCCGGCGCCTGCAGACCGGCTCCACGCTCGACGACCTGCTGCCTGAGGCCTTCGCGGTGGTGCGCGAAGCCGGCAAGCGCGCGCTGAAGATGCGCCACTTCGACGTGCAGCTCATCGGCGGCATGGCGCTGCACCAGGGCAAGATCGCCGAGATGCGCACCGGCGAGGGCAAGACCCTCGTCGCCACCTTGCCCGTCTACCTGAACGCGCTCGAAGGCAAGGGCGTCCACGTGGTGACGGTCAACGACTACCTCGCGCGCCGCGACGCCGAGTGGATGGGCCGGCTGTACGGCTTTCTCGGCCTCAGCGTGGGCGTCAACGTGCCCGGCATGAGTCGCGAGGAGAAGCAGGCCGCGTTCCGCGCCGACGTGACCTACGGCACCAACAACGAGTTCGGCTTCGACTACCTGCGCGACAACATGGTCTACGAGACCGCCGACCGCGTCGCGCGCGGGCTGCACTACGCCATCGTCGACGAGGTCGACTCGATCCTGATCGACGAGGCGCGCACGCCGCTCATCATCAGCGGCCAGGCCGAAGACCACACCGAGCTGTACGTGCGCATCGACGCGGTGGTGCCGAAACTCAAGAAGCAGATCGGCGAGGCCGACCCGCGCACCGGCGAGGGCGTCATCGAGCCGGGCGACTTCACGGTCGACGAGAAGCAGCATCAGGTCTACCTCACCGAGGCCGGCCACGAGCACGCCGAGCAGCTGCTCGCCGAGGCCGGGCTGCTGGCGCCGGGCGCGTCGCTGTACGACGCGGCCAACATCACGTTGATGCACCACGTGTACGCGGCGCTGCGGGCCCATCACCTGTACCACCGCGACCAGCACTACGTGGTGCAGAACGGCGAGGTGATCATCGTCGACGAGTTCACCGGCCGCCTGATGAGCGGCCGGCGCTGGAGCGACGGCCTGCATCAGGCGGTCGAGGCCAAGGAAGGCGTGCCGATCCAGAGCGAGAACCAGACGCTCGCGTCGATCACGTTCCAGAACTACTTCCGCATGTACGGCAAGCTCGCCGGCATGACCGGCACGGCCGACACCGAGGCCTACGAGTTCCAGGAGATCTACGGCCTCGAGACCGTGGTGATCCCGCCGAACAAGCCGACCATCCGGCGCGACGAGCTCGACCTCGTCTACAAGACCGCCAAGGAGAAGTACGACGCGGTCGTCGCCGACATCCAGGACTGCCACCGGCGCGGCCAGCCGGTGCTGGTCGGCACCACGTCGATCGAGAACTCCGAGCTGATCTCCGGCCTGCTCGACAAGGCGAAGCTGCCGCACCAGGTGCTCAACGCCAAGCAGCACGCGAAGGAGGCCGAGATCGTCGCGCAGGCCGGCCGGCCCGGCGTGATCACGATCGCCACCAACATGGCCGGCCGCGGCACCGACATCGTGCTCGGCGGCAACGTCGAGAAGCAGGTGCAGTTCGTCGAGGCCGACGAGTCGCTCGCGCCCGACGAGAAGGAGCGCCGCATCCGCCAGCTGCGCGAGGAGTGGCAGGGCCTGCACGAGAAGGTCAAGGCCGAGGGCGGCCTGCGCATCATCGCCACCGAGCGGCACGAGAGCCGCCGCATCGACAACCAGCTGCGCGGCCGTTCGGGCCGCCAGGGCGATCCGGGCTCGTCGCGCTTTTACCTGTCGCTCGAAGACCCGCTGATGCGCATCTTCGCCGGCGACCGCGTGCGCGCGATCATGGAGCGGCTGAAGATGCCCGAGGGCGAGGCGATCGAGGCCGGCATCGTCACGCGCAGCATCGAGAGCGCGCAGCGCAAGGTCGAGGCGCGCAACTTCGACATCCGCAAGCAGCTGCTCGAGTACGACGACGTCGCCAACGACCAGCGCAAGGTC
>Ga0073934_10002498_pt1 | contig 37982 bp, 39 predicted proteins | sample LarsenN4metaG_FD_76834 | JGI IMG/M metagenome (GOLD analysis project Ga0073934, IMG submission 76834) | Hot spring sediment bacterial and archeal communities from British Columbia, Canada, to study Microbial Dark Matter (Phase II) - Larsen... ... | reverse complement strand
GTTTTCGCCCAGGTGCGAAGCAACCTCAAGCGTAATCCGAATGGCAGGTGTGCCCGCAGTCTTGTTCTCATCCTGCGTGACCTTAAGTGCGTTATAGATATTCGGCAGCTGGCCGGGGGGAAATTGCACGTCCACGACCGGACCGATGACCTGAATAACTTTTCCTGTACTCACGACTGGCTCCTTTCAATCCGTCAATTGTCAATCATTCACCGTCAACCGTGGTGCTACGCCAACTACATCCAATCGGTTGACCAATGGCGTTTGACGAATGACGCGTCTTACTTCAATGCTTCGGCGCCGCCGACGATATCCATGAGTTCTTTCGTAATTGCAGCCTGTCTGGTCTTGTTGTAGTAGAGCGTCACTTTCTTGATGAGCTGGCCGGCATTGCGCGTTGCGCCATCCATGGCAGCCATACGGGCACCGTGTTCGGCGGCCGCGGACTCCAACAAAATCCGGTATGCCTGTACCTGGAAATGTTTCGGCACCAGAGCATTCAACAATTCAGCCTCATCCGGCTCGTACAGGTAACTGCCGCTGGTCCCCCCGTCCATTTGCGCCGCCCCGAACTCAACCTGGGCATCAACGGGGAAGAGTTTTTCGACGATCACGCGCTGTTGGATGGCGGACTTGAATTCGTTGTACACGACGTACAGCTCGTCGAACGTCCCCTTCACGAAGTTATCCGTCAGGTCGCCTCCGATGTCGATCGCATGCTCAAAACTCAATTTATCGAAGATGCCGGTCCACTCCTGCCGGATCGGCCAGCTGCGCCGCCTAAAATAGTCACGCCCTTTACGGCCGATGATGCTCAGATTGACTTGTAGACCGCGCGCTTCGCATTGCCTCACGAACTCGGAGCTCTTGCGGACGATGTTGCCGTTGAAGCCGCCACAGAGGCCCCGATCACTGGTCACCACAAGAACTTCAACCTTCTTTCCCTCACGCTTCTGTAATAAGGGATGGGCGGCACGGTACACGCGCCGGCTCAGGTTGCTCAGCACCCCGCGCATCTTATGGGCATAGGGGCGTGCGGACAGAATACGGTCCTGCGAGCGCTTGAGCTTCGCCGCGGCCACCATCTTCATGGCCTTGGTGATCTTCTGTGTATTCTTGAAGGCCGCTATCTTACGACGTAGGGATTGTAGGCTTGGCATTGTATTCCATCAGGGCTAGAGGACTGAGGTTGCATATTCGGCCCTCTGCCGTCCGTCTCAGTCCCGAGTCCTCAATACTCAGTTCTGTGCTTACGCTTTCGCTCCGTATCCCATTTTCTGCTTGAAGGTCGTGATGATCTCTTTCAAGCGACCCCCGACCTTGTCGTCGATCTTGCTGATGGTGGTGACTTCCTTCTTCAAATCCGGATGGTTTTGTTGGATGTAGTGGAGCAGATCGGCCTCGAACTGCTGCACTTTGTCGACCGGAACATCGTCGAGAAAGCCGTTGACGCCCGCGTAAATCGAGAGCACCTGATCGGCCACCGGCATCGGCTTGTACTGGCCCTGTTTGAGCAACTCCACCATGCGCACCCCGCGTGCAAGCTGCATCTGGGTTGCCTTATCCAACTCGCTCCCGAATTGAGCAAAGGCCGCCATTTCGCGGTACTGCGCGAGGTCCAATCGAAGCGTACCGGCCACTTGCTTCATGGTCTTGATCTGCGCGGATCCTCCGACTCGGGAAACCGACAGACCGACGTTAATCGCCGGACGGATACCGGAATAAAAGAGATCGCTGCCCAGATAGATCTGACCGTCCGTGATCGAAATGACGTTCGTCGGAATATAGGCCGACACGTCGCCGGCCTGCGTTTCAATGATGGGAAGCGCCGTGAGACTGCCTCCACCCAGTTTGTCGCTCAGCTTGGCTGCCCGTTCCAGCAACCGGGAGTGCAGATAGAACACGTCGCCCGGATACGCTTCTCGCCCCGGCGGTCGGCGAAGCAACAACGAAAGCTGGCGGTAGGCGACCGCGTGCTTCGACAAATCGTCATACACGATCAACGCATGCTTGCCGCTGTCACGGAAATACTCCCCTATCGCGGCGCCCGCGAAAGGTGCCAGGAATTGCATCGGTGCCGGGTCGCTGGCACTGGCGGAGACCACCATGCTGTACTCCATGGCATGGTTTTCTTCGAGCGTCTTCACGACTCGAGCGACCGTCGAGCGTTTTTGCCCGACGGCGACGTAGATACAGAAAACATTGAGGCCCTTTTGATTGATGATGGTATCGACCGCAATCGCGGTCTTCCCGGTCTGGCGGTCGCCGATGATCAATTCGCGTTGGCCGCGGCCGATGGGGATCATGGCGTCGATGGCCTTGATGCCGGTCTGCAACGGTTCGCGAACGGATTGGCGGGTATTCACGCCGGGCGCCACGACTTCGATGCGGGAGGAGTGCTGTGACTTGATCGGGCCCTTGCCGTCGATCGGCTGACCGATGGCGTTCACGACTCGACCGACGAGCGCTTCGCCGACCGGAATTTCCGCGATGCGACCCGTACGCTTGACTGGATCGCCTTCCTTGATGCCGACATCGTCGCCCATCAACACGGCGCCGACATTGTCTTCTTCGAGGTTCAGCGCGATGCCGTACAGACCGCCGGGGAATTCGAGCATCTCACCGGCCATGGCTCCGTCGAGGCCATAGACCTTGGCGATGCCGTCGCCGACCTGAATGACGGACCCTGTCTCCTTGACATCGACCTGTTTGTCGAAACCTTTGATCTTTTCCTTGATGATCGCACTGATTTCTTCTGCCCTGATCTGCATGGCTACTCCTTATTCTCGCGTCAACAGGACTTGCAAATCGCGCAAGCGACCTCGGACAGTGCTGTCGACCACCGTGCTGCCGATGTGAATTTGCAAGCCGGCGAGGTGACTGGCATCGGCCTGAAACGTCACATCGACTTCACGCTTCAGCGTTTCGCGCAGACGCGTCTTGATTCGATCCTGTTCGGCCGGTGGAAGGGCCGTCGCGGAGGAAACCGTCACCGGTTGTATGTGTTTTGCTTGATCCACCAACGTACCGAATGCGTCGGCAATTTCCGGCAAAAAGCCCACTCGGTTCTTCTTCACCAACTGCCCCAAGAACGTTTTACCGGCCTGCGGGCATCCCAACTTGTCGCCAAGGGCGGTCAGGACGGCGATTTTATCCTCCACCCCGAATGCTGGTGAGGCCACCACATGGCGAAGCTGAGCTGACTCCTTCATGACCTGACCGAGGCTGGTGAGCGTCCTCCGCGTGGCTTCGATGGCTGATTGATCGAGGAGCTCGAAGAGGGCTTGAGCGTAACGTCGCGCAACTGTTGTCTTAATCACCGGTCCAGATCCACATGCGTTATTTGGACAAACCTAAAGGGTTCGTGCGAGGCACGAAGCAGAGCTGCGGAAGTTAGCATTGGGACCTATGAGCTGTCAATACGATACGATTGTGCCGAGGAGAACGCTTCAACACTACCGGACGAGAAGTACGGTGTATACTGGAAAAGAGGACGCTCAGTTCCTCAGAAAATCCCACTTACACTTGGATTCGGGATTCGCTGGGGAGGGGAGGTGTTCATGCGAAAACAATCGGCCTTTTTATCCAGCGTTGCACTCTGCCTATTTCTGAGCCTGATTCACTCAACTGCGTACGCATACCGTGAGTATTTCTCTCCGGAGCAAAAGGCGCAGCTGGAAAAGATTCAGACCGTTTTGGTCGACATCATGACCATCACTGATAAGGGCGGAGTGGGCACTCATGGCTTAGCCGACGTCGTCGCTCAACGACTGAATGAAGTCGGTTATAGAGTAGTTCGGGATCCTGCCCAGCCGCATGATGTCGTCTTTCGAGTGAAATGTGAGCAACGTAAGACCTGGGAAGGCACCACGGCAACGGGGGGAGATGCGGACCTTCCCGATTCGCCATCGCGCCTCTGGAAGGGTCCCGCCTGCCAGCTGACCTACGTGCTTGGTGGAATGAAAATCAAATGGCAGAAAGAAGTCCGCACGGAGTTCGAGGATGCCTTAGCTGCGGCACAGGCGGCTCAGGTAGATGATCCAGCTTTGTATGCTATGACCAAGTTGAAAGAAGCGCTCGAAAAATACGAGTTTACACTCCTCCTGGCCGCGGAATGGGGCCATGCCGACCGGCTTCTCAACATGCTCGATTCCCCGGATGTCGGCCAAGCTCGGAAGATCAAAATCATGTCGTTGCTAGGCGAGATGCAGGCTGACGAGGCACTGCCAAAATTGAAGGAAGCACTGAAAGATCGAGATCTGGCCAAACAGGCGATTATCTCCATGGGTCATCTTGGCAGAGACGGCATTCCGCTGCTCGTCGACTTGATGAATTCCTCACCGCAGCTGGAAATTCAGGCAGCTGCCGCCAAAGGGCTGGGGCAGATCGGAGGCATCAACGGTGATGCGTCTGTGGTCCCGCCGCTGCTGGCAAAGCTCCAGGATCCGAAGACGGATTGGACAGTGCTGACGGAAGTCGCTTGGGCGTTGGGCAAGATACCCGACAAACGATCCATCCAGCCGCTCTATGATGTGGATAAGAAATTACAGGCCATTCGCGACCCCGACAACACGATCCTCAAAAAACTCAAGGAAGCGGTGTTTTGGGCGATCAAGCAATGCGACACCTGGGATCAGTACAGCTAAGCTTGCTCGCCCCGCTTCCTCCGATAATGAGCAGCCACTTTCATGCGGTTACCGCAGATCTGCATGCTGCACCAGTTCCGAGTGTGATTTTTCGTCGTATCGTAAAAATAGAGAATACAGGCGGCATTCCCGCACTTCTTGATCAAAGAGAAGTCTGTCTGGCATAGCAGGTCGCTGGCGGCTTCCGCGAGGGGGGCCAATACGTTTTGCGTGGGGATGGCCGTTGAGTGGAAGCGTTGTTCAAACCGTCCTTTGGTCCGGACAAGCTGCGGGTAGCCACAACGCTGAGCCAAGAATTGATTGATCGAGGTGACGGCCGAATCAGGGATTGGTTTACCAGCTGCGATTCGTTCGGCGAGGTCTCGTAGTGTCGCACGGAAAGTCTTTGCTTGTTCCAGCACAAAACTCGTCTCGTTGTCGTTCAGCTCTGCTTTGACGATGCCGACCTGAGACGGGGACAAAAGCCTGGCTTGCATGAGCCACGAGATAAGATCTTCAAATCTTTCAAGAACGTCCGTCGGCTTGCCATTCACGATCATCTGAGTGTTGATGAAATCCAAGCAGGGGTGATTCCCCACAAACAGAAACTTCTGCGTTCCCTTTCCCATCGATTTCCATTCCCCCATGATAGGTAACTAACAAAAAGCCGGTTGACAGGTTAGTCTTTCTATAATATAACCGTCAACTAATACTTTAGAAGGTTATTTAAATATTTTTCCGTGGGCGATGGACAACCTAATTCATAAGGAATGGAGGAGGTATGAAAACAGCTATTGTGATCATGTCGGATCCAAGGACTGGTTCAGAGGAGGCGCTTGGCCGGGTATTTAACGCGCTGGCCCTGGCGTCGGAGTGTAAACAGAAGGGGGATGAAGTCGCCGTGGTCTTCAACGGAACCGGGACCCGTTGGCCCGCGGAGCTTTCCAAACTCTCACATCCAGCCAACGAGCTCTACAATTCGGTGCGCGATGTCGTGCAAGGCGCCTCCTGCGGTTGCGCGGATTTTTTCGGAGCCAAAGAAGCAGTCGAATCGTGCGGCGTGCAGGTTGTGAAGGACCATGCGCTGGCTGGGACGTCAGGCCTCTTGAGCTTGCGTCGGTATGTGAATGACGGATGGAACACGATGGTGTTCTGAGCAGTACGTCGGGATGTCGGCATGCAGCTAACAACCGTTGCATGCCGACTGAGGAAGGGCAAAACAATGGCGATGAAATATCTTGATACGATGATGACAGAGTCTGCACGCAGCGCGCAGAAACGCTATTACGGGCACGCGGCGAACATTACGGATTCTCCTGTGCGCGATCCCCTCGGCGAAGCGGAGGCCGAATTTATTGCAGCCCGAGAGAGCTTCTACCTTGGAACAGTGAGCGAAACCGGATGGCCCTATGTCCAACATCGCGGAGGGCTCAAGGGATTTTTGCGCCTGCTCAATCCCTCCACTTTGGTTTTTGCCGACTACCCAGGTAACCGGCAACTCTTGAGCACCGGTAACCTGTCCGTGAACGATCGAGTGTCCCTGTTTCTGATGGACTATCCGAATCGGACCAGGCTGAAAATCCTCGGCCATGCCAGGGTTGAGGATGCCAGGTTACATCCAGACCTCGCAACACAACTCTCCAATCCTGGCATGAGGGCACGAGTGGAACGCATTGTGTTCATCGACGTGGTCTCGTTTGACTGGAACTGCCCCAAGCACATTACTCCGCGGTACTCGCTGGAAGAGGTAGAGGAGCTCGTGGGATCGCTCAAGGTACGCATCGCCGAACTGGAGACCGAGTTGCGTAAGACAAGGACAGATTCAGGAATCGCCACGGCCTGAAGAGGACAGGTCAGCGGTCATCCACCTTCTGGAATAACGGATGTCATCAGGTCCGAACAAGCGCCCTCCCCTTCCACCCTTTAGCCTGGAGACTGCCACGCAGAAAGTCCGGATGGCGGAGGACGTGTGGAATGCGCGTGACCCAGAAAAGGTCGCGCTGGCCTACAGGTTCGACTGTTTATGGCGGAACCGTTCGGAGTTCTTATCAGGTCGGGATGCGATTGTCCGATTTCTGCGGCGCAAAGGGGAGAAAGAGTTGGACTACCGTCTCATCGAGAAACTGTGGACGTTCCATGGACCGCACATCGCGGTACGCTTTGTGTGTGAGTGGCACGATGATTCTGGAGACTGGTTTCGATCCTATGGTAACGAGAACTGGGAGTTCGACGACAGTGGTCTCATGCGCCAGCGCCTTGCGAGCATCAATGACCTCCCTATGACGGAATCTGAGCGGAAGTATCACTGGCCGCTGGGCAAGCGACCAGATGATCACCCCTCTCTGTCTGACCTTGGTCTTTGATAGTTCCGGCTGTAATGATTGTTACAAACAGGACCCTCGCACCTGGCACATACCAAACTAGCCAACCATAAGAAGTATGAAGGGGCTCTTTCCAGTGAAAAGAGCCCCTTCCCCTTACAGCACAAAAAGAACTGTCTTCTCCGGTTACTGGACGATGACCTCAACCCGTCGATTTTTGGCTCGCCCCTCCGCCGTATTGTTACTCGCGACCGGGTTCGTCTCTCCATGGCCGGCAGCCGACAGATTACCGGTCACCCCACCGTTCCGCAACGCCTGAGCCGCGCTCTCGGCCCGAGCATCTGAAAGCTCTTTATTTGACGCAAACTTTTTCTTCAACGCACCTTTAATCGCGACATTGTCGGTATACCCGGCGACGTGCACCTGTTTTTCCGGGAATTCTTTAAGAACACCGCCGACCCGCCGCAGAGCATCGGCTCCACCGGTCTTTAACTGGTCCTGACCTGAGTCAAATAATAGGCTCGACGCAAGATTGATCGTGAGCGAATCACCGGTTTGATTGACCGACACCGTTCCCTTTGAAATTTCAGGTTGCAGTGCCTTGAGGAGGTCCCTCTCCGCCTTTGCCAGACTCCCCCTGCTCTGATCCAACTGTCCTTCAAGATCTGCAATTCGTTGCCTGGCCGCCGCTAATTGCGCCTCCAACTCCGCCGCCAGCCGGTCATGATCTTCGATGTGTTGCCTAGCCGCAGCCAGTTCAGCGGCGAGCCGATCCTTGTCTCTCTGTGCAAAATCAGCGGCATCGGAACGAAAGGTGGCTAGCTCTCGATCTCGGTCAGTGAGCTGCCGTTCCAAGTCGCTGACGCGGCTACTGAGGGCCTCATTTTGTCTCCGTGCGGCTTCCAGTTCGTCAGCCAGCCCTTGACGGTCTCTCTCCAGAGCGGCAAGACGGGCGGCCATCTCCTGCGATGCATCGGGTGCCATTGCTTTGGCAGTGGATGGACAGCCGCTACCTTGGTGATAGCCGTACCATTTTTTATCAATACAGACGGTAGGCTGCTTGATGTAGGAAGAAGGATGGTTGTTAAACGCTGAACAACCAGCCAGCACGACCAAGCCTGTCAATACCGCCGAGCTCTTGAGCATTTGCATAGTGATCTCCTTCTCCTCGATTCGCGAGGCAGATACCTCGCAAGATCCGGTTGACTGTTGGACCGATCTTAGTGACGATTCTTCAGCAAATCGCGGATCTCCATCAACAATTTCTCCTCATTGGTCGGCGCAGGCGGTGGAGGAGGTGGCGGTGGGGTCTCCTTCTTAAACCGGTTCACCTGCTTGACTAACATGAAAATGACGAAGGCGATGATGAGAAAGTCGAACACGCTTTGCAGGAAGACTCCGTAGTTCAGTGTCGGAGCCCCTGCGGCTTTCGCTGCAGCTAAGGATGGAGGTGACGTTCTAGACAGATCGATGAACAAGCTGGAAAAGTCGACTTTGCCCATCAGCAAGCCGATAGGCGGCATGAGGACATCGCCGACGAGTGACGACACGATTTTTCCGAACGCTCCTCCTATGATGACACCGATTGCCATATCCAGGACGTTGCCTCTCATGGCGAACTCTTTGAATTCTCTCAACATTATGCCCTCCTTTATGGAAACGTTCCTCAGAACGATACCGAAAAACAGCCTATCGTTTGCGGGTAGTGTCGAACGCATATCCCAACGTGAGCAAGTACAAATTGTCGGTCGGTACCGTGCCCGGCGCCGGCCGATTGTTGTAACGCGTCGTCACCTGGAATCCGCTGGCCAGCCCTTCCAATATCTTGAGGCGAATCCCATTATCCATCGTGAAGAAAAAATCCGAGAAGTTTTGGAGTGACGGGAAAATTTCGTGGTAGTGATAGATCGTAAGGCGATCGTCAAACAGCGGCCAATTCCATTTCGTCGACACACGTCCACGGAAACTCGCTCTGTCCTCCGCAACACGAAAATCTTCGTTGAAATAAGCCGGACCGGCTTCTACATAGAGAGTCATATCTTTGAAGATTCCGCCGTAGTCTCCCCGCTCGATCCATTGGTAACCAGGCCCGCTCGAGATCGCTGTGCGCAATTTCAGGTCTTGGAAAAAATCGTTTTCGAAGTAGGCCGATGCGAACCAGAAAAACCGTTTTGTGATGAAGAAGTCCAGCTTGATGGTTCCTCGGGCATTCCGAGTGATGAGGCTCCCGTTGTTGTCGCCATAGACGTACCGCCCCAGCATGGTCAAGCGCAACTGTTCACTGCGTGCCACAAAGTCCCCAATCACGCTGATGTTTTTGAGAGACGCGTTTCCCGCTGTTTGCGAGTACCCAGCGTTGATACTGCCAGTGTAAACGACCGGCGGTTGAAGGACGGGGTTCACTTGCGTGACAGCGTCCATCGGCACCGTCATGACGCTCCCAGTCGGACCCGCCTTCACCTTCATCATTCCCGGATCACCCTCTTCGACCGTGCCGATCAGAACCGTTCCCTCTTTTAAATGAACGGGGATGGGATGAGAGACGGCCAGCTTGCTGACCTCGGCCCATTTGACCTTGATGATGTCACCCGCCATGGAATTCTTGATGTGAAGCAACCCACCCATCATCTCTATCACTTCGCCATAGATGACGCTGCCATCTTTCAGCGTGACGACATCCAACACCGGAGCTGCTGCCTGTGGCACCGCAGCCTGGTCATCAGCGGGAAAGGCAGAGCACACGGAAGCCGTCGTTAGAGACAACATCGCGATTATTGCAAACGCCGCAACGGATTGCTTCATCGATCCTCCTTTGTAATCATAAGTACTTTCACCTGCACTAGTTTACCCTAGGCATATACATGGTTTACATCGATCCCGCAATAGGTTGTTGTCTGATTTCCCAACGTCCGGTGGGGATTGCTCGCTTTTTCAGACACACGCGGAAGCCGTCGCTGTATGCCATGCCCTCTAGTGACTCCGATCCGAAAAGTCGGATCGAGCCCGATCAATGATGGAGACAACCCGTCTTCATGACAACCAGACGGCCTCACGACCGACGTGAAACACTGGCTATTTTAGTGAGGACAGCTTGCAAGCCCCTGCGTTGTCTTTTGCACATAGTACCGTGCCGCTTCGGATCTCCTGGATATTTTCAAACGCTTGTAGATTCTCTGTAACCGAGTAGCCACCACACCGGGCGCAACGTTCAATTCTTGCGCAATGTCCTTGTTCGTCTTCCCGGCCGCTACACGCGAGAGCAACAGAAGATCGTCTCGCGAGCAACCATCCGTGCCGCTCTCTTGTGTAGCCCGACTTCCATCTCGAACCCAGGCGATCACTTGCTGAGTCAACTGATGGTCCATGATCGCCTCGCCGGTCGCGACGATCTCGATGCTCTTCACAACAGCATCGGCGGCTGCAGCCTTCAAAAGGTATCCCTGTGCTCCCGCCAAGATGGCAGAATGCAAGAGATGCTTGTCGTCATGCGCAGTGAAAAACATGACCCCGATGTTGGGATGTGACTCACGGATCGCTTTGCACAGGTCGATTCCGCTCGACTGCCCCACTCGTACTTCCAACACCACCACGTTCGGTCGGTGAGCCTGGATTGCGGCCAGGGCATCGGCTTGAGTCCTTGCCACACCGACGATCTTGATCTGGCTGCTTTTCGAAAGAATCGTCTTGAGGCCATGTAGAATCAGAACGGAATCATCAATGAGCAATACACGAACGGGGTTTCGTTTTCTGTTCGAGGTGTCCATGTGACGGTGTCCATAGAGTGAGCGCTCTATCGGTTCAACAAGCGTCGTCGAGAGAGAGCCTAACAATTTGGCGTTCATGAGCGTCTCACGTTGTTTGTTTTGACTGACCATCGATCCCATTATTGCGATGGGGCCCTCCGTGAGGCTCCAACAGTCGCATGGGCAAGCTTCGGTCCCATCCATTCACCAACCTATTGTTCTGCACCTGTCACGACCCTTTTGGGTTTAGTTTGCGCTGATGGCCGTGTTTTAGGACGACCGGGAGCTGATGTGATCGCAGGGACTCGCTCGAGACCGGACGAATTCAACACCCTGCAGAAGTCCACAAAGAAATCGACAAATGCACCGATCAGCGACTCCCGACAAGCCAATTCTTCAGTTCCCTTCACTGGTTGCCACTGACCGTCGATTCGCTGCAAGACGGCCAATCGATGGACCTTCATGCCAACGCCAGATTCAGTGGTCAGGAGGAAGTCCTGTCCGTTATGGTCTTCCACGAGTAACCCTCGCGCATTCATGCAGCGTTACCTCTGAGATCTCATCCCTGCTGATGACTTCACTCTGTAACGAATCACATCACGCTCTCATGGTTGCGATGGCGAGTTAACAATCCCCGTGCCACATGACGGGGCAAAGGAAGTTTCCACATAAGCAATCAGTTGACGTGAATCTGTGCCTCGCCGGAATCGACTCCGTTGTTTCATATGACACAGGGATCTGTCTCATGAGACAGATCCCTTGCGTGGTGAGACGATCCCGCAGTACTGGAAATGGTGTCTTATCGGGAGGCGGAGAAGTGAGAGCACGGCCGTGAGGGATCGCCGCCTTAGTCCCGTTGCGTATCAAGAAACGATTGCACCGCAGATCGACCTAGCGAGGAGGGATATTGAGTTCTACCAGGCGGCGATAAAACGTGGCTCTGCTGACTCCCAGTCGTTTAGCCGCTTCGGTCCGATTGCCTTTGGCATCGGACAGAGCGGCAAGCAGTTTGGATTTCTCGTCCTGGCCCGACAAGGGAACCCACGTTGGAGAACGAGGAACGACTGGCACGGCGGCTATTTCCGGTGGCAGATCGGTGTGAAGGATATCCCTTCCCTTGCAGCTGATCACCGCGAATTCCATGGCGCTTTTCAACTCGCGAACATTTCCAGGCCATGCATGGCTCATCAGGAGGCGCAGTGTATCCGGACTCATTCCATCAATCGTTTTTCCTGTGGTGGTACAGATCTGGTTCAGGAACGAATGGGCGAGAAGGGGGATGTCCTCGCGGCGTTCACGTAACGGAGGAAGCTGAACTCTGGCGATACGAATTCGATAGAGTAAATCCGCTCGGAAAGATCCACGAACGACATCCTCGCTCAAGTTATGATGTGTCGCCGCCACCACACGCACATCGACTTTCCGAGGTCTGGCCTCTCCCAGCCTGGTGATTTCCTTTTCCTGCAAAACGCGCAAAAGCGCCGTTTGGACCGGCGGTGGGATATCTCCGATTTCATCGAGGAACAACGTTCCGCCTTCCGCAGCTTCGAAGAGACCCTGCTGGTCATTCACGGCCCCGGTAAAGGCGCCACGCTTGTGACCGAACAGTTGGCTCGTGAGGATCGAGTCGGTTAATCCTGCGCAATTGGCGGCGATGAACGGCTTATGCTTCCTCGCACTGGAGAAATGGATGGCGCGCGCGATCAATTCTTTCCCCGTTCCCGTTTCCCCTTCGATCAGGACGGTCGTATCGACTCGTGCCACATCCCGCACGAGTTGGTAGACGCGAAGCATGGCGGGACTCTTCCCCACGAGATCATGGAACGACGCCTGCTCGTTGAGCGCCTGACGAAGCGTGTGGAGCTCGGTGCGGTCATGCAGGACCACGATCTGCCGACCCGGATGGCGAGGATCTCGATGAACCTCCATTTCAACCCACGAGAGACGAGCCCCCTCCATGGAAAATGGGCCGCCCGTCTGCCTGTCTGAGGCGCCATCGAGCATGTGTCGAACTCTCACACGATCTTCCTCATGAAGTGGAAACGCCTGTTCCCACGCGCGGCCGATCACCTGTTCGGCCCCGCGTCCCAAGATCTCAAGACCTCGATCGCTGGCAAACGTGATGCACCCATGCTCATCTAAAACGAGTGCTGCAACGCCGAGATACTGAAGTAGAGCCAGCGCGTCATCCTTTGTTCGCTTGCTGGCTTCAAGTTGACCCATCAGGCGTGTCTCGGCCTTGCGGTGGGATTTCACAGTGACATCTTCGGCCAGCATCTTTTCCCTGGCCCGCTGAACGATGGCTTGCATCTGCTCAAAGCCGGTGCCCAGGCGCTCGATGAGCAAGAACTTTCGGGACCCGATCGAGAGCGCGGTGGCCTCCAATGTCATGGTGCCCCCCTGTCGATCAGACTCTGTCCAGGGACCCGACTTCTCAATTTCGCCTGGCTCGCCCTCCCAAGCTGGATGAGCGTGGACGAGATAATCCTGCAAGAATGGGGAACATTGATTGAGGTCTAACGCGGTGCAGCCCGCAAGACCCGCGGACTGACGCCACCATTCAGGCGGCAAACCTCGAAGCCGAAACTCACTTGCCTCCTCCGCCCGCTCAAACACCGCGATATCAAGCATCGATAGGACGCGATTGAACAGGGGATCGTCGGCTGGCACGAAATCGGAATTCCGACTGTTCATGTTAATCACCGGGAAGTACGGGGGCACTGATCATCTGGGTGGCGAGTAGCGCAAATAGCTCTTCAACTCCTTGCCCGAGCTTTGCGCTGCCGAGTAGGACAGGCCAGCCTCGCTCACGAAGTTGCTCGACCGCCGGCTCATCGATCTCCCACTCTGGTCGAACATCAGCCTTGTTGATGATCGAGACGAACGGAACGGCTCCTATCGTTCGTGCGGCAGTCTCCTGCAAAGAGATGGCCGTGTCTAGCGTGGCCCTTCTCGTGCCGTCCATAACCAAGATATAGCCGGATGAGCCTCGAAGATACGAATCGCGCACGCGCTGGAACTCATCCTCCCCATAGAGATCCCACAACACCAACATCACGTCGTGAGCGCCGACCGTGACACTCTTTTTTTCCACAGTCACGCCGATCGTTGTATGGTAGTGATCGGAAAACACGTTGGTCACAAATCGACGCACGAGACTCGTCTTCCCGACCGCAAAGCCTCCCAACATGCACACCTTCTTCTGCATCATGGCGGGGAAATCTCTTTACCCTCCTGTACGAGGCGTGCGTGCAACGATGCGACCCTCCGGTCCGCGGAATTTCCATTGAGTGGACGCCGTTTCGCACCAGGCACAATGTCCGTGGTAATAGTCGTGGCCTCACCAAGACGCTCGCCTCCAAGCACCGTGCGGACGGCATCGGCACGAGCCTTACTGAGCTGCATGTTGATCGACTCCGGGCCGGTCTCGTCCGCCGAGCCACGTATCTCGAGCGCCACACGTTGACCCGACTGAAACGCTGCTTGATCCAACTGACGTACGACCGCCGCGACTGAACTCAACGCCGTGAGTTCCCCTTGTTCCACCGTCGAGGAGCCGGGGCTGAAATGCACGACGGTCTGGTTGATCTGCGTGAGGAGATCAGGAATGGATGTCGTCACGAGACTTTCATCGCGATAGTGCGAGATCCCTGGGACGAAAGTCGCCAAACGTTTCGTCTCTCTGGCCCATTCGGTTGGAGCTGAACCGGTCGCCACCAGCGTGTCGCCTTCAACAGTCAGCTTGACGGTGCTCGGAGACTGCAGTATCGATCGAGCTCTGGTCGCAACTAACAGAGAGTCCAGAGCGTAATAGGAAGACCACGTGGCTTTGACGGTCGATGAGTCGAAGCCGGCTTCGCTCACCAATACCGAAGGGTCCTTGGCCAAAGGATCTCGCAACCCTTCAAGGTGATACCCTCCCCAGGTTGATTCCGCCACGGTGACGATGATTCCTGGTTCCGCCCTGAGCTCGTCGAGCAGATTAGACCACCGGGCGTGGGTTTGATAGACCGTCAAAAGCCACCACGAGAGCGCGAGGAGAACGGCTCCCCCTAGAATCCATAGCTTCAATGCGCTGGATCGTGGTGGGGCTTCGTAGTGCACTTGTAAACAACTTTCCAGGTGAATCTGTGTTGTCTTAAACGGCGCCGCATCCCCGGCAAAGGTCGTCAAGGCATCGGCTTGCTGAGCATGGATATCGTCCAGCGCTGCTCGGAAATCCTCTCTGAGGCTCGCTGGAGGAGTGCCTCGAATGACGGCGGCCACGTAAGCATGGGATCCCTGTTCAATCCACACAGTCCAGTCACCAACGTGGAATTGATCAAGGGTCTGGTCCTGGGACGCGCCGAACGAATCTCGCACATACTGCTGAATCGCCGTCAGCATACCGGAAAGAACATGCTGATCCTGCACTACAGTCGCATCCGTCGCGACGTGGTGCAGTAAAAGCCCTGTCTCCCGATGAATGAGAAATACTTGCTCGACGCGATAGCGGAGCGTATGGAGCAGCACGACCTCCGCGAACGGTCTCCCCGTCCGCCAGGCTTCTACTCGCCAGCGAAGGCCCCGGAGGGACAGACTCTCGTCCAGCGACTGGTTGAACGACTGCATCATGCTTTGTAGGGCCCGCGCGATGGCTTGCCGAATAGCCGGCCCCATGATCGGAGCGATGGCATCGACGATCGCCCGAGGCGACTTCCGCACCGCCGCGACAAATCCGTTTTCGACATAGGGAGCGAGGACGCTCGACATCTCCTGGTCGCGTTCGCCGCGAATGGCGAACGCCTCGGGAAGCACTCGACTGACGTCACGGGGCTGAATCTCCCGATTGTCGAGCCGATCGCGAAGTTCGTCGAGTTGCGTCTGTTCCGGAGCCAGCAATAAGGTGCGGAGTTGAGTCCAATCTTCCTCTACGGACGCGCGTCCTTCTGAGGAGGAAGAATCGGAACGGGGTCTGCGGGGATCGCTAGACATGTGGCAACGCCCTCGTGGTTCAAGTCAGGTCGCGCAAGGAGGCCGGCGCGGGCTTGCCGTTACGAAAGGCAGCGGACACCTGTTCGGGCTAAATCAGCCATGATCATCGGGCTCATGTGCGAACGGAGTTTGCGTCGTCATTGGATAGTCGTTTAGACGCTTCCATCAAGATCGCTGCGAGAGTCATGCGATCCGTCTTTTCTGCACGGAGGTCATGGACCGCCTGCTTGAGCGCCGACGTCGCTTCGGCGTGCCGAGCACGAACGTCAGTCGCCAGCTCGCTCGTCCGTTCTGTCAGCTGTTGTAGAACATGTGTGCGTGCTTGTGCCGCCTGCATTTCGAGTTGACGGGCTTTCTCCTCAAGAGCGGCAGCCAGATGGGTGAGTTCCTGCGCCAGGCTCGTGACAGATTCTCCTCGCACTTCCTGCTCTCTCGTCAACCGGCTCGTCAACGCGTCAATTTCTTTCTTGATATACCCCTCAAGGGTATCAAAACGCCGTTTCAGATCATTGCGTAAATCAGTGGCTTCACGGATCAAGTGCTGTTCGAGTTGAGCAAAACGGCGTTCGTGTTCGCGAGCCTGTGCACCGAAGAGAATATCGCGAATCTTGTCGAGATTCCCGCTCGCGGATGGATCGTCAGGGTGCGGCGTTCCACCGTCTCGGTCACGGTTCGTCGCTGGATCTTCACGAGCGATCAGGGGTTGGTCTGAGTAGCGTGATCTGGTCATCGCTTCACCTCATCTCGGAATTGCGAGGTAACGAGCAGGTCAACGACACGCACCTCATTGTTCGGCGGCTTGTCGCATGATCTAGAACCGTTTCACTCAGAATCGTCAACTCGTTTGCTTTCCTTCTGTATATCCTATTCGAGTTGAAATGAGGGCGTCATCTTAGCACTCGTGAAGAGGCTCAACAAGAGCAGTCTCATGCCCACGCTTTTTTGGATGTTGAGAAACTACGCGATGAGCCAAACCGGCGGCTAACGCTCGTTCACCATACGGACGGTCAGACTTGCAGAGGGCAGCTCGATCCCCCGTTCTTGAAATCGCTGGAGAATTAATTTGTTCAATTCTCCCTGAGTCGCGCTGTAATCCGCCACAGCCGTCCACGGTTGTATTGCAATAGCCACAGCCAGAGAGGACTCTCCAAGTGAGGCCACTCCCACGGAAGGTAGCGGGTCTTTCATCACCGATGGATGCCGATCGAGAACATCCCGAACTTGCGCGAGGGCTTCATCGAGATTCGCATTCGGCGATACGGGAACGGTCAAATGCATCTGACGGATCGTGCCGAAGTTGTGCAGAATCTCTCCCACGATTTTTCTATTGGGAATGATCACGCGGGATCGGTCGGCGTGCATCAGTGTCGTCGTAAAGATATCGATGACGACCACATCTCCATGAACGCCGAGCAGTGAGATATGCTCCCCCACCTTGTAGGGTTTGCTGAAAATAATCGAGAGCCCCGCCATGACGTTGCTCAAAACCCCCTGCAAGGCCAAGCCGATGCCCACGCCGGCGACGCCGACCCCGGCGATCAACGGAGCGATGGGAACACCGAGCGTCTGCAGCGCGATCATCGCGGTAAAAAGCATCACCACGATCTTGACGATGCGAACGAGCAGCAGACGCACAGGCGGTTCAAGGGTCTGCTTTTCGAGCGCCTGTTGTGCAAAATTCCCGGCCCAGCGGGATGCCATGCTTCCAGCAACGATGATGCCGAGCGCGACAGCCGCCTGCAATCCGTACTGCACGGCATATTGAGTAAGCGTATCGACGACAGTCATGGTGGTGAATCTCCTTTAGAGGGCACACATCTTTGATACGTTGATCCTGAGCACGACAAACGCGGTGGGGAACTTTCTCAACAGTCTGCTATCGTCCGAAGAGGCCTTTCAGAAGCTCCTGTCCCTCTTTCTTCAAGTCCTCTGGTGTCTTCGTACCTTTGATCAATCCATCGACGGCTTCTTCCACCCTTTTCTTCACCTGTTCCTGCACTTTTCCGGTTACGCCTTTTAGGTCAACTCCGTACGACGGCGCCTGCGCAGTGCCGGCAATGGTGAGCGGAAGACTCAATCGGCCGTCTTTCATCACGATTTTGACGACAGGCGATGCAGCCGCAAGCTTTTGACTCACCTCTTGCGACAGATTGAGATTCACGACGAAATTCAACTTTTGATCGAATCCCATGGTACCGCCACCGGTGGCTTGAAAATCATGGCTGTCCATCAAGAGCCGCTGCACGTTGATGACTCCTTGCTTAATTGCGAGATCTGTCTCGATCGTCGAAAACGCCGTCGCCTTTGCGTCGCCAAGGGAAATGCCGGCCACCTTGAGGGCTGAGGCCACTTCCTGGAGGATATTCACACCTTCAATCTTCCCCTCTTTGACTGCCAGGTGACCGGCCCCTTCCAACGCCTTGGTCAGATCCGGCATTGAAAATCCACGCCCTTGCAACGATAGATCGGCGCCGGCTGTGCCGCTGATCGAGACGGGCGTTTCTGCAACGGCACTCAGAGCCGGGCCTAGTTGCAACCCTTGAATCGTGACAGCTCCCTTGAATGGAGGCACATCCGTCCCAGCGATCATTTTCCCCTGTCCCTTCACCTGACCGTCGAACAGTTGGAACGACAAAGAACTCAACTTGGCCTCTTGCCCCTTTATGTCCGCGGCGATCTGAAGATTCTTGATCTCCACCGGCTTTTTCAAGGGAAGCGCGACCGGCAGGTTTGCAGTATTGATCACCGGCGAGCTGATATTGACCGTGGCGTCATTTCCAGCGGCGTTTCCGGTAATGGTAAAGTCCGTTTTGCCCACGCCAAGCTGGAAATTGATCGCATCAATGTCCATCGTCTCTTTCAGCGGACCGAACGTGCCGTCGAGTTTCACCGGCATGTTGAAGGGCTGCACCAGCGACCCGAAATGCAAACTTGGCGTCTGCCCAAGCCGCACTGATTGCAGCAGCACCTCTAAATCCTGCAACACATATTCAGTCGGTTTGGCGGCCGACAAATCGCGATAGGTCAATTTCCCGCCGTCGATCGACACTCGGTCCACGGCCAACATCGCGAGAATCTTGAGCGGACCCTCCGTCGAAGGAATCGGGGCGCGCGAAGGCTTCTCCGGCACCGGCACACCTTTGCGGCCGATGGTGGAGACGTTCAGCACACCCTTTTGGTTCTTGATCACCGTAATGACTGGCTGGCGAAGTGTGATTTCTTCCACCTCGACTTTGCCGCTCAGCAGCGGCATCAATTTCACACCCACATCCAACGAGGCGAGCGATGCAAATGGACCTGAACCAAACACCGGATCGTCCAGCACCGTGAACCCCGCCACACGCGCGCCGATTCTAGGCCAGATCGTCAAACGAATGTCTTGCAGCTGAACCTTGCGATTGAGGGCGTCTTCGATGAGCGGTTTATATTGATCTTGATATTTATTGAGGTCGATCAGGAAAGGCAGCGCGAGCACCACGCCGACGAGCAGAACCACTAAGACAAGCACGCCTATGGCTATTTTCATCGTGATCGCCTCCGGGTGAAAGCGGAGTATATAAACGGATTTCCAGTGAGTCAACGAGCAGCCCACCAGGAAGCGATCATGCAGTGATGCCATAGGCGTCATCATGAGGTACGCACGATTGCAAGATCAGCTCCTTCGTTCTGGTTTTTGTGGAACGACTTGCGCGTGCCTCTCGAATCACTCTCACGGCATTCACTGAGCAATTGTGAAAGACTCATAATTGGCAGACTTCAACGCAAGCGAAGGTAGTCATCGACCGAAAATCCCGCATCCTTGAGAATTCTGACCGCAAGCCCTCTGCCAAGATCACACCCGGTGTGGACTGGAATCGTGACGGATATGGACCGACCCGCATGCCAGAGGGTCAAATGGCTTCCGGCTTGTCTATCCTCAACGAATCCTTGCGATTTGAGGAATCGAATCAGGTCTTGCGCCGTAACTTGCGGCAACCACGGCATCAAGGCACCGCGACGGTCAGCTCTTCGACATGCACCAGTTTTTCATTTTGGGGAATCGGTTGGTGGTGAGCCAGGAGGGATTGAAGATGCTGCTGGATAGCTTCGCGAATATTTCGTTTGGCCTCCTCTATGATTTTTCCATTGCTGAAGCAACCAGGCAACGTCGGGCTGTAGGCGAGATACCCGACATCTTCGGCTTCTTTTTCGACAACGATCTCGAAGGTATAGTAAGTCATATAAATGAGTCGCTTTCCCGAGCCAGAAGTATATCACAAGGAAGGCCTATCACCACTCGTACCTGCGACCTAACAACCCGGCGATAAATTCAGCAGCTATGAAATCCCGGTGAATCTCTGAACGCCTTCTTGAAACCTTGAAAAGTGAATGGAGAGCTTTATGAGGAAAATGTAGAAGAAAATCTGGTTCAGCCTTAGCAAACACGATCTTTCGCGCTGCAAAAAATCCGCTAAGGGATGATTATGAATGTCATCGAGCAAGATGATGCTTTCTTCGATAACTCCTGTATATGATGGAAGATAAAATATATGGCTGACTTTCTGCGCTTTGATGCTTTGCAGAATATCCTGGATCTGCGTGTCCGATTTCCCAGACTCACGTAAGAGGGCAACATATTTCCCAAGGTTTACTAGTGGAGCGAACAGGATCTTGACAGGAGTGTGCCTGACATTATCAGAAGACACGTCGCATGAGTTCGAAAGTATGATTCCCGAGACGGTCTTACGCTCACCAGTCTCAAAATTGATGGCGACAAATCCTCGCCATCCATCACCTTGGAGAAGGTGATTACGCAGATCATCACGATGAAAATAGAAGGATGAGATATTAGGAAACCGTGCAAGCTCCGAGTAAAGTTCCTTGGTTTGGTCTGGCGTCAGATACTTGGGAAGGAAAAGTTTTGCCTGCTCAAAAATATCGGTTTCACCGATCACGTGTACAGGTCCCACAGATTGGAATACAACGCTCGCTGTGACTCACTGTCCAACTCAACTTGATTTCTTAAGAGGTCGTCGTAAACCCTGTTCATTTGCGCAAACACGTCGAGCTCGGTTATCTGAAGTGACAGCGGGTGTGAAAGTGTTCCATGGGTTAGAGTCTGACGAACGACAGCACTATCATCTTCTCGATGTGGGACAGACTGCTGCGACAAAATGAGCGCTAAACTAAGAGCCGCCGTTTTTACGAATGCCGACCCAGTTGTTCCACGCGCCTCGAGCTGTTGGTTTTGCAATTCAGATATCGTCATTTCACCACACCGGCTTCAATCTCTCCAAGGCGGGTTTGCTCAAAAGAGAAAAAAAACGATTCTTTGCAACCTGATGAACCTCTTCTAGTACCGAACCAGGGGCAGCCAAAAAATCATGCCCGGGGTCGAACCTGATCGTATCCACGTCCACTAACAGACCCATTACTTCTTTCCCAGAAATGGCGAGTTTAGCGGCTGCATTCGGACCAATCTGCGTGATTGTAGTACATCTATCCTCTTCGTGCTCTACCCGTAACTGAAACCCACGCTCAGCTGGAGGTTGCCCGACAAGCTCGAGCTGTAGATTTATCAGAGAAAGCTGTCTCTCAGAAGTCGACGCTTCGATGACATTTACATATTTGAAGGAGAATCGTTCTGCTTGTTTTATAAGCCCGGTGTCTTGCGTGGCCTTTAGAAGAGACTCGATCTTGCCCTTAAATATTATCCATCCGGGGTATTCTAGGACATGAAATGCGAGCACTCTATCCCCCAACTGTACCGAGCTAGTTCCACCCCGCAGACTGTGCGAGTGTTGGTAAAGCAATTCTGGGGCCTTCTCTCGAAGTGCTCGAGGAACGTTGGCGAGAGGCAGCGGCACAACCTCAGGGTAGTCAGATTTTAAGCCTGAATAGAGAAGACCTGGCAAAATATCTCCAGCTGCTCCCATTGTTGGTTCAAAACGTAATTCGAAAATCGTTTCTCGTAGAGGACTGTTCAATAGCTGCTTAGGTAGGCGTAACATCATCTATTCCCCATTATCAGCGAAGCATTACCCACCCTCAACGCTCTGTCAAGTAAAGTTTACTCTGGTAGATGAACACTTGGAATATATCACGTCATCCCACGACTAAGCCGGCCAGTTTGGGGGCGACAAAGTCCCCAGAAATCGTTTTGGGGTCCCGAGAGTGAGTCAGAGCCCTCTGCATTCACCTTTGTCAGTTGCCAGCTGCTGCCTCTACATGGCCGTACCGATGAGGCTAACCATCCAGATGGGTAGTCTGGCAGGCATCCGGCGGATCCTCTTGACGAAGAAAGTCTTGTACTCGATCAGCACTTCCGAGACTTACTAAGGCCTCCCGGAAACTATTTCCAGGACCGGCAGTGCCGCCTCCTCTCTTCTGCGTAATTGTGCAAGGAGGCCCGACCGTGCGCTTATGCGGAGCATGGAACGGTACAACCCATAAAGATGTGTCGACAGAATTGTCGTTGGTGTGCATTTCCCCCCTCCAGCACCCCAAACAGATCTGTTCTCTGCAAAGCGCTAGAAGGGCTTGCATGAATGCAAGCCCTTCAATTCGCTGCTGTGTCATCCCGAGACCAGCGCACCTCAGCGTTTCTTCCGGTTGGCCAGGTTGCCCGATCGCACCTGGCAAGCCAGGACGTCGCAGATGACCCGCGTGGCCATCAGGCTGGTAATCTCCGCCGCGTCGTAGGGCGGCGAACATTCTACGATTTCCATGCCCGCAAGCGGTTTCGTATCGGCGATGATCTGAAGGAACTTCAGCACCTCGCGCGGGAGAAACCCGCCCGGCTCCGGCCACCCGGTGCCCGGCACGAAGGCGGCGTCCAAGCAATCCACGTCGAAGCTCAACCACACCGCATCTACACCATCGAACGCCACTTCGAGCGCCTGTTTCGCGGCATTCTCGATGCCCATTTCCACGCAGTCGGTCACGGTCATGATCGTGGTTTGGCGTTCACGGCCGGACTTCACGCCGGGTCTGGGAGCTTGCCAACCGCCGATGCCGATCTGGACAAGATTCTTGGCCGGCACGTTGGGAATGTTGGTCGCATGAAACCAAGGCGTCGTGTGCATGCGTTCATCGAGATCGGTCTCTTGCGTGTCCACATGCCGGTCGAAGTGAAGGATGCCGAGCTTCTTGCCGTTCATATTCTGCGCCACACCCCGGACTGTTGCAAAGCCTAACGAGTGATCTCCGCCGAGCACCACGGGAAACGCGCCGCTCGCATAGACATGGCCGACCCCTTTGCTGACTTGATCGAAGGTCTTCTCGATGTTGCCGGGAATCGTAAAGACGTCGCCAAGATCGCACATGGAGACGGACTCCCGGAGATCCACGCCGAGCTCGAAACTGTAGGTGCCGTACAAGGCCGAAATCTTTCGGATGCCTTGGGGGCCGAACCTAGTGCCCGCCCGATAGGTCGTCCCGCCGTCGAACGGCGCACCGAGGATGGCCACGTCGTATTCTCCGCACTTGCGGACATCCTCGACATACGGCGCTTTGGTGAAGGTGTTGATGCCGGCGAAGTGCGGCAGTTCTCCGCGGCTGAACGTGGGAATGCGGCGATCCTTAATGGAGTCGGCAGCAGGCAACCCTAATTCGAGCCCGCGGGCGATTTCTTCTTCATATTTCGTGGTCGGTAGGAGCGCCTCGGCTTCAACCGCATACTTTGCCTCCGGACCGTATTTGTCATGCAGGGGAACCTTGCCTTGGTATGTCCTCTTTTTCGCCATGTTTGCTCCTTTCTAGTAGATGAATGGATTCTGACCTTGAGTGAACCCCCATGTTGCGACACAGGACTTGTCGAACGACCTGTCTTTCATTCTTGAGTTGGTGCGGACTCTCTCGGACTCAGCGAGACGTCGCTCCTTGTCGATCTCACGACCAGGAGATACAGCGTGGTGACCCCGAGGATGCTTCCGAGAACCAGCGGCACGGCCCAGAGTTGCCACCAGGGGGCGTTGGGGGAGGTGGCATAAGGACGTGGCCACGCGATATTGATGAATTCAAACACCGACCATAGAAATGCCGCCGTATTGATCAGCAATCCCCACGAGCCCAGCTTCAGGTGACCTAACGAGGGGTCCCAGCGACCTGTGAGACGAGTGTAGAGTCCAACCCCCGTGGTCATCGCAAACATGGCATACAACCCGCCCGTGCCGAACGCCAGCACCGTGGCGACCGCCTCATCATTGAGCCCGAAGAGCAATCCGAGCGTGGCCAGCAGCACCGTGAACAGCACGGCATTATGCGGCGCGCCGGCGGCGGTGACCCGGCTGAGGACGGCCGGCATACTGCCCTCGCGAGCCATGGAAAACACGATACGGGAGGTGTACTGGACCATGGAGGATCCACAAGCCAGGAACGCAATCATGACGATTGCCAGAAACGGGGTTTCCGCCCACGCTCCAAGGTTGTCGGCGATTATGGGTGTGACAGGATCGGATGCGGCGCTCGTCTGCCGCAAGGTATCGCGGTTAAAGCTGAGCGTGAGGGCGGCGGAGTTGAAGAGCACCACACCTCCCACCATGCAGAGAGAGAAGAAGATCGCACGCGGCACCATCCGCTTGGGCTCATGCGTTTCTTCGGCAATGGTCGAGCAGGCATCAAAGCCGATGAACGCCCACCCGGAAATAGCAAGCGCCGCCAAAAACGCAGCGGTCCGGCTGGGAGCGGTTCCTGTCCCAAGATTCGCAAACAGCTCGGAGAACTCATGGTGCCGAAAAAAGAGGAACAGCAACAGCGCGACACCGAACGAGCCGACGATTTCCGCATAGACTCCCAGGGAGATGAGGAACTTAAAGACCGAGACGTGGACGAGGTTGAGGACGGTGCAGATCAGCATAAACACCGCCCCCCACATCACGAGGGTGACTCCTGTTCCACTTCCTGATCCGAAAAAAATCGCCAGCCAGACCCCGCCGGTGTAGGCGGTCGTGGTAAGCATCGCGATGGTGGAACTCACGTAGATGGCCCCGGCGTACGTGCCGGTGATTGCGCCTCCGAGCTGCCTTGCCCATTTGTACGCGCCTCCTGCGATCGGGATCTGCGAGGACAGCTCCGCATACACCGTCGCGACCAGCAACTGCATTACTAAACAGAGCGCAAGCGCCGCAAACCAACCGCCGCCCGTTACGATCGTCTGGACCCCTATAATGGCGTAGAGCCCTGCAACCGGTGAAACGGTTGCGAACCCGATGGTCAGGCTGTTCCAGAGACTGAGACTGCGGCGGAGTGTCGCGGGAACGCTCGTATCGGCGGCAGGAAGAGCGTCATCCGGAATTTCTTTAGTTAACATGACAGTCCTTCCTGACTTGGTACCAGGTCAGACTGTTCGGGTAGGGATTTATGGGATGGAAATAAAAATGCATAACGAACCTCCAGTTAGAAAGGTTAAACCCCAAAAGGCCATGTACCTCAGTACATGATCTCCCGGGCTTTTATCCCTCCGTGGAGCCTCGTTATGCGAGGCCGAAAACTCTTGGACCAGACGCTCCCTCTTCCGATGGAAGAAAGCCGGAACCCTAGTTTTCCTTTTGGACAAACTTTTAGAAATCTTATTGCCATGTCCTACCAAAGTCAAGTCTCTAGAAACACGCCTCCCTTTACCAAGTGCCGATAACACCTCCTGTGAGATGAAGCACTGTGCGATGCAGCGGACGAATCATTTGAGGAGACAGTATGCTTGTTGGTCGAATGTCGGAACCAGCCCATCCCTTTCTGAGCATGGCTTCCAATGCCGCTATTTCTGGCTCGTTCCTTTAAAGCCATTGTGCTAGGATGCGCCCCGATCCCTCACAAAAGAGGCTATCTACGTTGACTGACCGAGGATGCCATGACGCCTCCGGTTGCCTCATCTGTTTCTGACTATCGTTTTCTACTCCTCATGATCCCCTCGCTGTTCATCCTGCTGCTTGCAGCCGGCTTGTTTGAATTCAGTTCGAACATCACGGTGGACAATTTTCACAATCTCACGAACCGGCTCATGCACCCAGCCTCAGAGGCCTCGAAGCAGGCGTTCGACCCCACTCATTTTCTCGTGGAAGTCAAATCCCGGTATATCTGGCTCACGACCGTAGTGGTGGCGCTGGTAGCCGGACTGTACGCCTTCATCGTATGCGGGATGATCATTTACCAGGCTCATCCGCGACCGCGGCTCGTGGTGGTCACAGCGGTTGGGATCTTTTTGGCCTCAATGGGGCTGGTCTTTCTCTGGGCACTGGATGAGACGCACGCGCTCTATCGAGCTGTGTTTAGTTTCAGCTACGATAACCTGCGGCAGGCCGGGCCGCAACGGATTAGCCCGGATCTCTTACGCTATGCCATGATTGTCGTGTCTATTGTGAACGTGCAGGCCATGGTGGTACCGGTGGTAGCCTTGCTTGCCGCTTGCAGCACGCTCGCACCGCCGAGCTCGGGCGATAAGCCGAATCCCGAGTTTTGCGCGATGCAGTTGACGCGGTTAAAGGAAGTCCTGACTGCGGCCTCGGCTATTCTCGTTGCGGGGGTCTTGCACATGGGGGCCTGGCTGAGGTGGCCGGCGGCACTGATCGCCGACAAGGCTGCGCATGAAGCCGTGCTGGGAGCCGCCTTGGCCATCACCCTCTTTTGGGGCGTCAGCTTCACGTTGATGTTGGTCTCGACCTATCTCCCTGCAGCGTTCCTTCTAGCGAAGCGGGCCCAGGCTCTGCTGCAAGACAGTTCACATAAGGAATCCGTCTCGGCACCGGAAGAATGGCTTAAGGAGCACGGTCTTTTCCTTTCGCTGCAGGATCATTTCCCCCAGTTCGGGCTCATGCTCGCCCCCTTGCTCGCCAGCCCCTTGAGTTCTCTACTGCTTGCCCCGCTGACTCCGACGGGCTGACGAACAAAGCCCTGTATGAAGGAGCGTGGGGAGAGAACAGCTCGGCGCTATTCGTCTCTTCCGTGGACCTCAGCCGGGGGAGCTGTCGCCTCTACGGCGGTGAACGGCTCCATAATGGTGAAGGAATGGCGACTCCCCTTCGGCACGACCCACGAATCGCCAGGTTCCAGCAAGATCGTCTGCCCTTCGACATCGAGTTCGGCGCGTCCTTTGATGGCATAGCCCACTGTCTCGTAGTCCCGCGCCCGTGGCTCCTTCGGTGTCCCAGGTGGCAGATCCTCCCAGAGCCGCATCGAGACGGCTTTCCCAGATGCCAGATACTTTTGTCCCATTTTCCCGCTTGGAGAATGGTGTGAATCTATTTTCTTCACTGTGCTATCTGCCATGACACCTCCCATGGGATTAGAACTGAATGAAGCAAGGGCGGCCTTCCCTATCTTCCATGACGACCGTCACTTCGTGGTCTATCTCCGAGCGTATGCGACCGAAGCAAAAAACAACGCGGCGCCGATACAGGCAAGGCCAAGGCGAGTGAGTGTTCTCGCCGATGGCACATGATTGCGCTCCCGCCACCCCCCGGCCGTGGCAGTGCCTTGTGGCACCGGATTTAATAGCGCTCCTTCATACGGTGGCGCCGAATCGGCATGTCGCAAAACCGTGCTCATGGCAGAACCCACGATCCATTCTGTTGGTCTGCGTGCCAGTGTATAGGCAACCTGCGCAGCGCGCGCCGGCCATCCGACGGCCACTTCGTCGACAGGATGGACGACCAGCCCCACGATCGTATTGGCCACATCTTCCGGTGTATAGAGGAACGGTCCCGGATTAATGCGGCGACCGGAAAGGTTGGCGGCATGTTCAAGACCCGGTGTATCGACAATGGTGGGGAATACGCCGCAGACATGAATGTCGGGCCAGCCAAGGAGCTCTTGGCGAAGACTCGCCGAAAAACCTCTCAGGGCAAACTTACTCGCCGTATAAGCCCCGGTATACGGCGTCGGACACCAGCCTCCGATCGAAATGTTGTTGATGAGCGTGCCCCAGCTTTGCCGTCGAAATACCGGCAAAGCGGCATAGGCTCCATGCATTGCCCCTAAGAGATTCACCTCGATCGTGCGTCGGTGCAGGGCGAACGGAACCGCTGCATAAGGTCCCAATACCCCCATGCCTGCATTGTTCACCCAGATATCGATACCTCCGAACGTTTCGTCGGCGGCTCGTGCCAATGCCCGAACCGATTCCAGATCTATCACATCAGTCCGCACCGTGATGGCTTCACCCCCGGCTTGTCGGCACTGCTCGGCGACCTCTTCCAAAACATTCATTCTTCGAGCGCCCAAAGCAAGGCGACCGCCATATCGGGCAAAGGCAAGTGCGGTCGCGCGGCCGATCCCGCTCGACGCTCCGGTAATGACAATCGTTTGTCCTCTCAGTGAGTCCATCGCAGTACCCTCACAGCTGTTTTAGAAGATTAGATCAAAGCATCCGACGCTGAACTACCAGCAAGCTCCCTGGTTTTCTGGTTTTATCGACGGCGTAGAATCGACGTTGCGCACGTACGTGAGAGAAACCATGCATAGAGCAGAAACAGCACCACCAAATTTGGAACAAGGATACCGGGTGTTGTCCATTGCCAACCGTTGAACTTCCATTCGGCAAGCGGCCAGAGCACCGGCGTGGGGAAGAACGCATATGAGTGGGTAGGCCCATCCATGATCACGTGCAATCCCCAGGCACCGAGTTCCCAGACCGGGCGCTTCCATAGTCACCACACCACGAAAGACGACGAGGGACACAACGAGGCTATGCGTCACGTCGTACAGAGGATGGACATAGGCCGGAATACTCGATTCAGGCGGCGTTCCGTTACTGAAATCAGGCGTGAGATACAAGGCCAAGAGTTGTCCGATCCAGAGAATCCCAGCAGGAGTTAGGCCGATCGTGAATGCGAATCGATAGCTGAATCGGTTTTTTCGGCCAAAAACGATTCCGCCCCAGATACCATGTGACCCGATGTCCGATCGACACCTTTGAATACGGTTGGGCGGCACGCGTCTGCGGTTGAGGCAGCAGCGCGCGCCGGCCAATCGATCGCCGACTGGGAAGGGAGGGATCACAGCAGCCGGCGATAGGTCGAAGCTTCATGTACATCTCACTGTGTCATCATTCCCTCACCTCATTCACTTCACATCCCTTGTCTCTTCGCTGAAGAGATTCCTCGGTCCTAATGACGTGGCGACGGCATAAGCCTCTTGAAGATGTTGCTTGAGTACCGGCAGAACACTGGACGCCCATTGTTTTACCCCTCGATCCGGCAGTTGACAGGCCAATGAAGAACGCCTTGCATGTTATTTCACTATACGACGTGAGGTGGAGCCACTAGCAGATGCCCGAGAACGGTTATAGGTGAACCATCTCAATGTATCTGAGACGACTTGCTCAGGCATCTGAGAGGATTTTTCGGGGGCATAAGACCCCGGATTCTCGTACGGGTACAGCAATGAACGAGGGCTCTTCCGAGTGATCCGTCGTTTACGAGTCCGATATGTATGTGTGTAGCACATTGGTAAAAATGCCATGTCGCAAGGCCGTGGGCGTGTCCGCGTACAGGGAGAGGCGGGGGAACATCAATACGATTCCGACGGCCCTCAAGCCCTTCACACAGCGGTAGGAAAGGAGGATGGATGATGACCAATACGATCATAGGATTATTCGACACTCCGACTCAGGCGGAACAAGCAAGGTCGGAAATCATGGCTCTCAGCAGTCCCTCCGTTGATATTCAGGTCTATGACAAAGCCGGCTTTCAGCTCACCGGTGGAACAGACACGTCAACGAGGGGCTTTTGGGAAAGCCTTTCACAAACCCTGGGGTTCGGTCCCTCGAATCAGGCTATGTATCAGGAAGGTGTTCAGCGTGGTGGGACAGTCGTGAGCGTCAACGGCGATGATAGTCGCGTCGATCAAATTGCCGACATCTTGAATCGATGCGGCGCGGTCGATATCGACACACGGGCCGAGGAATGGAACACCGGAAGTTGGAAAGCAAAAGAGTCGAAATCGCAATTGCGACCCTCCGCTACCGCTACCACCCCGGTCGGAGAGGAGGACTTTGCCGACAGGCTGGAAATCAGACGGGGAAACGTTTGGGTGTACCGGCGCAAAGCCGCCTAGTGCATCATATGACCATCATGACGATACAGGGGTGAAAGGCGGGTTCTCGGACGATTCACGGCTGATGGTTACCGACAGGCGAAGTGGCAATATTCGATCGGGCTGGGAGGGGCGTTCAACGCCATTCTGATCGCACCTCCATCGTAGCCGATCGCTTCAAGATCGTTTTGTGCGAGGGTAAGATCTTCCTCGGTCAGGTAGGCCACGGTGTCAGGAACCCCATTGTCCTTCAGCGAGCGTATAATCGCGCCCAGGGCTTCCCGCTCTTCCGGAGGGATGGCGGTGCTCACCGGAAATTCGAGGCGCCGGCGATAGGGGCTCTCGAACGTGTCGCCGAGGGCTCGGATGGTCTTGAGAACCAGTCTGTCTTGTTCCGAAGCTTGCAGTGCCGGCCCTGCCGTTGGATGCGTCGCCAGCAGGTCCATAAGGGTGATGACATTGGTATTTAATGACCGCCCGACGAATTCCCGCTGCGGCTCCAGCGTCGTCTGCTTCAGCCCGAGATGTTTGGCCACAGCTTCGACCAAGGCGAAGTTGATCATGAAACTGTATTGCCCGCCGAACTGGCCGTAGCAGGGTTTCTCCGGATCGTTGAGGACTTTCCTGTCCCCGGTTCCCGCATCAAACGCACTGAATCCGATCGCATCTGGGGCCAGCAGACGCTTCGTCTCTTTCAGAGTCGCGAAGGCGCCGACGTTGACCGGCACCAAGACTTCTTGGTCGATGGACTGAAGGAATTCGACGATCGTTTTCCGATAGGGCACGTCTTTCCACTCGACTGTGCGGTACTCTTTTTCCCAGACCAGTTCGTCGAGGAACGGTGGGAAGGTCTTGAGCGTTGCAAGATCCTTTTCCTGAAATGCCCTGACAAACGACGACCAATCTTGGATCTTGGCATGCAGAGACTCACTCAGGTTGGGGCGGAGATACTCCTCCTCGACCTCGCTCCCATGTTTCGCCAACAATTTAGTCGGTAGATCGTTCCACAGCTCGTTACAGATAATCCGATCCACGCTGGCGTCGGCTATGCCGACCACATGCTCAACGGAGGCACAGTGGGTCTCCACACGATCCCGATGTGCCGCCAGGTCAGGATGAGCCAACGCACCCTCTAATATCGGTTGTTGCCAATCGACCATGACATACCGCACACGCGGATAGATCGACCCCTCTTTGTCGAGCGCCTTGAGGTGGCTAAGAAAGCAAGCCGCAAGATTGCCGTTGCCTGGCCCCAACTCAAGAACGATCAAGGGTGAGGGATGAGGCGCCACTCGTGAGGAATCGACCGATTGGTGATTGATGGGCGGTGCATGATAATTTCTGCTCTTCTCGCGTTTGATGACACGCTCTACATAATCAGCCGCCAGCGCATGAGCTAAACGAAAGTCTGCCGAGGCGAACGTTTGGTAGTAGGATCGGAGCTTGTCCCCTCGCAGCCCATAGAAGAGCTGGTTGAGATGGTTCTGCCAATGATCGAGCGGTTTATACTCCCCGATCAACTGAGGAAGGGCGTCGGCATCTTGCAACATGTCGTTCCGTCACCAATGAGCGATTTCGATGGATTGACTGGACCGCGGCTGAAATCCTAACAGATGGCTGGAAAACGCCGCAATGGCCGCTGGAGGCCCATTCTTGACAGCTTTACCTCGAGGGGTGTAGCAGTCAGCAATGGCGATCAGAGATTCTCATTTGGCCGGCATTGCGATGGCTGCCGTTTTCCTGTGGTGCTCAGCAGCGGTAAGCGAAGAACTTCCGCTCACGGAGAATGTGCCGATCTCGGAGTTCCAAAACCGCACAGAGGACGTCAACGCCTATGATTTCGATGCTCCTCCGCAAGGTATGTTTCGCTCGATCGCCATGGCGGAGGACTTTGAAGAGCGGCTGGGGTTTCTCCGCGCCCACGAGATCGTGCCGATTAAACCGACGGAACGATTTCGCTCGGACACGCCCGCCATTTTTATCGTGTTCTCGCTCCATCAACATTATCAGGCCTTCACCGTGTTCGGCCGGTGCACGCCTGAACAGGTAGACGGTATCAGACCGGGGACGATCGTCAGCGAAGACGCGATGCGCATCGCGCTGGAGGATGAAAGCGGATATCTCAAACTGACGCCCCCGCGGGGCGGATGGAAACCGGGCCGATACAAAGTTGAGATTCACACCGGAGAGCAAGTCAACGAGATGAGCCTCATGGGCACGATGCGTTTCACCGTCGTGGCGTCTGGGAAATAGCCTAATGGATGATCTGCCTCAGTCCCTCGACGGCACGTGTTTGACCCTCTCTCTCCCTTCCGCTAGAATGCCCCCTTGCATAGCGTAACCTCTGGCCACTGTTCGAATTTTTGCGCCTCATGACACTACCATCCAACCTCTGGGCCTCGGTCATCATCCCAATAAAGGATGAACGAGAGAATCTGTCTCCCCTCATAGCAAGCCTGCTGAAAGTCATGGATTCACACGAGCGGTCACGCTCTCGCCCTTATGAGATTCTCTTCGTTGACGATGGAAGCAGCGACGGCAGCAGCGATGAGCTGGACCGCTTGGCTCGTGAGCATGCTCAGGTGCGAGTGTTTCACTTCGACCGAAATTACGGCAAGACATGCGCGCTCGATGCCGGTTTTCGGCAATCTTTGGGCGAGATCATTATCCAGATCGACGGCGATCTCCAGCAGGACAGCGAAGATATCTTGAAGCTGCTTCCGTATACCGCCTCCCACGACCTGGTCTGCGGATGGAGACAGCAGCGCCAAGACGGCCTCGTCAAGAAACTCTCATCTTTGATCGCGAACCGTGTGCGGAACATATTCACGCATGACGGCATACACGACACGGGGTGTCCGCTCAAGATCTTCCGACGCCCCGTGCTGGAGCGGATTTGTCTGTTTGAGGGGATGCACCGATTCTTTCCGGCGCTCGCCTTGATGCACGGATTTACGGTGACCGAGGTGCCGGTCCGGCATTATCCACGCATTCATGGCGTCTCCAAATACGGCATGGGGAACCGCCTGTTCAAGTCGCTCTATGATTTGATCGCGGTTCGATGGATGCAGAATCGTGTGTTGCACTACAGATTCCGTGACAAGTGACGTGAGTTGATGCGATCCAGACAGCCCCTTCACCATCTGGAAGTACGATGACGGCTGCCTTCCCAATATTTCATGACTACTGAGACCATCTGGCTTGGTATCGGCTTCCTGGGCCAAGGACTCTTTTTCGGCCGTTGGCTGGTTCAATGGATCGCTTCCGAACGGAGCGCAGAGAGCCGCGTCCCCCTCTCCTTCTGGTACATGAGTCTCATCGGAGGGTTGATTACCCTCGCCTACGCGATCTACCGCATGGACCCGGTGTTTATCTCGGGGCAGGGACTTGGAGCTGTCGTGTATCTGCGCAACCTGATCCTCATTCACCGCGCGGATCAAACCAAGAACCAGCCACGACCACAGGCATGAAACACAGAGACACAAACCACCGTTCGGCGCTTTCCACCGCCCACTGGTAACGGCCACATCCGATCATGGATCGCATGTCTGCTCGACCGATACAGTTGCTCCTCCTTCTGTTCCTCTCTGGTCTGCTTTTTTTCACCGGCCTCGGCAGTATGGGCTTGACAGATCGCGATGAAGGCCGGAATGCCGAAGCCGGACGAGAAATGTTCGCCTCCGGCGACTTAGTCACCCCGACCTTTAACGGGGTACTGCGAGTCGCCAAACCGGTTTTCGTGTATTGGTTGATGACCGCATCCTACTCTCTCTTCGGCGTGAACGAGTTTGCGGCGCGAGCCCCTTCTGCTTTGTTCGGAGTGGCGTTGATCGTGATGCACTACCTGTTTCTCACTCGGCTCCGCGGTCCGACCCTCGGTCTCTATGGGGCCCTGATGCTGCTGTTGAACATCGAGATGCTGGCGCTTGGGCGCATGGCCATTACCGACAGCGTCTTGATCTTCTTCACGACACTGTCGCTCTACGGATTTTGGCTCGGTCTGCACGAATCAGGCGCAGGGCGCCATTGGATCTGGGCTTTTTATGCCGGCATGGCCTTGGCGACCTTAACGAAAGGACCGGTGGGATTCGCCGTTCCGCTGATCACGGCTCTCTTGTATCTCGCGGCCACCCGGCAATGGCGAGTGTTTTGGCAGAGAGGCGCGCCGATCGTCGGCCTGTCACTCTTCCTCATCCTCGCCGGTCCCTGGTATGCCGCCATGTTCCTCATCCATGGAGATGCCTACTCCTCTCAAGCAAAGGTCCACACGGTTGGGCGATTCCTCGCTCCGATGGAGGGACATGGCGGAGGCTGGTGGTTCTATTTTCCGGTCGTGTTGCTGGGATTTTATCCCTGGAGCACCTTCCTACCGGCTGCGCTCTATCGCGCCTATCAGAGCTGGCGAGAATGTCGCCCGCTGAGGGACCGTAACCACGAACTACCTGCATCAGGGACACCGTTAGGGTCCGGCAAGGAGTTGGAATGGTTCGCAGCACTCTGGTTCGTCGGGGTATTCATATTCTTTAGCCTGTCCTCCACCCGACTGCCTCACTATATCGGTCCGCTGTTTCCCGCCTGCGCCATCCTGGCTGCTTCATTTTGGGCTCAGGGCCTGAAGGATCCATCGACCAAAGGACTGCGAGGGTCAATCCACTTCATGATGGGAATCGGATATCTCCTCGCCGTTGGGTTTGCGAGCGCGCCTTCCCTGTTCGCTAAATTCTCCGGGAAGATGGTCAAGGAGTTCCCGTTTGCTACCCAATTCGATCTGGGTATCGGTCCTTACATTGGTGCGGCTATCGTCCTGGTCGCTATGGGGCTGATCGGGTATTTCGGTCTGAACGACAACCGACGCGGTATCGCCTTCGCGGTGGCCGGCGGTGCGCTGGCGAGCGTTTTTCTTGTCGCCATCCTGTTGGTTGTTCCAGGACTCAACCGATACGCGATTGCACCGCCGCAGGAATTGGCCTATGCAGCCGGGTTGAACCTGAATCCAAGCGACCAGCTGATCGCGTTCGGTTCAACCAGACCATCCATCGCCTTCTACGCGAAACGAACCGTGACCTTTATCCCAGCCAACGAAATCGACCGCCTGCGTAAGGCATTGGGTAAAGAAGGCCGGACGATGATCCTCCTCCCGGAATACTTTCAGGATGCTTTGCCGAAGGAGGCGGCCGTATTTCAGCCGATCCTCAAACGTTACGGCTATGTCTTGTTGGGCAATGAACCGATGGTCACCCTGCCTCAGGGGACAAAGAGTACTGCCCCACCGCCGCCCAAGATTCTTGGCCACTGACCAACACTCGAGTCTACTTGTGAGGCATTTTTCTGTAGTCAAGATGACCTTGAGGGAATTCGCACGAGGCCATCACGCATTGCCTGTGTATTAATGGTCAGCGAAAGGGCAGAATCCCTCGTGCATCAACGAGAATCAGAACGGCAATGATCACGCCCCCAATCAAGGCACTTTCCCGTGCCACGGACCAGGCCGGCGATTCCTCAGCATAATCGTCGTTCCTGCCTATCGCCTGGAGCCAAAACGCCATGCAAGCGAATCCGACCGAGGAGAGGACAAGCGGTGAGGTCGTCATGGCAGCCAGGCCGTACGCGATCAACAGCACTGAGGTATTCGAATGCCAGCTCCCTCCTGTTCCTCCCCGATGCAGCCAATGAGTTCGCCGGAGCCATAAGCCGCCCGCTACCGCACCAGCCCCTAGTACCAGGAACAGGATGCTCACCACCCCATCATCCATTTGACGGGACAGGACCCAAAGCAAGGCAAACAGCGCCGAAGTTCCCATCGCCGCATATCGTAGTCCGTCCTGTATTGAAGTGCGCCACTGTTTTAAGGGGGCTGTCGCGACGAATCCGCTGAGGATGCCGATCACCGCCCCTCCAAGAACATCAGTCGGGAAATGCGATCCTCGAAGGATGCGACTGAGTCCTACGAAAAGTGCGACCGCGATACAAAGAGGTCCAAGGAATGGAAACCGTATGGCCAGCACCGTCGCGACGGCAAAACTCGCCGTGCTATGCCCTGATGGAAATGAATCCAGTCCCGATGCCCAGGAAAAGGTTATCTGCCAGTCTCCCGAGTGGACGAACTTCGGTCTAGGCCTCCCAATGAGGTGTTTCACCCCGTTGGCAAGTAACGCGGCAATTCCATGAGCGATCAGCGACTGGATGGCGACTATCTTGACGGTTGGCTTTTCAAATGCCCACGCACCTACGAGCAAGACGATACTTACGGTCGCCAGCCGCCACCCTTGGCCGATCCAGTCGCCCATATCGCTGGTGAACGCCATCCATGGAACGGTGAGCTGGTCCCAGGGGAGATGAATCGTCACCGATCGCACATACTTGGTGATCGGCAAATCAAACTGGGCCACGCCGAGAAAGCTGGTGGCCAACGCAGCACAAGAGCACCCGGCTGCAACGATCGACGAAGTCCTGTTTTGGGATGACTGAGAAGGGGCGCTCATCAAGCCATGATCTGTAATGAGGCTCCTGGAACGGATCACTAATCGCTCATCGCCGACTTCCGTGCTTTACGGCACCCAGTCGGCCAGAAACACGTTGAACTCGCCCGGCTCCTTGGCATTTCGATCCGATACCCAGACAAGGCGTTTGCCGTCCGGGGAGAACATCGGGAAACTATTGAAGTGCCCTTCCGTGGTTAGACGTTCTAATCCGGTTCCGTCATCACGTACCAGATACAGATGAAAACTTGGGCGTCCGCCTTCACCTCTCGTCTCTATGTTGGACGAAAAGATGATGCGGTGGCCGTCGGGGTGAAAAAACGGAGAAAAATTCGACGCGCCGGTCGTTGTCACCTGCTTTTTGTTCGACCCATCGGCATTCATGACAAAAATTTCCAGCTGACCGGGCTCGACCAGCCGTAGTGCCAACAGCTCCTTGTATTTCGCCACTTCGGACGGATCGGTTGGATGGGCCGCCCGATAGACGATTCTCCTACTGTCCGGTGAAAAGAACGCCCCACCATCGTACCCGACATCATTCGTCAAGCGACGGACGTTCGAACCGTTCAGGTTCATTGCATACAGGTCAAGGTCTCCGTCCTTTACCGATGTCCAAACAATGGTCCTTCCATCGGGTGAGATCGTGGCTTCGGCATCATACCCTGGTGACGTCGTCAGCCTCTGCATGTCCTGACCGTCGAGATTTACGGCGTAGATATCGTAATCGTCGAGTGCCCATCGATAGGCACCATCTCGTTTGGGTTTTGGCGGGCAATCGGGCCCGGCGGCATGGGTGGATGAGTACAGCACTCGACTGTCACCCGGGAAAAAGTAGCCGCACGTCGTGGCACCCTTCCCGGTACTCACCAAGTGGACGATCTCGCTTTTTACGTCCATCACGTACATTTGATAACACCCAAGCCCTGACTCGGCTGGCTTTCGTAGGGAGGCCGGCGAATCCGTCATCCAGTTGTTCGTCGATTGAAAAATGAGCTTGGTCCCGTTGAATGAAAAATAGGCCTCCGCATTCTGGCGGCCAAAGGTCAGCTGGCGGATGTTGGCTAGATGCGGTTCCATCGAACGAATCGAAGCGACAGACTCCTTCGGTTGATCAGCGGCCAGGGCAGACGGGGGAATACTCATCAAGGCACAGACTCCCCATAGCCATATTCCCCCGACCTTACGATGTTGCATCAATCCGCACCTCCTTCACCTCCGGCGAACTTTGCCACACTTCGCGTTTTGTCACGACTCCGTTCTGAAAAATGACGTAACTATGCCATCCATAATAGAACAGAAAACGCGAAACTTTCTCGACCGCGTCTGGTGTCACGCCATACAGCACCGTGATGACACTGCCCGGCACATTTGCCCGATGGCAGGAGAAGAGCACTGCCATCCTTGGTCCATTGTATGCCTGACCATCAATCTGGAAACCCGTCTCTCCGAGAGCAATTCGGTCACCGCAAGATTCCTGCACCGCTGATTGAACCGCCTGTCGTTGGTCGGCTTCTGCCAGTACCAGGATCGATCCGTTCGGTGGCAGTGAACCTTCGCTCAGAGAAATCACTGTCGTTCTAGACGGTCCTGTTAGTTCGTGATCGGAGATGCGAGACACAATCTGCTGCAACGGTGAAACAGGGTTCTCAAACGCCCGAACCACCGTCTTGTGTGAATCGGTGACATACCCGTTCAGCATCGGCGGCATCTGACGTCTCGCCAACCGGCGAAAAGTCATTAGGTGAGGATCAAGCTCCACCCGCAACGGCTGGTCTGGCAGGACAAAGTCGGCAATGCTCGTTTGCGAGAGACCAAGCACGATCGACATGATTT